>Ga0233365_1001411_pt1 | contig 10201 bp, 8 predicted proteins | sample ElkDunMinimDraft_27_FD_191535 | JGI IMG/M metagenome (GOLD analysis project Ga0233365, IMG submission 191535) | Fecal eukaryotic communites from dung pellets of Tule Elk in California, USA - Elk Dung C36 | ecosystem: Host-associated > Mammals > Digestive system > Large intestine > Fecal | place... | reverse complement strand
GAAAACGATTTTAAAAAATTAAAACTTTTTTCCACACGGTTTACAAGTAAATCGTCTAATGTAATGGCTTCATTATTAAAAATAACCGAAGCAAAATCATTTATCGTTAAATAATCACGTATAACTTTCATTAAAAATTGTTTGATTAAAATGTATTAAATGACTGATTTCTTGTAATTTTGAAACATCATTTTACAATGGCAAAAATATAATTTTAAACTATCTTTTTTACTATGAATATAGAAAATGTTGATATCCTAATTATTGGAGCAGGTCCCAGCGGAAGTGTTGCAGCCGGATATCTGCAAAAACAGGGCGCAAAGATAAAGGTTGTAGAAAAACAAAAGTTCCCTAGAATTGTGGTGGGCGAGAGTTTGATACCGCGTGTTATGGATCATTTTGATGAAGCCGGATTGTTTGAAGCACTTGATTCTTATGGGTTTGAAAAGAAGCCCGGTGCCCGTTTTATTAGAGGTAAAGAAATTTGTATTTTTGATTTTAGCAATAAATTTGGTGAAGGATGGGATTGGACGTGGCAGATTCCGCGTGCCGATTTTGACAAAGCCATGACCGATGAACTGCAACGTAAAGGGGTTGATATTGCTTTTGAAACCGAAGTTACCAATGTGGAATTTAACGGAACCGATTCGGTAACTACCATTAAAGATAAAAACGGAACTGTTTCGCAGATACATGCAAAATTTGTAATTGACTGCAGTGGTTATGGTCGTGTTTTGCCGCGTATTTTAAATTTAGAATCTCCTTCTAAATTAGATCCGCACTCGGCAATTTTTACACATGTTAAAGATGTAAACCGACCAGATGGAGTAGAAGGTACCCAGATTTCTTTTGATATTATAGAAACCGAAGTTTGGTTGTGGGTTATTCCTTTTTCTAACGGAAATACCAGCGTTGGAATTGTTGGTCCAACAGAATATATCGATAAATTATCAGCAACAGGAAATCCAGAAGAAGCTATTAAAAATGCCATAAAACTTTCTGATTTTTATGTTAAGCGATTTGATAAACTTCCTTTTGAATTTGATCCGATCCATTTAAAAAATTATTCTGTGGCTGTATCGCAATTTTATGGTGAAGGATATGCATTGACAGGAAACAGTACCGAATTTTTAGATCCTGTATTTTCGTCGGGTGTTTGTTTTGCAACAGAATCGGGTATTTTAGCTGCTAAACTGGCTTTAAAACAAATTAATAGGGAAGAAGTTAACTGGGAAAAAGAATATACCGAATACATGAAATACGGTATCGATGTTTTTACCACGTACGTTAAAGAATGGTACACCGGTAATTTGCAGGAGCTGTTTTATCATCAGCCGGAAAATCCCGATGTTAAAAGAAAAATTTGTGCTGTTTTAGCAGGTTATGTGTGGAATAAAGAAAATACGTTTGTTGCAAAACATCATAACATTATAAAGAATATGGCGTACATGATTCGCGAAAACAAAATGGATTCTAATTAAGAATCCATTTTTTATTTATAAAACTAATTAATCCTATTTTTAAAGCCATTAGGATAGTTTTAATGTAATATTAGTTCATCTGTTAGCCAACAAAATTATAAGTGTTTATAACCTTAATTTTACTATCAATAACCTGTGTTAATAAGTGTGAATAACTTTACATAAGTAATACTTTTTAAATCTTAAAATTTTGTTATGGTATATTATTCTGGTTGATAAGTGTAGTTTTTATTGAAACTAATCAACGATTACATTGACACATTTTATCAACTTATAAACACTTATACACAACTAAACTTTTAAGCAATTTTTGTTAGTGAAAGTAAAAATATATCAACACCAATTTTTAAATTGACTGATATTTAGAACTTTGATATATTAAGTTAATGTTAACAACTTTTAATAAGTAACATATTAAAATATTTTACCAAAAACTTATGCTACATATTAACAAGCATTATAAAGAAGAAATCTTTTTTAAAATTTTAAAATTTAATTATTTAATAATAATATGTTGTTAACAAAGAAAACTGTTTTGTTTCAGTTTTACTAATTGATATAATGATATATTGTATTAAATAACTGATAATCAATTAAATATATTTTTTAATACAATCTTATACTTCTTTTTTTAGTTTCGTTGTACCTTTGCAAGTATTTTAATGCTTAATTATGGTCATTTTTAATTACGAAACCGATTTTCAGTTAGAAAATGAGTCTGACTATGAACGATGGGTTGACGCTGTTATAGAATCGGAAGGAAAAGAACCCGGTGAAATTAATTATATTTTTTGTGATGATGAATATTTGCACAACATAAACATGCAGTATTTAAACCACGATACATTAACCGATATTATAAGTTTTGATTATTGTATTGGCGATTTAATTTCGGGAGATATTTTTGTTTCGATTGAAAGAGTGCAGGATAATGCAAAAGATTACGAGGTATCGTTTAAAGAAGAGTTGTTACGAGTTTTAGCACATGGTGTTTTACACTATTGCGGATACAAAGATAAAACTGAAAACGAAGCTTTATTAATGCGAACTAAAGAACAAGAAAAAATTAATATGTTCCACGTGGAACAATAGTTTTTTCTGAATGTTTAATTTAATGTTTCACGTGGAACAATGAGTTTATTTCAAGATAAATATGATGTAGTTGTAGTAGGTGCCGGTCATGCCGGATCCGAAGCAGCAGCAGCAGCAGCAAACATGGGAATGAAGACTTTGTTGGTTACAATGAGTCTTCAGAATATTGCGCAAATGAGTTGTAATCCTGCTATGGGCGGAATTGCAAAAGGACAAATTGTTCGAGAGATTGATGCGCTTGGTGGTTATTCAGGAATCGTTTCCGATAATTCTGCTATTCAGTTCAAGATGTTGAATGTATCAAAAGGTCCGGCAATGTGGTCGCCACGTTGTCAAAGTGATCGTATGCTTTTTGCAGAAACTTGGAGGTTAATGTTAGAAGGAACTCCTAATTTAGATTTTTATCAGGAAATGATTTCTGGTATTTTAATCGAAAATAATAAGGTTGTTGGTGTAAGAACAAGTTTAGGAATCGAGATAAAATCGAATACGGTTATTCTAACAAATGGAACTTTTTTAAATGGATTGATTCATATTGGTGATAAACAATTCGGTGGAGGTAGAGCAGGTGAAAGTGCATCGTTTGGAATTACAGAAGATTTAATTAAAGTAGGTTTTGAATCGGGTAGAATGAAAACAGGAACACCACCGCGTGTAGATGGACGTTCGTTGGATTATTCTAAAATGGATGAACAACCAGGTGACGTAAATCCACAAAAATTCTCTTATTCAGATGTTACAAAACCGCTAACAAAACAGCGTTCATGTTACATGACGTATACATCGCCTGAAGTTCATAATGTTTTACGCGAAGGATTCGATCGTTCACCGATGTTTAACGGTAGAATTAAAAGTTTAGGACCGCGTTATTGTCCATCAATCGAGGATAAAATTAATCGTTTTGCAGATAAAGATCGTCACCAGTTATTTGTTGAACCAGAAGGTTGGAATACGGTTGAAGTTTATGTAAACGGTTTTTCAACATCGTTACCAGAAGATGTTCAATTTAAAGCATTGCGTTCTGTTGTTGGATTTGAAAACGTAAAGTTTTTCCGTCCGGGTTATGCCATTGAATACGATTATTTTCCACCAACACAGTTAAAACATACATTAGAAACCAAGTTGGTAGAAGGTTTATATTTTGCTGGTCAGATTAACGGAACTACAGGATATGAAGAAGCAGCTGCACAAGGATTAATGGCTGGTATTAATGCAGCATTAAAAGTTCAAGAAAAAGAGCCTTTAATTTTAAAAAGAAACGAAGCTTATATTGGCGTTTTAATTGATGATTTAATTACAAAAGGTACTGAAGAACCTTACCGTATGTTTACATCCCGTGCTGAGTATAGAACACTTTTACGTCAGGATAATGCAGATTTCAGATTAACTCCAAAAGCATTTGAGATTGGTTTAGCTAAAGAAGATCGATTAAAAAGAATGGAATATAAGAAAGAATCTTCTTATAATTTTGTTCAGTTTTTTAAAGAAACTTCGGTTCAACCTAAAGAAGCTAATCCAATTTTAGAAAAAAAAGGGAGCGAACCAATGAAGCAACCTGACAAAATGTTTAAGGTTTTTTCTCGTCCGCAATTAGAAGATAATGATATTTTACAGTTCAGTAAAGTTGATGCTTACATCAAAGAAAATAGTTTAGATGAAGAAATTATATCGCAAGCTATTATCCAAGTTAAGTACTCAGGATATATCGAGAAAGAAAAAAATAATGCCGATAAATTAAACAGGTTAGAAGATTTAGTTATTCCTGATAATTTCGATTATGATAAGATTAAATCTATGTCGTATGAAGCTAAAGAAAAACTAAAAAAGATTCGTCCGGTTACAATATCACAAGCATCAAGAATAAGTGGTGTTGCTCCGTCTGATATTTCGATTTTATTAATACACATGGGAAGATAATTTTATGTTCCACGTGAAACAAAACTCCTTTGCAAAGGAGTTTTTTGTTTTATATATTCGCACTATGAAAAATAAAACCATTAAAGATTACAGTATAACAAAAGAAAGTTTTGAACTGATCTATGATGATAAATATGAAATGTATCAAACAAAATTTAATTCGTTTGATAAGTTAGATCATTACTATAAAAGTGAAAATTATATTTCGCATACCGATGCGAAACGTAATTGGTTTGAGAAAGTTTATCAATTGGTTAAAAATTATACGATCAATCAAAAATGGAAATTAATTAAAAAACACAACAAAAGTAATTCAATTTCTATTTTAGATATTGGTTGTGGAACTGGAGATTTTTTAAAATACGGAATAAATAATTTAAATGTAAACGGAGTAGGAGTAGAACCAAATAATGAAGCTGCTGCTATAAGTTCATCAAAGCACATTAATGTTTATAATAATATTGGTGAATTGAAGAATGATAAATACGATGTAATTACATTATGGCACGTTCTGGAACATGTGACTGATTTGAACGAATATTTCAATTTCTTTAAAAATCATTTAAGTAAAAATGGAACACTTATCATTGCAGTTCCAAATTTTAAATCGTTCGATGCGCATCATTATAAAGAACATTGGGCAGCTTGGGATGTACCTAGACATCTTTGGCATTTCAGTAAACAATCTATAAAAAAGCTGGCAGAAGAAAATAATTTTAAGTTGATACATATCAAACCTATGTATTTTGATAGTTTTTACGTTTCCCTTTTATCAGAAGAATATAAAAGCGGATCAAAAAATATACTAAAAGCGATTTACATTGGATTAGTATCAAATATTAAAGGAATTTTCTCTAAAGAGTATTCTTCGCACATTTATATTCTTAAAAAATAATTTTAAATAGGTTCTTTTTAAAGATTGAATATTAAAATGTGTCATTGTATTCAAATTTTGTAAAAGTGTCTTAAATCGAAAATTTTAAGTATCAATTTTATAAACAGATTCTATAAAAATATCAAAAAGCATATAAATTTCTTATAATTGATCAAATTAGATAATTTTAAATACTTTTGTTGAAATTTAAATTTTAAATTAAAAATTCATCTCTATGAAATCGTAAAAAATAAATTTTGCTTTAGCAAATACCAATTGATAAAAGCGATTCCATATAACATTAATATTAAATAAAAAATAATATGAAAAAAATAATGATGTTGGCTGTTGTAGCATTAAGTGTAATTGCTTGCAATAAAGAAACAGCGGCAACTGCAAATGTTGGTAAAACTGCTTCTGCTAAAGAAGGTTTTAAAACAGCTTATATCGATACTGAAGAATTAATGAAAGAATATCAGGAGTTCAAAGATTTCGAAGCAAAGTTTAAAACAATGTCCGATAAAATGAAAAATGAATTGGATAATGATGCAAAGAGATTTCAGAATGATGTAGTGGATCTTCAAAAAAATGCACAGTCTAAAGGAATGGAATGGGCGCAAAAACGTCAGGCAGAATTAGAACGCCGCCAGCAGACTTTAGCAGAAAAAGAACAAAACTATATGAAAAAGTTTCAGGAAGAAAGTGCTGTTGAACGTGATTCAATGGTTTCTAAAATGAAAACTTTCATTAAAGATTACGGTAAAGAACAAGGTTACGATTATATCTACGGAACAGGCGATGCTGCATCGGTTTTATACGGAAAAGAAGAGTATAATTTAACCAAAGAAATTTTATCACTTTTACACAAACAGTACGAAGAGAAAACGGGCAAAAAAGTTGAAGTAAAAGAAGAAACAAAAAAAGAAGAGGTTAAGAAAACCGAAACTAAAAAATAAAATTAAAACCACCAATTCTGGTGGTTTTTTTATTATCAATCTTCGTAATGACCCATTGCAGAAACAACATAAACCATAACAATTTGTTCTTCAACTCTGTAAACAATTCGATCTTTCTGATTTATTCTTCTAGACCAATAACCAGTAAGTTCGTATTTTAATTGTTCGGGCTGTCCTGTACCTGAGTATGGCGTTTCAGAAAGTTCTAAAAGTATCTTTTCAATTTTTTTGATGTTTCCTTTATTTCCTGCTTTATAAAATTTCTCAATATGATTTTGAGCCAATTTTTCTATTTTAATCCTAAACTTCCCCATACATCGTTTGGATCTATTTCCACACTATTTCCTTTTTTAATATTTTCTTCTGCTTCTTTAATTTTTTCAACAAATTCAGCATTATATTCACTTTTCTTATCCGAAACAATTTCGATACCTTTGTGTTCTTTAGAAAAAAACTCAATTAAATTTTTTAAAGCTTTACCAGCTTTGGTACGTTCGTTTATTTTGATAGTTATAGTAGTCATTAGTTTAATGATTTTAATACACAAAAATACAAAAAATTGTCGCACGTTCCAATATATCAGCATTTTAGTTAATTTTACCTTATGACAGCCGAAGCACAATTAGTTTTACAATACATACAGCACACCAACAAAAACGTATTTTTAACCGGTAAAGCAGGTACGGGTAAAACAACACTGCTTAAAAAGATTCTGTCAACAACCCATAAAAACACAGTGGTTGTTGCACCTACAGGCATCGCTGCTTTAAATGCGGGCGGTGTAACCATTCATTCTTTTTTTCAACTCCCTTTTTCGGGCTACATTCCAACTGCAGATTTTAAGAATGCAGACAACGGTATGTATTTCGAAACCAAGCAAAGCATTACACGGCATTTTAAAATGCCGCAATCCAAACAAACCGTAATTAGAAATTTAGAATTATTGGTTATTGATGAAGTTTCTATGCTGCGTGCCGATTTACTGGATGCGATGAACGAAATGTTGCAATTTGTTCGAAGATCAAATTTACCTTTTGGCGGCGTTCAGTTGCTGTTTATTGGCGATTTATGGCAGTTGCCGCCAGTTGTAAGACATGCAGACTGGCAGGTAATGAAACAGTTTTACAGTGGAATTTACTTTTTTAATGCGTGGGTAATGCAGCAAACACAGCCGGTTTATATCGAATTAAAGAAAATTTATCGTCAAGATGATGAAGCTTTTATCCGTCTGCTGAATAATTTTAGAACAAGCAACAATACACCGCAAGATTATGAACTGCTTGAAAAACAAGTAAACGAAAATTTCGATACAAAAAAGAACAAGGGTTACATTACGCTTACCACGCACAACCGCAAAGCCGATGAAATTAATGAGAAAGAACTCGATAATTTAAAGGCGCAGGAATATGTTTTTCTGCCCGAAATTATTGGCGATTTTCCTGAAAAAATGTATCCGTTAGAACCTGAATTGGTTTTGAAAAAAGGGGCGCAGGTAATGTTTGTTAAAAACGATTTAAGTTTTGAAAAACGTTATTACAATGGAAAAATTGGAACCGTTTTTTTTGTATCAGAAAATGAAATTGAAGTTTATCTTCCAGATGATAATGTAAAAATCACTGTTGAAAAATACGAATGGCAAAATGTTCGATACGCTTTAAACGAACAAACTAAAGAGATCGAAGAGCAGGTTTTGGGAACTTTTGTACAGTATCCCTTGAAATTGGCGTGGGCAATAACCGTTCACAAGTCGCAGGGATTAACGTTTGATAAAGCTGTTCTGGATATTAACGATGTGTTCATGAGTGGTCAGGCGTATGTTGCCTTGTCGCGCCTTCGCAGTTTAAGCGGTTTGGTGTTGTCAAAGCCGGTTGCAATCCGAACGATTTCTGCTGATGAAAATGTATTGTCGTTTGCCAGACAAAATGAGTTGACCGATAACGAAAATCCGTTGGTTCAGGCAAAACTGGAATATTTGTGGTTGCAGGTAAAAGATACATTTGATTGGATCGATTCACATAAAGAATTTTTAAAATGGATTGAAACCTGGGTTGCCGAAAAAAAATCGACGCGAAAAATTTATCAGGCGTGGGCACAAAAGCAGGAACGTTTACTGGAAACAATTAAAAATGTCGGACTAAAATTTCTGCAGGAATTACACACCCTTTTCACGGCAGACGATTTTAGGATTGATCATTTACTACAGCGATTAACAAAAGCATATTCGTATTTTTATCCAAAGTTAGACGAATTGGCTTACGATACACTTTTTGTATTGGAACAGTCTAAAAAGAAGAAAGGTTTTGTGCTGTTTACAGAACAATTACGTGTTTTTGAAGACGAACATATAAAAATGGTTTTAAAGTTGATTAAAACCAATAAAATGGTACAATTATTTGGCAATGGCATCGATTTTTCAAGTGAAAATCTGAATGATCAGGATATCACATCGTACCGTTTGAATCATTTAACCGGAATCAAGGAAATTCTCCGCACACAGATTCTGGATATTGACGAGATCGAAGACGATATCAAACAAATTCCAAAAACCGTAAAAGTTGCAACAACAGATAAAACGTTTGCCCTTTGGCAGCGCAAATTTACCATTGCCGAAATTGCCGAAGAACGCAAATTATCAGTCCAAACAATTTATCAGCACATTGCCAAATTAATAGGCGAAGATAAAATAGATATTACAGCAGTTATATCAGTCAAAAAACTTACCATTTTAAAAGAATTATTTCAGAATAACACCGATAAAAACTTAACCGAAATAAAAGCCGAAGCTCCTGAAAATATCACTTGGGACGATCTTCGCATTTACAAATCATCAATCAAATCAGTTTCAAATTAATAAACAATGGTTTTAATGCTTCAAAATTATAGTTAAGAATGTTAATAAAAATATCTATATTTGTTCGGGGAAACTACTGATTTACAGGGAAAAATTTAAAATTAAAAAACAAAACGGTTAAAATTCAATACATTTATGGTACATAAAGCGATATTTTTATGTAAAGGAGAAATTTTGCTAAAGAATTTTTAAGTTTTTGTAGTTTATAAGTATTAAGTGTTTTTTTATAAATTGACCAAGTTGGTTTTGGTATAAAATTAATTTAATAGGGGTATTATTTTGAAAGAAAAAAAGGGGCAGAATTTTAATTTTAAGTCAGATAAATTTAAATACAGAAAAGCAGTACATTATACGCTTCTTACAAGTGTTATATTTTTGCAGCTAATTCTGTTATTAATTCTGTACAATGAAATTTTTAACGAACCTAAATTACAGGAATTAGAAGCAGAACTGCATATTTCTGAACAGGCACAACATTTTAGCGATTTTACAAAAGACGATTATATCACCGCACAAAATAATCTGCAGAATTATATACATACCAAAGACGATCAGTATCTGTTGGCATATAACGATGCGCTGACCAGTTTAAACAAAAACATTCAAAATCTGGCAAATACAGCGGGTAAAAGTGATTTATTCACTTTACATTTAAAAAAAGACACTGGTTTAAAGCTTTCGGTTAAAAATATCAATACTAAAATAGATTCGTTACGCAGTATAGAATTTATTCCAAATGTGCCGCTTAACGATAATGTTTTTAAGCTGAAAACGATTAAGTACGATGATATTTTAGACAGTATAAACGTTGAAACTACTGTTTCTGTTGACAGTGTGGAACGCAAAGGATTATTTTCGCGTGTAAGTAACGCTATTGCTGGGAAAGTTGATGTTCAAAAAGAAAAATCGAATGTGGTTTTAACCCTTCGAAAAGGCTCTAATGTTAGTTCTGGAAGCATCGAAAAACAACTGGAATATCTGTTTAAAAACACAAACGAATATTATCAGAAACAATTCCAAGATTTCAAAC
>Ga0233365_1001410_pt1 | contig 10207 bp, 6 predicted proteins | sample ElkDunMinimDraft_27_FD_191535 | JGI IMG/M metagenome (GOLD analysis project Ga0233365, IMG submission 191535) | Fecal eukaryotic communites from dung pellets of Tule Elk in California, USA - Elk Dung C36 | ecosystem: Host-associated > Mammals > Digestive system > Large intestine > Fecal | place... | reverse complement strand
GAGAATGCCCTTGGCCTTGCCGGTGGAACCCGACGAGAATTTGAGGATGCCCGGATCGCTGGGATGGACCGCAGCTGCCGTCGCCTCGACAAGCTCAGGCGCAATGCTTTCGCCGCGCGCAAGGAAGCTTGACCAGCCTTCGATCCCGCCCAGGCCTTCATCGCTATCGACCATGGCGACGTGCCGCAGGAACGGGAACTTGGCCGAAAGCAGCTCGCCCGGCGCCGTGCTAGCCACAAGCGGCTCAAGCCCGGTGACGATTTCGGCGAAGTCCTTTTTCAGGACCTTGCGCTCCAGCAGCAGCACCGAAACGCCCGACATGCGAAGCACCTGCTCCAGCTCAGTCGGCGTATAGAACGTGCTGATGGTCGAGGCGACACCGCCCGCCAGTGCCGTACCAAACAGCGATGCCAGGAATTCCGGCCGGTTGGTCTGCAGGATGCCAACCCGCGTGCCGTGCGTTACGCCGCTGGCCACAAGCGCACGGGCAACCTTTACGGCCTGCTGCCACAGGTCGTCATAGGTCCACCGCACCACGCTATCGCCTTCGCGCAGAACCAGCGCTTCGTTGGGCCCGTAACGCTGCGTTACTTCACGCAGGTAGCCGCCCAATGTCAGTGCGCCAATGCCCGTTTCTTCGGACAGAGGAATGCCGCGGGCGACCGAAAGACCGTCCACGACCTCAACTTTGCTTACCATCTTCGTCTCTTTCCTCGGTCCAGCCGTCAGTAAGGCAGTTCGACTTCGTTGGTCGAAACAACCACCTTGGTGCCGTCCTGGTTTGTCATGGTTACCTTCACCTGCACGACCGGGAAGCCCCATTCCGAACTCTCGATCTTGTCGATCACTTCGCCGTCGATGAAGGTCACGTCGCCTTCAAATGCCGGGCCACGGAAATCCGACTTCGCATGGCGAACCATGCCGTCATGCCCGGCCCAGAAGGCAAGGTAATCGGTGTTCCACGCCGCCATGGTCGCGCCATAGCCATAGGCGCGGCTCATGCCGACTTCGCTGGCCTTGTCGCCATCGATGTGCCCCCGCGACGGCCCGAGATACAGGCCATCACGCGCGCGCGGATCGATGAGTGCAAGATCCTCGTCGAAACCGAAGCCTTCAACCCAGCCCGGATCCTGATTGACCCAGGGATCCACCACGCCTTCCGGAGCAGTCCAGCGGAACGTGCCCCAGATATTGAACACGAAGGCCCGGTATTCCGTAGTGAAGCTGGCGATAGAGTGCGGCCCGATTACCCGGCGCGGCAGCTTGTCACCGATTGAGACCTCTTCCCAATGCGGAGACTTGCCCTCGCGGTTCGACATGAACCAGTCGCGCCGGATCGTGTCGATTTCCTTGAGTTCGGCCTCGGTCCACCGCTTGGTTTCGCCCAGCATGGAATCGTACATTCCACGCTTCTCGGCCTCGGCTGCAAGATAGCGAATTGCCGTCGAGCGCGCCTTGGCCACCAGGCCGCCGTGCTGGTTGCGATGGATCGTGTCCCCGCGTGAGAACATCGTCGGGCCCGCGAACTTGGTTTCGGTGACCTTGTAGTCGTGGAAACGGCGCTCCTGGAAAAGCTGGTCGCCCGGCTTCACATGCGTACCGTACCACCACCATTCCTCGCCGCCGAAGATCAGGTGTGAGCCGGGGATATGGCCGACGCAGGCCGGCTGGCAACCATGGCCATAGTCGAGCGCCACGGCGATCGACTGCGGAGCGATAATGTCACCGAACTTGGTCTCGCGCGCGAACTCCTGATCCCAGTGTACCGGGTTCACATAGTCCATCGCCATGACCCAGCGGCGAATATCGCTCTTGGCGCAAGGCTCCCAGAGCTGACCACCGCCGACCAATTGGCCAACGCGGTGGTCCACATCGCTCAGGTCGATTTTCGGAGCTTCGTTGTTCCCAAAATCAGCCATTAATCCTCTCCCCGGCTCCCGCCATAGGTCGGTGCTTAGCGGTTTACGTCCACGATGATACGTCCGCGAACCTTGCCTTCGAGCAGGCCCTTGGCCGCTTCAACCGCTTCGCCCAGGCTGATTTCGTGGCCGATCACTTCCAGCAGGGCCGGATCGAGATCACGGGCAAGACGTTCCCATGCCGCAAGGCGCGGAGCCTTCGGAGCCATCACGCTGTCGACGCCGAGCAGGCGCACGCCGCGCAGGATGAAAGGCATGACCGTTGCGGGGAAATCCGCACCCTGGGCCAGACCGCAAGCTGCAACCGCGCCGCCGTAGCGGGTCTGGGCGCAGGCATTCGCCAGAGTGAAGCTGCCGACGGAATCAACAACACCAGCCCAACGCTCCTTCTGCATCGGCTTGCCCTTTTCGGACAGTTCGGCACGATCGATGATCGTCGTCGCGCCCAGCTGGGTCAAGTAATCGGCTTCCGATGCCTTGCCCGACGAAGCGGCGACGGTGAAGCCAGCCTTCTTCAGCAGAGCAATCGCAACCGAACCAACGCCGCCGGTGGCGCCCGTTACCAGGACTTCGCCCTGACCCGGGGTAACGCCAGCCTTGACCAGCGCATCAACGCAGAGCGCTGCGGTGTAGCCAGCCGTACCGATTGCCATGGCCTGCTGCGGCGTGAAAGCCGAAGGCAGTGGCACCAGCCAGTTGCCGTTGAGACGTGCCTTCTGCGACAGACCGCCCCAGTGGCCTTCGCCAACGCCCCAGCCGTTCAGAACGACGGTATCGCCGGCCTTCCAGTCAGCATGGCTGCTTTCGGAAACCGTACCGACAAGGTCGATGCCCGGAACCATGGGAAACTTGCGAACGACCGGCGACGAACCGGTGATGGCAAGGCCATCCTTATAGTTCAGCGTCGAATAGGCCACATCGATGGTTACATCGCCTTCAGGGAGCTGGCTTTCGTCAACCTGCTGCAGACCAACCGTCTGGCCGTCGTCGTTCTTGTCGATCACAATGGCGGAAAACATAATAACTCCCTGTGCTGCGAAAGGGCCGGAGTACATTTCCGGCGCGCATTTGGATCCCGGAATGCTGGCGGCGGTTCCACGAAGGAATCCGGATGCCGGTTCGGGGGCGAAAGTCCTATCTATCCTGCTGGCGGTGCGGTCAATGGTCGTCCGAACCGTTCGCCTGGGCGTTGTCGGGCGTTTGAGCGCCAAGCTTTTGGGCAATTGTGGGATATGCCACGGCCTTCATCGAACCGTACATCGAAAGGCGCAGGCATTCGCGCGTGAAACGCTGGGCGAGCTCCTCCTTCCCCTTCCCGTCCTTGTCATGCGCTTGTGCCCAGATCGGCCACAGGAAAACGCCGGCCAGGTTCATCACCGAAAGCACTTCAGCATCGACACCGGGGGCCGCAAGGTCGCTGGCCGCGAAGCGTTCGAGCGAGCCGGAATATTCGCGCCAGAACAAGTCTGTCGACGGATCGGGCGAGGCCAGAACCTGCAGCAGCCAAGCACGGCCAAGCTCATGATTTTGCATGGCAAAGTTTCCCATGCGCTCTGTCATGGCGGCGACATCCACTTCTTCGACCCGGCGCTCACCGATCGTTTCGGGATCGCCGAACACGGCCCGGAAAAGTTTGTCTGAAACGGATTCCACCGTCGCTTGGACAAGATTTTCGCGCGTGGCGAAATGTTGATAGGCCGTGCCCCGGTTGACGCCTGCCAGTTGCGCAACTTCGGAGAGGCTCACGGCGTCCGGCCCATCCTTGGCAAGAAGGGTCCGCGCGGCTTCCAGAATGACTTCGCGTGTAGCCTCGGGGTCACGCGGCCGGCGTTTTGCGGTGTCGGAAAGGGTAGCCGTCATGCGCGCGCGTCCATCACCCAATCCAATCGCAAAGCCTTCTCCCCCGGAAATCCCGAATTAATAATCAGCATTGTTGCCTATTACCGGCCATCGGGAAAGCACAAAACAAAACGGCCGACGGTTTCCCGCCGGCCGCAATGTTCATTTCACCCTGTTTCGCTTAGCGCGAACCGAAGGCAACCCGTAGGTTGACACCGAATTCACGCGGATCGTTGATGGTGATCCCGCGATAGGTGCTGGCCGCGACAGCACCACCAGCCGGGGTGCGATAGCTTGCCACCAGCGGGTTGGACGTGCGGGTCGTTACGCGCAAGACGTCAAAAAGGTTCTTGCCGTAAAGGCCAAGCTCCCAGGCACCTTCCGGATCACGGATGCCCGCGAAGAGGTTCACGATGCCATAGGCCTTGATGTCGTCGACCGCATTGGTGGGATCGTTCTGCGACTTGCCTGCATAGGTCACGAGAGCGCGCACATAGCTGTCCATCGATTCCGAAACCGGCAGGTCGTACTGGGTCTGGAAGGTCAGGTTGAACGGAGCGTTCGTGCCCGCGCGGTAGTTGACGGCGCAAGTAGCGACCTGTGCCCCGCCGTTCGCCGCTATGATATCCCCATAGGTCGGCGCAGAGGGCAAGCTATCCGGCACACCATCGGTCGGATTGTAGTCATTGCAGGGAATGACGCCGTTCTTGATCTTGCTCTTGGCATAGGCGGCCACAAGACCGATGTTCCACTGATCGGTCGCCTGGAAAGCGATTTCCGCTTCCACACCGTCGACCTTGGCCGGAACACCAACTGCGAGGCCAGGAACTGCCGTGAACGCACGCCCGACCCCGGTGCTATCGATGCCCGCGAAAATGACATCGCGAGACGTGAAAGCGTAGTTCGTGAAATCCTGATGGAAGGCCGTGACGTTCACCCGCAGGCGATTGTCCAGCCAGTCGCTCTTGAAGCCGATTTCATAAGACTCCGACTTTTCCGGCGCAGGGAAGTAAAATGCGCTCAACGCCGCATCCGGTGCCGTGTTTTCACGCAGCAGGATGGGGTTGGTTGACGAACCCGCCCGCCAGGACGTGCCGAACGAAGCATAGGCCATGAAGTTTTCGGTGAAATTATGCTTTGCCGAAGCCGTGTAAATCGTGTGCTTCAGCGTACGATCTTCGGATGCTGCGGCAACCGGAGCGCCGGCAATCGCGAGGCCGCCGACGGTCTTGTACTTGATCCGGCGGAGGCCACCCGAAATCTCGGTCGCGTCGCCGATATGGGCCGTAATATTGCCGAAGAATGATTCTTCCTTCGATGTCCCGAAACGATCAATCGGAGTTTCGATGAGCAAAGACGCTGCCGGCAGAGGCGGAATAACGACTGCCGTTCCCTGCTGCAGCGCAGTAGGCGAATCGAGCTTGTTCCAAAGATAGCCGACCACATAGTCGAACATCCCGAAGACCCGCTCATCCGACGAGATGCGGAACTCGTGAAACTCTTCGTCGCTTTGGGTATTTGTACGAAGACCATAACCCTGCACGGCCAAGGGCAGGGTCGGATAAAGACTGCGCAGGGCAGCGCCCTTGTCGGTCGGATCGAAGGAAAACAGATTCTGTTTGTTCTTGGCGCCGACGTAATTCGCCTTCTGGCCAAATGCCCGCCATTCGGCCGACCAGTTCCAGACCTCTGAGTTCTGTTCATAGGTGCGAGGCACGGCAAGTGCCGAGAGCCGATCCTTCGCACGGATCGTCACCGGGCTGGCTGGTGCACCCGGAGTCATGATGTTCAGCGATTCCGCCTGATCGAACGTAGTCACGTCGCGGTTCGTGTTCATATAGGACGCGAACAGGCTGAGGTTATCGAAAGGATTGAAGGCGACCGATGCACGGATGCTCTTCGTCTTGCGCGAAGGATCGGTTCCGTTATTGATGCTGGTCACGCGGGAATCGTGGTCTTCGGACACAAGGCCTGCGACGCGGATCGCCAGCATGTCTTCGATGACCGGCACGTTCAGCGCGCCGTTGAAGTTCCAGCCGCCAAGATCGTTGATCGTAGTAGTGCCATAGCCGCCAGCTTCGGTCATGTTCGGCTTGACGGTGGTGACGGTGATCGAGCCCGATGGCGATGCACGTCCGCGCAGGGTACCCTGCGGGCCACGCAGCACTTCGATCTGGGCCACGTCGTACATCGACATGAACAGGATGCCCGGCGAAAGGTGGGCGTCGTTCAGATAGAATTCGATGGTGCCGTTGTTGCCGCTGGCGTTCACGTCAAACGCAACGCCGCGCAGGGTCGCCTGGGCGCCGATGCCGTTGGCGCTCTGGCTGAGCGAAAGGCCGGGAACCAGCGACTGAACGTCCTTGAATTCACGAATGTTCAGATCGGCAATTGCCTGCGCCGTGACGGCCTGGACGACCAGCGGCACGTCCTGAACGTTTTCGCCCCTGCGGCGCGCTTCAACGACGATGTCACTTGATACGATGGCGGACTGTTCCGAATCCTTTGCCGCAGTGTCCTGAGCCAAGGCCGGGCTTGCAATGGCAAGCAAGCTCACGCCCGCAGACGCAAGTATCCCAATGGTACGCATAGTGCTCCCTCTCCCAAAGGAATTGTAAAGACAATTCCATAAACCTCTCAAATCCGCTGATTATCAATTATGTAGCGGACTCGCCCCTCAGAGCTTTGATCCTGAGTAGATCATTTGAGGGCGTGGGAAAGGACATTCAGCATCGGAAAATGAGTGCAACGCATTTTTTTGCCGAGGCTGTTGCAAGATAGCCATACTCGTTGACGGGAAACCCCGCCCAAAAAGAAACGGCCGGCGGTTTCCCGCCGGCCGAAATCTTCAGATCAGATCGCTAGTTTCAGCGCGAACCGAATGCGAAGCGGGCGGTGATCCCGAATTCACGTGGCTGCGTCGAATTGATCGCGAAATAGTTGGTCGAAACGGGGCCGACACCCACGAGGTTCGTGGTTTCCGGGCCATTCGAGCGCGACAGCACGCGGAAGGCGTTGGTCACGTTTTTGCCGTAAGCCATGATTTCCCATGCGCCGTCCGGATCGCGGACACCGGCGTAAAGGTTGAGCAGGCCATAGGCATCGACCGAGTCATAGGCGTTCTGCGGATCGCCGAACGCATTGCCGCGCCAGGTGTAGAGGCCGCGGACGAAGCCGTCGGCGTTCTGGGACAGCGAACGCGAGTATTCGCTCTGAACCGTGAAGTTCCAAGGCGAAGCCGAGTTTGCACGCTGCGTAACCTGGCAAGCGCTGACACCGTCTGCACCCGTAGCGCCCTGCAGCTGGCCAAGCGTCGGAACGCCCGTAACCGTATCCGGCACACCGTCCTGGTTCAGGTCGAGGCAGGCAATCGTGCCATTCTTGATCTTACCATCGGCATAAGCGACGTTACCGGCGATGTTCCAGTTCGGGGTAATCGCAAAGGACAGATCGGCTTCAACGCCCTTCACTTCGATCGGAACGGCCGAGATGAAGTTGTAGGCGCGGACAGGCTGTGTGGCGCTGGCGAAATCGATCGCGTAAACGCCTACGCCCGGTGCACGGTACGCATAGTTGTCGAAGTCCTGATAGAACGCCGTTACGTTCAGGCGCAGGCGGTTATCCAGCCATGAAGACTTGATACCGGCTTCGACGCTCTTCGACTTTTCCGGGGGCGAGCCCAGGAACTGCTGCTGCGCAGCCGAAGGTGCGGTCGGGCCACCGATCACAACCGTGTTCGGACGCCAGGACGTGCCGTAGCTCACGTAACCCATCAGGTCATCGGTGAACTCGTACTTGCCCGAGACCGAGAAGATCGTGGCTTCATGGTCAGCAATAGTCCGCAGCGTCGGGATATCGACGCAGCCAACGAAATTGTTGCCGCAGCCACGAACACCGGCGTCGGAATCGAACCAGATGTGACGCACGCCACCCGACAGTTCTGCCCGGTCACCGATATGCGCGGTGATGTTACCGAAGACCGACTTTTCCGTGCTGTTGTTAAAGCGCTGCAGAGGAACCAGGACCACGCCGTTCAGCGTACCGTCCGGGTTGGCAATGCCGCCACCAACTTCCTGGAAGCTCGTCGGAGAGTCGATCTTGTAGCTGAGGAAGCCGACCACGTAGTCAAACATCCCGGCAACACGATCTTCGTTCTGGAGACGAATTTCATGCGTGTCGGTATCGCCGCGCGAATTGTTCGGCTGCGAGAACGGAATGGTTCCGCTGCCTACTGGCGTACCCGTGCGGTCGTACTGCAGACCGTAGGGATTTTCGAACAGGCCGGCACGATCGCCAGCACGCGTCGGATCCGAACCCTGGAAGCTCTGGCGTGCCCAGTTACCTACGTAGACAAGGCGCTGGCCGTAAAGGTTCAGCTGCGCGTTGACGTTGTAGTTCTCGATGCGCGTGCGCACTTCGGTCGGGATGCGGTTAACAGCCAGACGATCCTTGGCGCGGATCGTCGTCGGGCTGGCGCCGAATGCAGCGTCGAGCTGATTCATGGATTCGACCTGGGTGTACTGGCGTACATCCGACGTCAGGGTGCTGTAGCTGGCATCGACCACGAACACGCCGTCGAACGGATCGGCGCGCACGCTGATGCGGCCGGCTTCCGTGCTGTTCTTCAGGCGCTGACCATTGGTGAGCGGGTGAACGCGGTTGCCATCGTCGTCCGAAACCAGGCCGGCAACACGAATGCCAAGCTTGCCGTCGATGATCGGCAGGTTCATCGCGCCGTTGATGTTGTAGCCGTTGATGTCGTTAACGGTGCCCTGGGCATAGCCGCCAACTTCATGCAGATCGGGACGACGGAAGGTCATGCTGATCGAGCCCGACGGAGCCGCGCGGCCCTTCAGCGTGCCCTGCGGACCGCGAAGAACTTCGACAAGTTCGATGTCGTAGAGGCCCTGGAGCACAACGCCCGACGAAACCGGAGCTTCGTTGAAGTAGTACTGCACGGTGCCGGCGTCGCCGCTGGCGATCACGTCGTGCTGAACGCCGCGCATCGAGGTGGTGGAGCCAATGCCGTTCGAGTTGCTGGCCAGTGCCAGACCCGGAACAACCGAAGCAACGTCTTCAAGACGGCGGATATTCAGCTTGTCGATGGCTGCGGACGTAACCGCGTTGACGACTGCCGGAACGTCCTGAACCGACTCGTCACGGCGACGGGCCTGAACCACGATGTCGTCCGAGGCGTAGCCGCCTGCGCTCGACGTTTCGACCGCTGCCGCTTCATCGGCCGCTGCGTCCTGCGCCATTGCCGGTACGGCAAGGGCAAGCACGCTCACGCTCGCAATCGCGAGGTTGCGGATAGTACGCATGGATTGATTTCCTCCTCTAGCGAACCGGCTTGGTGCCGATCCCAACTTCCATTTGAGGCGGTGCGACCCGCCTGCACGTGCGCTTCGGCCAATGAGCCAGCGCTATCGCAGCGCCCCGCTAGCCGATTGCCTGGAAGTACCAAACCCCCATGCATCAAAAAAATGAGATGCTGACGGTTTTGTTAGAGAAGTGTTGCCTAATCGCATCACCAGCCGTGATGCGGTTAGACGATCAGGCCAGCGCAGCCATCTGCGACAGCACCATCTGTGCGTGCTCCTTACGACAGATCAGCAGGTCCGGCATGTAGACATCGGCCTGATTGTAGACCAGCGGGCTGCCATCGATACGCGAAGCGTGCAGACCATGCGCGAGGGCCACGGCCGCAGGCGCACAGCTATCCCATTCATACTGTCCGCCGGAATGCAGATAAATATCCGCCTCGCCGCGAATGATGGACATTGCCTTTGCCCCTGCCGAACCCATCGGCACCAGTTCGGCGCCGATCCGCTCTGCGACGTCGGTGGCTTCCTTAGCCGGCCGGGTACGGCTGACGACCATGCGCAGCTTTTCAGGAGCGGGCGGGACGAGCGCGGGCGTATCGGTGCGGAGCACTACGCCCAAGCCCGGCAGCGCCACAGCGCCGATGGCCGCCACGCCATCGATCGCCAGTGCCACATGCACCGCCCAGTCGGTGCGCGCTTCGCCGTATTCGCGCGTACCGTCCACCGGATCGACGATCCACACACGGCTCTGCTCGAGCCGCGTGGGGTTGTCCTTCTCCTCCTCGGACAGCAGGCCGTCGTCGGGCCGCTGTTCGCGAAGGGCGTGGCAAAGGAACTGGTTGGCCGTGGCATCCCCCGCCTTCCCCAGCGCCTTTGCAGAAAACACGCCCGACGAACGGACCTCGATCAGCAGCCTGCCAGCCGCCTCTGCGAGGTAGGCAGCAAGTTCGGCGTCGTTCATCGAACCTGCCATCATGCGTCGCCCAGCAGCTTGTCGACGATCAGGTTGGCCGCCTCTTCAGGCGTCAGCTTGGTCGTATCGATGTGGATCTCAGGCCGGGTCGGCGCCTCATACGGGCTGTCGATACCGGTGAAGTTCTTGAGATCGCCACTGCGCGCCTTCTT
>Ga0233365_1001408_pt1 | contig 10209 bp, 10 predicted proteins | sample ElkDunMinimDraft_27_FD_191535 | JGI IMG/M metagenome (GOLD analysis project Ga0233365, IMG submission 191535) | Fecal eukaryotic communites from dung pellets of Tule Elk in California, USA - Elk Dung C36 | ecosystem: Host-associated > Mammals > Digestive system > Large intestine > Fecal | place... | reverse complement strand
TGATTTCCGCGAGTTGCGGACCATCGCGGAAAGAAACGAATCCATCTCCTGTCCGTCGTGCGGGCGGGTGGCGCAGCGGATGATTCTAGCGCCGAATCTGGGGCTGATGAATCCGTTGCGGCGCAAGGCGGCGACGATCAATGAGAAGAGCCGGCATGAGCCGAGGGTGAGCGGGGGATCGCATTCGTGCGGTTCCGGGTGCGGTTGCGGCACTCCGGTGCGCAGCAAGCGGCTGAAGGAAACGAAACTCGGAAAGGTGCAGACGCAGAAGCCAAACGCCCGGCCCTGGATGCTGGGCCACTAGGTAGATCCCGCCCCAGTGGTGGCTTTTCCGGGATAGCCGGATCGCGGGGTGACGGTACCATCCCGAGGTCCGGATCAAGAACCGGAAGCCGCGCGAGGAACACGGTTCTGACTGAAGGTCCTAATCCGAGCTCGTTCCGGGGAGGGTCAATAGAGGCCCAATCCCAGTCTGGGCACACCATTGACCATCTGATCGAATCTGCGTTTCAATTCCTCGATTGTTTCCAGCGTGGTGACGATCATGCGGTAGCCTTCGCCGATCGTTTCGATAGTGGCTTGGTAGGAGTCGGAGATTTGGTTCGCCAGGTTCACAGTGGACTGTTTGGCACGGAGGGCCTTCTCATAATTGTCATCCACCCATTGGGTCAGGCCTTTTGTGATGCCAAGGTAGTTGTCCAGGGAGTCGAGAGCCAGGCCGACGATAAATCCGACAACGAGGGCGGTTGCCAGGGGAGCGATGATCAGACCGACCCCTCCGACAACAGCCCCGGTCAAGGCGGCTGCGGCGGCACCCGCCGCCAGACCGCTGATGAGGCCTTTCACCACATCCGTGGAGATTTTCACTCCCAGACCGGAGAGAGATTTCTCATCGCTCAGCAAATATTCGGCGATGTCCCAGCAGGCGACAAAAGCGACGCCCATGTATCCTCCGATCTTCATGGAACGGACCTTCTCGAAGCCCAGCTTGCCCACCCCCCATTGGAGAACCCTGGTGTTGGAGGAGGAGTAGCGGGTGCCGGTGAAAGTTTTTCTCAGGCCCGGATAGCCCTTGAAGATCACATACTCCTTTCCGCGATAGGTGGAGATGGTATAACTGCCCCTGAAGCCGAACTCCTGCACCTGCCTGGAGACTTTGAACATTGAGAATGGATCCGAGAGCGCCCCTTTGACGACATCGCCCTTTGTCGGGAACCAATCGGGGAAGGCTAACTCGGCGTAAGCCCGGGGTACGACGACGATCTCTTCCGAATGACCTTCCACCTCCACGCGGCAGACGCCCGCTGCGTAATCGTACCGGCCCGAAGTGGAGTGATCCGCCATACCCAAGATGAAAGATTTGCCCGGCTGGGAAGGAAAGCAAATTTTCAGCCGGGAGTCATGGCGCCTTGTTCACCTGATACCATGCCTTTGAACCGAGCAGGCCGTTGCCCGACACTGAGCGCAGGGCGGTGAGATCGAGCAGGTGGAGATACTTTTCCTTCAACGGACCACCGAGATCGATGGTGAGGGTGGCGCCATCCCCGGAAAGCGTTGCCTTGGCGGGCAGCTTCGTTTCATCGACCTTGGGCGAGCCGTAGTTGGCGTGGTATTTGTAGGTGTGCCGTTTCGTGATGATGCCGCCGGTGGTGGACGGATCCACCGGCTCGGACAGGGTGACGGTGAAGCCGGAGGGGGTTGCCTTCACGCCGCCGATGGAGAAGAACGGTGTGCCATTCCATTTAACGCGGGTGATGCCAAAGGAGCCTGCCCAGGAGAGCGCGGTCTTGCCGACGTAAAGCGAGCCATCCTTGCCGAAGGCGAGCCGGTTGTTGCCGATGCCGAGCGGCGATCCATCGAGGAAGGGAACGAGGGCCGTCTGGAACTGGCCGGAAACCTCGTCATCCAGCACCCGGACGAGCCAGGGTTGGTTCATCTCGCCGATAAGCGTCTGCCGGTCGAATTCCTTCGGAAAGGCTCCGTCCGGGATGATCAACGGCTGGGTGGGGGAGTTCGCCAGTTCTCCCTGCGGCATGTAGCCTGCGGCGGGGGTCTGCATCCGGTCGAGTTCCTCCACAGGCATCATCAGGGGATCGCGCCCGTCCCAATCCTTTCGCCAGACGAGGGAAGCCGGGTGGCCGTAGAAGCCGTCCTTTTTGATTTCATAGAGGGGGCTGGTGGGGCGCCAATCGCCCTGGTTGTCGGTGACGAGGAGCCGTCCATGGGTGTCGAAGCCGATGCCATTGGGCGAGCGGAAGCCGCTGGCCCATGGCTCCGCCGTCCTGCCATCGGCGGAAAGCTTGATCACCCAGCCGCGGTAGGGCACGCGGGAATACATCCTCCCGGCCAGCTTGCTGTTTTCCTTCCAGTTTTTCCCATCCTTCATTTGGTCGAAGTCCGCCCGGCCGATTTTGGAGAATTCGCCGCGGATTTCCGGGCGGATCGGAGCACCGCTCGAGGCCGCCCCAAGGACGATGAACAGTGAGCCGTCCTTGTCCCGTGCGGGGCCGTAGGCGAACTCATGGTAGTTCCCCGTCATGCCGAAGCCGTCGAAGAAGGTCTCGTACCGCTCGGCTTTCCCGTCCTTGTCGGCGTCCACCAGCCGGGTGAGTTCGGCACGCTGCATCACCAGCAGGCTTCCATCCTGCTGCACCAACATGCCCAGGGGTTCCTGGAGGCCGCTGGCGAAGAGGGACCAGGATTTCGAGGCGGGATCATAAATCATCACCTCGCCGCGGTGGAAGGCGGCGGCGAGCCTGCCATCCGGCAGCACTTCGAGCGCACCGACCTGGGGATCGATCCCAGGAGGATTCGGAAGCGCTTCGAAAGAGAAGTGGTCCGTCCAGTTGTCTGCCAGCGCGGGAGAAATGAGCAGCCCTGCAAGGGCGAGGAGGCGGAAGGGGATCATTGAAAGCGGAAGGAGAGGGTGAAAGAGGTGGCCTCCGCCGGGGAGAGGGTGAGCCGGTTCTTGTCCCAGGTGCCGGCGTCGCTGGTGATTTCGACGGATTTTTCCACAGGAAACTCCAGCGTGAGAGGGGAGGTGCTAGCCGGTGAGAGTTTGAGGTGGCGCGTGAAGCCTCCGGTCGAGGGTGTGAATCGTTCGGTGATGTTCCGCTCGCCGGCTTTGTAGCGGAATACCGGCAGACCGCCGTCCATGTCGTAGCCATGGAACTTGGGCGCACCGTCGAAGAGCGGGGTGGGTTCCGTGTAGCGGACGGTGCCCTTGATCTTCGCCAGCGAGCTTCCGTTGCCCTTCCAGTAGGCGTAACCTTCGAGGAAACCACCGGTCCATGCGTAGCGCAGGCGGCATTCTCCGGCGTCCCAACAGAGGGATATCTGGTCATCCAGCGCGATGGCGATGGCTGCCGGTCCGGCATCCGGCAGGAAGATCCGCTGGACCTGGGGGCGGGCGGCCTGGGTGGGGGACTGGGCAAAGGGGTCGCCCTTCGCCACCTTCTTTTCCTTCACACCTTCCGCGATGGAGATCATGTGGGCATGGATGGCCCGCAGTCCGGGCTCACCCACATGGACCATGGATGGCATTTCCACGGCACCGGGCCGTTTCTTGCCGGGAGCGACGGCCCATTTCACGAAGTCATCCGGCTTCTCCAGATAGAGTTTGCGGATTTCCACCAGCGAAGGGCCGACCAACGATTGATCGAGCATGTGGCAAGCCGCGCAGTTCAGCGTGTAGAGGCTAGCCCCATCCGGAGGAGCCTGCGCGTGGCAAAGGCTGGCGGTGGCCAGAACGGCGGCGGATAGATACGGTTTCATCAAGCGGGTATGCGGAAAGTCAGGCCGGGCACGATGTTGCGCGGCATGAGGAAACGATGCGGGGAAGCGAAAGATTTCAGGCGAAATCAATCCAACCGGGCTTCAAGTGCGGGGGTCCACAGCTGGGTGATGATGGCTTCCTGCGCGGATTCCATCGCTTCCCGTTCACCCGGGTCCGCATCCTCATGTCCGGCGAGGTGCAGCAAACCGTGGACGAAATAGCGCAGAAGCTCGCGGGCGAGCGGCTCACCATACTCCGCGGCCTGCCGCTCCGCCACCTCCACGCCGATGACGATCTCCCCATGATGGAAGGTGATCACGTCCGTCGCCCCCTCGATGTCCATGAACTCGCGGTGGACGCGGTCGCTCGTCCCATCATCGACGAGGGCGACTTCCAGGGTGGCTAGAAAGGAAAGCGGGCTGTCCGGCTGGGCGGCGCGGGCCAGCGCGAGGCCGGCCGCCTCACAGGCGATGCTTTCGTAAGCGGTCAACCATGCCTCGGGGATCTCGATGGCTTCCTGGTTGTTGCCGATGATGATCTCAAGCGACATGGGTTTGTGTTGGGACGTGAATTTCAGACGCTCTCCAGCCGCTGGGTGCGGCCACCGCGTGTCAGCTCCGCTTTGTCCGTCGGGGTAGCGGGCCGCTGGATGTCGGAAGCGCGCTTGCCTCCTGCGGTGGTATCATCCTTCGGATAGTCGATGCGGGTGTGAAGCATGCTGCGCAGCGTGCTTGCGAAGCTGTCCTTCACCGACGCCAGTTCCTGCAGGGTGAGCGGGCACTCGTTGAGCTGGTTGTCGTTGAGACGGGACCGGACGATGTCCTCGACGAGCTGGCGGATCTTCGCCGGGGTGGGTTTCTGGAGGCAGCGGGAGGCACTTTCGATGCCGTCCGCCAGGGAGATGATGGCGCTTTCCCGGGTGCTCGGCCGGGGGCCGGGGTAGCGGAAGTTCTTTTCGCCGATCTGGGGTAGATCTTCCGGGTTCTCCAGCTTCCGGTCCACTTTTTCGAGTTCCGCCTTCTTCTGCTCCTGTGCGCGGCGGTAGAAGTAGGCCACCAACGAATCGCCGTGGTGTTCCTGGATCACATCGATGATCCGCGGGTTCAGCTTGTGCTTCACCGCCAGATCGATCCCGTCCTTCACGTGGGCGATGATGATGAGCGCGCTCATCGTCGGGGTAAGCGCATCGTGGGGGTTTTCGCTGCCGTCGTGCTGATTCTCGATGAAATAGGTCGGCTTCTTGAGTTTCCCCACGTCGTGGAAATAGGAACAGACCCGACACATGGGAGCGTTCGCGCCGATCTTCTCGGCGGCGGCTTCGGCGAGTGAGGCGACGACGAGGCTGTGGTGGAAGGTGCCGGGGGCCTCAAGCTGCATCTGGCGCAGCAGCTTGTGGTTCAGGTCGCTCAGCTCCAACCAACTGATGTCCGTGGTGAGGCGAAAGAAGCCCTCGAAAACAGGGAGCAGGCCACTGATGAGCAGAGCGGTGACCACACCCGTGCCGAACACGGCGGCACAGCCCTTCCCCAGCAACCGGAGGCCGTCCGCGGCCTGCGGGCCGAAGGCGGAGGACATATCCAGCCTGCCGAGGATAAAGACCAGGATCAGCGTAACGGCACCCACGTAGAGGCCGGCGCGGAGAAGCTGGACGCGCTTGCGGATGCGCTCGGTCAGCACCACGGCCGTCATCCCGCCGACCAGGCTGACGATGAGGAAGCCGATGACGTCCATCCGCGGCACGAACAAGCAGCCGATGAAACTGACGAACACGGTCGAGAATGATCCCACATTCCGGCCGAGCAGCACGCTGTGCAGCATGGGTACCAGCGCGAATGGGATGAACAGGAAGCTGAACGCCTCCGGCAGGGAGGCGGAGGTATTGAGGGAAAGCACCACCCGGACGATGGCCAGATGTCCGATGAGTCCGCCCAGGACGAGGATGACCCGGCTGTTGCGCTGGCAGGAGTTCACGTGGCTCTGGTGGAACATCACCAGCGCGGTGAGGGAAATGACCGCCGCATACATCCCGCCTTTCACCGGATTATCCGAAAAGGTGGAATCCACAGGAGCTTGGATCACCATCACGGCGATGGTCACCACGAAGGTGGCGTAGAGGGACAGCCGAACCCAGAAACTCTCCTCCAGTGCCTGGATGACAGGGTTCTCACTGTGAACACGGCGTTTTTTACCGGACGACAGCCCTTGTCGGGCGAGACGCCAACGTTTGATTGCGTTGAGAAAACCCACGGTGGCTTGGGAAGCGGTTGTAGTCGCGGGACCGGCCCGGGGGCGGACTCGCGTGAGGACGACCCTAAGCGCCTTTCCATAGCTTGGCAATGGGCAAATCCGGGTGCTCCGGGCGTCCGGCGGAGCCGGAGAGGAGGGCTCCGTCCGCTTTCATTTCAGTATGAAAAGGGCCGGATCTGATGATCCGGCCCCTCATTCAAAGATATTACGGAAGTGGAATCGGCTGGCCGATCACTTCTGCTCGCGGGTCTTGTCCGCTTCGTTCTCGATCGCGTCAGCGGACTTTTCGGCGTTGTCCCTCGTCGCATCGGCGGCCTTCTCGGCGTTATCCGCTGCGGTTGGGTTCGTTTTATCGAGCTTGTCAGCGGTATCCTCAGCAGCATCGGCTGCTTTCTCTCCCTGCTGACGGACCGCATCGGCCTGATTCTCGAGGGAGTCCGCTTTGTTCTCAAGAGCATCCTCGCGCATGTTTTCCTGTTTGGAATCGCAGGAGCTGAAAAGGAAGGCTGCTGCGGTCGCCCCGAGGATCTGGGTGATGATGGTGGTTTTCATGGTGGTATAGTCGGTTGGTTCGCCGGGCGGGCCGGTTTGCGAATCATTGTTGCAGGGAGCGTGCCGCATCTTTTTTCAATGACTTATGGAAAAAATGAGGTGAGTTTCCCGTGCGCGATGCCTACGCCTTCATGCTTTATGCATTCCTTCCGAGAACGGTCCGGGATTGTCATCCCGTCCGGGCTGTGATCTTTGGTGGCATGTCTTGGAAAACTCCGTTGGTGTGGTTGCTGGTATCGGGCGGGGCGGCCACTGCCCAGGTGGTTCTGATGCCCGAGGGAATGAAGAAGGATGTGGAGCCGCTGCTGGCGGCAAATCCCGCCCTGCGGCCCGCCTATTACGGAAAAGGGGCGGATGCCCTCTCCCAGGCGCAGGATGCGGAGGGCTTCATCGGTTCCCCGGATGGGGAGTTCATGCGCGCGGCCACGAAGCTGCGCTGGGTGCACATTTTCAGCGCAGGCATCGACAAGCAGCGGGAACTGCCGCGTTTTCAGGATAACGGCCTGACGGTGACGAGCCTCAAGATCCAGCAGGGACCTGAGATCGCGGACCACGCCTTCGCCTTGCTGCTCGGCTTGAGCCGGAACATGGCGGCCTACCATGCGGCGCAGGAGCAGGGGGAGTGGATCAAGTCCTCCCGCGAGGGGCTGCCACTCATCGAGCTGCGTGGCAAAACGATGCTGATCATCGGCTACGGCGGCATCGGCACCCAAGTGGGGGAGAGGGCGCGGGCTTTCGGTATGAAAGTCCTGGCGGTGGATGACAAGGACATCCCCATGACCGTCACGGTGGACCGGTTCGGAAAGCCGGACGAGCTGGATGCCATGCTGCCGGAGGCGGATGTGATCGTCAGTTGCGTGCCGCACACTCCGGAGAGCGACGGGATGCTGGGGAAGGATCAGTTCGGTAAGATGAAGAAGGGGGCCTATTTCATCAATGTCTCCCGCGGGAGGATCGCGGACACCGCCGCCTTGGTGGAGGCGCTGCAAAGCGGCCATCTCGCCGGGGCGGGGCTGGATGTGGTGGACCCGGAGCCGCTGCCGAAGGACAGCCCGCTGTGGAAGATGCCGAATGTCATCATCACCCCCCACATCGCGGGTGTGTCGGACGAACGGGGCGGTCGGTCCAATGAACTGATCCTGGACAACATCGTCCGGTTTTCCAAGGGGGTGCCGCTGAAGAACCAGGTCGATCCGGTGAAGGGCTACTGAGCATGGAGGTGATCATTCCGCGCCGGAGCTTTCATCGCCGGATTTTCATCGCCGCCGGAATTTACAACATCGCATGGGGGCTTTCCGCTGCGGTGGACCCCCAGTGGTTGTTCCGGTTCGCAGGCATGCCGCCGCTGAACCACCCGCAGATCTATGCCTGCCTGGGCATGGTGGTCGGCCTTTATGGTATCCTCTATCTGGAGGTCGCACGGGTGCCGGAGCGGGGCTGGCTGCTTGCCGCAGTCGGCCTTGCGGGGAAGGTCCTGGGACCCATCGGCATGGCCATCTTGGTCCTCCAAGGCACCTGGCCACTCAGGTCGGCCATCCTGTGCCTGACGAACGATCTCATCTGGTGGATCCCGTTCGCACTCTATCTGCGGGATTCCTGGAGGCCATTCCGGGAATCCCTGGGAAAATAAGCTGCCGTGGAGGCGGTCAGACCTCAAGCACGGGCGGAGTCGGGCTCACGACGGGACCGATGGCGGCCATCGCTTCCTCGATTTTCGCGTTGATCCGGTGCTCCGCGGTTTCCACACCGACACGGATGGCGTTTTTCACCGCCAGTGCGGAGGAGGAACCATGGGCGATGATGACCACGCCATTCACTCCCAGCAACGGGCTGCCACCGTAGGTTTCATAGCTGCTCTTTTCCTTCAGCGCCTTGAATGCGCCTTGGGCAAGCACGGCTCCGGCGATCCGCAGCGGGTTGCCCTTGATCTCCGCCTTGAGCCATTTTGAGACGGCCTTGGCGGTGGCTTCCACGCTCTTGAGGACCACGTTGCCGACGAATCCATCGCAGAGGACCACGTCGAGCTTGGTCTCGAAAAGATCATGCCCCTCGACATTGCCGATGAAGTCGATGCCCGGAATGGCCTTGAGGAGCTTGAAGGTTTCCTTCGTGAAAGCGGTGCCTTTCTCGTCTTCCTCGCCGTTCGACATGAGGCCGATCTTCGGGCTCTTCACGCCCAGCACGTGTTTGCAGAAGGCCGTGCCCATCACGGCGTAGGCGACGAGGTGCTCCGGCTTCGAGTCGGGGTTGGCACCGGCATCCAGGATGTGGCAGAGGCCGTGTTCGTTCGGGATCGCGGAGGCGATGCCCGCGCGGTCCACGCCCTTCAGCGTGCGGAGCTTCAGCGTGGCGGCGGCAACCGCGCCACCGGTGTTGCCGGCGGAGACGAAGGCGTCCGCTTTGCCTTCCTTCACCATATCCATGGCGATGCTGATGGAGGACTGCTTCTTTTTGCGCACGGTCTTCGCGCCCGGCTCGGACATGCCGATGACCTCGGGGGCGTGGACGATGCTGACGCGCCTGTCGTTCAGGTTGAGTCCGTGTTTCCCGCACTCGGCCTTCAGGATGGCTTCATCGCCGACGAGGTAGAGGTGGGTGAGTTTCGGGTAGGCGGCGAGAGCGTCTTTCGCCCCTCCGATGTTCACGGCGGGAGCGCGGTCACCGCCCATGGCGTCGAGTGCGACTTTCATACAGATTCAGAAATGGGCCGGCGGCCGGAAGAAGCATACGAAAAATCACCGCGCTGGGAAGCTTCCCGGCGCGGTAATTTGAAAATAAACCCGTTGCCAGGTTTCAGAGTGCCTCCACTTCGATCACCTGACGGCCGCGGTAGTTACCGCAGGAAGGGCAGGCGATGTGCGAAGGAACGCGGCTGCCACAGTCAGGGCAGCTCTTGAAGATCGGTGCCTTCCAGCGTTTCGCGCCTTGGCGCATTTTCTGACGGCTTTTGGATTGGCGGCGCTTTGGTACGGCCATGGTCGTGTTCTGTTAAGGTTGGTCCTCGAGGTCGAGGGAATCGAGAGCTGACCAGCGGTCATCACTCTCGGCGCGGGGCGGAGTGGGTAGACCATCTTCCCCCGGCTTGTCCACTGATAAATATTGGGAATCGACTTCACAGGGTTCCGGCACGTCCGCTTCATCGATCCGCGGATCGGCCGGAAAGTTGATCAGGATCTCTTCCCGGAGGGCTTCGGTTGCGTCGACTTCTCCTTGATTACCAATCTCCAGTGAGATCGCCGCGCCATCCAGGGTGATGGTCTTGATGAACCGCTTCAGGGTCACCACGCAGGTGAATTCAAAAGGTGCGGAAATTGATCCGGTGAGCAGCAGCTCGGACTCGAAACGCTGCACCCACAGGTCATAGAACAGAGTTCCGGCAGGGGTTGCATCGTCCTCCGGAAGGTCGAAAACGGCCTCCGGCAGCTCGCCGGCATAGGCTTTTCCCTCTTCCGGCAGGTTCGCCAGGTCAATCAGCAATCGCTTGTTCATGGGCACATCGTAACGCGGCTTCTTTCCCAGCCAAGCCAAACTCCAGCGCCCCCTCCTTCCGGCTTTCCCTCATCCCGGAGGTTCAAAATTTTTCAGGCTGAAAATCAGGATCTTGCCGGGAAAACGAGCCTTCCGGAGCGGATGGC
>Ga0233365_1001407_pt1 | contig 10214 bp, 5 predicted proteins | sample ElkDunMinimDraft_27_FD_191535 | JGI IMG/M metagenome (GOLD analysis project Ga0233365, IMG submission 191535) | Fecal eukaryotic communites from dung pellets of Tule Elk in California, USA - Elk Dung C36 | ecosystem: Host-associated > Mammals > Digestive system > Large intestine > Fecal | place... | reverse complement strand
GTACGCCGGGGGTGTGCGTCATCAGCGGCGTCCAGTCCCCGGGGGCATCGGCGGAGGTGTACGCCAGCTCGAAGTCCTCCGCGCCGTCGTTGTGCAGGATCAGGAACCGGTGGCCGTGGTGCTCCACCGCGTACTCCACGCCCTGCCGGCGCGGCGCGACGACGGCCGGCTCGCCGGTCGGGTTGTCGGCGGGGATCACCCAGACCTCGCTGGTGACCTTGCTGTGGCTCTCGATCAGCACGAACCGCTCGGAGCGGGTCAGCTCCACCCCGACGAAGAAGCGCTCGTCGTTCTCCTCGTAGACCAGCACGTCCTCGGTCGCCGCGGTGCCGATCATGTGCCGCCAGACGCGGTTGGTCCGCCACGCCTCGTCGACGGTGACGTAGAAGAGCGCCGAGGCGTCCGCGGACCATGCGGTGCCGTACGAGGTGTCCGGCACCTCGTCGGGGAGGACCTCGCCGGTGCTCAGGTCCTTGACCCGCAGGGTGAAGCGCTCGTCGCCGGAGTAGTCGGTGGAGTAGGCGAGCCAGCGGCCGTCGGGGCTGATGTCGAAGGCGCCCAGGGAGAAGAAGTCGTGCCCCTGCGCCAGCGCGTTGCCGTCGAGCAGGATCTCCTCGCCGTCCAGGGGTGCGCCGTCGGCGCTGACCGGCGGGTCGATCTCGCCCTCGCGGACCGGGCGGCGGCAGTGCACGCCGTACTGCTGGCCCTGCTCGGTGCGGGTGTAGTACCAGTAGCCGCCCTTGCGGACCGGGACCGACAGGTCGGTCTCGCGGGTGCGGGTGCGGGTCTCGTTGAAGAGCGTCTCGCGCAGGTCGGCGAGGTGGGCGGTGCGCGCCTCGGTGTACGCGTTCTCGGCGGTCAGGTAGCCGATCGTCTCCGGGTTGTCCTTCTCGGCCAGCCAGGCGTACTCGTCGATGACGGTGTCGCCGTGGTGGATGCGCTCGGTCGGAACCCGTTTGGCCTCGGGCGCGGGCGTCTCAGTCGTCACGGCAGGCAACGTTACCGGCCCGGGGCGGCGGCGGCCGGTCGCCGGTGTCGGAAGGGCCCGGCACTCCCGGCGGCTCGCCTTCGGTGTTCGAACACCTGTACGATAGCCGGGTGGAGAACGCGACGGCTTCCAACCGCCCGGCGCTCGGGATGCAGGGGCGGCTGGCGCGCATCTGCGGCCCGGGCTTCGCCCGGCCCGCCGGGGCGGCCGACGAGGTCGGTGGCGTCCCCGCCCGCTGGGTGGCCGCGCCCGGCACCGCCGCCGACGCCGTCGAGCTGCTCCGCCTCGCCGCCGAACACGACCTGGCCGTGGTGCCCCGCGGCGCCGGCACCAAGATCGACTGGGGTGGCGCGCCGAGCCGGGTGGACCTCGTCCTGGACACCGGCCGCCTGGCCGGCATCGAAGAGTCCGCCGATCCCTCCACCGTGGAGGTGGGCGCGGGCACGCCGCTGCGCGCGGTGCGGGCCGTGCTGGCGCGTACCGGCCGGCGGCTGACCCTGGACCCGCCCTCGGCGGACGCGACCGTCGGCGGGGTGATCGCCGCCGACGAGGCGGGGCCGCTGCGGCACCGCTACGGCGGCCCGGCCGACCAGGTGAGCGCCGTCCGGTACCTCGACGCGCACGGCGCGCCGGCCACGGTCTCACGCGGGGTGGACGTGACCCCGGCCCAGCTGCTCTGCGGCTCCCGCGGCACCCTCGGGCTGCTGCTGTCGGCGACGCTGCGGGTCCGGCCGGCCCCGCCGAGCCGGATCTGGGTGAGTCATCCGGTCTGGACCCCGCTGGAGATGCACGACCTCGTGCAGGGGGCGCGGGTGGAGGCCGCCGAGCCGGCCGCGGTCGAGGTGGACCTGCCCGCCGTGCCGCCGCGCGGGCAGCGCCGGGTGGCCGCCGGGACGGCCGGCGCCGGGACGCTGGCGATCCTGCTGGAGGGCGGCCCGGCCGACGTGCGGGAACGCGCGGACTGGCTGGTCGACGCCTTCGGCGGTGACGCGCACGCCACCGGCCGTCCGCCGCCCTGGTGGGGGCGGTATCCGGCCGGCCCCACCGAGATCGCGGTGCGGATCGAGGCGCCGGTGGGAGAGTTGCACGCCGTCGTCTACGCGCTGCGCGACGCCGTCGGCGCCCCGGTGGCGGTACGCGGCTCGGCGGGGCTCGGCAGTGTGCAGGCCGCGCTCCCCGGGGACCTGCCGCCGGGCCGGGCGGCGGCGATCCTGGCGGCGCTGCGCGGGGTGCTGCTGGCGCGGCGCGGGCGGTGCGAGGTGCTCGTCGCGCCGCCGCGGCTGTGGCAGGTCACCGACGTGCGGGGTCCCCGGTCGCACCGGCCGCGGGCGGTCGCGCTCAAGCAGCATTTCGACCCGCAGCAGCGCTTCGCGCCGGGCCGCCTCCCCGACCGGGAGTGAAGCGCCCGCCGCGGCGCGGCGCCTTCAAGGCGATCAACGGCCCGCGGTGGCGTCAGGCGGCGGGGATCAGGCGGAGTCGTTGCGCAGGACCAGGATGGCGATGTCGTCGCGGGGCGACTCGACCGAGAAGTTGATCGCGGTCGAGCGCAGCCGCGCGGCGATCACGTCCGCCGAGTACCCGCTCAGCGGCGTCGCTGCCTCCTGCAACCGCGCCAGACCGAAGAGTTCCGCCCCGCGCCGGCGTTCGGTGACCCCGTCGGTGTAGAAGACCAGCGCGTCACCGGCGGTGAGGCTCAGCTCCAGCGCCGGCGAGGCGATCGTCTCCAGCAGGCCGAGGGCGGTGCCGCTGGTGCCGACGAAGCGGCTGCCCGAGCCGTCACCGCAGACCAGCACCGGCTGATCGTGGCCGGCGAGATAGAGCGAGACGTCAAGCCGTCCCTTGTCGCCGCGGCCGACCGCCGCCATGGCGAGCGTGCAGTACCGGCCGCCACCCCGGTCGATCAGCGTCTCGTTGATCCGGGCCAGGATCTCCGGCAGCGGCTTTCCGTCAGCGACGGAGAGCCGGATGACGTCCCGGACCACGCCGGTGATCGCGGCCGCCTGGACGCCCTTGCCGGAGACGTCGCCGATCACCACCAGCCAGCGGCCCTCCGGCAACGGCATCACGTCGTAGAAGTCGCCGCCGACGTCGACGGTGTCGCCGGCGGGGACGTACTCGGCGGCGAAACCGATCCCCTCGATCACCGGCAGCGCCGGCGGCAGCAGCGACTGCTGCAGGGTGTGCGCCACGTGCCGCCGCTCGGCGTGGATACGGGCGTTGTCCATCGCCAGCGCCGCCCGCCGGGCGATGTCCTCCAGCACCGAGACCTCGTCGGAGTCGTGCCGGTGGTGCTCGTGCCGGCCGACCGCCAGCGTGCCCAGCCGCTGTCCGCGGGCGACCAGGGGTACGGCCACGCCGTCCATCGGCGCGCCGAGGGGCACCTGCGAGCCGATCCGGGTCGCCTCACGCAGCCGCGCCTGGATCGAATCCGGGCCGGTCGCCGCGAGCACGCTGTGCAGTTCGGGCAGCATCGACTCGTCGGCGTGACTGGCGCTCGACAGCCGCAGCCGGCCCCACTCGTCGGTGGTGTGCACCGCGCACCAGCGCCCCAGCCGGGGCACCACCAGCTGCGGGACCAGGGCCATGGTCAGCTCGACGTCCAGGGACTGGGCCAGCAGTTCGCTCGCCTCCAGCAGGAACGTCAGCCAGCTCTGGCGTCTGCGGTCCGCGCGGCGCAGCCGGTCGTTCTCCAGGTGCAGCGAGAGCCGGTCGGCCAGCAGCGCCGCCAGCGGCTGCGCGTACGACGACGGCGAGGCGTCCAGCTCCAGCGAACCCCGGTACGGCCGGCTCATCACCAGCGGCACCGTCAGCAGCTCCTCGCCGGTGCGGGGCGTACGTCCGTAGCGGGTCAGCACGTGCAGCCCTTCGCCGTCACCGCGGTCGAGCCAGACCGCACCGCCGGCCGCCCCGACCATTTCGGCGACCCGGGAGAGCAGCTCCTGGGCGAAGTCGGGCAGCGGGTCGTCGGCGTACGGGTCGGGGGTTACCTGCATCAGCGCACTGATCGCGGCGACGCTGGGGGCGGCGGCCGGGGCGCTCTGACGGCCGTCGGCCGCGACGGCGCCGGTCTGGCGGTCGTGGCCGGTGGCCGTCAGGCGCTGGGGGGCGGCGGCGGGCGCTGCGGTGGCCGTGCCGGTTGTGCCGTCTTCGATGCCGGTGCCGGGTGGCGGGGCTGCCTTGTCGTCGCGGACCGCGTCGACGAGGTCCAGCCGGAACCAGACCCCCTTGCCGCTGCGCAGGTGGGTGGTGCCCCAGCGGCTGGCGAAGTGGTCGACCAGGAGCAGGCCCCGGCCGCGCTCGGGGACTTCGCCGATGTCCGGGGTGGCGTTCGGCTTGCCGACCACGAGCCCGTCGATGCGGCTCGGGGCGAAGTCGGTGACCTCCACGGTCAGCCCGGCCGGGTCTGCCACGACCTCGAGGTCAAGTTCGGTGGCGGCATGCTCCACCGCGTTGGTGCAGAGCTCGGTGGTGAGCAGCAGCGCCTCGTTGAGCAGCTCGGGCTGGCCGGCTTCGAGCAGGACGGAGCGGACGATGGCGCGGGCCGCGGCCGGGGTCCGGCGGTCGGCTGGGAAGCGCACGCTGCGTCCGTGCTGTTCCGCATCGTCGCCCACCGGGGGTCCCGTCATCCTGGACACTCTTCATATCCTTCACGCCGCGGCCTTCATCGCCAAACGTACGCGCTGCCGCGACGAAACAAGATCAGAAAATCGGGCCGGTTGCCGGCGTACGGCCGGTCGGGCGTGCGGTGCCGGGGGCGTCGCGCCGGGCGCCGATGCGGCCGGGGGCACAGCGGCGCGTCTGGCACCCGAGGGTCGCGAGGGACCATGATGGGGAAGGTCGGCCCTTCCCTGCGGGGTCGCGAACGCGTACGGCGACCCGAGCGAGGTGTGATGAGCACGGCGAAACGCGCAGCGACGGCGGTGGCTCCCGACGTCGATGAGGAGGCTCTGCTCTCCGAATTGGCGGCCGCGCTGGCGCGGGTCCGCCGCGGCGACCTCAAGGTGCGGCTGCCGCGCCGGGAGGGCCTCGCCGGCGAGGTCGTCGACGGCTTCAACGACGTCCTCGCCCTGCAGGAGCGGCAGCATCTCGACCTGCGGCGGATCAGCCGGATCGTCGGCCGGGACGGCCGGCTGACCGAGCGCCTCGACGAGGAAGGGCTGGAGGGTTCCTGGGCCGAAGGGCAGCGGGCGATCAACTCGCTCGTCGACGACCTGGGCCGCCCGGCGAGCGAGATCGCCCGGGTCATCGGGGCGGTCGCCGACGGTGATCTCTCCCAGCACATGGCGCTGGAGATCGACGGCCTGCCGCTGCGCGGTGAGTACCTGCGCATCGGGCGCACCGTCAACAAGATGGTCGACCAGCTCTCCTCCTTCTCCAACGAGGTGACCCGGGTCGCCCGTGAGGTGGGCACCGAGGGCAAGCTCGGCGGTCAGGCGGACGTACGCGGGGTCGCCGGCACCTGGAAGGACCTGACCGACTCGGTCAACACGATGGCGTCGAACCTGACCCATCAGGTGCGCTCCATCTCCCAGGTCGCCACGGCGATGGCCAAGGGCGACCTGTCACAGAAGATCACCGTGTCGGCCCGGGGTGAGGTCGCGGAGCTCGCCGACACCATGAACTCGCTGACCGACACGTTGCGGCTCTTCGCCGAGCAGGTGACGCGGGTGGCCCGCGAGGTGGGCACCGAGGGCAAGCTCGGCGGCCAGGCCGAGGTGCCGAACGTGGCCGGCACCTGGAAGGACCTCACCGACAGCGTCAACTCGATGGCGTCGAACCTGACGTCGCAGGTGCGCAACATCGCCCAGGTCTCCACCGCGGTCGCCCGCGGCGACCTGAGCCAGAAGATCACCGTTGCCGCCCAGGGCGAGATCCTGGAGCTCAAGGACACCGTCAACACGATGGTGGATCAGCTGTCGTCGTTCGCCGACGAGGTGACGCGGGTGGCCCGTGAGGTGGGCATCGAGGGCAAGCTCGGTGGTCAGGCCCAGGTGCGCGGGGTCTCGGGCACCTGGCGCGACCTGACCGAGAACGTGAACCAGCTCGCCGGCAACCTGACATCGCAGGTCCGCAACATCTCGCAGGTCTCCACCGCCGTCGCCAAGGGTGACCTGTCGCAGAAGATCACCGTTGACGCGCGGGGCGAGATCCTGGAGCTGAAGTCGACGGTCAACACGATGGTGGATCAGCTGTCGTCGTTCGCCGACGAGGTGACGCGGGTGGCCCGCGAGGTGGGCACCGAGGGCAAGCTGGGCGGTCAGGCGCAGGTCAAGGGCGTCTCGGGCACCTGGCGGGACCTGACCGACAACGTGAACTCGATGGCGTCGAACCTGACGTCGCAGGTCCGCAACATCGCCTCGGTCACCACCGCCGTGGCGAAGGGTGACCTGTCGCAGAAGATCACCGTCGACGCGCAGGGCGAGATCCTGGAGCTGAAGAACACCGTCAACACGATGGTCGACCAGCTGTCGTCGTTCGCCGACGAGGTGACCCGGGTGGCCCGCGAGGTCGGCTTCGAAGGCCAGCTCGGCGGTCAGGCGCAGGTCAAGGGCGTCTCGGGGACCTGGCGCGACCTCACCGAGAACGTCAACCAGCTCGCCTCCACCCTCACCACCCAGCTGCGGGCGATCGCCGAGGTCTCCACCTCGGTCACCCGCGGCGACCTGACCCAGCAGATCAGCGTCCAGGCGCGCGGCGAGGTCGCCGAGCTCAAGGACAACATCAACCAGATGATCGTCACCCTGCGGGAGACGACCCAGAAGAACGCCGAGCAGGGCTGGCTCGACTCCAACCTGGCCCGCATCGGCGGTCTGCTCCAGGGACAGCGCGACCTCGGCGAGGTCTGCCGCATGATCATGCTGGAGGTCACCCCGCTCGTCGACGCCCAGCTCGGGGCATTCTTCCTCGCCGACCTGGCGGAGAGCAGCGAGCAGCTGCGGCTCACCGCCGCGTACGGCTACCCCTCGACCGACCAGGACGTCACCTTCGCCGTCGGCGAGGGGCTGGTCGGCCAGACGGCGCTCTCCCGGCGCACCCTGCGCACCGGCGGCGGCGAGGCGGGACCGTTGACGCTGCGCTCCGGGCTGATCGAGATGCCGCCGAACGACCACGTGGTGCTCCCGGTCCTCTTCGAGGGCGAACTGCTCGGCGTGATCGAGTTCGCGAGCATCACCCCCTTCTCCGAGCTGCACATCGCCTTCCTCGAGCGGCTGGTGCTCACCATCGGCATCGCCGTCAACACCATCCAGGCCAACCGGCGTACGGAGGAGCTGCTGACCCAGTCGCAGCGGCTGGCCCGGGAGATGCAGGAGCAGTCGGCCGAGCTGCAGCGGACCAACACCGAACTGGAGGAGAAGGCCCAGCTGCTCTCCGCCCAGAAGGGCAACATCGAGGTCAAGAACCGCGAGATCGAACTCGCCCGCATCGGCCTCGAGGAGAAGGCGCAGCAGCTCAGCCGCGCCTCGGCGTACAAGTCGGAGTTCCTGGCGAACATGAGCCACGAGCTGCGCACCCCGCTGAATTCGCTGCTGCTGCTGGCCCGGCTGCTCGCCGAGAACTCGGAGCAGAACCTGACCCCGAAGCAGACCGAGTTCGCCCGGACCATCTACGGCGCCGGCTCGGACCTGCTGCGGCTCATCGATGACATCCTGGACCTGTCCAAGATCGAGGCCGGCCGGATGGACGTCGAGCCGATCGAGGTCCGCTTCTCCGACATCCGCTCGTACGTGGAGCAGGTGTTCGTGCCGCAGGCCGAGGAGAAGGGGCTCGGGCTGCAGGTCGAGGTCGCCGACGACCTGCCGGAGTTCCTCGTCACCGACGCGCAGCGCCTGCAGCAGATCCTGCGCAACCTGCTCTCCAACGCGATGAAGTTCACCGATCAGGGGTCGGTGACGCTGCGCATCGGCCCGGCGCCGCAGCACGCCTTCTTCGACGTGCCGGCGCTGGCCACCGCCCGGCGGGTGATCGCCTTCTCCGTCGCCGACACCGGGATCGGCATCTCCGACGACAAGCTCTCGCTGATCTTCGAGGCGTTCCAGCAGGCCGACGGCACCACCAGCCGCCGCTACGGCGGCACCGGCCTGGGGTTGTCCATCAGCCGCGACCTGGCCCGGCTGCTCGGCGGCACCATCGCGGTCACCTCGGTGCCCGGGGAGGGCTCGACCTTCACCCTGTACGTGCCGGACGTGCTCAACGCGGTGCTGCCCCCGATGCCGGCCGTGGCGCCGCCGACCCCGCGCCCGGCCGCCCTGCCGTCGGTGCCGACGCAGCCCGAGACGCCGCCGATGCTGCGCCCGGTGCCCGACGAGAAGGACCGGCAGGTCCCCGCCTCGGCGCGCCGGCTCGACGGGGCGACCGTGCTGATCGTCGACGACGACGTCCGCAACGTCTTCGCGCTCACCAGCGCCCTGGAGCTGCACGGCATGACGGTGCTCTACGCCGACAACGGCGTCGACGGCGTACGGCTGCTCGCCGAGCATCCGGAGGTGCGGATCGTGCTGATGGACGCGATGATGCCCGACCAGGACGGGTACGAGACGACCCGCTCGATCCGGCGCAACCACCGCTTCGCCGAGCTGCCGATCGTCTTTCTGACGGCGAAGGCGATGCCCGGTGACCGGGAGTCGGCGATCGACGCGGGCGCGAGCGACTACATCACCAAACCTGTCGATCTGGACGAACTGATCGAACTGATGGCGTCCTGGATGGACGACGGAGCGGAGGACAACCGGTGACCGAGCTGGCGAAGGCACTGCTGGTCGACGACCGGCGGGAGAACCTGATGGCACTGGAGGCGATCCTGCAGGGCCTGCCGGTCAGGTCCGTCGCGGTGGAGAGCGGCGAGGCGGCGCTCAAGCAGCTGCTGGTGGACGACTTCGCGGTGATCCTGCTGGACGCGCAGATGCCGGACATGGACGGCTTCGAGACCGCCGCGCACATCAAGCGGCGGGAACGGACCCGGCACATTCCGATCATCTTCCTCACCGCCGCCGACCGGGACGCCCAGCTGGCGCTGCGCGGGTACGCCGTCGGCGCGGTCGACTACCTCACCAAGCCCTTCGATCCCTGGGTGCTGCGCGCCAAGGTGTCGGTATTTCTCGACCTGTGGGTCAAGACCCGGCAGCTGGCGGCGCAGTCGGACCTGGCGCGGGAGCAGGAGCAGAGGTATCAGACGCTCAGCGGCGCGGTCGACGAGGCCACCGCGATGCTGCGGTCGGACGACCCGGACGCCCGGGACCGGGCGGTGGATCTGCTGGAGCAGGTGCGCTGGGGTGCGACGTCCTGACGCCGGCGCCCGGCGTCAGGCGAGCGGTTCGTTGCGGATGGTCAGCGCCTGCCGCAGCCCGGTGATGTCCAGCACCCGCAGCAGGAAGTCCCCGACGTTGGTCAGGATCAGCAGGCTGCGGGCGCGGCTGGCGTTGCGGGTGAGCACCACGAGGGTGCCGAGCCCCTGCGAGTCGCAGAATGTCACGTCGGCCATGTCGAGCACGATCCGTGGGGGCGGGGTGACGAGGACTTCGGCGACGGAGGCCGACAGTCGCGCGGCAGTGAGCATGTCGATCTCACCGGCGAGGCTGAGCACCGCCTCGTCGGCCGTCCGCTGCGCGTGGATGGACAGCTCGGCACGATGCACCCGGTCAGCCTAGCGCGATCTCGATGTTCCGGCTTCCTGTGGAAAAGCTGGGTGAGGTGGTTAACCGGCGCAGGGGTGGCGCGGCACCCGATCGGCAGGGTTGACACAATGGCCTCATCGTGAGCGATACGTATCCTGCCGGTGAGCAGCCGTACCCCGCTGCCGCACCCGCCTCCGAGGCCCTGTTCGACCGCGCCCGCGCCATCGTGCCCGGCGGGGTCAATTCGCCGGTGCGCGCCTTCGGCGCGGTCGGTGGTTCCCCGCGTTTCATGGTCCGGGGCGCAGGCCCCTGGCTCTTCGACGCCGACGACCGCCGCTACGTGGACCTGGTCTGCTCCTGGGGTCCGCTGATCCTGGGGCACGCCCATCCCGAGGTGGTCGGGGCGGTGCAGGCCGCCGCGGCGCTCGGCACGAGCTTCGGCACCCCCACGCCGGGGGAGGTGGAGCTGGCGGCCGAGATCGTCGCGCGGACCCCGGTCGAGCAGGTACGCCTGGTCAACTCCGGGACCGAGGCGGTGATGTCGGCGATCCGGCTGGCCCGCGGCTTCACCGGCCGATCCAGGATCATCAAGTTCGCCGGCTGCTACCACGGCC
>Ga0233365_1001406_pt1 | contig 10225 bp, 8 predicted proteins | sample ElkDunMinimDraft_27_FD_191535 | JGI IMG/M metagenome (GOLD analysis project Ga0233365, IMG submission 191535) | Fecal eukaryotic communites from dung pellets of Tule Elk in California, USA - Elk Dung C36 | ecosystem: Host-associated > Mammals > Digestive system > Large intestine > Fecal | place... | reverse complement strand
TTTTTTATCTAAATTTTGCGGAAGTAGTTCAGTGGTAGAACACCACCTTGCCAAGGTGGGGGTCGCGGGTTCGAACCCCGTCTTCCGCTCCAATCATTTATTTAGCGCCCGTAGCTCAATTGGATAGAGCGTCTGACTACGGATCAGAAGGTTATGGGTTCGACTCCTGTCGGGCGCGCCATATTTATTTTTACGGAATGTAGCTCAGCTTGGTAGAGCACTTGGTTTGGGACCAAGGGGTCGTAGGTTCGAATCCTGTCATTCCGACCATTTATTAAATATAATTTTGGGGCCTTAGCTCAGCTGGGAGAGCGCCTGCCTTGCACGCAGGAGGTCAGCGGTTCGATCCCGCTAGGCTCCACCAAATTACGGAGGAATACCCAAGTCCGGCTGAAGGGATCGGTCTTGAAAACCGACAGACGGGTTAAACCGTGCGGGGGTTCGAATCCCTCTTCCTCCGCCATTTTCTTAAATGGTTCAGTTATACATATTAATGGTCCCGTGGTGTAGCGGTTAACATGCCTGCCTGTCACGCAGGAGATCGCCGGTTCGATCCCGGTCGGGACCGCCATTTATATGCGGGTGTAGTTTAATGGTAAAACCTCAGCCTTCCAAGCTGATGTCGTGGGTTCGATTCCCATCACCCGCTCCATATGTAAAAGAAAAATTAACTCAGCTGGTTAGAGCACATGCCTAATAAGCGAGTCTTATCATATATTTTTCCGAAGTAGCTCAGTGGTAGAGCAACCGGCTGTTAACCGGTTGGTCGTAGGTTCGAGTCCTACCTTCGGAGCCAAATTGGGGAAGTACTCAAGAGGCTGAAGAGGCGCCCCTGCTAAGGGTGTAGGTCGGGTAACCGGCGCGAGGGTTCAAATCCCTCTTTCTCCGCCACCAACGGCCCGTTGGTCAAGTGGTTAAGACACCGCCCTTTCACGGCGGTAACACGGGTTCGAATCCCGTACGGGTCATCTCAAAGTATGTAGCGATTGCTACATACTTTTTTTTTGCGTTCTTAACTAGAAATTATCGGAAGAAAAGCCACTACATAAATGATAGTTTATAAAGGTATACTTTTAAGACGTCTTAAAAGTATATCTTTTTTTCGTTTGTAAAGTATATAAAAAAATTTTTAAACGTTTATAATGTAATACATATATTTATAAACCTTTTAGGAGGATTTGGGTGAATACGAAAACTTTTGGTTATGTGCGTGTGTCAGCTGCAGGTCAAAATGTGGAACGACAACTGACAAAGATGCGTGAACTCGGAATCGGGGAGCGAGACATTTTTATTGATAAGGCGAGTGGGAAAAATTTCAATCGTCCGCAGTATCAGGCATTGAAAAGTGTCATCCGTGCAGGCGATTTGATTTATATAGATGCGTTCGATCGGTTAGGGCGCAACTACGATGAAATTATTAATGAGTGGAAGGATATTACACGAACTATGAATGCCGATATTGTCGTCCTTGAAAATGAAACGCTGTTTGATAGTCGTAAGTTTAAAGCGATGAACACAGACGATAGCAAGCTCGGTTCTTTAATGGAAGATCAGTTTTTATCGCTGCTTTCATACGTGGCCGATCAGGAACGTATGAAAATTTTGAAGCGCCAGGCGGAAGGGATTGAGGAAGCACGAAAAGCAGGGAAGCATTTGGGAAGACCAAAGTTAGATTTGTCTACGTTATCTAAGGAGCAGCGTGACGTGTTGGAAGCAAATTATGAAGCTTGGAAACGTAAGGAGCTGACGGGGGTTAAATTTGCGGAGATGTTGGGATTGAAGAAGAATAGTTTTTATAAGGTTTTGAAGGAGTATGGACAAATAGTTGAATAGATAAAAACAGCCTTGCCGAAATCTAGGCAGGGCTTTCAATTTGTCTATAAAATAGTGGTTAAATAGAATTTGGATTTAGGAAGAACCAATAAAAATCCCTGTCATCATGAAAGGAAACGGGATTACATATGCATTTTATTTATTGTAGCGCTTCAAGATAATACAGCTCTTTACGCAGACAAACATTTTTAAACTTTGCTATGAGTTCATCGTCACTTAGCTCGGTTGCAATCACTTCCACGAGCAAGTTCTCTGCAACGGTAAATATGAATCTTTAAAAACCTTGTTATATAGCCATTTTCTTCTGCATTCTGCGCAAAACTTTTCTAAACTTTTCTATTCTGCGCAAGATATTTAAGGAAATAATGTTCAGCTACATGGAGACAGGTAGATCATCGATGAACCTCATCAAAAAGTTCTACCTTTCAAACTTCTACTTTTGTGACAAATAGTGAGGGGATAATACGATAAAAATATTACGCTTAAAAGGTCTATTCTCTACGCCATTCTGCGCAAAACTTTTCTATTCTTTTCTAATCTTCGCGCCTACCACCCCTTAAATATCTCTCCCCACCAAAACATATAAACAATTATATGAAATAGGAGGGGTTTTACATGGGTGTACTGAGTGGTGTGAAAGTGCTTGATTTGACGCGATTATTGCCCGGGCCATACTGTACGTTATTAATGGCGGATTACGGCGCTGAAGTCATTAAAATCGAAGAGCCAGGAAACGGCGATTACATTCGTTGGCGCACGCCAGCAATCGAAGGGATTGGCGCACGACATTTAACGGTAAATCGCAATAAAAAAAGTGTTGAGCTCAATTTAAAAACAGCACAAGGAAAACAAATTTTTAAGCAACTAGCAGCCGACGCAGATGTCATTGTTGAAAGCTTTCGCCCAGGTGTCATGCAGCGTTTAGGGCTCGGCTATGAAGACATTGTAGAGGTCAATGAACGCATTGTGTACTGCTCCTTAACTGGGTACGGACAAACAGGACCTTACCGACAACTGCCAGGACACGATATTAACTATATCGGCTATAGCGGTATTTTGGGGCTAATTGGCGAGAAAAATGGCAAGCCCGTCGTACCCGGTGTGCAAATCGCCGATATTGGTGGTGGTTCATTGATGGCATTATCCGGCATATGTATGGCGCTTTTCCACCGAGAACGTACAGGCAAAGGTCAATACATTGATGTATCGATGATGGACGGTGCAATTACATGGTTATATGCAGCGATGTCCGATTACTTTGCTTCTGGCACTACGCCGCAACGAGGGACGACAAGGTTAGACGGCGAGTTTGCCTTTTACAATGTGTATGAAACGCGCGACGGCAAATATATGACAGTAGGCGCTTCAGAGTTTAAATTTTGGAAGAAACTATGCGAGCTGATTGGAAAAGAGGAGTGGATTCCGTTACATGAAGGACCGGCCGCCGTACAGGAACAGTTAAAACAAGACTTGGCCAAGCTTTTTAAAGCGCATGATCAACAACATTGGGTAGAGCTTTTAGCATTAGAAGACACATGTGTCGGGCCTGTTCATGACATTCATGACATATTTACCGACCCACAAATAATCGCGCGTGAAATGTTTACGGACATGCAGCATCCGGTCGCAGGCACCATTAAGCAAATCGGCTTCCCAATTAAATTTTCCGAAACACCAGGCGAAATATATGCACATGCACCAATACTCGGTGAGCATACAGTCGAAATACTCACGCAGCTAGGCTATTCAGCAGACGATATTGAACGCCTCCGTGCAGCCGGTGTCACTGGACAAGTGGAGTCAGTCTGAAGAGAGAGGTCATTTATAGAGGGAATACAGTGCAGTGACGTAGCACTTCTATGATTTTCTACGCCATTCTGCGCAAAACTTTTCTAAACTTTTCTATTCTGCGCAAGATTTCTAAAAAAAATAAGCGCTCAGAAGCATCAAGATAGAGTAGCTCGATGCATCTAAGTGCATTTTTTCATGTAAACTTCCACTTTTGTCAGTTTTCTTCCTCTGATATTTTTAACATAAATTCGAATTGGCGTTGTTGGCGGTTTGTTAGTTCGTTTGTTACATAACTATTAATCAGTCGCTGCAAAATCACATATGTTTTACTTTCATCCATAAAAGAGCCGAGCAGATTAACCTGTGTATGAACATCAGAAGGAACCTTGAGAGTCTTCATACTATTTTTTTTACCAATAGTTTGAGATCTCTTTCGTTCTGTGTGTTTTTTGACAGGCTGCTTCACCTCTTTTTCAACAGGAGCTGGTGCTGTTGAATAGGAAAAATCAGCATCTTGAGTTTTTATAACAGGAGCTGGTGCTTGCATGATAGGCTTCTTTTTCTTTTTAATGAGACCGCCTTTCTCATTACTCATATTTGCCAGCCTCCTCAAATTCATTGATTTTTTCTAGTAACTCGTCAACTACATCAATAAATCCTTCGTGAGCTTTTTTGTCGTGCTGATCGATATTCGTAATGCCTGTTACATCCCATGCCTTCAAGCGCTCTTGGTGTTTTACTACATTTTTCATCACGTTATCATCGCCGAACATTTCTTTTGCGCGTTCGATTGTAGACATATCAACACGCCCACCTGGACGAAGTAATACTGGTAGTACACCAACTACTTGAATATCTGCATCATAATTGTCGGCCATGAACTGCAGATACTTAACGTATGTCTCAGCACCTTCAAGAGACAGTTCTTGTGCTTGTAAAATGATTAATACATAATCCGCTGCCATCATTGCGTTATCGGAGAAGTCGCTAATTGTTGGTGGTACATCGATGAAAATATAGTCATAATCATCACGAATCGGATCAAGTAGCTTCTTAAGATAAGAAACTTGGTCAATTTCTTCCTTAATATTAGAGTATAAAAACTTAGGTAAATTTTTAAATGATACTTGTGCTGGAATCATATGCAGGTTCTCTGTCACGGGTATGATACACTCTTTTAACGAACCATTCTTAAATCCATCAAAAATACTCGTATTGATTTTCTTTAGGCCAGTAGAACGAGCAATTAATGTACTCGCATTACCTTGAGGGTCCATATCAACTAAAAGTACCTTCTTGTTTTTCTCGAAAGCTAGTTCCCAACTTGCCATAACCGATACTTTTGTTTTACCTACGCCACCTTTAAAGTTCCCTACTACAATCGTTATCGCCATGCTTAACGCTCCCTTTGTACAAATGAAAGTTCTTAATAAAAGTATACTAAACAAAGTTCTCCCTTTCAAAGTTCTCCCTTTCAAACTTCTACCTTTGCGAGAAAGTTTGGTTGAGTTGCAGAAAGAAAGAAAAACATAGTCTGTCCCCATGAATAGAGCACATTCAGAAACGGGATCTCGCCATCATTTCGAATCTGAACTCTAACAAAGTAAAACTCTCACAAAAATCTCCCTTTCAAAGTTCTACTTTTGCGAGAAAGTTCATTCATGGGCTTCGCTGCTTTCATATAGTAAAGATGGGGTGAAAAAACGTTTAAAGAGGTAAAAGATTTAGTGGAGGACGAAAGATAAATAAGAAGGTTTTACTTAATTTAAATAAGGATAAATCTGTATTTTTCTAATGATCCACCTACCCCTAATCGAGCATATTTTGAAATAGGACCCCCCTCAATCATGCCAATTTTGGTCTGTAACAAAAATGTAATATTTCTCGACTTTCTCGCAAAAGTAGAACCTCGCAAAGTTCTACCTTTGCGAGAAAGTCGAACTTTCTCGCAAAAGTAGAAATTTCCACCTTTGCAAAGGTAGAAGTTTGCGAGAAAGTTTTAGAAACCTTGATATGACGGGGTTTGTAGGGCTGTAAAAAAAATCCTTAAAACTCAACTTTCTCGCAAAAGTAGAACCTCGCAAAGTTCTACCTTTGCGAGAAAGTCAAACTTTCTCGCAAAAGTAGAAATTTCCACCTTTGCGAGAAAGTTTGACTTTCGTTGAGAAATTTAACGTTTACATTAGCGTTTAATTTGTGGATAATTATTTATAAATAAGTGTCAAAACAACAAAAAAGCCATTCCCTTGTCTTTGGCCGGACGAAGAATGACTTTTCCACAGGATACCTAATAAAAGAGAACGTTAAATAGAGAACGCCTATCTAACAATTAAATAGAGAACGTCTACCAAAATAGTAGGTGTCGAATTAACAATTAAATAGTGAACGCTAATATCAGTAGTTGTCTTTAATTAGGTAATATAACTTATGTGTTAGAGCACAAAGTTATGAATTGCTTAAATATTATTCTTTACTGATTATATCAATCCAAAATTTTATTTTCAATCGAAAAAAGTGCTGAAAATTGAAATTTGGGGTGTTTTTAGTACAGAAAATGCATTTTTGGCTATTGGCGTTCACTCATTATTCACGATTGGAGGAATCGCTAATGGCTTCTTTAACATGCGCTGAGTCGCAAATGGACAAGATTACTAAAATTTTCGATATGATCTTTCACGAAGGATTACTTACATATAACCCAAAATCATCAAAAGCACCCGCACAAGAAGCAGACACGCGCGATAGAAAAGGGGGCATCTTTGGTGTGCGCGATAAAAGCCATTTTACGGAATCAGGCGTAAAAGGCTTTATTATGACGTCAAAGGAAACAGTACTGGAACATGAAGGTAAACTGACACATTTCACACCGAACGTCTACCGACACTACCAGTATGCCGATTCGAAACGTCGCTACATTAAAGGCTTTGAGGAGAAAAACCTACAGCAAATTAATACATTCGTCGTCGATATCGATACGAAGGAGTACACAGTCCAGGATATTTCTTTGGCATGCCTTGATGACAGCGTTGGCTCACCAACGCTGATTGTCGAGACTACACGTGGCTATCAAGTCCATTTTATGATGGATGCACCAATATTTCTTTCAAATAAAACTGATTTTTTTAGTTTGAAAATAGCAAAACGCATTGCGGATAATTTAAAACGTAGCTTGCAGTCTGTCGGTGCGGATATGTACTGCAACGATTTCGGCTTCTTCCGCATGCCGAATTGTCAGAATATTGTATGGTTCGATGAGACGGCTGTTTATACCCCGTCTACTTTAATCGATTGGTCTGTGCGTCGCGATGACGATATGAAAAGACCTTTATTTGTCGTGCCATCAAAAAGTCAGGCCACGTCGTTAACACAGTCTGAGTGGTTTCAACAGCTAATTTCAGCAACAGATGCAAAAGGTAAAAAAGGACAAATAGGGCGAAACAATCTATTGTTTACGCTTGCTTTAGTATGCTTTCAAGAGGGGAAAGATCAGTCGTTCACATTCGATTTACTTGACCAATATAATTCAAATTTACGCCATCCATTATCTATTCAAGAAGTGAACAAAATCATTAGCTCGGCTTATTCAGGTAAGTATAAAGGTGCAAAAAAGGAGTACATCGAGCAGCTCCTTGCCCTCTACGTCCAGGGCGGTGAGAATATACCTGTCCACTTAGGCAAAAAAGTGTGGTACAAGCATAAAAAAGCACGCGAAAATCGCGAGCGTAGCCATTGCCATGAATGGGAACAAGACATCATTAACTATATTACGGTCCAAAAAAGCGTGTCGGAGCCGTTTATTTGGCGTACACAAAAAGAGCTATGCGAAGCAATTAAAATCCCTAGCAGCACCCTTAATAAGCTACTAAAAGAATCTAAAAAAATCATTAAAACAACGACAGGCAAAGGCCGCAATTCAAAAACAGGCTTAACAACGGTTGAACTATATATCCAGTACATCATCTGGTTAAAGCAAGACCTAGGAACACGTCTTGCGGAATTTTTGCGCCCAATTGTCCAAGAACAAATGGCTTTACTTGAACCTACTGCAGGTTATACGACACTTATTAACTACGTACAAAAACTATTGCAAGAACAGCTACTGACCGAACAGTTATCCATGCCGGAATCCTTGTTGCATACGGGTTAATTAAATACTCCACTCTGCCCTTACATATTTCTTGTTTCCTGTGGGTGTCGTTATAATAGAGAACTTATAAATGATCTGTAGCATGATTTATTATTTATGTTTTAGGGGCGTGAATGTCTTGGAACAAGGCCAGCCCCCCTTGGGGAACAGAGTGGATCTTTTTGTGCTGTTCTTTAACCATCGGAGAGTCTACCCTGGCCAGCATCTAGACTTTGATTGAATTATCTTTATGCAATAAATACTGTGTTAAAAGGGGTCTTTGTATGACAACTTATTCTGTAAAGGAAGTCTTTAAGCGATTGAAATCATTAAAAATTACGTCAAATGAAGAAAGCGTTCGTAGATGGTTACGTACTGGCAAGCTGAATGTGTTGTTAGAAGAAGCAATACGTGAACAAATGTGGTATGAAATCGTTCATAGAAATATATTTGAAGGACTCGTTGAAATCAAGAAATCCCGTTTAAAAGAATGTATTGATTTCAAGCATTACTCAAAAGACTTCTTTTCCTACTGCTGGAATCAGCTCAATCAAAAGAATCTAGGTTGCATCGTTCCAAGAGTCCCGTATTTACTGGATTCATTTTTGTATGATTCTCAAAAAATTAAGATGGATGATAACTATGAAATGCTTGAAGAGCAAGTGATCTTTGCTTTAATTGAATATTTGAGGGTGCAAAAAATTAAGCATTAGTGTAGGCGTAGAAGGATTTGAAAGACAATAAGAAAAAGAGGCACCCTACGGAAAGGATGCCTCTTTTATATCGTTACATCATTAAAATTAAAGTTTTACGATGTTTGCAGCTTGTGGTCCACGTTGTCCGTTTTCTACTGAAAACTCAACTTTTTGACCTTCGTCAAGTGATTTGAAACCATCGCTTTGGATAGCTGAGAAATGTGCGAATACGTCTTCTCCGCCTTCTACTTCGATGAATCCGAAACCTTTTTCTGCGTTAAACCATTTTACTGTACCTTGTGTCATATAAATGACCTCCATTAATCGTATTTAATAAGACCTGATCTTTTCCAAAAGAAAAAAATTCACATATTACAAAAAGTACCAACCAAAACACGATTACTCTTTGTAATAGGTGAATTTATTGTTTTTCTTGTATACCATCTCATTAAACTTAGTATATAATGAAAAGTTACATTTGTCCAGTACATTGATCGGCCTTCTTATTAACACATAAAAAAGACAGCCTCGTTCCAACCCTGAAGCTGTCTTTCCTTCTAATTCACCTTCTGCCCAAAACTCGGACAGGTACTTGCCTTCTTCACGCCAACACCATCAAGTATCGCCTTCGCAATCCCTTCTGCAATCCATTCAAATTTTTGATCAAATAGCTGATTATCAATACTATTATCAATAAACCCGATCTCTAGCAGTAATGCGGGCGCTTTCGTATGCTTTAAAACGTAAAAATCCGCCTCCTTCACGCCCCGATCACGATAACCGATACTAACCAGAGCTTGCTGGATCTTCCTCGCTAGCGCCTTCGATTTCGTGTTATACGCCCTGTATACATATACTTCCGCACCGGTCGCATGCTCTGGTTTAAACGCATTCCTATGAAACGAAATAAAGTAATCGTACTTCTTTTTCAGTTCCATTTTTACACGCCCATCAAGCGATAACGTGGCATCCGTGGTACGTGTTTCATCCACTACGATTCCTGCAGCACGCAACCTTTTCGCAACGGCTTGACCTATTTTTAAGACATCTTGCGCCTCTTTACGCCCTTTATAAACCGCACCAGGATCCTTCCCACCATGTCCGTAATCAAATAAAATCAGCATCATTCTCCCTCCCTTTACTACAAAATCGTCGGTTCTAAATCATTCACATTTAAAAACGCTGATTGCGTATAATGCCTCGTAATATTAACGGACCGGTGCCCGAGTAAATACTGAATCTTCTCAATCGGCACGCCTTTTTCCAACAACAACGTCGCATACGTATGCCTTAACACATGGCAGCTAAACGAAATACCGGTTTCGAATGCAAAATTCGCAGCGTGACGCTGGATCGTGCGTTTACTAACACGAAAGGCTGGCAAACTGGATACATCTAAACTGGCTAAATAATTTTTCAATACTTCAACTGCCTGTGCATGCAAAATCGGAATGAGCCGGTCGCTATCATATTTCGCATCCTCAATATTCACAAACAACCGCCCGTCCTTAAACAAAAAGTCATCCTTCGTTAAGTTCGTCACTTCACTCACCCGGGCACCAGATCCAATCAATAAATAAAACGCAGCACGCACATTTTGTTGCAGCCGATCGATGAAACGATAAAAATGCGCGAGTTCTTCATCTGTAAGGCGATATTGACGGTAAGCAGGTACGCGAATCCGCAACAAATTAGAAACAGGATTTGTATCAAGTAATCCGTTCGAAATGAGGTAATCATAATACCCTCGAACGCATGAAATTATACAATTTACCGTTCG
>Ga0233365_1001405_pt1 | contig 10230 bp, 10 predicted proteins | sample ElkDunMinimDraft_27_FD_191535 | JGI IMG/M metagenome (GOLD analysis project Ga0233365, IMG submission 191535) | Fecal eukaryotic communites from dung pellets of Tule Elk in California, USA - Elk Dung C36 | ecosystem: Host-associated > Mammals > Digestive system > Large intestine > Fecal | place... | reverse complement strand
TCCCCACCCTCGGCCCCTACCTGCTGCCGCACGTGATCCCGCCCCTGCGCGAGCGCTACCCCGACCTGCAGCTGCTGCTGGTCGAGGAAAAAAGCGACGAGCTGCTGGCACGGCTGCGCGACGGCCGTCTGGACGCGGCGATCCTCGCGCTGCCGATACACGACGACCAGTTGCACCACGAGTTCCTGTTCGAGGAGCCGTTCCTGCTGGCCGTGCCCGAACAGCACCGCCTGGCCAGCCGCAGCTCGCTCGACGTCGCCCAGCTGGCCAGCGAGAACCTGCTGCTGCTGGAGGACGGCCATTGTCTGCGCCAGCAGACCCTCGAGGTCTGCCACCTGGCCGGCGCGCAGGAAAAGAGCGAGTTCCGCGCCACCAGCCTGGAAACGCTGCGGCAGATGGTCGCCGCCAATGTCGGCATCACCCTGCTGCCGGCCCTGGCCGTGCAGCCGCCGGTCAGCCAGCCGCGGCACATCCGGGTGTTGCCGTTCAGCGGAGTCCAGCCAAGCCGCCAGATCGGCATGTTCTGGCGCCGCAGCTCGGCCATGGCCGGCTTCCTGGGCGGGCTGGCCAATGTCTTCCGCGACCTGCCGGCGGCCCTGCTCGGCCCGCCGGTAGCCGATCCGGTGGTCCGCGGCGGCCTCGCGCCGCCCCCCGACCTGCTGTGACCCCGTCGCCGGCCACTTGAAGCCGGGGGCCCGGGACGCTACGGTAGCCGCACCATGAGCGGGCGACGCGCTGGACGCGCCGTCCGTTTTTCTTTGCGCGCCGCCCTGGCCGCGCGCTGCACTTCCACGGAGCAAGACCGAACATGACCTCCCCATCCAGCGGCGGCCTGCCGCCCCCGATCGTCGTCTCCCGCCGCGACGCGGCGCGCCTGGAGGCCGTGATCGACTCGCCGCGGTGGCAGAACGACGCCACCGCCGAAGCCCTGCTCGGCGAACTCACCCGCGCCGAGGTGGTCGACGATGCCGTCATGCCCGCCGACGTGGTCGGCATGCACTCGCGGGTGGAGTGCACCGACGAGAACAGCGGCGAGAAGCACACACTGACCCTGGTCTACCCGCACGAAGCCGATGCCGGCGCCGGCAAGATCTCGATCATGGCGCCGGTGGGCAGCGCGCTGCTGGGGCTGTCGGTGGGCCAGTCGATCGACTGGAACACGCCGCAGGGCCGTCCGCTGAAGCTGCGCGTCACCGCCGTCCACCGCGCCGCCTGAGCCGGCCGTCCGCGCCCGCGCCTCCGGGCGCGGGTGCGCGGGCCGCGGCCACCCGCGTGCCGCGGGCCCGCATTCCTCAGGCTGTCACGCCCACCGGGCAGGCCACGCCGGTGCCGCCCAGCCCGCAATACCCGGCCGGATGCTTGGACAGGTACTGCTGGTGCTCGTCCTCGGCGTAATAGAACACCGGCGCCGGAAACACGATATCGGTGGTGATCGCGCCGTAGCCGGCCTCGGCCAGCCGTTGCTGGTAGGCGTCGCGGCTGGCCATGGCCAGCGCATGCTGGGCCTGGGTCTGGCAATGGATCACGGAGCGGTACTGGGTGCCGATATCGTTGCCCTGGCGCATGCCCTGGGTGGGATCGTGGCTTTCCCAGAAGACGCCGAGCAGGCGTTCGAAGGACAGTTGCTGCGGGTCGTAGACCACCAGCACCACTTCGGCATGGCCCGTCTGCCCCGAGCAGACCTCGCGATAGGTGGGATTGGGCGTCTGCCCGCCCGCGTAGCCCGCGGCGGTGGTGACCACCCCCGGCAGGGTCCAGAACTTGCGTTCGGCGCCCCAGAAGCAGCCCATGCCGAACTGCACCCGCGCCCGGCCCTCGAACTCGCCCTGCAGCGGCGTGCCGAGCACGTGGTGGCGGTTTCCATGCAGCGCGATGGGGGTGTCGCGGCCCGGCAGGGCTTCCCCGGGTTGCGGCAGGCGCTGCTTCCAGGCTCCGATTCCAGGCATCGCGCGACTCCATCGGGTGACCGCTGGGATGTGCGGCCGCGCGGCGCCACTTCAAGCCGGCGCCGTCAGGTGAACACGGCCGGCGCCACCTGCACGCAGTTGCGACCATGGGACTTGGCCGAATACAGCGCCCGGTCCGCCCGTGCCAGCGCGCCCTCGGGCGTGTCCTCGTTGCCCAGGCGGGTCGCCACGCCGACGCTCACCGTCAGGCGCAGCGGCTGGCCGTTCCAGACCGGTCGCAGGTTCTCCACGGCCATGCGCAGTTGTTCGGCGGCCACGCGTGCCGCGGCGCCATTGCGCCCCGGCAGGATCGCGATGAACTCTTCGCCGCCGTAGCGCCCGAAGACGTCGCCTTCATCCAGCGCGTCGCGCAAGGCGACGGCCACGTGGCGCAGGCAGAAGTCGCCACCGGCGTGCCCATGGCGGTCGTTGACCGACTTGAAATGGTCCAGGTCCAGGAACAGCACCGACACCGGGTGTTGCTCGCGCGCGGCCTCGCTGAAGCTGCGGGCCAGCCACTGGTCGATGGTGCGGCGGTTGAGGCTGCCTGTGAGCGCATCCAGCTCGGCCGAGCGGCGCAGGTTGAGCGCGGCGACCGCCTGGTCGATCTGCTGCACCGCCAGCTGCGCGAATTCCCCGGCCAGCGACAGTTCCTCGGTCGCGAAGCCGTCCGTGCCCTCGCGACGCAGCAGCAGCACGCCCCAGGCCGGCGCACGGATCTGCAACGGCACCACCGCCTCCATCGCCGCAGCCGACGGCCGTTCCGGATCGGTCACCAGTTGCTGCAGCGGCAGCGCGCCGGCCGCCTGCCGCTTGAGCGCGAGCTGGCGCCGGGCCAGCTGCGACTGCGCCGAGGCCAGTTCGCCCGAGGGCTCGGCCAGGACCAGGTCGTGGCCATGGTGGCCCTGCACCACCACCACGCACGAGTGCACCGGCAGCAGCGGCAGCAGCCGGTCGATCAGCAGGCGGAAGGCGCTGGCCTGCATTTCCGCCACCGGCAGCGCCCGCAGCTGCGCCTGCAGGTCCGCGGCCAGGTGCGAACGCGCGGTCTCCCGCGCCATCCGCCGCTCGGTGTCGGCGCGAGCCAGCAGTTCTCGGTCGCGCTGGTGCCGGTACTCGCGGATCCGGCCCAGCAGGCCCACGGCCAGGATCGCCACACCCATCGCGATCGCCAGCTGGTAGCCATAACGTACCGCCACGGTGTCGAGCAGGTGGCCGCGCGTCGCCAGCTCGGCCACCACCACGCCGGCCAGCGTCAGCAGCACCAGCGCCGCCAGCGCCCAGGCCATCGGGACGCGGCGCCTGCCGGCCTCCACCAGCAGGGCGATGCTCACCAGCAGGGTCAGCAGGTAGGGCACCGTCTGCAGCTGTTCGATCATCCAGACCAGCGAGGCCAGGTTGAGCAGGCACAGTCCCGCCAGCGCGGCCAGCGCCAGCGACATGGCATCGACCAGCGGCTTCCAGCGCCGCTCGCCGGGCGCCTCGCCCGCGTACCGCAGCAGGATCTGCAGCCAGGCCGCGCACAGCAGCAGCGACAGGGCGATCACGCCCTGGCCACGCCAGAACGCGAACAGGCGCAGCCCCGGGATCTGGTAGAGGTGTCCGTTGCCGGCCGAGAGCGTGACCAGCACGCCCAGCGTGAAGCCGAACAAGCCCAGGAACATCCGGTCGCGCGCGGCCGAGTACAGGGCCAGCGCCAGCAGGCCGATGGTGAACAGGCTGGCGTAGATCATCGCGCTGGCGGCCACGCCGTACTGCTCCAGGCGCATGGCCTGGCCCAGATCCATCACTTCCGGGCGCAGCGTGCGACGCGCGCTGCCGGTGGCATGCAGTTCCAGTTCCACCGGTCCCTGCCAGTCGGCCGGCAGCGGGAACAGGAAACTGCTGGGCAGGGCGCCCACGTCCTGGCCCGGTGCGAAGAAGTCCAGGGTCGGGCTGCGCCACTGGCCCCGCTGCAGCCAGACCGCATCGAGCGCATCGCGTTCCAGGCGCACCACCCAGCGCGATCCGTCGGCCGGCGGCGGCAGGTCGAAGCGCAGCCGCTGCGAGGACTGCCGCGATGCTGCCGCGTCCACGCCCGACAGCGGCGCCTGTTCGACGGGCACACCCTGGGCATGGGGCAGGCCGCCGGCCGCGGCGACCGCGAGCAGCCCCAGCAGCAGCGCCAGACAGACCGCGATCAGTCCCTCGTAGCGCGAGCCGGTGTCGGTTGAAACGCTCAGTTCCCACCTCCACGACCGCATGGTCGCGGCCGCCGGCCGCGACGGGGAACGGATCTCGCGATCGCATGTCGGACGGCGTGCATGCCGGCTCCTGCCCGCGCACCGTGCGCGTCCACCAAGGATAAGCAAGCATCGTGCCGGCCGCGACGGCAACGGGACCGCCCCCCCGTCCCCTCGACGCCCCGCAGGGCTCGGGACGGAGCCGACGCTCGGCTACACTGGCGTTTTTCCCCTGATGCGCGTCATGACCTCTCCCGAACCGGCCTCCGCCGGGCTGCCGCCGACTCCCGAATCCGCCCCCACCCGCCAGGATTTCATCCGCCAGATCGTCCGCGAGGACCTGGCCAGCGGCAAGCACGGCGCGATCCGCACCCGCTTCCCGCCCGAACCCAACGGCTACCTGCACATCGGCCATGCCAAGGCGATCTGCCTGGACTTCGGCATCGCCGAGGAGTTCGGCGGCGCGTGCAACCTGCGCCTGGACGACACCAACCCCGCCAGGGAAGACCCCGAGTTCGTCCGGGCCATCCAGGACGACGTGCGCTGGCTGGGCTTCGACTGGGCCGAACTGCGCCACGCGTCGGACTATTTCGAGGTCTACTACCTGGCCGCCGAGAAGCTGATCCGGCAGGGCGATGCCTTCGTCTGCGACCTCTCGGCCGAGCAGGTGCGCGAATACCGCGGCAGCCTGACCGCTCCGGGGCGCGACTCGCCCTACCGCGACCGCAGTGTCGAGGAGAACCTGGACCTCTTCCGGCGCATGCGCGCGGGCGAGTTCGCCGACGGCGCGCGCACGCTACGGGCCAGGATCGACATGGCCAGCGGCAACATCAACCTGCGCGACCCGGCCCTGTACCGGATCAAGCACATGCCGCACCCGATCGCAGGCGCCGGCTGGTGCATCTACCCGATGTACGACTTCGCCCACGCCCTGGGCGACGCGGTCGAAGGCATCACCCACTCGCTGTGCACGCTGGAGTTCGAGGATCACCGCCCCCTGTACGACTGGTGCGTGGAAAAGGTCGATCTGGCCGGCTCCCCGGCGCTGCTGCAGCCACTGCTCGACAAGGGCCTGCCCAATGTGGCCGCCCGGCCGCGCCAGATCGAGTTCTCGCGGCTGAACATCAACTACACGGTGATGAGCAAGCGCAAGCTCACCCAGCTGGTCGCCGACGGCTTGGTCGACGGCTGGGACGACCCGCGCATGTATACCCTGCAGGGCCTGCGCCGCCGCGGCTACACGCCTGCGGCGCTGCGCCTGTTCGTCGACCGGGTGGGCATCAGCAAGCAGAACTCGACGATCGATTTCTCGGTGCTCGAAGGCGCGCTGCGCGAGGACCTCGACGCGTCCGCCCCGCGGCGCATGGCGGTGGTCGACCCGCTGAAGCTGGTACTGGCCAACCTGCCCGAAGGACACACCGAAACCCTGTCGTTCTCCAACCATCCCAAGGACGAGTCCTTCGGCACGCGCGAGGTGCCGTTCTCGCGCGAGCTGTGGATCGAGCGCGAGGATTTCGCCGAGGTGCCGCCCAAGGGCTGGAAGCGCCTGGTGCCCGGCGGCGAAGTGCGCCTGCGCGGCGCCGGCATCGCCCGCGTGGACGAGGTGGTCAAGGACGCCGACGGCAACATCGTCGAGCTGCGTGGCTGGCTCGATCCGGAGTCGCGGCCGGGCATGGAAGGCGCCAACCGCAAGATCAAGGGCACGATCCACTGGGTCAGCGCGGCGCACGCGGTGGCCGCGGAGATCCGGCTCTACGACCGGCTGTTCTCGGTGCCGGACCCGGACGACGAGAGCGAAGGCAAGAGCTATCGCGACCGTCTCAATCCCGACTCCAGGCGCAGCGTGCGCGGCTATGTCGAGCCGGCCGCGGCCACGGCCGCACCCGAGCAGTCCTTCCAGTTCGAGCGGCTGGGCTACTTCGTCGCCGACCGCGTCGATCACCGCAGCGAGTCGCCGGTGTTCAACCGCAGCGTCTCGCTGCGCGACACCTGGGCGGCCAAGGCCTGACATGGCGGGCCCGCACCTGTCCCTGCTGCTCGCCGCAGGCCTGGCCCTGCTGCTCGCCGCGTGCGCGCCGCGCGCGGACGTGGCCACGGCCTCTCCCCCCCAGGCACCGGCCGCGACAACGCCGGCGCTGCCCGGGACGACGCCCGCCGTGCCCGACGCCTCGTGCAAGGTGGCCAGCGACTGCGCGGTCCGCAACGTGGGCAACTGCTGCGGCTACTACCCCGCCTGCGTCAACGCGAACGCCGCCGTGGATGCGCAGGCCGTACGCGCGCAATGCGAGCGCGACGGCATGGCCTCGGTCTGCGGCTGGCAGGAAATCGAGGCCTGCGACTGCGTGCAGAACCGCTGCCAGGCCGCTGGCGCCGCGCTGCCGGTGGACCGCTGATGCTGTACGCCCAGGTCCACCTCACCCTGCCGGCATGGGTGCACGAACACGTCGATGTCGCGCGTGCGTATCCCGGCGACGAGGCCAAGGTCGCGCTCGCGATCGAGTTGTCGCGCAGGAACGTGGACGCCGGCAGCGGCGGCCCGTTTGGCGCGGCGGTGTTCAACGCCGATGACGACCGCATCGTCTCGGTCGGCGTGAACCGCGTGCTCCCGCAGAACTGTTCGGTCGCGCACGCCGAGGCCATGGCCTACATGCTGGCCCAGCAGCGGCTGCAGCGCGCGCGCCTGAACCGCGACCTGGACGACAAGGTCATCGGCCGCTTCGTGCTCGCGACCTCCGCCCAGCCGTGCTGCCAGTGCTATGGCGCGACCGTCTGGGCCGGCATCGACCGCCTGCTGATCGGCGCGCGCTCGCAGGACGTCGAGGCGCTGACGCCGTTCGACGAGGGTCCGCTGCCGGCGGACTGGGTCGGGGAACTGCAGCGCCGCGGCATCGAGGTCGTGCGCGACATCCACCGCGACGCGGCCTGCGAGGTGCTGCGCCGCTATGGACAGTCCAATGCCGGTCACTACTGAGTCTGTCGCGGCGGCCGGGCGCATCGCCCGGCCGGCGCCCGCGCACGCCCCCGTCCGCGGCGGGCGACCGCTCGCGCCATGACCGGCCTGCTGTGCTACTGCCGCGCCGGCTTCGAGCCCGACCTCGCCGCCGAACTGGGCGACCGCGCCGCCGAGGCAGGGATTGCCGGCTATGCCCGCGCCAACCGCGGCGACGGCTATGTCCTGTTCCTCGGGCAGGACGCATCGATGGCGCGCAGGCTGCCATGGCGATCGCTCGTGTTCGCCCGCCAGTCGCTGGCGCTGTTCGCCGAACTGCGCGGCCTGGACCCGAAGGACCGGATCGCACCGATGCTCGAGGCGATCGAGGCGGCGATGCCGGCCGACGCGGGCCGGGCGCCGCGCTACGGCGCACTGTGGGTGGAGCATCCCGATTCGGACACCGGCAAGCCGCTGTCCGGACTCGCGCGCAGCTTCGGCAACGCGCTGCGGCCGGCCCTGCGCAAGCGTGGCCTGCTCAGTCCGGTCGAGGATGCGTCGCTGCCGCGCCTGCACGTGTGTTTCCTGGCCGGCGACCATGCCCTGCTCGCCAGCGCCGATCCTGCGGCCACCTCACCCTGGCCGCTCGGCGTGCCGCGCCTGAAGCTGCACGCCGACGCCCCGTCGCGCTCGGCGCTCAAGCTCGAGGAAGCCCTGCGCGTGCTGCTGGACCCGGCGCAGCGCGACGCGCTGCTGCGCCAGGGCATGACCGCTGCCGACCTGGGCGCCGCGCCGGGCGGATGGACCTGGGTCCTCGCACGGCAGGGCCTGCGCGTCACCGCCATCGACAACGGCCCGCTGCGCGCCCATCTGTTCGACACCGGCCTGGTCGAACACCTGCGCGCCGACGGATTCCGCTGGCAGCCCTCGCGCCCCCTGGACTGGATGGTCTGCGACATGGTCGAGCAGCCCTCCCGGGTCGCACGCCGGATGGGCGACTGGTTCCGCGAGGGCTGGTGCCGGCAGTCGATCTTCAACCTCAAGCTGCCGATGAAGAAGCGCTGGCTGGAAACGCAACGCAGCCTGGAGGCCTTCGCGGAAGCGGCCGCGGTGCCGGTGACGGTGCGCGCGCGCCAGCTCTACCATGACCGGGAGGAGATCACCGTCCTGGCCATGCGCAGGCCGGGCAACTGAACCCCGCCTGCTGCACCGCGCAGGCGGGCCGTTTGACGCCTGCGTGATCGACCCGCCCCGAGCATGCGACCGGTCACCGCCCGCGAGCGGCCAATGATGGGACACGCGCCGCAGCGGCGCCTGCTGGCCACGGCGTTGGCATTGTCGATGGGCGCGGCGGGCGCGCAGAGACCGGATGGCGACGCCGCCAGGGTCGCCAGCGACGTCACGAACGAGCGCGCACACGAACAGGCGCGCGGCGCGCGCGAGGTGGCACGGATCGCCCGAGAGGCCGCCGCGCGGGAGCGGCGGGCCGGGCACCGGCGCTGACGGCCGCGGGCGAGGCCAGCGCCGGCGACCACGTCCGGCAGGTGGCACTGCGCGCCACGGCATCCGCGCAGGCGCCGCGGACACGGCCAATGACGCCGACAGCGCCCGCGCGATCGCCCACGGCGGCACCGCGCAGCCGGTCGAGGCCCAGGCGGAGGCGAACGTCAGCAGGCGGCGCAGGCCGCCAACGTGATGGCCGCGCGGGCCGCGGCCGGGGCGGTGGTGTCTACCCGCGCCGCCGTCGCGGCGATCGATGCGCCGCTCGGGTCCCCGCCGCCGACGCCTGCCCGGACGTCCGCCGCGCCAGAGCCGGTCGTGACCGTCCTCAGCCACGCCGACGACCCGGCCCTGGTCGCGGCCAGCAAGGCCTTCCGCCAGTTCCACGCGAACGGCGACGGCGTGCTGTCGCGCGCGGAGGCCGCGGCCGATCCGGCGCTCGCCAGCCGGTTCGACGGCATCGACCGCGGCGGCGATGGCCGCATCGACCGCGACGAATACTCCGCGCGACGCTGACCTGCCTCCGCGGCCGGGGGCTCCCGGTCGCGGCTGATGCGTCCGCACCCGGCGCGGGCGGCGACCCGCCCTCACCCTCCGGGCGACGCGCCAGCCCCTACAATCGCCCATCCCCGATTCCGGCTGTCCCCATGGCTTCCAGCCTGCTCGTCCTGCTCGATGACATCGCGACCATCCTCGACGACGTGTCGGTGATGACCAAGGTGGCGGCCAAGAAGACCGCCGGCGTGCTGGGGGATGACCTCGCGCTCAACGCCGAACAGGTCAGCGGCGTACGCGCGGACCGCGAACTGCCCGTGGTGTGGGCGGTGGCGAAGGGCTCGATCCGCAACAAGCTGATCCTGGTGCCGGCGGCGCTGGCGATCAGCAGCTTCCTGCCCTGGCTGGTCACGCCCCTGCTGATGGCCGGCGGCCTGTTCCTGTGCTACGAGGGCGCGGAAAAGCTGCTGCACCGGTTCCTGGAAAGCCGCAATGCGCGTGCCGCCCACCATGTCGCGCATGCCGCTGCACTGGCGCGGCCCGACACGGAACTGGTCGCTGCGGAAAAGGACAAGATCAAGGGCGCCGTCCGCACCGACTTCATCCTCTCGGCCGAGATCATCGTCATCGCGCTGGGCACGGTGACCGACAAGCCCTTCAGCGTGCAGCTGGGCGTGCTGGCCGGGATCGCGGCGCTGATGACGCTGGGCGTGTACGGGCTGGTGGCCGGCATCGTCAAGCTCGACGACCTGGGCCTGTACCTGAGCCGCGGGGTCGGCGGCGTTTCGCGTGCGCTGGGCACCGGGATCCTGCGCACTGCGCCGTGGCTGATGAAGGGCCTGGCGGTGGCGGGTACCGCGGCGATGTTCCTGGTGGGCGGCGGCATCCTCACCCATGGCTTCCACGCGATCAGCGAATGGATCGGCGACGCGGCCGTGGAGGCCGCGCAGGTGCCCGGAGTTGGCGTGGTGCTGGGCGCACTGACGCCCATGCTGATCAACGCGGCGGTGGGCATCGCCGCCGGGGCGGCAGTGGTTGGCGTGGTGACCCTGGTGCAGCGGCTGCGCGGTGCGCCCGCGGGCGCGACCCACTGAGGCGGGCCGGTCAGCGCCCCGCGGCGCGGCGCCAGAACAGTTCG
>Ga0233365_1001404_pt1 | contig 10231 bp, 6 predicted proteins | sample ElkDunMinimDraft_27_FD_191535 | JGI IMG/M metagenome (GOLD analysis project Ga0233365, IMG submission 191535) | Fecal eukaryotic communites from dung pellets of Tule Elk in California, USA - Elk Dung C36 | ecosystem: Host-associated > Mammals > Digestive system > Large intestine > Fecal | place... | reverse complement strand
ACCGGGCTGATGACGATGGGGCTGCTTCACACCGACCCGTCGCGGCCGGGCCTGCTGGTCGCGTCACCACCCGACCTGACCGGCATCACCATGCTGTTGGAACGCTATCGGGAACTGCATAGCGCCAGGGTCGCGCTGACCGAGCTGGCGACGAGCTACCGGGACGCCCCCAACTACGCCGATCCGCTGGTGGAGGTGCTTCCGGGTCTGGAGGTGAGTCGTCGCCTGTCGGAGATTCAGAGTCAGGCCACCGAGGAGATCCTCATCATCGATGCGCCGCCGTATCTGACGGTGGACGATTCGAACCCGGTCCAGATCACCCAGATGAAAGCCGGGGTGACCTACCGGACGATCTATGACCAGCTCTCGTTGGCGGCACCCGGTGGCCTGGAACGGATCGCGAAGTTCATGGATGCCGGAGAGCGGGCCAAGGTCATCGACCACACACCCGCCAAGATGATGATCGTCGACCGACGTTGGGCGATGCTGCCGCAACAACGGCACATCGTCCTCAGTGAGTGCGGCAGCCTGTTGGTGCACCGTTCACCGCTGCTCGATTCACTGCTCGCGCTGTTCGAGGTGCTGTGGATGTCCGCACTGCCCATGCCGGAGTCGGGCACACCCCATCCGACGTTGTCCCCAGAGGACAATCAGCTGTTGGTTCTCCTGCTCACCGGATTCACCGACGACACCATCTGTCGGCAGCTGGGCATCGCCAAACGCACCGTGGCGCGCCGGGTGAAGCTGCTCATGACCCGAGCCGGAGCCGAGACCCGGATGCAGCTGGGTTTCCACGCGGCCCGACTCGGATGGATCACCACGCTGTGACCGCCACACGGCTGTGTCCTGCGGTGACATCTTCATGCCACTGGCAACCAGTTGCCAGTCGAACGTCTTGAAGATCGTTAACAACTCATGAACTATCAAGCGGCAACCACGCCCCTTTAGGAGTTCATGTGAAGTCCTCCACCCCCAGAGTCCGACGGCGAGGAATCGGCCTATGTGCCCTCACCGCGGCCCTCACCGTGGCGGTGCTGCCCGCACCCGCCACAGCAGACCCCGCCACCGATCCGGTCTCCACCCCCGGTGGCATCGCCTGGCCGTCAGGCCTTCCCGACACCGCCGACGTCACCCTTGTCACCGGTGACCGTGTCGAGGTCCGCACCAACCCTGACGGACGTACCGCCGTCAGTGTCACCCCGACCGACGGTTCCGGCACGTTCAACACCAGGACCGACCTCGACGGTGACCTGTACGTGTACCCCAGCGACGCCGGCCCCTATCTCGCCGAGGGGCTGCTGGACGACGAACTGTTCAACGTGACCCGGCTGGTCAGGGAGGGCCACGACGACGCCCACGCCGGCTCGATACCGGTCATCGTGGACTACTCGGGTACGCCGTCCGGCAAGACGACGACCGCACGTACCGACAGCCTGCCCGGCACCGAAGCAGCCGTACCGCTGACCACGCTCGGCGCGTCCGCGACCGCCGTCGAAAAGGACGAGGCCCCCGACTTCTTCGAGGCGCTGACCGAGGATTCCCGGATCGAACGGATCTGGCTCGACGCACAGGTCCAGGTTCAGCTCGACGAGAGCGTGCCGCTCATCGGCGCACCGCTGGCCTGGGACAGTGGCTTTGACGGCACCGGCGTCACTATCGCCGTCCTGGACTCCGGCTACGACATGGACCACCCCGACCTGGCTGACGCGGTCGTCGGCTCGAAGAGTTTCATCGAAGATGAGACGGTTCAAGACGGCCACGGTCACGGCACACACGTCGCCGGAACCGTCGCCGGGTCCGGAGCCGCGTCGGAAGGAACCCACAAGGGAGTCGCGCCCGGTGCCGATCTGCTGATCGGAAAGGTTCTGGCAGACGACGGCAGCGGCCCGTTCTCAGGTGTGATCCTCGGTGCCGAGTGGGCGATCGAGCAGGGCGCCGACATCATCAGCATGAGCCTTGGTGGCAAGACCACGGCCGCCACTGATCCGGTCAGCCAGGCGGTGGACGCCCTCTCTGAGGAAAGCGGCGTTCTGTTCATCATCGCTGCCGGCAACGAGGGCGGAAACATCCTCGGCACACCGGGAATCGCCGACCGTGCGCTCACCGTCGGCGCCACCGACAATCAGGACGTGGTCGCGGACTTCTCCAGTCGTGGCCCGCGTTCCGACGGCATCCTGAAACCGGAGATCTCGGCACCGGGTGTCGGGATCGTCGCGCCGCGTGCGGCCGGAACCAGCATGGGCACACCGGTCAACGAGTACTACACCGGTGCCAACGGCACGTCGATGGCGACACCGCACGTGTCCGGCGTCGCCGCGCTCCTCGCCCAGCAGCACCCCGATTGGGAGGCCGAGCAGCTCAAGGACGCTCTGGTGTCCACTTCGCACACCTTGTGGGACCAAAGTCTTCACGACACCGGTTCTGGCCGGGTCGACGCCGCCAATGCGGTGACCACGCAGGTGTACGCCACCGGTGTCACCGACTTCGGCACCGTCACGGTCGATGACGGCACGGTGGAACGGACGGTCACCTACACCAACGTCGGAGACACCGACGTGACCCTGGATCTGTCGCTGGACATGGTCAGGCAACTCGAAACGGTGCCCGGCGCCGTCTCGGTTTCCGCCGACTCCGTGACGGTTCCCGCCAACGGCACCGCCGAGGTCACCGTGACCCTCGACGCCACGTTGGACGAATACGGCCCCTACGGCGGTAACCTGACCGCCGTCGACGGCGACACCGGCATCTCCACGGCGGTGCATTACATCAAGGAGGTGCCCCGCCAAGCCGTCACGGTCAACGTATGGAACCGGCAGGGCGAGGCCCCGTCGTCGGTCGAGATCATCCTGTTCGAAGTGACCGGTAAGGCCCGGGTGGCCGCACAGCACCTGATGTCCAACGACTCCTCGCACACGTTCCAGGTGCCCGCCGGCAACTACACGGTCGCCGCCAGGATCGTTCAGACGCACCAGTCGCTCAATTTCGCCGAGGACACCGACTACTATTTCGAACCCGAGGTATCGGTCACCGAGGGTGTCACTCTCACCGCAGATGCGCGCGACGCGGTCGACATCACCGCCGACATCACCGACGAGCGCCAGGAGCTCCTGGGCAACAGCATCATGGTGCTGGCACAGCGGGAACGCGAAGACGGCGTGGGCATGGCATTCGGCCACATAGCCACCACCGCCGGCTCCGACGCCACCTACGGCGCCATTCCGTCGCAGACGACGGCGGTTCACGGCACGTTCTCGCTTCATGCCGACATCGGCCTCGCCACACCGAAGTACACCGCTCGGTTCCGGGCGGACCGCAAATGGGTCACCCTGCCGCTCATCACCAACCAGCTTTCGGATCGCTTCGGCGGAAAACGCGAGTTCGTCGCGATCCCGGTCGGCGCCGGCGAAGATGCCGATTACGAGGACCGGGATGTCACCGGTGCCCTGGCGGTGATCTCGGCCCCGTTCGACATGGCCACGGTGGACCGGGCCGTTGCCAACGGTGCGGTGGCGACACTGTTCGTCCGTGACGACGACGAGGCGGCCCTGGACCTGCTGCACCTGGGTATGGCGGACGCCCCGATCCTGGGCGCCCCCTACGACACGTCGGCCGCGCTGCGCGAATTGGCCGCCACCGGCGCACCATTCGACGTGACCGTCGAAGGTCACCTCGACGAGTCGGTCGGCTATCTGGTGCCGCTGGACGTTTTCGATGCCATACCCGAGGACTTGACGGTGGTGGCGAAACGGCGTGACTTCGCGGCGCTGACGAACGATGTCCGTGCTTCCGGCCCAGGACAGGTCACCGTCGAGGCGTTGCACACGTGGCGCACCGACCAGGCTGTCTCGGTCCAGGCGACGACCTTCAAGTACACCCCTTCGGAACGCACCGAGTACCTCTTCGCGGACGGAATGATCTATCAGCAGTTCCTCGGAACCACGCTGTTCGCCGGGCCGAGCATGTACGACGTGCCACGTGGATACCGTGCCGGACAGAAGTACAAGTCCGACTGGTACCACGGGCCGCTGGTTCCCGGCGCCGATCCAGCCTCGGCGTGCGCGTTCTGTCGCACCTCGGACCAGATCGGGTTCGACGTCGTTTCGATTACCGACAGCGATAGCAACCACTTCGGCCTCATGCCGACCGAGGTCACCTATCAGCGGGACGGTGTGAAGGTGTCCGGTCTGGAGTCGCTCGCGGTTCCGGGCACCGCCGAATACCGGGTCGACGCCACGACGACGCCCTACACGTCGCCGAACGCCCCGCTGTGGGCGCAGATCGACACGTCCTGGACCTTCGTCTCCAGTGCCCCGACACGGGGCACCGTCGACGGATGCGCCGAGAAGTTCGGGAGTTCATCCCAGTGCGCGGCGCTGCCGGTGATCCTGACCGGATACGACATGAAGCTCGACGAGCACAACTCGGCGCGGGCGGATAAGCAGTTCAAGTTCGACCTGCTGACCGAACGCCCGCCCGGCTGCGACCGGGACTCCCGTATCGCGGGGGTCGAGGTCGAGGTGTCCTATGACGACGGTGCCACCTGGGTCTCGGCCGACAAGGTCAAGCGCGACAACCGCGGTGGCGAGCACTCCGTGACCGTCAAGCACCCGAAGATATCGGCGACCTCCGGTTACGTGTCACTGCGGATCGCCGTCTGGGACGACGAGGGCAACCGCACCGAACAGTCCATCATCCGAGCGTATGCGCTGAGATAACGGGTTGACGCCGCCAGAGGGAGAGACCCCGACCTGGCGACTGATGGCCCGGCGAAGCCCGGTTCCTGTCCGATCAGGAACCGGGCTTTTCCGTGACGGTATGCGGCGTCCACAACCATCCATAGTGGCCTATGTCGGTTCCGCTGGTACTCGATTGTTCTTCGGCACACTGGCATCAGCCTCGCATCATGCCGACTGAAGTCGGCTCCCCGATCGGCGTTCACGACCAGTCCGGCGAGATCGTGGAGTCCGGCGACCGGGCCGATCCAATCTCCGACGGCCCGTACGTCATGCGCCTCGCCGATGGCATTGGAACCCACACCGACCGGCCTACAGACCACAGTGGATATTGCGGCGATGAACGGCCCGAGCGGCGGACTGCACGTACCGGCCACCGATCACCGCCCCGAGGCGAACCTGTGATCGGTAGAGCCCGTCGAGATGGAGCATGGAGGACATGGAACTGAACGCGGCAGACGTATCGACACTGAACATCTGGGTCAAGAGCGATCGCCTGGCGCGACTGAACCTGACCTGGTCCATACCGGCGACGGCCGTGTCGGCCTATGGGGCGTGGCTGCTGTTGTCGCTGCATCCGGTGTGGGGGCCGGTCTGCGCGGGACTGGTGGCACTGGTGGCGGTGTTGCCGCTGGGCATATACGCGGGTCAAGGACTGCGTTCCCTCGCGGCGGAGGACGTGCCGGCGAAGATCCTGGCCGGTCGGCAACCGGTGACCCGGGTCGACGCCACCGTCACCTGCGTCACCGGGGACTTCCCCTACTCGGTGTCGATCTCGGTCGACCATCCCAGCCTGGGCAAAAACCGATATCTGCATATCAGGCCCGATGATTTCGGCCCCAGCCGGCAACTCGCGGTCGACGATCGGTTGAGCCTCCTGGGGTTCGACTCGAACGCGAATCACCCGTTCAAGTCCATCATCGCCTTGGAGACGGATTCGGGACTCCGAAGCTGGCATGGCCACAACTTCCACGAAGAGCCGACACACGTGGTGATCGAGCCGTAGGACTGCGGCATCACCGCTTCTCAGGCTGTCGACATCTCCAAGGAACGGGTGGGGCGTCGTTCCCGGACCTGGCTGCGGTTGACGGACTCGGGCAGGCGGGCGCTGACCGCTCACCTCGACGCGCTGCGCCGGATCACCGAACTGACGCCCCGGGTCGATTGAGGTCGGTGAACCGGCCGACGCTCCGCGATGCGATGCGCCGCAGGACCGACCCAGGCCATCAGAGCAGGTCGATGCGGACCCTCACGAGCTTGGCGTGACGCAACTGCCCGTCGGGTGTGTCCGACCCGTATTCGACTTCGACGGGAAGAATCGGGTCGACCCAGTGGGGGTGAGCACCACTGTGCGGTGGCAGCGGGGCGTTGAACGGTGAGGTCGACGCCTTGAGGCTGTCCAACGCGACGCGAAGGTCGGGCACGGTGTCGACCCCTTGGCTGACCCGGCCGCGATACTTCAGACCGTCCTCGGTGTCCTCCCCCACCAGCAGGGAGAGGTGCCCCTTATCGGTCTCATGCCACCCGCCGACCAGCAGGTCGGTGTGCTGTCGGTGTTTGATCTTGACCCAGTCACGGGTGCGGCGATCGTGGTAGGTGCTGGATCGCTTCTTGGCCATGATCCCCTCCAGCCCATTCTCCAGGCTGATGGCGATCATGTCGTCGGCGTCGTCGCCGATGACGCTGGTCCGCCAGTGCGGGTCGTCCAACGCCAGCTCGTCCAGGAACGCGCGCCGGGTGGTCCACGGTCGATGTCTGACATCCTCGCCACGCACCTCCAGCACGTCGAAGACGATCAGTGTCGCCGGATGTTTCCGGGCGGCACGTCCGGCAACCGACGTGCTGGCCTGCATTCGTGAGATCACCGCCCCGAAGTCGGGCTGCTCGTCGGTGAACACCACCAGTTCACCGTCGAGGGTCGCCGGGGAGGCGTCGCCGATCGCATCGACCAGACCGGTCAGTTCGGGAAACTGACCCGTGATGTCGCGACCGCGCCGTGTCTCCACCCGAATCCGCCCGCCGTCGACGTAGACCAGCGCCCGGATACCGTCCCATTTCAGCTCATACACCCACTGCTCGCCGACCGGCGGCCGGTCGGCTTTCACCGCGAGCATGGGCCGTGTCCCCCCAGCCATTCCCTCAACCTACCGCTCGGGCCCCTCGCCGTCAGCCAGGTCGCCACCGCGTGCCCGCGCATTGGGACGGCGCACCACGGTCGACCGTCTCACCGGGGTGCGCAGGTCGCTCCGGTTCGACCGGCGAGTGCGACACTGTGGAGTACGGTGGATTTCGAGTGTCGGGCCCGATGCCAGGTGATCCCGTTGACGACGAAGGCGAAGCCGCACATGGACTCCGAGATCGAACGCAACCGCCGAATCTGGAATCAGACCGCGCCCCGATATGACAGGTCGATCCAGTTTCTGGAGCGGAAGCTGTTCGCGAACGGTCGGGAATGGGTCTGCTCCCGAGCGCGAGGTGACGTGCTGGAGGTGGGTGTCGGCAGTGGTTTGAACCTGCCCCACTATCCCGCCGATGTGCGGTTGACCGGTGTGGATCTGAGCCCGCAGATGTTGGCGTTGGCGCGTGACCGCGCCCGGAAGCTGAATCGCGAGGTGGAGCTGCGCGAGGCCAACGCGCTGGACCTGCCGTTCGAGGACGCCACGTTCGACACGGTGACCTCGGCCCTGACCCTGTGCGCGATACCCGATGACGTGCGGGGGCTCGAAGAGATGTGGCGGGTGCTGCGGCCGGGTGGGCGGCTGGTCCTGTTGGACCACGTCGGAAGCAGTTGGCCGCCGATCTGGCTGTTTCAGAAGGCGGTGGAGCTGGTAACGGCGCGCACCGCCGGGGAGCATCAGACACGTCGTCCGTCGACGGTCCTGAAGCGGATCGGCTTCACGATCGACGAGCGGGAACGCTCGAAGGCCGGCAGCATCGAACTGGTCGCCGCGACGAAGCCGTCATCGAGCTAGCGCGGTCTCAGCCTGCCGGGTCAGTCCGTCGAGCACGGCGGACTGGTTGGCGGGGACCGTGACGGTCAGCCCGACAAGCCGATCGTCGCGTCGGCTGAGTGAGAACCGGAAGAACGAGCAGCAGTCGGTCTCGGCGGCGGTCAGTCGTTCGACCTCATCCCACGAGGACTCGATCAGGGTCAATCGCAGGGTCGCGTCGTCGGCGCGTTCGACTCCACGCAACGCGGTGTCGAACAGCGCGCCGAACTCCGCCACACGCAGGGGCCGCTGCGCGGTGGGGAGCGTGCATTCGTCGGGCGCCCAGTTGTCGTCGGTCATGGCTCCACTGTAGGTCCCCGGTCGCGCTATCCCGTTGCGGCGTTGATCACTCGGGCCAGCGCCACTGCTTCGTCCTTGCTGAACGTCCCGGAGATCTCGACGATCCCGTTGTTGATCGTGGACATGATCATGGGTGCCATGACGACCTCTGTGGCCAATACGACCGCGACTCGTTGGTTGAGGTACTCGGTGGTGAGGTCGGCGAATGAGGAGGCGCCCTCATCGGTGAAGTACACCGTCACCACGTGATGGTTGGGTTCGGCCTGGCTGGGTGCCACCTCGGCACTGGACACGTGGGTTCCGTCCAGTTCGGTCGGACCCAGGTGAAGCTTCTCCACGGGGGTGCCGTCCTCGATGTCACAGGCCACGGTCTCGACCGTCGGTTCGAAGTACTCGGCGCCGGGAAGCAGTTGGTCGCACCCGATCGTCGGTACGTACAACCGCACCTGCGCGGGCAGGAGCGCGACCTCGGCGGCCGCCAGTTCAGCGAACGGCGCCAGGACGGCCAGATCGGTATCGGATTGCGGCACCGTCGTCAGCGTCGGCGCCAGTTCGGCGGCGTCGTCGCCAACCTTCTCCCAGACCTGGTCCAGGCTGGTCGCCGTGGCCTCGGTCGGTGCGGGGCCGGCGGGCGACTGGATGGGGACGGCGTCGATCACAGGCCGAAACTGCAACTGAACCGAATCGACGGCCTCGGCCTCATCGGGAGCCGCGACGGTTCCGGTGGCCGAGCAGGCCGCGACCGCCATGGCCGCCCCGATGACCACGATCATCGATCCAGTCCGACGCAACATAGTGGGGGCCATGCCTGCCTTTCGCTGGTGACCGAGATGTCACCGGCTCAGGTTATCGCCACAGGCCGACTTCACGCCACCCACCGGATCCGCTCGGGTTCAGTAGTAGTGGCGCAGCTCGGGCCACAGCTGCGACCACGGCGCCGGAGGACCGTCACAGCGGACGACCTCGGCGTGCTGCTCCTGGTTGTCGACACCGTGTCCGTTGTCGACGGTGGCGACTACTTCACAGCCGTGGAAATGCGACGTCAGTCCGTCCGATCCGGCATGTTGGATCAGCAGGACCGGCCCCGTGAAGCTGTCCGGCGGCGGTCCCCAGTCGGCGTAACTCATGTGTCCGGAGTACGGCGCCGGGAGACCGAAGTCCGGCCCGTAGTGTTCGATGGCCCCGGCCTGGCCGTAGTTCGCGGTCAGGATGACCGCGGTCGAGCGGTCGGGGGGCTCGATCGTCTGCCAGCCCGCGGCGACGGCGGCGGTCAGTTCCGGCCATCCCACCTGCTCCCCCTGTTCGCGGTTGATCGCGTTGGGGATGTCGAGAGCCGACGCCGGCAGCACCGGCAGCGAGATCAACGCCGTGCCGATTCCACCCAGAACCAGCCCGATGCCGAGGTCGCGACGGTTGGCCGCCGGATTCCGTTTGAGCCAGGCCATCGCGGGAACCACTCCGGCCGCGAACAGGACCAGAAGCAACGCCAGGACGTAATACCCCTTACCGCCGAGGAGCAACACCAGACCGCTCAGCACCGGATAGGCGATGGCGATGGACCGCGCCCAACGCAGCTCGTCGTTTCGCCATAGCCGCCACCAACCGGCCAGCCAGATCGGCACCAGGACCGGCGACAGGTAGATCACCTGTTCAGGCAGGAACATGAGGCGATTGCTCAGCCCGTCGTCGGCACTGATTCCAGCCGCGACCGTCAACTGTGGCCAACCGTTTGCGGCTTGCCACCACACGTTCGGGGCGGCGATCAAGATCGCCACGGCGATTCCCGCCGGCAACCACCAGGTGGCCAACCGTCCGCGAGGTCCGGCGATCAGCCAGCCGACCAGCAACGCCACCACAAGCAGCGCGATCAGGTACTTGTTGAGAACGGCGACTCCGGTGACCGCCCCTGCCGCCGGCCACCAACGGGGATCACCACCGCGCATGATTCGCAACAGAATCCAGGTCAACGCCAACCACGCCACCAGGTCGAACGTCGCGGTGGACACCATGTGCGCCGCCCCCAGGCCGAACCCCGCTATCGACGTTCCCGCCGCCGCCAGAGTTTGCCCGCCTCGCGCGGCACCCAGCTCCCGGGCGATCAGGGCGACCAGAACGATCACGCCGACGTACGCGAGTGTCGCCACTACCCGCAGGCCCATCGGGGTCTCTCCGAACAGCGTGACCGATACCTTGGCCAGCAACGGAGTC
>Ga0233365_1001402_pt1 | contig 10243 bp, 8 predicted proteins | sample ElkDunMinimDraft_27_FD_191535 | JGI IMG/M metagenome (GOLD analysis project Ga0233365, IMG submission 191535) | Fecal eukaryotic communites from dung pellets of Tule Elk in California, USA - Elk Dung C36 | ecosystem: Host-associated > Mammals > Digestive system > Large intestine > Fecal | place... | reverse complement strand
AAAGTTACGAAATATTTCAACATTTTTTTCTTTTTAAAACGTTGCAAATGTACATATTTATCAAAAATAAATAACTAATTGCCAACATGGTTTATCTTTGTATTAACAAACTAAATTTTTAAATGGAAACAACATCATACGTTACAACTACTTTTAAGGATACTATTGCTTTTGTAGAATTTTTTCACCCGGCAAGTAATTCGTTCCCAAGTTCGCAACTGGCAGAACTAACAAATGCTATTAACGCTTTAAATACGAATAATGAAGTTCGAGTTATTGTCTTGAAAAGTGCGGGCGAAAAGGCTTTTTGTGCGGGTGCATCGTTTGATGAATTGTTGCAGGTAAGCAATTTGGAACAAGGCGGACAATTTTTTAGCGGATTTGCCAATGTTATTAACGCGATGAGAAAATCGAACAAAATTATTATTGGGCGTATTCAAGGGAAAACAGTTGGTGGTGGTGTTGGATTGGCAGCTGCGTGTGATTATACGTTTGCGACCAAAAATGCTTCGATTAAACTGTCGGAATTGGCTATTGGTATTGGTCCGTTTGTGATTGAACCTGCTGTGAGTCGAAAAATTGGAAAACCTGCTTTAGCCGAAATGACGCTTGATGCCGAAAACTGGAAAAGTGCCGATTGGGCTTTTGATAATAAATTGTTTACGCAATTATTTGATGATGTTACACAAATGGACGAAGCATTGGAAAAATTTGTTACACGTTTAAGCAGTTACAACCCCGAAGCTTTATACGAAATGAAAAAGGTTTTGTGGGAAGGAACCGAAAATTGGGATACACTTTTAAAAGAACGTGCTGCGATTTCTGGTAAATTGGTTTTATCTGATTTTACTGTGAATGCATTAAATGCTTTTAAAGGGAAGTAATATAAAAGACTATTCAGGATTTGTTCAAAGTTTGTCATCCTGAACTTGTTTCAGAATCTCAAAAGTAATTTTATAAATATTTGATGAAAAGCTGACACGAGCTTGCGAACTGAACGAAGTTAATCAAGTTCAGCTTGACAGTACAAAATTCTGAATAGCTTTTATTTAATTCTGTAGCAATCTGTGCATCTGTGGTTTTTAGCCAAGCAGTATCAGCTATTAAATTTTAAATCACTAATTTTGCTAAAAATTTTCGTATCATGAGTTTTATCAGAATCACCAAACAATTTACTTTTGAAACCGGTCATGCACTTTATGGTTACGACGGTAAATGTAGAAATGTTCACGGACACAGCTACAAACTGTCGGTTACCGTTATTGGGCAGCCTATAACCGATAAAGATCATGTAAAATACGGAATGGTGATTGATTTTACTGATCTAAAAGCCATTGTTAAAGAAGAAGTGGTAGATCAGTTTGATCATGCTACCGTTTTTAACCAAAACACACCACACGTAGAATTGGCTAAAGAATTGGAACAACGCGGACACCACGTTATTTTGGTTGATTACCAACCTACCAGCGAAAATTTAGTTATTGATTATGCAGAACGAATTAAAAACCGTTTGCCGCAAAATATCAAGTTGTTTTCATTGCGTTTACAGGAAACCGAAAGTTCTTACGCAGAATGGTTTGCTTCTGATAACCTGTAAGCATGATTACGTTAGAAATCCCTGCAGATAAAAAAGTTTATTTTACATCCGATCATCATTTCGGAGCACCAACGCGTGAAAAAAGTCTTCCGCGCGAAGCCTTATTTTTAAAGTGGTTAAATGCTATTGAGAAAGATGCCGGTGCGTTGTTTATTGTAGGCGATTTGTTCGATTTTTGGTTTGAATATAAAAAGGTTGTACCCAAAGGATTTGTCCGTATTTTGGGAAAACTGGCGCAAATGCGTGATAACGGCTTGCCCATTTACTTTTTTGTAGGAAACCACGATTTATGGATGGAAGATTATTTTGAAGAAGAACTGGATATTCCGGTTTTTCATGAACCTAAAGTTTTTAAAATATTCGATAAAACCGTTTTTATTGGTCATGGCGATGGTTTGGGTCCGGGTGATAAAGGATACAAACGCATGAAGAAAGTGTTTACCAATCCGTTTTCAAAATGGTTGTTTCGTTGGTTACATCCCGATATTGGCGTACGTTTAGCGGAATATCTATCGGTAAAAAACAAACTGATTTCAGGCGATGACGATGCAAAATACTTGGGCGAAGAAAAAGAATGGCTAATTCTGTATGCCAATAAAAAGGTAAGCGAACAATTTGCCGATTATTTCATTTTCGGACACAGACATTTACCAATGACACTGCCGTTGAAAAACAATGCAAATGCTTTGTACATTAATTTAGGCGATTGGATTAAGTATTTTACTTTTGGAATTTTAACTTCTTCAGGTTTTGAATTGAATTCGTTTTCGCAGGCTGATCTTTCGGATCCTTTTCTTCCAAAACCCAGTCATGGTGTTTAAAGTGGCTCCATTCTTCGGCTGCTAAATCAACTTCCGGATCAATTAAACGGCTGCTTGGTCTAGAATTAATACTTACGCTGCTTCGCATGGCATAAACGGCCACATCTTTCCCCTGACTTTTAAAATGATCTTTAATTTTATGTGCCATTTGCCATATCACATCGGGTGCATTTAAGCGCGAACGTTGTTTTTCGTTCAGCAATTCAGTGTTATTGAAAGTTAAACGTTCGTTTGTTTTTTTATCGATCACTTTAAAAGTTACTTCTCCGGTGCGCGATCGCAACATCATTCGCCAGCTTAAACGGTGTGCTTCTTCGGTCCACAAAACATCGCCTTTTATAAACCAATGGCGTATTGGCAATAAAATCTGAATAATTAAATACGGAACAAAAAAGTATTTGAAAATAGTGCTGTAATCTGTGGTTGTTTCTCCGTCGTATTCTTCTTTTGGTCTTTTTCTAAAAAAGAAATTCCGAATTTGATTTGGAGGAAAAAAGAACACGCAAAAACTTAATGCAAAGTACGGAAACACGCCAATTTGCAGGGTTATAGAATTGAATATGTGAAAAATCAGCGAAGCGATTATTGCAAACCAGCGGGTACGTCTCCAAAGCAAAGCTGGAACAATCAATCCGTCAAAAGCAATTCCCATGTACGCAATAAACAGTTGAAATTCGGTTTTCTTGAACAACATCTGCACATTTTCAGGCACATTCGTCATTCCCATAAACATATTTCGTGTTACGGTTCCGTCTAACCAATCGGGATAAAATTTGGCAATGGTTGCGTAAAAATACACACAACTTACCTGAATGATAAAAACCAATCGAACCCATTGCGGCATGTAGTTCTTTTTTATCGATGGATTTTGTTTAGCATCGATCGAAGCATTGGCGTTTGCGGGTAAAAAACACATAATCAAACCGATTAACCACATTAAATAATAGTGATTGTTGTACGATGTTTTTTGACCGAAATAAGCCAAACTCCACAAAATTGTAAGTGTAATAACCGAAAATCGGTATTTATAACCAATCATAACTCCGATCGAAGCTACAGCCATTAAACCGAAAACCACATACATGGTTTCGTTTTGAAGATGCAGCAGCCATTCAAACCCGATAAAAGTAAAATTGGTCGTGGTATCGATAAAATTTCGATCGACCCATTTTAATGCCAAGGCACCAACGGCTTCGGCAAGAAATATGATTCCGAAAAAAATCCGAAAAACCACCAATGAAGAATTATCTATTTTTTGAAATGCTTTTTTCCACATAACTAATCGATATTTGAAAGGAAATTTCGAGAAAAAACTTCATCGTTCTTTAATGCTTCAATCAATAAATCTATCGAACCAAAATTTTCTTCGTCCCGAATTTTTGTAAGAAAACGAACGGTAATTTCTTCATCGTAAATAGTATCGTTAAAATCAAAAATATAAACTTCGACTGTTTTCTCGGTTCCGCCAACCGTTGGATTTGTTCCCACACTTAACATTCCGTAAAAATCTTTGCCTTTAACTGTAACGCCAACCACATAAACGCCAATGGCAGGAATTAGTTTGTAATCTTCGGCAACCTGAATATTCGCTGTAGGATAACCAATTGTTCTGCCCAACTGTTTGCCCGAAACCACCTTGCCCGAAACCATGTACGGATAGCCCAAATAGGTTTTTGCCAATGCGACATTGCCCACATTTAACGCGTTGCGGATTTTTGTTGAACTAACGGAAACATCGTTTAGTTCTTCGGCAGAAATCTGTTCCACATCAAAATGGTATTTTTTACCGAACTCTATTAAATCGTGAATATCGGCCGAACGGTTTTTTCCAAAACGATGATCGTATCCAATAATAATTTTTCCGATATTAAACTGATCTACCAAAACGGTTTTTACAAATTCTTCGGCAGATAAATTGGCAAAATCCTGTGTAAATTCTTGCACCACCAAATGATCTATTCCAAAATGATCGATCAATTTAATACGTTCATCTATCGTATTTAACAAAGATATTTGATGATCGGTTTTTAAAACCATTCGTGGATGCGGAAAAAAAGTAAGCACTAAGGTTTCGTAACCATATATTTTTTTCTGAAGCTTTAGTTTGTTCAAAATAGCCTGATGACCAATATGCATACCATCAAACGTACCAAGGGTTACAATGGTTTTCTGCGTTGATTTAAAAGATTGTACGGAATTAAAAACGTTCACTTTTACAGTTTTTTCCAAAGTTATTAATAAATTAACGAATGAAAGATATTTTGAAGCAATCTTAATGTAGGTTAATAATTTAAAAAACGAGGTTAACTTAAACTTCTGTTTTGGATAAAGTTAGTATTTTTGACAAAACAATCATTCTTTTATGAAATTTTACAACAAATTAATTCTTATTCTGCTTATTTTCTTCACAGGAAATTTGTTTGCGCAATTTAATCCTTTTAAAGAAAGTACAGAACGAGTTTTTTCTGACAAAGAAAAATTCGTTAGAAAACATAACCCAACCGACTTTAAAATTTACAGCTTAAATCTTAAAAATGTTTTAGAATGGGCTAAAAAAGCTCCGGAATTATCAGAAAGACCGTCAGACTTAGTAATTACATTACCAGATGCAAACGGGCAATTGACAAATTACTGGGTTTACAACAATGCTGCTATGGAAACTGAACTGGCAGAAAATGTACAAAACATAAGAAGTTTAAAAGCTGTTGATACTAAAAACAACGGAAACAGTGTAAGCATTAGTATTTCTGATATTTTTGGATTTCATGCAATGGGAATGAAAACCGATGGATCTGTTTTTTATATGGACAACTATACAAATGATTTAAATAATGTTATTGTTTACAAACGTAACAGTTTAGAATTACCTAAAAACAATTTCACTTGTTTGGTCCCGGGTGATAGTTTTGATGATGCTATTACTACATTAGAAACGCCTATACAAACCTTAAGTTTAGACAACAAACGCCGAACATACCGCTTAGCATTAGCGTGCACTATTGAATACGCTGCTTTTCATGTAACAAACGCCCCTGCAGGAACACCAAATACCACAGTTGATCAAAAGAAAAATATTGTGTTAGCTGCAATGAATGTTACATTAACCCGTTTAAACCAGATTTTTGAACGCGAATTAAATGTTCATTTAAATTTAATTGCAAACAATAAGAATATCATTTTTATTACTTCTGATAATTTTTCAAATAATAATTCAGGTGCATTAATTAGTGAAAGTCAAACTGTAATTGACAATGTTATTGGAACAGCTAATTACGATATAGGTCATACTTTTAGTACAGGACAAGGTGGATTAGCAAGTTTAGGATCTGTTTGCAGCTCATGGCAAAAAGCATCTGGAATTACGGGTTCACCTTCCCCAGTAGGCGATGCCTATGATGTAGATTATGTAGCACACGAAATGGGTCACCAATTTGGCGCAAATCATACTTTTAACAACTCTTGCCAATTCAATCGAAACAACAGCACTGCGGTAGAAACAGGTAGTGGTAGCACCATAATGTCATATGCAGGTATTTGTCCGTCAAATGTTCAAAGTAATGTGGATGCTTATTATCATTATATAAGCATTAAAGAAATACAGACTTTTTTGCTTTCTGCAACATGTGCACAACAAACTACCGTTACCAATTCACCACCTGTAGTCACTGCTTTAACTGCTAAAACAATTCCTTATGGCACACCATTTATTTTAAGTACTACAGCAACCGATCCAAATACAACAGATCAGTTAACATATACATTTGAACAAGTTAATACGCAAATTGCAACACAACCACCTGTTGCAACTTCTACAACCGGACCAGCTTTTAGATCGGTAGCACCAAGCCCAAATAATTTCCGTTCATTCCCTAACATTTCAACTGTTTTAGACGGAACATCAAACAGCAACGGAATTGTGAGTAATAATTGGGAGCGTTTGGCAACTATAGGCAGAACGTATAGTTTTGTAGCTACAGTGCGTGACAATAATGCAACCGGAGCACGTGTGGTTTACACACAGCCTGTAACAATTACGGCGGCTAATACAGGTCCGTTTGTAATTACAGCACCAAACAATAACCCAAATACTACAGAACCTGTTTGGTTTATGGGATCTACTAAAACAATAACTTGGAATGTTGCAGGTACCACCGCAAATAACATTAACACGGCAAACGTAAATATTTTGGTTTCTACAGATAACGGAACTACCTATACAACATTAGCTGCAAACGTACCAAACAGTGGATCAGCAACAGTTACTGTACCAACCAATTTAACAAGCACCTATGATGCACGAATTAAAATTGAAGCGGTAGGAAACATTTTTTACACGGTTTCTAAAAAATTCACGCTATGGGATCCGAATTTAAGTACAGAAGAAGTTACATTAGATGATTTAAAAATTTATCCTAACCCTACAACAAACATTTTAAATGTTGAATTTTCATCAACTGATATTGAAAAAGTGAAGTTTGATATTTTTGATTTAAACGGAAGATTGATTAAAACAGTTTCTCAACAAAATTCCAACCAAATTAACCAACAGATTAATGTTGAGAGTTTACAAACCGGAACTTACATCTTGGTTATTAATACAGGTAAATACACCTCTACATATAAGTTTATTAAAAAGTAGTTTTAATATTCATATATAAATAAAAGCAACCATTAAATTTGGTTGCTTTTATTGCTTTTAAACCTTGCCAAAGTTTAGAACTTTGGCAAGGTTGTGTCTTAACTTTTATACTTTACTTAATACAAATTACAATATACAAAAAAATTACTTCTTAACCAGCTTTTTTACTGCTATACCCTCTGTTGTTTGCAAGTACAGCAAATACGTACCACTTGCTAAATGTTCTACATTTAACTGTATTTCTGCTTCGTTGTTAAAACTTTGCATACTTAATTGTTTACCGCTAATATCGTAAACTGTAATTTGTTGTACCAACATATTTTCGCTGTTGGTTATGTTAACCACATTTGTTGCCGGGTTGGGGTACATATTAAATTTTGCAGCTAACTGCTCGTTGGTACTTAATATATATGGCGGCAAGGTTTTTAAACCCGAAACTTTAATATTATCTATTTTTACTACAGATGTTGCACCTAAACTTCCTGCACTAAAAACTAAAGAAAAAGGAATGGTATTATGATAAAAAGGTGCTGTTGCTTGTAGGTTTAATGTAGGTATGTAAAAATATACATTATTGGCATTGTAATCTACAAACATTTCTGCCTTGATCCACATATTGTGCGGAAAGGGTGTGGTGTTGTAATTTTTTAAAATAAGTGTTTTACTACTGGTATTATCTAAATAATTACCCAATATGCGATTTAAGTTTGGTAGTGATTGAAAAGCTGTATTAATTATAGTAGGGTGCAAAGCAGAATTATTGAATATACTTCCAGAAATACCAAAGGTACCCACACCATAAAATTCATATTCAAATTGTAAAATATTGTTACCTGGTGTACGGTTGTTCCACAACGTTGTTAAAAAACCGTCTTCTTGTTTGAAACTATAACCGTCTGTAGAGGAAGTTTTACTTGTAGTTATTGTTAGCACGTTGCCTTTACCAGCCTCGGCAGTAATCATTCCCGTTGCTGAACTATTAACAAGGTCACGATGTACCAACCACCCCCCATGTCCGGGGGTGGTATTATCATAAACTGTATTTAAAGGACCTATAGGGTAACTATTAAAATCTTCGGTAAAAAAAGTTTGTGCTTGTGTTGCAAAACACATACAAAACACATACATAATGATGATATATTGGGCTATTTTTTTCATTGTTTTTTATGTTAATTTAATTCTAGTATTACTGTTGAAACGGTACCACCCATACCGGTACCCCCCGTACCAAAACCAGAACCAATAGGAGTACCATAAGGATAACCATACCCCCCTCTGAAAGTTTCGATACTTACCCTATAATTATAAGTTTGCCCACCAATTGTGTGAGTGAATGTATCTTCAGACGGGTACGTACCATCTTCTAAAACAAGTTCGTAAGAACGAAAACCATTATCATTACATCTAATATTGGTAAATAGTTTTGCAGAACCTACACCCGGTAAATTTGATGCCGGAATGGTAGTATCTGCCCAATAGGTTGTATCGCCTGTATCGCAAATATGCCGTAATGTAACCATCGGCAATTGGTGCAAACGTTACAGGATCTTTAGCTACCCAATAATAAAAGAATACTTTACTGTACTTAGATAAAAAATCTTGTTCCATAGTAGTAGTTGTTTGGTAAGGTGCAGGCGGTGACGAAATATCAAAATAAATAAAATTTGGATTGTATGCACTATTTATATTCGCACCAATAACAGGGCAATGATCTGTAGAAAACACCCTAAGTACCGTATTATCCCAAATTGGGGCAGCAAAACCGGATAACGTTATGGGCTTTGCCGGCACAAAATTACCAATTTCATTGCCCGTAGGTAAATACATATTGGGATACTGAGTAGGTGAACCAATAAAACCATAAGGCGTCACAAAAGGATCTGCCAAATCAAAAAATGTCCCGTCACTAACATCAGTATCAGAATAAGCTAAGCCAATATAAGGTGTTACCTCAAATATAAGACGTGCTGCCGGCGTACTTGGGTAAGCCGTTGTGTTTTCATAATGGTACCACATTTCTCTATACTCGCGGTTGTATATGTCCCAAAAAGATTTGTAGCCATTTGGGTTTGCAACAGTTCCAGTGTAACTATTGGTAGTCATTCCACCATTAGCATCAGCTGTTTGTGAACTGTTGTTTGGTTGATCTACGTCGTCAAAAACGCTGTCTGTTGTACACGCTGTAAGGGTTAGTACCCCCCCCCAGTAAAAAAAGTAATTTTTTCATAATGTTCTAGTTTTTAATTAAGTGTATTGTAAATATAATCAAAATTTTAACATAATATTAAATAAAATAAAAAAAAGGGACAAAACTTAATTATATCCCTTTTCTTTATTTTATTTTAAAAATCTATTCCTCTTGTTTTTCGTTTATCTTTCGTTCCAATTCCAATAACTCTTCAATTACAGGGCGAACGGTGCTTTCGGGTAAATCGGCAATTCGAATATACATCAACCCATCAACCGAGTTATTGAATAATGGATCTACGTTAAAAGCCACTACCCTAGCGTTTTGTTTTATGTACTTTTTAATTAAAACCGGCAAACGCAATCCGCCTGGTTCTACTTCTTCAATCAGCTTGTCGAATTTATTTAAATCGGCTTCGGCTTCGTTAAAAACAAAATCCTTATCGGCATCTTTCAAACGCACCTTATATTCTTGTTTAGCCTGAACATATTGTGCCACATACGGATCGTAAAAATGCGATTTCATAAATTCAATCATCAGCGATTTACTGAAATCTGAAAATTGGTTGCTAATACTTACACCACCAATTAAATATTTGTGTTCCGGATAGCGCAAAGTGGTATGCACAATACCTTTCCACAACAAGAACAACGGCATTGGTTTTAGCTGGTATTCGCCAATAATAAAGGCGCGACCCATTTCTATTGATTGTTCCATCATGCCGTGCAATTCGGATTCAAAACGAAACAATTCGGTTAAATAAAAACCGTTAATACCGTGCTTTGCATAAATATCTTTACCAATTCCCATACGGTAGGCACCGGCAATACATTTGGCATCATCGTCCCACAAAAACATGTGTTTGTAGAAGGTATCGTATTTATCTAAATCGATCGATTGGTTTGTACCTTCACCAACTGCCCTAAAAGTTACTTCACGCAATCTGCCTATTTCACGCAGAATATTCGGAATATTTGTGGCATCGGTCAAAAAAACCT
>Ga0233365_1001399_pt1 | contig 10264 bp, 10 predicted proteins | sample ElkDunMinimDraft_27_FD_191535 | JGI IMG/M metagenome (GOLD analysis project Ga0233365, IMG submission 191535) | Fecal eukaryotic communites from dung pellets of Tule Elk in California, USA - Elk Dung C36 | ecosystem: Host-associated > Mammals > Digestive system > Large intestine > Fecal | place... | reverse complement strand
CTCGATGAAGCTGGTTCCAGGCGCTCTTCTGGGCGTCGTGGCCGCAACTGTGGTTGCCTACGTATTCGGGCTTGAGATTGCACGCGTCACGGTGCCGGAATCGATCTCGGCCGCGTTTACGCTGCCGGGCGACGGCTTCCTGGCACCGCTGGCGACCCCTGCCATCATCCTCTCGGCCGTTGTGATTGCCTTCATTGCCAGCGCGGAAACGCTGCTTTCTGCGGCGGCAGTCGATCGCATGCACGATGGCACGCGCACCGATTATAACAAGGAGCTGCGCGCGCAGGGCATTGGTAACCTGCTGTGCGGCGTTGCCGGCGGCCTGCCGATGACCGGCGTGATCGTGCGCAGCTCGGCAAACGTCCAGGCTGGCGCAAAGACGCGGCTCTCCACGATCCTCCACGGCGTGTGGATCTTGGGCTTCGTGGCGCTTCTGCCCTGGCTGCTGCGGGAAATCCCCATGGCTGCACTGGGCGGCGTGCTGGTGGTGACGGGTTGGCGGCTGGTTAGCCTTCAGCACGTTCGGCACCTGCTCCATGTTCACGGACGCCTTCCGGCCCTTATCTGGCTGGTGACGTTTGTGCTCGTGGTGGCAACGGACCTGCTCACCGGTGTTCTTGCCGGTCTGGCACTCTCGCTTATCGAACTGCTGCCGCACCGCCGCGCCCTGAAGCTGCAGGTTACGCAGCGCGAAGTCGGCGACGCAACGCACGTTGTCCTCAACGGTTCGGCTACCTTCCTCAGCCTCGCCCGGTTGAACGCAGTGCTGGAAGGCCTGCCAGACAACCGCCCCGTCCGGCTTAACCTGGACGCGGTAAAGGGCATGGACCACACCGCTTCGGAAACGCTGGGCGAATGGCTCAGCCGGCAGAAGAAGCGCGGAACGGATATTGAAGTAACCGGTCCCCCGGCCGTCATGCGGCCGCTGGCAATGGCCGGATAAACAATAAGGGTCGCAAAATGAGCTGGCCGGTCGCGGGGAAAAATCCACCCTGCGGCCGGCCAGTTTCGTTTCAGGGCAGGCAAATCACGCTTCGCCCTCTGGCCAATCCACTAGCCGGTCGGGCCGCAGGATCGGCCACAGCAATCAGCGCGAGAATGTCAGCGTCGTGGTGTGGATTACCGATGATACGGCGACGTCGCCCACCTGCTTTTCGGCGTTTTCAGTGTGCGACGCGCTCAGCAGATAGCGGCCGTCGCCTTTCAGCGGCACGTCCACTTCGCCCTTGGCGTCGCTGGTAAAGGTCTTTTGCCAATAGCCGGGCGCGATGATGGTCACATGGCTGGCCGGCACCGGCTGCCCGCGAAAGCGCAGGGAAAAGCGATCGGCATTGGGCGCCACCGGCACGAATTCGAAATCGAGCGCCTGTGACGTTTCGCTTCGACCGGCGCGGGCATAATAGGCCGCAGCCTGCATGCCCTCGCGTCCTTTCCACGGATCGAAGATGGCGTCGTCCTGCACGCGGACATCACCGCCGCCCGGCACTGCCGCTTCGATGTGATTGGCCCGGCGCACGGTGGCAACCGCCTTGTTTGTGCCCTGCGAAACCTTGGGCGCCTTCAGCCGAGGGAATTCGGGGTCGCCAGCATCGGGCACCGCCTCGTTCGGCTCACCCAGATAGATGCGCGCCGGCCCGGATGCATCGCGTTCAACCCAAACTTCGTGCGCCGCAGCCGGCATCGGCGCGGCCAGTGCTGCCAGCGCGGTGATCTTCCATAGGGTCATTTCTTCGCTCCTGCCTTGTTTGGGGATTTCGTGCGCGCCGTGTTCCAGCACAGCCATGTCAGTACGATCGCGGCGCCGGCCGTCAGGTGGCCGAACCAGGCGATCACGCCGATGGCGAGGCCGGGTCCGATCGTGCCGATGACCAGCGTTGCGACCAGCATGGTGGCGCCGGCCATACGCAGGCGGCGGCTGGATGCGGGCGGCAGCTTGCTGCCCACCAGGTCCTTCTGGTGACGGTCCATGGCGGCCGCCAGCAGGGCAAAGCCTGCTGCAGCCAGCGCGATGCAGACAATGTGAATCATGCCGCCGCCAGTTCTGTTTCACGGCGCGCGCGGCGCGGTGCTGCGGCGGCCCTGGTGCGCGCCATCTTGTAGGCGGCCCAGCCGAAACTTGCCGAGAGCGCCAGCATCGTCAGGTCAAAAGCCACGAACAGCCAGTCGCCAGTGAATAGGCCGGTCACGAGGTTGCGCGGCACCATCACGGCGCTCACCAGCGGCACTGATGCAAAGAGCACCGCGGTTGCGGCAAGCCCTTCGGCCCAGGCACGCCGGGCGGGCCGCACCATCGCCCATGCCAGCATCGTGCCCCAGGCGATGAAAAGCGAATGGACTTCCCAGTCCGCGCGATCGGCCAGGTTCAGCGGCAGCAGGCGGTTGGCCAGGAAATAGACGGCAATGCCAGCGGGCAACCCGGCGATCGTTGCGACATTCAGCCGCTCCACCACGCGAAAGCCGAAATGCGGATTTGCCGGATCGGGAAGCTTGGCCCGGCGCTTCACGGTCCAAAGTACCAGTCCGCTGCCGACCATGATTGTGCCGCCCACGCCGGACAGGAAATAGAGCCAGCGCAGGCCCCAGTCGGCAAAGCGGCCAGCATGCAGCCCGATCATCACGCTTTGCGTTGCCATGGCTCCGCCCGGCCCGGCGGGCGCGTCAAGCCTCCGTCCGGTCACGCCGTCGAACACCAGTGCCTCGGAATGCGATCCGATCTGGCTGGACGAAGCGCGCGTGACGGCAACGGTAGCATTGCGATCGCCGGGATAGGATATCCGCACCGATCCGATTCCTGCCCCGCCCCACTGCTGCGATGCCCCCGCCATCATCGGCGCAACGGGCGCAAGGGGAGCGGCAATGTCGCTCCGCTCGGCATTTCCGCGTTCCGGAAATACCGTTTCAAAGAAGGTGTCGGTGTTCGAATAATTGGCGGCAATGCCCCAAGGCATGTTCATCGACGCGAGAGTGACGAGGCCCGTGTAGGTAATCATAAGGTAGAACGGCAGCGCGAAAACCGCGGTTACGTTGTGCGCATCCAGCCAGCTGCGCTGCCCCTTGCCGAACCGCAGCATGAAGAAATCGACGAAGATCTTCTTGTGCGTCACTACCCCCGAAAGGATCGCGATCAGCATGAACATGGCAGCTGCGCTCACCAGATAGCGCGCCAGATAAACCGGCATATAGTGCAGGTCGAAATGGAAGCGGTATAGGAAGAAGCCTCCCCGCGTTTCGCGCGCCGTCACCACATTGCCGTTGCCGTCCAGTGTCGCGCTGGTTTCTCCGCGCTTTGGCCGGGGGGCGCCCTCAACCGTCTTTGGCCGCCAGAACACGCTGGTTGCCTGATTGCGCGGCGATGGCGGCGTTATGAACCAGCTTTCGGCACCGGGCGCGACTTTCTCCAGATGGCGCACCGCGGCCTGGGCTGCCGCTGCCGGGTCTGCAACGGCGACCACTTCCGGCTGCATCCAGCCGGTGATCTCATCCTGAAAGTAGGCCGCAGTGCCAGTTGCGAAAACGGCAAACAGCAGCCAGCCGAAAAGCAGGCCGGTCCACGTGTGCAGCCACGCCATCGACTGGCGCAAACTTCCCTTCACAGCCGGCCTCCGATCTGGATCGAAAGCCACAGCAGCGCACCAAGCGTCAGCGTCGCACTGCCCATCCACAGCCAGAGCCGCCGGCTGGACGTTGCCGCGACCGCGACCATGGCAATCACGGCGAAGACTGCGTAAGACAGCAGCGTCGCTGCGATGCTGGCTTCCGCGGTTGCCATGGGAAGATGGCGGGCAAGCAGTGCTGTTACGATGCTGGTAAGCACGTAATTCACCGGAACAGCGGCGATGAGCCTGCCCGTAACCGCAAGGCGCCCGCCGCCCTTATCTGCCTGTATCATCACCACTTCCCCGTCCGTAACGTCCCGCCGGACACTTTCCTTTAATAGATATTGATACGCATTTGCAACAGGACTAGGCCTCGATCCGCTAATGCGATTCGTTCGCATCTAATGGATTGGAAGGGTGATACGTGCAACACGTTTTGATAAACCGGCGCCGTCTGGCGCTGGGGTGCGCAGCAATGGCCATGGCAACGACAGCGCCGGCAAAGGCCGAAGACACTGCCGATGGCTCCATCACCGTTACCGGCCAGCGCGAATCCTATAAGGTTGATGATACGTCGACGGCAACGAAGCTGCCGCTGTCGCTGCGCGAAACTCCGCAGTCGGTCACGGTCATTACCCAGCAGCAGATCGAAGACTTCAATCTCAACACGATTGCCGATGTGCTGGCACAGACCCCCGGCATCACGATTTCATCGACCGACAGCAACCGCACGAACTTTTTCGCGCGCGGTTTTGCCATCCGGAACTTCCAGATCGATGGCGTGCCCACCGTGTTCCAGACCAGCGGCTATGCCAACAGTCTGCTGAGCGACATGTCGATCTATGAGCGGGTCGAGGTCATTCGCGGCGCGACAGGGCTTGGCGCGGGTACGGGCGACCCATCCGGCCTGGTCAACCTGGTGCGAAAGTCCCCCCAAGCCGATTTTGCCGCCTCGGCAAACCTGACCGGCGGCGGCTGGGACTATTTCCGCGTGGAAGCTGACGTTACCGGCGCGCTTACCGGCAATGGCGCGGTCCGCGCCCGTGCGGTGGCAGCCTATACCAACAAGAAATCCTTCGTCGATTTCCAGCATGATACGTCCCCCAGCTTCTATGGCGTGATCGAGGCGGACGTTTCCCCCACCACGACCATCCGTGTCGGCGCCGACTATCTCGAGACGAAATCCGATGGAGGCGCATGGGGCACCGTGCCGCTGTTCTTCACCGATGGCACGCGCACCAACCTGCCGCGCAGCTACAGCGCATCGGCACGCTGGACGGTCTGGCAGCGGGAAATGCTCAACGTCTTCGGCCGGGTGGACCAGGACCTTGGCGGAGGCTGGAACGCCCGGCTTTCGTACAACCATCGTACGATCGATGCCGAAAGCCTGCTCTTTGCCGGCAGCGCCGGTTTCCCGAACCGCAACGGCACCGGCATGGACGTGTGGAACTTCTACGGCACCAATTCGCAGAAAGAGCAGGCATTCGACGCCTACCTTTCCGGCCCGCTCCAGCTGTTCGGGCGCAGCCACGAACTGGTCATGGGCGTCAACCACTTCAAGCGCGAGTTCGATGTCTTCTACGGCGGCATCGTGGGCGACTATCCGCCATTCGGGAATATCTTCACCTGGGACGGCAACACCCCCAAGTCGGAATTTACCCGCACGACACAGCCAGACTGGACCGATCACGCCCGCGAAACCGGCGTCTATGGCGCAATCCGCCTGAACCCCGCAGACGGCGTGAAGCTGATCGTTGGCGGCCGCTATACGGACTCGCAGGCCTCCAAAGACAATTTCGCGCCTGACGGTGTGTTCGAGGGACAGACCGATCGTGTCACCGGCAAGAAGTTCGCCCCCTATGGCGGCGTAACTGTCGACCTGACCGGTTCCATCTCGATGTTCGCCAGCTATGCCACGGTCTTCAAGCCGCAGAACCTGCGCACAAAGGACCTGGACCAGCTGCCCCCGGTTACCGGTGAGAATTACGAGGCCGGCTTCAAGGCCGAATTCTTCGACAAGAAGCTTTATGTCGCGGCCACCGGTTTCCACATGAAGCAGGACAATATCGGCCAGATCGACGAAACCGTGCCAGAAGCCGGGCCCGAGCAGGAGACATTCTATGTCGCAACGCCCGGCGTAACGACCTGGGGCGGCGAGTTCGAAGTGGCGGGCCAGATCGCCCAAGGCTGGAACGTGTTCGGCGGCTACACCTATTCGCGCAGCCACAATGATGAGGGCCGCCAGTTCTACACCCAGCCGCTGCACATCGCCCGCTTCAACTCCACCTACAAATTCGCAGGCGCGCTGCGCGACCTGATCGTCGGCGGCGGGATTTCCTGGCAGAGCGGCATCTACCAGTTCGCAAGCATCCCGAGCGGGGCGTTCAATGGCACGGCCCCGGTCTTGAGCCGCCAGCGCGTCGATCAGAAAGGCTATGCGCTGGTGAACCTGATGGCGCGCTATACCGTCAGCGAAAATATCCAGATCGGCGCCAACGTCTCCAACCTGTTCGACAAGGTCTATTTCCGCAATGTCGGCGCGAACGGCTATTATGGAGAGCCTCGCCGGTTCATGGTCAATGCGCGGGTGTCGTTCCGCTGATGAACGGCTGAGCTACGGCCAACGGCGGGGCAGCTTGCGCTCCGCCGTCCCGAATTCGCTTGCGCTCTGGCCAGCGCCCCGGCAGAATCGCTGCCGGCACATATGCTTATCATCATTTCCGCCCTGCTCTATTTTCTGAGCCAGCACTCCCTCCTGTCCTTCCCGCTCATCACGCTGTTCGGACTGGCGGTGGGCGCTGGCATGGCGCGCTGGCGCAAAAATCCGGCATGGCTTGCTTTGGGCATAGTCGGCCTCGTTGCCGGCATGATCAACGTGTTCACCGGGTCCTCGATCAACGCCGTGTTCCTCAACGCCTATGGCACCTATGGCAGCGCCGTCGTCACCCATGCCGAGGAAACGAGTTCGCAGCTGAACGACCAGTACATCTGGGCCTATGACGCGGTCATCAAGACGGCCGATGGGCGTGATGTGAAGACCAGCTTCGACACGATGTCGGCCAGCCTCTAACCGCCGCGAAACGAAATCACCATTCCGCCCGTGGGCGAACGGTTCGTGGTGAAATACATTCCCGGCTTCGAACGCAACATCGCGATCATGCGCGATGAATCGGCGTTTGGTCAGCGGCATATCCTTCAGCAGGATCGCGGCCCGGTTGATCGCGCAGCGGCCCAGCTCAGCGCCAGCCCGAACAATGCCGACTTTCAGCAGGAGTACCGCGAAGCCTTGAAAGGCTTCCTCGCCCGGCATGAAAAGACCGCGCCAGCGGCACTGGTCAGCCGCTATAAGAGCGAGCTTCACCGGCTGGAAAACGTGGGCGTGGACCGACAGTGAATCATTGCGTTTCCATGCGCTCATCCTATCCTGAACGCGTGTGGCCCGGGCCCCTCTGGCGACCTCCCCTGATGGGCGCGCGATGTCGAACCGTATCGAGCGCGCTCGATGCCGGTTCACTCATGCCTTTTAACCGTGGAACCTTTTGCGCTGCTCGTTGGTCTTTGCCGCACGAGGAGCCAGATGTTCGAACCCCAATGCGATCGGCGTTCCCGCAGGACCCTGACGGCCCGCGGCGTGGCACACCGGGCCATGCCCGCGGCGGGGCGCGCGCGTAACGCACCACCTACCGAAATTGTAATCCCCCCCAACCTAACGGCCGGCAGCCAGACTAACCGGCCCTGATCAAACGCAAGGAGTTTTATTCGCAATGGAGATGCTGCTCGACCCCTCCATACTCGCGGGGCTGGCGACCCTTATTGTTCTCGAAGTCGTGCTTGGCATCGACAACCTGGTTTTCATTGCAATCCTTGCAGACAAGCTGCCCCCGCATCAGCGGGATAAGGCGCGGCTGCTGGGCCTTAGCCTTGCCCTCATCATGCGGCTTGCCCTGCTGGCCAGCATCGCCTGGATCGTCAGCTTGACGGCCCCTGTCTTTACGGTGGCTGACAGACCATTCTCATGGCGCGACATCATTCTGGTGGGCGGCGGCCTGTTCCTGCTGATCAAGGCCACCAAGGAAATCCACGAACGCCTTGAAGGCGACGGCGCGCACGGCCCTTCCGGGCCTGCTCAGGCCGTCTTCTGGGTCGTGATCGCCCAGATCATCGCGCTGGATGCCGTCTTCTCGCTGGATTCGATCATCACTGCCGTTGGCATGGTCGATGAACTGTGGGTGATGGTAACAGCGGTGATCATCGCCATGGGCATCATGATCGCCGCGTCCAAACCGCTTACAACCTTTGTCAGCAAGCACCCGACGGTCATCATCCTGTGCCTCAGCTTCCTGCTGCTTATCGGGTGCAGCCTGATCGCCGAAGGTTTCGGATTCCACATTCCGAAGGGCTATCTCTACGCGGCCATCGGTTTCTCGATCCTGATCGAGATGTTCAACCAGGTAAGCACCAGCAACCGCCGCAAGGCGCTGGCCCATGTGCCCCTGCGCGAACGGGCGGCCAACAGCATCTACCGGCTGCTCACCCCGGCGACGGCTGTTGCCGCAAGCGGCACTTCGGAAGAGGCCGGCAGCGAAGACGTTGCCGCAGCCTTCAAGCCTTCGGAACAGGCCATGATCCGTGGCGTCATCGAACTGGCCAATCAGCCGGTCAGTGCGCTGATGACGCCGCGTTCGGACATATTCTGGCTTGATGTCGAAGACGATGCCGTCACCAATCGCGATCGCCTGATCGAAAGCGGCCGCACCCGCGTTCTGGTTTGCCGGGGCGGGCTGGACGACATGCTGGGCATGGCGGAAAGCCGCGTTGTGATGCCGGCGCTGTTAGGCAACGAAAGCGCCAGCATAGAGGCGTTCATACAGCGCCCGCTGGTGGTTCCCGATGCCATCACGGCGCTGCGGCTGATCGACGTACTGCGCGAAACCGGGGAGCGCTTTGCCGTAGTGGTCGATAGCCATGGCAATATCGACGGCATCGTCACGTCGACAGACATCTTCGCGGCGATCGCGGGCGATCTGGCCGAAGACGACGATGACGGCGAGATCGAACGGATCGACGATCAGACAATCGAAGTCGACGCCAGCATAACACGCGATGCTCTGGCCGAGGAACTGGGACGCGAGCCGCCAACGGCGGACCGTCGCTATGCCTCGCTGGGCAGCTTCCTGCTGTTTGAATTCGGCCGCATGCCAGAGCCGGGAGAGACGATTGAACGCGAAGGCCTGTCCTTCACCGTCCAGTCAACGCGCCCCAACCGGATCGAACGCATTCGCGTTACCACGGCGGAAGCGGAGTAAAAGAAAAGCCCGCCGGTGCTATACCGGCGGGCTTCCAATTTCTACCGATCTGGCAGGTTTACCAGGTCTGGCGGCCGTACCAGTCATCAACGTCCTGGCGGGCCTTGTCCTTGGCATAGCCGTAACGCTCCTGGATCTTGCCTTCCAGCTGGTCACGATTGCCGGCGATCACGTCAAGATCGTCGTCAGTGAGGTGGCCCCACTGTTCCTTGACCTTGCCCTTAAGCTGCTTCCAACTTCCTTCGACACGATTCCAGTCCATGAAAATCTCCTCTCGTTGGATGTTACCCTGACCCAACGTGCCACCGGCGGCTTGGTTTCCCGCCATTGCAGAGTTTTTGCAGATCGCCGCGATCATCCGCAGCCTGCGAAAACGCTATCCTCTTGCATAGGCAACGGAACGACGGCACCATACCGCCCACAAAAGCGGGAGGCCGGGCGTGATGAACTGGCAGATGCAGACTGTGCTGGCCGGCGTGCTGGCGGCAATCGGGCTTTACGTGCTTTTCAACCCCGTGGGCGTGACGACACTGGTGGCCAGCGTCATCCCATGGCTGCTGTTGGGAGCCGGCGTCATCTACCTTCTGGGCGTGTTTCTGCGCAAACGGTTGCGACCGGTATCGATGATCCTGCCGGGGCTAGTGGGCGTGCTGCTGGTCTATGCCGGGCTCAGCCTGAAATTCGGCGATCCGCGTACCGTTGGCCCCATCGGCCTGCCCTTCATCTTTTCCCTCCTGCTGCTGGGCGGCGGCATCGCCAAGCTGCTGACCATTCCGGGGCTGCGCAAGTCGCGCTATTTCCCGGCCTTTGTGGGATCCGGCGCGATTTCGGTCGTGATGGGCCTGCTCGTGATGTTCAACTGGGCGGCGGTCTCAGCCGGATTTCTCGGCGTGATCCTGGGCCTGGAACTGATCGCAGACGCTGCTTTCCTGGCGTTCTTCGCCTTCCGCGACCGGGACAAGGAAGAACACCGGGAAGCCCTGGGCTCCGATCAGGTTCGCTAACCGAACGCTGATCTTCAAGCCGATCCCGGCGGCCTTTGCGGGCCACCGCTGTTTCCTCCCAGCCGCAAAAATGCTCTAGGTGGCGGGCGAATTCACTGGGAGACCCACACAGATGACCGATATGGCCGCCGCGCAAAGCGGCATTCTCCAGCTTCATGCCCGCTGCACCGATGCCATCTGGCGCAAGGACGCGCAGGCCTTTGGCGAATGCTTCACCATCGACGGCGAATGGAAGATCGCCGGCATGCACATGAAGGGGCGCGAGGACGTGGCCGGCACGTTTGCCAAGCTGCTGGGCGCCTGCAAGCGCGTGCAGCTGCTCACCAGCCTGCCCGTGCTTGATCCGGGTGAGAATGGC
>Ga0233365_1001397_pt1 | contig 10277 bp, 8 predicted proteins | sample ElkDunMinimDraft_27_FD_191535 | JGI IMG/M metagenome (GOLD analysis project Ga0233365, IMG submission 191535) | Fecal eukaryotic communites from dung pellets of Tule Elk in California, USA - Elk Dung C36 | ecosystem: Host-associated > Mammals > Digestive system > Large intestine > Fecal | place... | reverse complement strand
GTCAGCGAACATCGCGCGGCTGCCGACGTAGATGCCTTGGATGGTCAGCCGGTTGAACAGGGCGGGCAGCGGATTGGAATCGCCCTCGCCGCCGGTCAGCACGCCGATCAGCGACACTCGGCCGCTGACCCGTGTGCACGCGAGCGATTTGGGCAGTGTTCCGAGACCGCCGACTTCGATCACGTTGTCGACACCGCGGCCGCCGGTCAGCTCGCGGACTGCCTCGTCCCAGTCCGGCGTGGTCTTATAATTGATCGTTTCGTCGGCCCCCAGTTCGCGCGCTCGGGCGAGCTTTTCATCGCTGCTGGAAGTGGCGATCACCGTGGCGCCGCTGAGCTTGGCAAATTGCAACGCAAAGATCGATACGCCGCCGGTACCGAGGGTCAAAATCGTGTCGCCAGCCTGGACACGGCCGAGGGTGACCAGCGCCTGCCAAGCCGTGACCGCGGCGCACGGCAGCGTCGCCGCTTGCTCGAAGCTCAGATGCGATGGGATCGGCAGCAGCGCCCGCTCGTTGAACACCACCTGCTCGGCCAGCACCCCGTCGATGCCGCCGCCGCGGGACGTTTGCAACTGCGTTTCGTCGACATCGCCTGCTTCCCAATCCTCAAAAAAACAGTTCACCACGCGGTCGCCGGGCCGAAACCGAGTCACACGCTCGCCGACCGCCACGACTTCGCCAGCGCCATCGGACAGCGGGATCACCGGGCACCGATCGTTGCGGGCGTAGCCGCCACGGGTGATGATCAAATCGCGAAAGTTGAGGCTGGCCGCCCGCATCCGCACCAGCACCTCACCAGCGCCGGGTTGGGGCGGCGGCACGTCGATCGACTGGAGCGCATCGATTCCGCCAGCCGACTGGATTTGAAACGCCTTCATAGGAACTCTCGCGGTGTTGGTGGAGGGTGAGCGAACGCATTCGCTAGTGGAGCGTCAACATCAGATGTTCGGGTTAAGGGGTCAGGAGTCAATTGCCGCCAGCGGCCCTGCGGGTGCTTCGCACAATTGACTCCTGACCCCTTAACTAATCTAAAATTTAACTTTGACGCTCCACTCGGCTGCTGAGCCGATTAGACCAGTTGCCGCGCTGGGCGGTAGGACCGAGGTGAGCAAGCGTTGCGCCGCGCGTGTACCGCTTGGCTGAGTCGAACCTTTTTAGGGCAGGGCAGGGCGGCAGGGGAGGGCAGGGCCTCAGCCACTGGGCTCCGGGCTGGGTGTCGGTGGGTTCCTTTCAATCCCGCGAAGGTTCATCACGAACAGGCCGACTTGGAGCGTGATCAGCGCGTAGGCCTGGGTGTGCCAGCCCCAGACAATCCACAGCCCGTTGCTGAGGACAAACATCCAAAATCCCCACCGCCGGCGATGCTGATGGGTGGAAGCGACCAACCAAGCGGCTGCCAGCGTCGCCACCATCGCCGGCCACTGCAACGCGTCGACGCTGATCCACTGCTGCATGATGAGAACCTGTCCAAGAGTCAACGACGTAGCCGCGAAGCAAATCTGCACTCCCTCGCCCCCGGCTCGGCGGGTGACAGGGGCGGGGTGAGCGGGGCGGCGCCGCTCACCGACCCTTGCTTAAATCGCCGAGCATCGAACGGCTCTCGCGGGATCCTGCTGTCGCACCGGCGTGCTGCGCCGCCGCACAGAACGACCCGTCACCGACCGACTGCTCAGGCATTTTCCGTTCCACAGCGGTCCTCGGCCGCCTCGCTGGCGACGAAGTCATGCCAGCGGTAACCATCGGGAAGTTGCTCATCGGCGGCGAACTCCAGATGCAGGATACGGCGGTGGCGTGTGGTACCGGGATGCGAGGCGCCGCTGGAGTGGCTGATCAGCGGCCGCATCGCCAGCACATCGCCGGCTGTCGCCTGAATCGCCACCACTGCGTCGAGACCCGCCCCTTCGTCGGATTTTGACCGCTGCGAACCGGGCACAACCTGCAGCGGTCCGTTCTCATCGGTCACGTCGTCCAAGTGGATGCGCAACGTCAGCATCCGGCGCAGGATCTCATCGCTGGCGATCACATGCGGCACGCCCGCCTTGACGGTCGGCCGGGAGAAGTGAGACGTCGGTAGCGAGTTGTCGCTGACCGCAATCGCCGTATCCTTGTGCCACGTCAGCGCCCAGGTGCGGTCCGGCGGCTTATCAAAAAACAATACCCGAACCAAGCCAAACCGCTGCCCCAGTACCTCGCGCAGCGTTTCCAGCAGCACGCCGCTGCGCCAGCAGGTTTTCACTTCCGGGATCACATCGAGCAAATTGCGAGCGGCATAAACGTGGCCACGGCTGGACCTGGCAAGCCCGTCCTCGGCCGTTGTGGTCAGCGCCGCGCGGCACCGCTCCAGCAGCCGTGTGACCAGCCCCGGCTCAACCGCCTGCGGCAGCAGGCAAAATCCGTGGGCGTCGATGCAACGGGCTGCCTTAGTGGCTAAGTTGAGATCAGTTGGTTTAGTCGTCATCTGCACGGGTCAATTCAGAGCGTAGAACAATTGTCCCCAATTGTTCCGCCGATCAGAAAGTAGAGCAATTGTCCGCAATTGTTCAGCGAATCGACCCGGGAAGGATGTAGAACAATTGAGGACAATTGTTCTACATGGCCAAAGTCAAACTCAGGTTGTTCAGCCGACGCCGACAAACTGGGCGATCTGCCGGGCGCTCATCACGCCGGATTGGCGGGCGACTTCGCGGCCGCCTTGGAACAGGATCACGGTCGGAATCCCGGAAATCGAAAACTGACTGGCGGTCTGCGGTGCGGCGTCGGTATCGAGTTTGGCCAGGATCGCGCGAGGCGACAACTGGGCCGCCGCTTCGGCGAATGCCGGGGCCATCATCCGGCAGGGACCACACCACGCCGCCCAAAAATCGACCAACACCGGCAGTTCGGTGCGCGCGATGAATTTGGCGAACGCGCTGTCGGTCAGCTCGATCGGCTGCGTCGGCAGTAGCGCCTGCTTGCACTTCCCGCACACCGGCTGATCGCCCAGTTTTTCCTCGGGCACGCGGTTCACCGCCGCACATTGGGAGCAGACAAGATTCACGATTGGAAACTCCTGAAACAGACCGTTGTCGACTTCTTGATCATTCTTTCCCCCGGGCGGCGGCGTTCAAGCCGGTTGATCGCCTGTTCCTGTTGGGTGGCACGTCGCTGATTGGATGGCACGTCGCTGATTGGGTGGCACGTCCCTGAGGAACGAAGGGCGTGCTGGCAACGCACTTGATCAACGCAACCCCCGCGCAGCACCCGACGGCGCAAAACGTGCGGCCCTCCGCTCCGTAAACTACCATCACCGTTCTGAAAACGACCCGGGAGAACCTCACGATGCCATTTGACAGCCTGTATCACGAAGAAGAGCCGACACGTGAAGAGGTCGATGCCGGCAGCGGCCCGGTGCTGCTGGAGTTCGGGGCGAACTGGTGCGGTCACTGCCAAGCGCTGGCGCCGGCCGTCGAGCAATTGCTCAGCGAACATCCCGAGGTGCAGCATGTGCGGATCGCCGATGGCCGCGGCAAGCGGCTGGGGCGTTCCTTCCGCGTTAAGCTCTGGCCGACGCTGATCCTGCTCCGCGATGGCGAGGTGATCGAGCAACTCGTCCGCCCCACCCCTGCCCAGGCGCGCCAGGGTTTTGAAAAACTGCTGGCAAGTTAACCGTCGATCTCACGGTATTGGATTTGGGCTTCTTGTAGGAGCGCCCGTGCTTGTTCCACCGAATCGGTCCAGTATGAGGTTTGGTTTTTAAACGGTTTGGCCACGACTTCGGTGATCCCTGCCTGGATGATCTCCACCGTGCAGCGCGTGCAAGGAGCACCGCCCCAAACCTGGCCGCTGTCATCGGTCAGCGCCAGGTACAGCGTGCAGCCTCTCGTGCTGACTCCAATGCGGGCCGCATTCAAGATCGCATTCATCTCCGCATGCACGATGAGCGAACGCTTCAGATCCTTGTCCTGCAACCGCTGCGGTGTGTCGGCGATGCCGCGCGGCAACCCGTTGTAACCCATCGAGCGTACTTCACGATCGGGGCCAACAATCACCGCCCCCGCCTGCGTTGCGGGGTCTTTGGACATTCTGGCGTTTTCCAGCGCCAGTGAAATGAAGTGGCGGTCCCACTTCAACAGATCAGGCATCTTGGGTTTCCTCGATTCCAGTAGCTGGGCTTAATGTTCATTAGCGAGTTCGAACTTCGACGCAATGCAAACGTTTGCTTCCCCCAGCCTCGTCACTTCGCGAACGACTTGCTGGAACGGGCGACCTTTACAAATGCCTGGATGTAGTCGATCTCGCGGTCTTTCTGGCGAAAGCCAACGAAGATTTGCTTGTCGACCCCCGTCTTTCCCAGACGCACCGGGTGGATTTCAAACCGCGACTGTTGTTCCTTTACCAGCCACCGCGGCAACGCCGCTACGCCGCGTCCACAGGCTACCATCTGCAAAATGATGTCGGTGGTTTCGATCAACTTATGACGCTTGGGAATGATCCCGGCGGGAGTCAAGAAGCGGCTGAAAAGATCGAGCCGGTCAACGGAAACCGGGTAGGTGATCAGCGTCTCCTCGGCCAGTTGTTCCGGCTCGACGTGCTTTGCCCTCCGCAGTGGATGCTCCTTACCGACCACCAGCACCTGTTCATAGTCAAAGACCGGTTCGAAACATAGGCCTGGCATCGTGAGCGGGTCGGGCGTGACGAGCACATCAATGTCGTGTCCAAACAACGCATCGATGCCACCGAACTGGAACTTCTGAATCACATCCAGATCGACATCCGGCCAGGCTTCCAAAAACGGAGCGGCGACCTTCAGGAGCCACTGGTAACAAGGATGGCACTCCATACCGATTCGGAGGGTGCCACGTTCCCCTTGTGCGAACTGCTGAAGCTGCTGCTCGGCCCGTTCAAACTGCGGCAACAACCGGTTGGCAACTGACAACAGGTACTCGCCGGCTTGCGTCAGCCGCAGCGAGCGCCCTTCTCGATTCCAGATCTTCAGTCCCAGCGATTCCTCCAGCTTGCGGATCGAATGGCTCAGCGCCGGCTGCGTCACATATAGCGACTCCGCGGCCGCGGTGACGGAGCCGAGCCGATCGGTCGCACGAATGATTTCCAGATGAACCCGTTCAATCATCGACACTTCGCAGGTTTCGGCACATGAACACAATTCATGGAATCGTAAAAATTAATCATTTTTCGTAATGTAGCCAGAGGTGTAGATTCTGTCCATCTGACAGTCCAACATCCGTCCAACTTCAACGAAGAACAACTCACACCATGGTGAAATCACACAATCTCGGCTTCCCGCGAATCGGTGCCCAGCGAGAATTGAAGTTTGCCCAAGAAGCGTACTGGAAAGGCCAGAGCTCACTTGCCGATTTGCAAGCGGTAGGGGCCGAACTACGGCGACTCAACTGGCAGACTCAGTCGACGCTCGATCTGGTTCCCGTCGGCGATTTCTCCTTCTATGACCAGATCCTTGATATGAGCTTCACGCTGGGCAACCTGCCGCAGCGCGTGCGCGGCTTTGACGGAGACTCGCTGGACAACTACTTCCGCGTGGCTCGCGGTCGCTCTGCGGCTTCCGCCGAAACGTGCTGCGGTCCCGAGGGTGTGGCTGCTGGAGAGATGACCAAATGGTTTGACACCAATTACCACTACATCGTCCCCGAGTTCCTGGCCGATACTGAGTTTCAGTTGGATGCATCGCGGCTCATCGAGCAGATCCGTGCAGCTAAGTCGCAGGTCCTCGGCGCAAAGCCGGTCATCGTTGGGCCGGTAACCTACCTCGCGCTGGGGAAAGCCAAGGATGATTCCGACAAACTGGCCCTGTTGCCGAAGCTCCTGGTGGTTTACCAACAGTTGTTGGAGGCCATTGCTCAGGAAGGCGTTCAGTGGGTTCAGGTGGACGAACCGATCCTGGTCACCGAACTGGAACCAGCCTGGAAGCAGTCGTTTAAAACCGTCTACCAGTCACTCAGCACTACTCCGGTTAAACTGCTGCTGACGACCTACTTTGGGCAGTTGCTCGAGAACCTGCCACTGGTCGCCAGCTTGCCCGTGGCAGGCGTGCACCTCGACGCCATCAGCGCTCGTGACGAAGTCGCCACATTGTTTCAAACACTACCGGCCGACCGGGTGCTTTCGTTAGGCGTGATCAACGGTCGCAATATCTGGAAGACCGATCTCAATGAGTTGCTCGATTGGCTGGAGCCCGTTGCGAAGCAATTAGGTGATCGCTTATGGCTGGCTCCCTCATGCTCGTTGTTACACGTGCCGGTGGATCTGGAGAGCGAAAAGAAGCTGGACAGTGAGATCAAGTCGTGGTTGGCTTTTGCGAAACAGAAACTTGAAGAACTGCGGGTGGTCAAGCTTGCGTTAACCGAGGGTAGGAGTGTCGTCCACGCAGAACTGGAAAACAATCGAGCCGCCATTGAGTCGCGTCGCCGGTCGTCTCGGGTGAACGATCCAGCGGTCAAAGACGCCGTCGCTAAGATTGATTCCCAACTGGGACAGCGCATTAGCTCGTTTGCCCAACGAGCCAAAAAGCAGGCTGAGATTCTCAACCTGCCGAAATACCCGACCACCACGATCGGCTCGTTTCCGCAAACAGCGGAGATCCGTCAGGCTCGAAGTCAATTCAAAGCCGGAAAGATCGATGAACCGACGTATGTCGCCGCTATGCAAAGCGAGATTGCCCGGTGCGTGCGCGAACAAGAGGCTTTGGGGTTGGACGTGCTGGTGCATGGCGAAGCCGAACGCAACGACATGGTTGAGTACTTTGGCGAACAGTTGAACGGCTATGCGTTTAGCGAACATGGCTGGGTGCAGTCTTATGGGTCGCGCTGCGTGAAGCCGCCGATTCTATTGGGCGACATCAGCCGCCCGAACCCGATGACCGTCCGCTGGATCGAGTACGCTCAGGCGTTGACCGACAAGCCGCTGAAAGGGATGTTGACCGGTCCGGTAACGATCCTGAACTGGTCGTTCGTTCGCGACGACCAGCCGCGTTCGGTCTCCTGCAAGCAGATTGCGTTGGCGATTCGCGACGAGGTTCTTGATCTGGAAAAAGCGGGCGTGCAGATCATTCAAATCGATGAAGCGGCGCTGCGCGAGGGCCTACCGCTGCGACATTCCCAGTGGCAGGAGTATCTGGACTGGGCGGTTGAATCGTTCCGCATCGCCGGCAACGGAGTCTCTGACCAGACGCAGATTCACACGCATATGTGCTATTCGGAATTCAACGACATCATCGAGTCGATCGCACAGATGGATGCGGATGTGATCACCATCGAAACGTCTCGTTCCGATATGGAGCTACTGGAGGCGTTTGAAACGTTCAACTATCCGAACCAAATCGGTCCCGGCGTGTATGACATCCATTCGCCCAACATTCCCAGCGAGGAGCACATCATCGGCCTGATGCGGAAAGCAGCCGAGCGGATTCCGTCAGATCGGTTGTGGGTGAACCCCGATTGCGGGCTGAAAACGCGTCAGTGGGACGAGGTGCTCCCAGCGCTCACCAACCTGGTGGCCGCAGCCAAGAAGCTGCGATCCGCCGAGCGTGCCATCCAAAGCCATCGTGATCTTGAGGCTGTAATCCTTGGGGTGGCACGTCCCTGAGCAACGAAGGGCGTGTTGAGGAGAACTGCAGGGTAACGCATGGCTGCCCTCTTTTGGATGACCAATGCTGGGTTCAATCCCAGCTCAAGCTGCCGGCAGACTGGTATTCCGTGACGCGGGTTTCAAAGAAATTCTTCTCCTTGGCCAAGTCGATTGTTTCGCTCATCCAGGGGAAGGGGTTTGTCGAACCGTACTGCATTGGCAAGCCCACCCGTTCCAGCCGGCGGTCGGCAATGTGTTGTACGTAATCACGGAACAGGTCCTTGTTCAGTCCCAAGATTCCACTGGGAAGGCAATCGGCGGCATATTCGAGTTCCAGTTCGACCGCCTGTTTGACACGATCGATCATCGCCTGCTGAAAGTCAGGCGTCCACAACTGAGGATTCTCAGCCTTGATGCCATTGATGAGATCGATACCAAAGTTTAAATGGATCGTCTCATCACGCAGGATGTACTGGAACTGTTCGCCAATGCCGGTCATAAGATTTCGGCGATGGAAGGAGAGCATCATCACGAATCCGGTATAGAAAAATACGCCCTCCATGATCAGGTAGTAACCAATCAGGTTTTTGAGAAATGCCTGAGCACCTGCGTCGGTTGCCGTGGTGAAACCAGGTGACAACAGTTCTGCGGTCAACTCGGTTTCAAAGGCATCCTTGCGAGCAATGGAAGGGACCTCATGGTACATGTTGAACACCGCGCCTTCGTCGAGCCCCAGGCTGTCGACCACGTACAGGAAGGTGTGCGAATGCACCGCCTCTTCGAAGGCTTGCCGCAGCAGGTACTGGCGGCATTCGGCGTTCGTGACGTGCTTGAAAATCGCCAACACGAGGTTATTGCCGACCAGGCTTTCGGCAGTTGAGAAGAACCCCAGGTTGCGCAGGATGACGTGGCGTTCGGCTGCGGTTAATCGGCCGCTGCGCCAGGTCTCAATGTCCTTGGTCATTGGCACTTCGGTCGGCATCCAGTGATTGGCACAGCCATTCTGGTAATGTTCCCATGCCCAGTGGTATTTCAACGGCATGAGTTGATTGACATCCACTTGATTGCAATTGATCAGCCGCTTGTCGCTGACGTCGAATCGAGTGGTGGCCGTGTTTTTCATGGAATTGATAAAGAGTTTGTGGTCGCTGTTACTGGCGGGAACCGGAGGCTAACGCCTGCCGGCGGATTGAATTCTGTCAAAGTTCATGTCCAGCGCTGCTTATTGGCATGCTTCGCAGTCTGGGTCGTCGATGCTGCAGGCGTTCGCGTGAGATTGGGTCAGTGGATGCGGAGCGACCGCGCGGTCGACGTGCACGCCGCTCGATTCACTTTGCGATTTCATCCAGCGTGGTTGGATGCCGTGCCGGTTGACATCGACGGTCGACTTTTCAACCTGCGTGGCGGCGAGCGAGCGCAGGTAGTAGGTGGTTTTGAGACCCGTTTTCCAAGCGAGCTGATACATTGCATCGATCGCCTTGCCACTGGGAGCGGCCAGATACAAGTTGAGCGATTGGCCTTGGTCGATCCATTTTTGCCGTTTGGCAGCGGCTGCGATCAACCATTTCGGTTCGATCTCAAACGCGGTTGCAAACAAATCCTTGACAACCGTTGGCAGACGCTGGATCTCGCCGATGGTGCCATCGTAATACTTCAATGCGTCGAGCATCTCGGCATCCCACAGGCCACGCGCCTTCAACTCGCCAACCAGATTGACGTTGGTTTGCGTGAACTCACCCGACAAATTGCTCTTGGAGTAAAGCTGCTTGTAGGTGGGTTCAATCGACTGGGCGCAGCCGACAATCGTGGAGATGGTTGCCGTTGGCGCGATCGCTAGACAGTTACTGTTTCGCATCCCGTATTGGGCGATGGCTTCGCGGACGACCTCCCAATCAAGCGTTTGTTCGCGATCGATTTCGACGGGCTCGCCACGTGACTGCTCAAGCAGCGCTAAGGTATCGATCGGCAATAGCCCACAATCCCATTTCGATCCGGCAAAGGACTCGTACTTGCCACGCTGGCGGGCCAGTTCGGTGGATGCCAGGATCGCATAGTAGCTGATCGCCTCCATGCTCCGGTCTGCAAATTCGACTGCTGCGTCGCTGGCAAAAGGAATCCGTAGTTCAAAGAGTGCATCCTGATAACCCATCAAACCGAGTCCCACGGGCCGATGTCGCAGGTTGGCATTCTTGGCTTCGGTTGTGGGGTAGTAGTTGATATCGATGACGTTGTCGAGCATTCGCATGGCGATCGCAATCGTGTCACGCAGCAGATCATGGTCGAGCGTTCCATCGACAATGTGCCTGGCGAGGTTGACCGAGCCCAGATTGCAAACCGCAATTTCATCAGCGCTCGTATTGAGCAGAATTTCTGTACAGAGGTTACTGCTGTGAACGACACCCACGTGATCCTGCGGCGATCGGATGTTGGAGGGGTCTTTGAACGTTACCCAAGGGTGACCCGTTTCAAAGACGCGCGTCAGCAATTTTCGCCACAACCCAACGGCATCGATGCGGCGGTGCAGACGGATTTTGCCCGTGGCCGCATCGGCTTCGTACTGCTCGTAGCGGATTTTAAAATCCTGGCCATAGGCGTCGTGCAGGTCGGGGACATCGTCGGGGCTGAACAACGTCCACATCCCACCGGCTCGCACCCGTTGCATGAACAGGTCAGGAATCCAGGCCGCGGTGTGCAT
>Ga0233365_1001396_pt1 | contig 10285 bp, 10 predicted proteins | sample ElkDunMinimDraft_27_FD_191535 | JGI IMG/M metagenome (GOLD analysis project Ga0233365, IMG submission 191535) | Fecal eukaryotic communites from dung pellets of Tule Elk in California, USA - Elk Dung C36 | ecosystem: Host-associated > Mammals > Digestive system > Large intestine > Fecal | place... | reverse complement strand
TTTTAAATTCCTAAACAACACAACAATGCAATTATTAGACGGTAAAAAAGTATCGGAAGAAATTAAAAACGAAATTGCTGCCGAAGTAACTAAAATTAAAGAACGCGGAGAAAAAGTGCCGCATTTGGCTGCTGTTTTGGTTGGTAGCAACGGTGCAAGTTTAACTTACGTAGGTAGTAAAGTAAAAACCTGTGAAAAAATTGGTTTTGATTCTACCTTGGTTTCGTTGCCCGAAGAAACTACAGAAGAAGAACTTTTGGCTAAAATCTATGAACTGAATAATAATGACGATATCGACGGATTTATTGTTCAGCTGCCATTGCCAAAGCATATCGATGAGCAAAAAGTTTTAAACGCTGTTGATCCTGATAAAGATGTTGATGGTTTTCACCCTGAAAATTTTGGTCGTATGGCATTGGAATTAGAATCGTTTATTCCTGCAACACCTTTCGGAATTTTACAGTTGTTAGAACGTAATAAAATCGAAACTAAAGGTAAAAATGTGGTTGTTATTGGTCGATCTAATATTGTTGGTAAACCAATGAGTTTGTTAATGAGCCGTAAAGCGTATCCGGGAAATGCAACCGTTACTTTAACGCACTCTGCAACACAAAACATTGAAGAATTTACTCGTGAAGCCGATATCGTAATTACTGCATTAGGAGTTCCTGAATTTTTAAAAGCAGAAATGATTAAAGAAGGTGCTGTGATTGTTGATGTTGGAATTACGCGTGTTGCCGATGAAACTAATGCAAAAGGTTACGTAATTAAAGGCGATGTTGCTTTTAATGAAGTTGCCGAAAAAGCATCGTGGATTACACCGGTTCCAGGTGGTGTTGGTCCAATGACGATTGCTATGTTAATGAAAAACACGCTGATTGCAAGAGAACGCAGAGCAAAGAAGAAATAAATTATATGAAACCATCTTTTTAAAGGTGGTTTTTTTGTTTAAAAGAGTAATTTAGATATAAAATAGAACACTATGAAAAATATTTATATCGTAATAATTTTTTTAGTCACACAATCAAACTATGCGCAATTTGCAAGAGTTAATGATGCAGATGGATTTGTTAATGTGCGAAAAGAATCTAATTTAAAAAGTGAAATCATAGATAAAATATTGACTAATGAAATCGTTTATTTAGCAGATGAAAATGAGCGAGATGCTAATTGGAAATATGCATTTTATGAAAGTAAGTCAATGAAAGAGATTTCAGGATATATTCATTCTTCAAGATTAAAAATGCTTTCAGATTTTAGTGAGATTGATTTTGTAAAGACAGAAAATAATACAGCTTTTTTTAAAAATGATAAAGAAAAAATTGAAGTAGAAATTGCCATTCAATCATTCAATTCCACTAAAAATATTAGTAAGTTTAGTAAAAAAGATGGGTTTTATTTCGCCTATAAAAATAAACCTACTTTGGGAACCGATGGTGGTTTGCCAAATAGTTCTTACAAATTTGTCAAGTTAAAAGTAAAAGGTAAAGAAACGGAAGTTCCACAAGAATCATTAGAAAATTTGTTTCAACCAACTATTATTGAAAAAGCAAATGATTTTAAATATATCGAGATCAATTATGATAAAAGTAATGATATTTTGTATATAAGCTCATTAAACTCTGACGGAGCAGGAAGTTATGTAGTCTTGTTTGTTTTTGAAAAAGGAAATTTCAAAGAAATAAAAACAGTTATTCCTTATTAATGTTGAATGATTGATATTACAATAAACCATCTCATTTGCGAGATGGTTTTTTTGTGCGTATTTTTAATCAATTTTAAAACCAAAATATGTACGCTACTATAAGCCAAGAACAGACAGATATACTTAAAAAATTATCCAAGAAAAATAACATATTAAGTTACAGTAGAATTATTTTGCTGTTAGCTGCTGTATATTTTTTGTATTTGATGATGTATGAAAAAAATCATTTGTACGGATTTGTTTCGCTAGCGCTAATTGTTGTCTTTATAATTGTGGTAAATATTTATTTAAAAGTACAGTCAAAAATTGCGTATCATAAAACGTTAAAGCAGATAAATACCGATGAAATTTCTTTTTTAGAAGGCAATCATCAGTTTAATAATGGTGTTGAATATCAAAATCCGCAACATGCTTTTTCGTATGATTTAGATTTGTTTGGGTCAAATTCAATCTTTCAGTTTACCAATCGTACTGGAACGTTTTTGGGAAAAGATGCATTGGCAAAAAACTTACAGAAAATCCCTACAGAGCCATCAATCCTAAAAAAGCAGGAAGCTGTAAAAGAACTTTCGCAAAAATTGACTTTCCGTCAACATTTTCAAACCTTATCATCATTAGCTGGAACCACAGAAAAAGAAGATCTTGCAATAAAAAATTGGACGGAAACTATTTCTGAAAAACCGAAAGCTTTTATGCAGTTTTTCGCGGTTTTAATTCCTGTACTTTTATTGATATCAATTGTAGGAACAGTGTTTGACTGGCATCCGGTTTTTTCAAAATTAACGGTGTTTTTCTTTACGTTGAATTTATTGTTGATAGGATATTTCAGTCAGCATATTTTAAAAGAAATCGGTAAAAGTGATCGAATTGCCAACAGTTTACAGCAGTATTCAAAAATGCTTCACGCATTTGAAACAGAAAAATTTCAATCGGTTTATTTGAATAATCTTCAGTCTAAACTACAATCAAATCAAAAAACGGCTTATCAAATAGTTACCAATCTGGCAAATTGTTTTGAAAAATTAAATACCATTGCCAATCTATTCGTGTTTATTGCGTTAAACGGAACTTTTCAGTATCACTTTTGGGTTTATAAAAAATTGATGAAATGGAAAGAAAATCATCAGCAAGATTTGTGGCAGTTCATGCAAATTATTGGTGAAGTAGAAGCATTGAACAGTTTGGCGAATTTTGCTTACAACAATCCGGAATATCAGTATCCAACAATTAAATCGAACCAAATTATGATGGAAGATTTGGGACATCCGCTGATTTCAAAAGATAAAAGAGTGAGAAATACGATTGATTTCAGTGAGAAACGATTTGTGATTTTAACGGGAAGCAACATGAGTGGTAAAAGTACATTTCTGCGAACTGTGGGTATTAATTTGGTGTTGAGTTACGCTGGTGCTCCGATTGATGCCAAACAAGCAGTGGTTTATCCTTTGCCGTTGTGGGTTTCTATGCGATTAACAGATTCGCTTTCAGACAGTGAATCGTTCTTTTTTGCCGAAGTAAAACGCCTAAAGCAAATTGTTACCGAAGCCGAAAAGCAACCAATTTTTGTGTTATTAGATGAGATTTTAAAAGGAACAAATTCCGACGATAAAAAAACGGGAACTGTTGGTGTTATTGAAAAACTGCATAAGTTGAATGTCACCGGAATGATTGCTACACATGATTTAGAAGTTTGTAAAACAACCGATAATCATTTGCAAACTATGGAAAATAAGTGTTTTGAGGTTGAAATTATCAATAACGAACTCCATTTTGATTACAGACTGAAAAATGGCATCTGTCAGAATAAGAATGCTACTTTCATTATGAAAAAAATGGAAATTATTTAGTACATGCCATTCGTCAATAATCTTCTTTGTTATATTTGTTATAAATTTAAAAAAAAATGAAGAAATTAGTTGGGCTTTTGTTTCTTGTTTTTACGTTTACGTCTTGTGTTTCTAAAAAAACGCAAGCTTTGCGCGATAACATTTTAACTTTAAAAGACAGTTACTGCAAGGCACCTTTTAAGTACAATTACGATAAAAAACTACCTTCGTACAACGCAGATTCAATACTGCTTGCAAACAAAAATCTGTCTGAATATTTTTCAGATCAAAGCATATTGATTCTTAATGCGTTGGGAACTACCGATGAAGTTAAGAAAATTATCGAAATTAAAAAGGATACTTCCGTGGAATCAAAACTTGAAATGCTGCATTTACGGTCTGTTATCGATAGCAAAGTTACCATTGCCATTACCGAATTGGATGCCGTTGCTGCCGAATTTGATTGTGAAGGGGAACGTGTTGGACAAATGGCAAGTTTTATAGATGATTTGAATTCACGTAAAATGAATCGTATGGTAATTCTTTCTATTGTTTTAGGAGCGGCGGCATCTACAACCAGTGCCATTGTAAAAAATGAAAATGTAGGAAAATCTGTTGATATTGGTGCAGGTGTTTTAGGAGCAGGGTTAGGATTTATGATGTTGAATCCCAAAGGAAAAAAAATTGAATTTATACACCAGCGAAATCTGTTAAGGGATATTTGGCAGGAAAAGTTAGTGTCCGAAAATTTTCCGCCTTTTGTATGGTACATGTACACCGAGAAAAATTTTTCTAATTATACACAAGAGGTTTCCATTATTCAAAATATAAAGAAACGTTGGGTAGAATATAATTTTGGAAACGATTTGGAAACCGCCAACGAATCGGTTTTGTTTGATAATGGCGGGATTTATCATGCAGTAGATTTGCACAACCGCACATCTATGTTAAACCAGATGCAGTCTGCCACCAGAACCATTAACCAAAATATAAACTATCTGTTGTTGGATTTAGATAAATTAATATTGTAGAAAATGAAAATTACTAAAATTTCAAAAGATACGCTGATTCCTACAATTTGGGACGGAGGTGAAACGTTTGAGTATTACATTTATCCGGAAAATACATTATATGCAAATCGCGATTTTTTGTTTCGGATAAGTGCTGCAACCATTACCAAAGTCCCGTCTATGTTTACGAAGTTTAACAATTATCAACGATTTTTAGTGATGTTAGATAATGATCTAAACATAAATATTAATGGAAAAGAAGAAAGTTACACACCAAATGACGTTTTTAAATTTGATTCGAGCAGTGATATTATCTCTTACACAAAAGGAAACGATTTTAATTTAATGGTGAGTAAAAATGTCAAGCTCGCAGATTTATTCTTTTTAAATGACGCTCTTCAATTAAATCAACCGTTTATTTTTCTTTTTGCAATAAAGGATACTTCGGTTGAAGTTAATAATGAAACAATCAATTTAAAAAAAACAGATTTACTACTGATTGAAAATAACAATCAATCTGATATTTTATTAAAGACAGAAAATACGGTTTTGGTTGGAAGTTTAATGATTTGAAACAAAAAAAAGTCGAGTTTTAAAACTCGACTTTTTAAATTATAAGTGATTTTCTTTTCTTATTTTTTTATCAATTTGTAAGTACCTTGTGTACCTTCGTTAGTTGTAACAGTTACAAAATACAAACCGTTAGCAGTATTTTGTAAATTGATTTCTTGATTAACTGTAGTTAAAATTTTTTGACCTGTAACATTGAAAACTTCAATTTGTGCAATATTCAATTCAGAATCTACATTAAAAATTCCAGAAGTAGGGTTAGGGTAAACCGTTACCTTGCTTGTGTCAAATTTAGGAGTACTAGCTGTTGCTAATTTCCATTCAATGTTATCTATAGTTACACCTTGATGCTGACCAGAATATGTGAATTTAAAGGCAATATATTTATGAACTGGATTTGCAGTGCTTGCAGGAATCGCAGCAGTTGTATAAGTACCTCCATTAGGAGTTGGAGTAGTTATTGCTGAAAATGTTGTAACATCAGTATTATCACTCATTGTACCAATTTCAAGGTTTCCATTGTTATTTGGTGCAGCAGTTGTTAAAATATACTCTAATAAATGGTTACCATCAATTGTTGATAACTCAGGTGAAATTAAATAAATAACCCCAGGTTGTGTATTTGGTGCACCTCCACTGTACATTACAGCAGCATTACCCATAAAAAGAACGTTTCCGCTTTTTGTCCAGCAGCTAGGCATTGCTGTAATTGCATCAAAGTCTTCATTGATAGTTGCAACTGCACTACATTGGCTATTCGCGTTAAATGATACTAATCCAACTGCTAATAAGCATAAAGATGTTAAACGTTTTTTTGTTGTGTAAAAATTATTCATAACTGATAGATTAAAATTAAATTACCGCAAATTTATTTATATTAAATCTAAATAAAAAATAAATCTACAAAAAATATTTATAAATTATTCTTGGATAATTCAAAAATTCAAATAACTTTGTGTTTCAAAGTAAATGATAATGAATCAAAAAATTTCTGATGATTTAGCGCATATACGTTCCATGATGGAACGTTCGTCTCGGTTTTTATCTTTAAGCGGATTATCCGGAATAGGAGCGGGTATTGTTGGTTTGGTAGCTGGATTAACTGCTATTTATTTGACTAGAGGAAGTGACATGCCAGTAGAAAAAGTGAGAATGAGTGTAGGTGGAGGTATCATGCTGCAAATTCTCATTTTATTAGGTGCATCAGCTTTGTTGTTAGCTATTTTTTGTGGTTGTTATTTTACTGTTCGTAAAAGCAAAAAGCTGGGTTTACAAATCTGGACGGCTACAACAAAGAAAATTTTGGTTCAATTGGCAATTCCTTTAGCAGTTGGTGGTATTTTTGTCTTAGCGTTGTTGCAGTACAATTTATATGGATTGATCGCAGGTACAACCTTAATTTTCTACGGATTGGCTTTAGTAAATGCTGAAAAATATACTTATTCGGATATAAAATATTTGGGTTTTCTTGAAATTATTCTGGGCTGTTTATCTTTATTTTTTATTGGTAAAGGATTGATTTTTTGGACGATTGGTTTCGGAGTTTTGCATATTGTTTACGGTATTATTTTATATAGAAAGTACAAGTAAATGAGTTTAATTAGCGGATTAAATAAAGAATTTGAAAGTAGGGTTCGGTTAGGAATAATGTCAGTTCTCATGGTAAATGACTGGGTTGATTTTACCGAAATGAAAGACCTGCTACAGGTTACCGATGGAAATCTGGCAAGCCATTCTACCGCTTTGGAAAAAAAAGAATACATAGAAATTAAAAAGGAGTTTGTTGGAAAAAAGCCGCGAACTTCCTATAAAATTACCGAAGCTGGTAAGTTGGCATTTCAACAACACCTTGCTTTTCTTGAAAAAATAATGAGACAGTAAATTGGTCTTATTTTTTTAATAATAAACTTTGAAATACAAAGTACTTTTAATTATGAATATTATGAAAAAACAGTTTTTAATTTTTATCAGCACCATTTTGTTTGCCGTTCTTTTTTATGATCAGGAACTAGGTGTAAATCTTTCCATCTTTGCATTAATTCTATTGATTGCGCAAATTGTTATGCAACCCAAACTCTTACATGATAAAAGAGCCATGATTTTGGCATTTTGCGTAGTAGCTACAAGCTTTTCCAACGCTTGGTTGTTGTCTGTAGTTACGGTACTTTCCGTAGTAGTTTCGTCGTTCGTTTTTAGGTATTATGTGGTAGATCCGCAAATGAAATTAATTTCAAACGCATTTAATTTTGTGTTAAGCTGGCCCGCGTTTGTGGCTCGAGTTTTTTTGATAGATCAGTGGTTCGAATTTAGAAAAGAAGATTCTAAAAAAACATTGGTTACTATTTTTTCGTACGTAATTCTGCCTTTCTGTATATTATCGGTCTTTTTCGGGCTATATGTTTCATCGAGCGATATGTTAAGCGAATGGTACAATCGTTACGAATGGAATATCGACGGATTAATCATCTTTACCATCATCTTTGGGTTTTACATAAGTTTTGTTTTTTGGCACATCAAAGTATTCGATTTTATTAAGATCATAGACAAAAAACTGAAATTCAATTTCACTAAAGAACAACAAACCAATCAAAAACCATCGTTTAATTTTATTCCGTTAGATTTTGAAGTCCGAAGTGGAATCATCACATTAGTTAGCTTAAACTGCATGCTGTTGTTTTTTGTAATTGTTTTTAATGTAGAAAACGCACAGCAAACCATTCAGCATATTTCCGAATACAGTTCACGCACGCACAGCCAGATTTATTTAATCATTACATCAGTTTTCCTGGCAATGGTTGTGGTTTTATTTTTCTTTAAAGATGCGTTGAATTTTATAAAAAATAATACGTGGCTCCTTCGATTGACAAAAATTTGGATTGGTTTAAACGGATTTTTAATAGCATCGGCTTTTTATCAAAATTCGGTTTACATCAACGCAATGGGATTAACCTACAAAAGGTTGGGCGTGTATTTGTTTCTAATTTTATGTATGATTGGTTTGATTTATTCGTTCCTAAAAATCCATCAAAAGAAAACAAATTATTACTTGATTGATAAAATGTCGTGGACAATTTTTTACAGTTTAATCTTTTGTTCGATTTTTAACTGGGGAAATATCATGACCAATTATAACTTACAGAAAGATACAATCGATTGGAATTATCTGGCTTATGATTTAACTGGAAACGAAAAAACGTTGATAGATTATTACAAAAATCAGAATGCGGAAGTTCCTGAATTTCTTTTAAACCGACTGAAATATTACGAAGATTTACCGTTTTTATCGAAGCAGTTGTATTACAGTAATGCAAAAGCAGATTAATTGAAATCTATTTTATTCTGATTTGAGTAATTGAAAAAAGAATCAATACTTAACACTTTTGATATCCTAATATGATTTGATCATTGAAGGACAAACAAAATCCGAGTTTGAACTCGGATTTATTTATTTCTGGTATTTCTGCGTTCGTTTCGTAATGGGCGTTGTTCAATGATTTTCTTTTTAAAATCTTTACGATCTTTAGTTGGGGCAGGATTTTTATTAACCAAAGGTTTGTCGGTTTTTGGCAAACTGCCTTCTTCGGTTTTTGTACTTTCGCCAATTAAACGGTTAAGTTCGTCCATTTCAGTTTTCGTAATATCACGGTATTTTCCAACAGGAACATCTAACGAAATGTTAATAATACGAATACGTTTCAACGCAACAACCGTATAATCAAAATACTCACACATACGACGAATTTGTCGGTTTAAACCTTGTGTTAAAAAAATACGGAATGTTGTACTGCTAATTTTTTCAACTCGACATTCTTTTGTAACGGTATCTAAAATAGGCACACCGGCACTCATACGCTGAATAAAACGATCAGTAATTGTTTTGTCAACTGTAACAATATATTCTTTTTCGTGGTTGTTACGTGCACGCAGAATTTTGTTCACAATGTCGCCATCGTTTGTCATAATAATCAAACCTTCCGAATCTTTATCCAATCTTCCTACAGGGAAAATTCGTTCAGGATAATTAATAAAATCGACAATATTTCCGCGAACCGATTGATTGGTAGTACATTCAATTCCGGCAGGTTTGTTAACCGCAAGATAAATTTTTGGTTCTTCTTTTTCAGTAACCAATTCTCCGTTTACATGCACTTCATCAGTTGGTAAAACTTTTGTTCCGAATTCTGGGGTTTTTCCGTTAATGGTTATTCTGCCTTGTTCCAGCAATTTGTCGGCTTCGCGACGTGAACAATATCCAACTTCCGATAAAAATTTATTAATGCGTATTCCTTCCTGATCCATTGTGCAAAATTACGATTTAAAGCGGTTGTTTTCTAAAAAATAAACAATTTGTTCATTCACATCGTCGCTGTACAAACTATGTCCTAAATCATGAGTAGTGTAAAGCGGAATTTCAGGATGTTTCTCTAAAATCTCCAATGTATCGCTGTACGGAACAACTTTATCTTCTTCATCGTGAATGATTCCAATGGGAACTTTTATCTGATCAACAAACGAACTGCTGTTAAAATCAATAGGATCAATAGAAAATCGTTTAGAAAATTCTTTTAGAAAACCTTGATATGATCTATGGGAAAGCGAAATCAGGTTTCGGTAATTTTCGGTAATGCGTAAAAAACGATTGGGTGCACCTAACGATACAATTTTCTTTACAAAATCGGGTTTAAAAGTCGCCATGTAATAAAACATAGTCATACCACCCAAACTGTGTCCAATTAAAAAATCGGGTTTAAAATGGTTGCAAACTTCATTCACAAATTTGCTGTATAAAACGGCGTTTAACTCTTTACCGTCGCTTAAACCCTGACCTGGCGCATCTAAAGCTATAATTCGGTAATTGTGTTGTTTAAGAAAATGAATTACGCCCTGCCAACGATTGGCGTTGCTTTCCCAACCGTGAATAAGTAAAATGGTTTCTTTTTCGCCAAACCATTCATAAGTTTGGATATCGTGCTGATCTACTTTTAATTTTTCCATGGCGCTTGATCCCAAAAAAGTAGGAAGCGATTTTAAAACGCCTTCGCGTGGAACCGAGAACAGCGTATAGGCTGTATTTGCTGCAAATTTTGCATTTAAGTAGTGCAAGGAATTAATGTACAAACCAAAACCTTTTGTAAGAAGCGTGTATTTTAATCTTTTGAAAAACCCCATAAAAA
>Ga0233365_1001393_pt1 | contig 10303 bp, 10 predicted proteins | sample ElkDunMinimDraft_27_FD_191535 | JGI IMG/M metagenome (GOLD analysis project Ga0233365, IMG submission 191535) | Fecal eukaryotic communites from dung pellets of Tule Elk in California, USA - Elk Dung C36 | ecosystem: Host-associated > Mammals > Digestive system > Large intestine > Fecal | place... | reverse complement strand
TCAAAAATATTCAACTCTTTTAATTCGGCAATAAAGCGTTCGGCGGCTCTCCAAGGTCCTAAAGTGTGGGAACTAGATGGGCCAACGCCAATTTTTAACATATCAAAAACCGAAATACATTCCATAAAAATCAAACAATTAATAAAGCGAAGATAGGCAAAAATAAATGGAAGTTTTTTAAAATTTTGTTAGATATGACAAATGTTTGCAACGGATACTTTTTGACATTATTGTTGATTAATTATGGATCGATTTCTGACAGTATGTCATTTTATTCTGACGGTTTCTGACATTTTTTTATACTTTTTAAGTTAGGCACAACAATTGACTAATAGAATCCGTGAACAAATCACAAAAACAATAAATACAAAATAAAAAGATATAAAATATGAGTAAGATAATTGGAATTGACTTAGGAACTACCAACTCTTGTGTTGCTGTAATGGAAGGTAACGAAGCTGTGGTTATTCCAAACGCAGAAGGTAAAAGAACAACGCCGTCTGTGATTGCCTTTGTAGAAGGTGGCGAAATTAAAGTAGGTGATCCTGCAAAACGTCAGGCGGTAACAAACCCTACAAAAACCATAGCGTCTATTAAACGTTTTATGGGTGAGAAATTTTCTGAAGTTCAGAAAGAATTAACCCACACTGCTTACAAAGTAGTTAAGGGTGATAACGATACACCACGTGTTGATATCGACGGTCGTTTGTACACTCCGCAAGAATTATCGGCAATGACACTTCAAAAAATGAAGAAAACTGCCGAAGATTATTTAGGACAAACAGTTACACAAGCAGTTATTACGGTTCCTGCATATTTTAACGATGCACAACGTCAGGCTACTAAAGAAGCTGGTCAAATTGCTGGTTTAGAAGTTATGCGTATTATCAACGAGCCTACTGCTGCTGCATTGGCTTACGGTTTAGATAAAGGCGGACAAGACAAGAAAATTGCTGTTTACGATTTAGGTGGTGGTACATTTGATATCTCGATCTTAGAATTAGGTGACGGAGTTTTTGAAGTATTATCTACAAACGGAGATACACATTTAGGTGGTGACGATTTTGACCAAGTAATCATTAACTGGTTAGCAAACGAATTTAATAGTGCAGAAGGTGTAGATTTACGTCAGGATCCAATGGCATTACAACGTTTAAAAGAAGCTGCAGAGAAAGCGAAGATTGAATTATCATCATCAGCTCAAACTGAAATCAACTTACCTTACGTAACTGCTACAGCTACAGGACCAAAACACTTGGTACAAACATTAACTCGTGCAAAATTCGAGCAATTAGCAGACGAATTGGTACGTCGTTCAATGGAACCATGTAAAAAAGCTTTAAACGATGCAGGTTTATCAATCTCTGATATCGATGAGGTAATCTTGGTAGGTGGATCAACACGTATTCCGGTAATTCAGGAACAAGTAGAAAAATTCTTCGGTAAAAAACCATCAAAAGGAGTAAATCCTGACGAAGTTGTTGCTTTAGGAGCTGCAATTCAAGGTGGAGTTTTAACGGGCGATGTTAAAGACGTATTGTTGTTAGACGTTACACCTTTATCATTAGGAATTGAAACTATGGGTGGTGTTTTCACAAAGTTAATCGAATCGAACACAACCATTCCAACAAAAAAATCGCAAGTGTTTTCTACGGCTGTAGATAACCAGCCATCGGTAGAAATTCACGTATTGCAAGGTGAGCGCCCAATGGCAAACGATAACAAAACAATTGGTCGTTTCCATTTAGACGGTTTACCACCAGCACAACGCGGTGTGCCACAAATCGAAGTTACTTTTGATATTGATGCAAACGGTATCATTAAAGTATCGGCAACCGATAAAGGAACAGGAAAATCGCACGATATCCGTATCGAAGCTTCTTCAGGATTAACTCCGGAAGAAATCGAAAAAATGAAGAAAGAAGCTGAAGCAAATGCTGAAGCTGATAATAAATTGAAAGAAACTGCTGATAAATTAAACGAGGCAGACGGAATGGTTTTCCAAACCGAAAAACAATTGAAAGAGTTTGGCGATAAATTGTCAGACGCTAACAAATCGAACATCGAAGGTGCATTGGAAGAATTGAAAAAAGCATACGAAACTCGTGACGTAGCTACAATTCAACCAGCTTTAGACAAAATCAACGAAGCTTGGAAAGCAGCATCGGAAGAAATGTACAAAGCACAAGACGGTCAGCAAGGTGGTGCGCAACAAGCACAACCAACGCAAGACGGTGGCGATGCTACACAAGATGTAGATTACGAAGAAGTAAAGTAATAGATTTTTTCATAAATGCGAAAAACCTCAAACAGAAATGTTTGAGGTTTTTTGTTTATATTTATGTTTTAAAACAACAATCTTATGAAAAACAAATACTTATCATTAGCATTCTTGTCGGTTTTATTATTTAGCTGTAATAATAATGATGATGAAATCGTTGAAAACTATACATCAGACTTTCCAAATATAGATAATACACAAACAATGGGTGTGGGCACAACTTTATCAACACCAATTGCAACGAATGTGAAATTAGATTCAATGAAGATGTATTATTACGCAGATTATTCTAGTTATTCGCCTAATTTACCAGGAATGACTTATAAGTATGAAACTAAAACTACACCCATTCCTCCTTTTTTTATGGAAGTAAACCATTATTTTACATATGAAACTAATGGCTTTGTAGATAAAAGAACTATTGTTATTAGTGATTTTTATACAAAAGAAAAATTCAAGTTTATATTAGATCATGATTACAATAATGAAAATCAATTAAATAATGTTAAGGTTGATTTTTATGCAGATAATGAATTAGTTATTACCCAATCATTAAACTATACATCTGAAACAGAACAACATTTTTTAAATCAAACACAAACAAACGAATATAATATTATCAAGGTAGGAAATATAGAATATACTACACCTAAAAATGTATACAATCCCGAAAGAAATCTATTGCCTGGTAATACTAAAATGCAATATCTGGCTTTATTTAGTTCAGATATTTATAATAGTAGTTATGATGGTTTATTGGAGCTTTTAGATGGATACTTTACTCATAACATGTACATTAATGCGCATGCTACATTTGTAAATAAATCCCAAGATCAAAATGGTATCGTTGTTCCACCTTCAAACGTTCAATTTAAAGTTAGGCAAGATCATTATCCTGAAATTATTCAGTACGGAAATGTCAATTCTGGAGGATACAGATATTTATACTACTACAAAAAGTAAATTTATTCAAACAAAAAAATCCGACCATTGGTCGGATTTTTTAACGCACTAATAAACTAAGATAAAAGGTTTATCGTATACGATCTGCAGATTTCACAAGATCTTCGTCCTTCTTTATGGCTTTGTTGGCTAATGCCAGCAAAATGATAGATCCGATAGGAAGAAACATCCCAATACCCTTCTCTGAAACCAAAGTTTCTCCAGATAAATTTAGCGATTGATACACAAATAATCCTAGTAATATAAAGTTCAATATCATGTTCAACCTGTTATAAACAAATTGAGTTTGTCTTTTTTTGTAAGAGAAAATCGAAATAATACTTAAAGCCGCACTTGCACCAAACATCAACGTGTATAAGGTACTTTGCCCAACGCGAAAATCTATCCCGTTTGCATCTTTCCATAAAGGAAAAACTAAAGATAAAACGCCTGCAATAATAAATGCCAATGCTAAATAAACCGATTGTATTCTCTGAATCATTATTATTTATTTGATTACAAAAGTAACACTAAATTTCATTAAAAAACATTGATATTTAAAAAAAAATTGTAATATTGCATTAGAAAATCGTAACTTCTTCATTGTTCGAGCTTTCTATCCTTAACAGATATCCTTCTATTAAGAAAAATCACAATAATAATATCTAACAACAACGTCATAATTTATGTTTGACAAAAATGTGTTAAAGGGTATGAAGTTGCCCGAACTTAAAGAAATAGCTAAAAAAGTAGGCGTTGAAAAGTTGAATCTTAAAAAAGAGGAACTTATTGATGCGGTGTTAGTACTGCAAAATGAATTTCAGAAGAATGAGCCTAAAGCAGAAACTCCTATAAAAGAAGAATCTGCTGAAAAGAAAGAAAAAAGAAAGCGCATTCACAATGCACCCGAAGAACAAGCAGAACAAGCAGAACAGCCTTCTTTACCTGAAAATCCGCAACCTGTTGCAGAAGAAGAAATTAAAACTGTAGATCCTCAAAATCCTTCTGCCGAAAAGCAACGCAAACCTCAGAATAAAAATCAAAACCAGCGCAACAAAACCAACAATCAGCCACAGGTTCAATCAGAACCAGTAAATGTTGAAAAAGATGTTGTTGCCGAAGTTCCTGCTGAAGAAATAGTTGTGGTGGCTGAAAAACAAATTCAGAACCCAAATCAAAATAGAAATAAAAACCAAAATCCAAATCAGAATCAGAAAAAGCAAAATTACCGCGATCCTGATTACGAATTTGAAGGAATTATAGAATGCGAAGGCGTTCTTGAAGTTCCAAAAGACGGTGGTTCACATGGATACCTGCGTTCTGCAGATTACAATTACCGTAAATCACCAGACGATGTGTATATTTCGCAATCGCAAATTCGTTTGTTTGGTTTAAAAAAAGGCGATACCATTAAAGGAATTGTTCGTCCGCCAAAAGGCAATGAACAGCATTTTCCGCTGGTTCGCATCACAAAAATTAACGGACATGAACCAGATGCGGTTCGCGATCGTCCTTCATTTGAGCATTTAACGCCACTTTTCCCTAAAGAAAAATTCAACTTGTCGGGCAATAATTCTAAACTTTCAACACGTATTATCGATCTGTTTGCGCCAATAGGTAAGGGGCAGCGCGGTATGATTGTGGCACAGCCGAAAACAGGTAAAACCATGATGTTGAAAGAAATTGCCAATGCAATTGCAGACAATCACCCGGAAGTTTATCAGATTGTTTTATTGATCGATGAACGCCCAGAAGAGGTTACCGATATGCAGCGTAATGTACGTGCAGAGGTTGTGGCATCTACGTTTGACGAAGAAGCGCGCTACCACGTAGAATTAGCCGATATGGTTTTAGATAAAGCAAAACGTTTGGTTGAATGCGGGCACGATGTAGTTATCTTGTTAGATTCTATCACACGTTTGGCGCGTGCGTACAATACGGTTCAGCCGGCATCGGGTAGAGTGTTGTCTGGTGGTGTTGATGCCAATGCATTGCAAAAACCTAAACGTTTTTTTGGTGCGGCTCGTAACATAGAAAATGGTGGATCATTGACTATTATTGCAACTGCTTTAACTGATACAGGTTCTAAAATGGATGATGTGATTTTTGAAGAATTTAAAGGAACAGGTAATATGGAATTGCAGTTAGATCGTAAAATTGCGAACAAACGTATCTTCCCGGCTGTTGATTTAACGTCATCATCAACCCGTCGTGACGATTTATTGCAAGATCGATATACTAACAGTAAAATGGTTGTTTTACGTAATATTTTGGCAGATATGAATCCGGTTGAAGCAATTACGTTTATTCATGATCGTATCAAAAACACCAAATCAAACGACGAGTTTTTCGACAGTATGCGTGATTAATTTTATCAGAATGAAAAAAGTAATTTTTTTAATTATACTGTTTTTTGGATTTTTAAACGGAATATCGGCTCAAAGTTTTACTGATGTTTGGACACCGAAACAGTTAATGGAAACAAAAGTATTGTCAGATAAAATTCAGCAGAATAAAATGAAAAATACTTTTGTAATTAACATTGGTCCCGATGCTGTTATAAAAAAATCATTTAACGCAGGTGCAGCTAAAGATGCTAAAAATTTAGAAACGCTAAAGCAATACTTAAAAAAGATTCCTAAAGATAAAGAGGTTGTTTTGTATTGCGGTTGTTGCCCGTTTGATAAATGCCCTAACATTCGTCCGGCATTTAAACTATTGATGGACTTAGGGTATAAAAACGCAAAACTTTTAAATATACCAAAGAATATAAAAATAGATTGGATAGATAAAGGTTATCCAATAAATTAAAAAACTCCGATAAACTGATCGGAGTTTTTTGTTACTTAACTATAAATTTCTTTGTAGTTGCTTTCTTTCCACTTGTTAGTTTAAGAATATACGTTCCACTTTTTAAATGATTAATTGTGAAAACTTCATTGTTAAATTGTGGGTTGGATATTTTCTTGACTAACTTTCCTTCTAAATTATAAACCGTAATTAAATCGATTTTTTCTTTAGTTGAAATGAATATCGTGTTTTTTGGTGCCGGATTCGGATACACATTAAACTCTACCAACTCGGCTTTGTTTGTGCTTAATAAATGTGGATACCAAACAGCAGTAACATATTGCGGATTATCAATAAACGGATTTCTGTTGCCTTGCTCACTGTAGATGTAATTATTCAAATCTGTTTCACGAGCACTTACCGGATCTTGCAAATGCCACTGATAAAGCACATCTAAAAATCCAGTGTTGAATACTTTATCGGTCGATCCATCGAACATCGCCTTAACCTGTGTTTGCGTTTGCGTAGTATCCGTATAAAAATCATCCATTAAATCTTCATATCTTGTAGCAAAGTAAAAATAAGCACGCGCAATATCTCCTTTAAACTCATTAATAGGCTCAACAACAGTTCCCGAAAAACCTGTTACAGCACTCGTACCGCGTTTTGTTCCATTTTGCGATGTGTAATTTACAGAAGCAACTGTTCCAAAAGGTAAATTTCCACGTTCCCCATTTACTTTTCCATCACTTGGCCAAACGTGAAACGCATCTGTTTTCATTGGTGCGTTTTCATCGAAATATGATTGAGGAATTAAATGCTCGCGATTGTAGCAATCACCTTCGCTGCTGTAATTTCCACATTGATCAGAAATCACAGTGTAAGTGTAAGGATCAACAGCAACTGGTTTTTCAGAATAAATATCTAAAATGGTATTATCGTTTTCATAATATTTGTCACGAAAACCGTTATTAGTAGCATTAGAACTATATAAATTCCACAAACCGGGAGTATAGCTTAAAGCGTTATGATTTGCAGAAATTATTGTTTTTAATTGCGATTTTAATGTGTAGCCCGTTGCAGTTGCACTATTGTAATAATTCGCTGGTGCCTGCGCAAAAATTGTAAATGAACAACAAACAGTTACAATAAATGATGTAATTTTTTTCATATTTAATTATTTTATGCGTTCCATTAAACACATGTAAAAACCATCGAAACCAGATTGTGATGCCAATACTTTTTCGTCTGTTACAAACTTAAAGTTTTTACCAAAATCGGTGTTTAAGAAATGGTTAATTTGTTTTTCGTTTTCTGATGGAAGAATAGAACAAGTTGCATATACCAATTTACCGCCAACTTTAACCATTTTAGAATAGTTTTCTAAAACTTCTTGTTGCGTTTTTTTTATGTTATCGATAAATTCCGGTTGCAGTTTCCACTTACTGTCAGGGTTACGTTTTAAAACGCCCAAGCCCGAACAAGGAGCATCAATCAACACACGGTCTGCTTTATCGTGTAATTTTTTAATTACTTTGGTAGAATCTATGATTCGGTATTCTATATTAAAAGCTCCATTTCGCTTAGCCCGAATTTTTAATTGACGTTGTTTACTTTCGTATAAATCTAACGCAATAATTTGCCCTTTGTTTTCCATTTTAGCGGCAATGTGCAATGTTTTACCACCTGCACCTGCACAAGCATCAACAACGCGCATGCCTGGTTTAACATCTAATAAAGGAACTACTTTTTGCGAAGAAGCATCTTGTACTTCAAAAAATCCTTCTTTAAAAATAGGAGTCATAAAAACGTTTGCACGCTCTTTCAATATTAAGGCATCGGGATATGTATCGCTTAGTTCGGTATCAATATCCAAATCCATTAACTGTGCACGTAATTGTTGTTTGGTAGTTTTTAGAGAATTTACTCTTAAAACAACTTTTGCCTGCTGGTTTTGTGCAGCCAATTCTTTTGTCCAAACCTCTTCGCCCAATTCTTGAACACCTAATTCATCCATCCAATCAGGAATAGACTCACGGTATTTTCTAATTTTAGAAAGCTCGTCGAATTTTCCTTTTATCCTACGAACCGGTGTGTTTTCAAAATATTTCCAATCGGGTAGGGTAATACCGCGCAAAACTGCCCAAACTGCAAAAGTTCTCCAAATATCATCACGAGTAAAAGGATCTTTTGTTTCTGCAATTTCGGTATATAATCTTTTCCAACGAACAATTTCGTATATGGTTTCGGCAACAAACTTGCGATCTTTTGCACCCCAGCGAGGGTCTCTTTTTAAAGCTTTTGCAACTTCTTTATCGGCATATTCACCATCGTTAAATATACTTAAAAGAGAATCTATAACTGCAAAAACCAAATTTCTGTGTAAACGCATTTTTTTATTTAAATAAGCCTACAAAGTTACGATTTATATGTTGGTTGTGAAATACTTTTTTTACAATAGCTTTGTGTACCTTTGCATAAACGTTTGATAATTATGGTTAAAACTGTTATTTTTGATATGGACGGGGTGATTGTTGATACAGAACCTGTGCATAAATACGCTTATTTTAAGCATTTTGATGAATTGGGAATTGATGTTTCGGAAGAATTATATGCCACTTTTACAGGAAATTCTACAAGAAATGTGTTTCAAAAAATAAAAGATCAGTTTGGATTGGATCATGAAGTGGAAGATTTAATACAGAGAAAGCGCTCTCTTTTTAATGATGCTTTTGATACAAAACCCGATTTGGAACTGATTGCCGGAGTTGAAAATTTAATTAAAGACCTGCATGAAAGCAATGTAGAATTAATTTTAGCATCATCGGCATCTAAAAGTACCATAAGCCGTGTTTTTAATAGATTTAATCTGAACGATTATTTTACGCATAAAGTAAGTGGTGAAGATTTCGTGAAATCGAAACCAGACCCAACTATTTTTATACATGCTGCTTCGTTATCGAAAAATAAAGTAGAGGAATGTATTGTGATTGAAGACAGTACAAACGGTGTGAAAGCTGCTTGCGCTGCCGGAATTTATTGTTTGGGATACAACAGCGAAAATTCTAAATTGCAAAATTTAGAAGGTGCCAGCGTTTTAGTTGACGACTTTTTTAAGGTTAATGCTGATTTTATAAAGAATTTGAAATAAAAAAATCCCGAGCAATCGGGATTTTTTTTTGACTATTTCATTCTTTCGAATTTATCTATACTTTCAGATTTTATATAGCTACCTTCAGATTCAACTTCAAACATGCTGTATAAATGCAATTTGTTTTCTTCTGATACTAAAATAGTATAAGATTCTGGAAAATAATTTTTAAGAATTAACTGATTTCCTTTACGTTCGTAAGTTGTAGTACCTCTTCTTTCAATAGCTTCATTAGATCCAGATGCCGGGCTATAAATATAATATTCAACAGTGTTATCTGCCTTAAATTCATATTGATGAGTTCCTCCGTACATAGAACCTTCTTCTTCATCTAAATTATCAATAAGAATTTCTCCATCCATTTCTATTTTCATGTGTGTAGATGTAGCATTCCATTTTCCTAATAAGTGATTTTTTTCTTGTTCTACTGCAGGAGCAGTGCTGTCATCTGATGAACAGGCTGTTAAATAAGTGAAACCCAATACTGCCATAAATAGTAAAATACCGACTTTTTTCATAAGGTGTTTGTTTAAGTTAAAATTTAAGAATTACGAAAATATTAAAATTTATCGAAATAAAAAAATCCACCTTTATCGGGTGGATTTTAAATATCTGTATCAGTTGATTAGAACTGCTCTCTTCCTGCAAAGTGGAAAGCTGCTTCAATTTCTGCATTTTCGTCAGAATCTGAACCGTGAACTGCATTTTCACCGATTGATTTTGCATATTTTTTACGAATTGTTCCTTCTGCAGCATCAGCTGGGTTTGTAGCACCAATTAATGTACGGAAATCTTCAACAGCGTTATCTTTTTCCAAGATTGCTGCAACGATTGGTCCTCTAGACATGAACTCTACTAATTCACCATAAAACGGACGCTCTGCATGAACTTCGTAAAATTTCTTTGCATCAGCAACTGTTAATTGCGTTAATTTCATTGCAACGATTCTGAAACCACCTTCAGCAATCATATTTAATATTCCACCAATACTTCCAGCTTCTACAGCGTCTGGTTTAATCATTGTAAATGTTCTAGTACCTGCCATTTTTTTAAGTTTAATTTGTTTGCAAAAATAACTATTTTATAAAAATATAAACCATTTTAATTTAAATACTTTGTAAATTTATAGAAACTTATTT
>Ga0233365_1001390_pt1 | contig 10319 bp, 12 predicted proteins | sample ElkDunMinimDraft_27_FD_191535 | JGI IMG/M metagenome (GOLD analysis project Ga0233365, IMG submission 191535) | Fecal eukaryotic communites from dung pellets of Tule Elk in California, USA - Elk Dung C36 | ecosystem: Host-associated > Mammals > Digestive system > Large intestine > Fecal | place... | reverse complement strand
GCCGCCGGAAAGTTGGGCGGGCTTCTTGTCCGCGTGGCCGGTCAGGTCCACCAGCGCCAGCATGCGGTCCACCTCCCGCCGGATTTCCGCGGCGGGGCGTTTCGCGATCTTCGGCCCGAAGCCGATATTGTCCCGCACGCTCAGGTGGGGGAAGAGCGCGTAGTTCTGGAACACCGTGTTCACCGGGCGCTGTTCGGGCGGCAGGCGGGTGATGTCCTTTCCATCCAGCAGGATCCGCCCGCCGTCCGGCGTCTCGAAGCCCGCGGCCATCCGCAGCAGGGTGGTCTTTCCGCACCCGGAGGGACCCAGCAGCGAGAAGCTCTCACCCTTGCCGATCTCCAGCGTTACATCGGAAACGGCGGTGAAGGTGCCGAAGCGGCGGGTGACGTTCTCGAAGATCAGGTGGCCGGGCATGGATGATCGAATGGATGGGACGGAAATAGGTGTCCTGATTTCCGGTAATCAACGGAGGGTGAGGCAAAATTCCTTCAATGCCGTGACCTCCTCATCAGTGGCCACACCCGCTACGATGTGGCCCGCGAGACTCCGCAAGATGATTTGTCGTTCCAGCTTGAGGTCGAGACCTGATATTACATCGCGTATGATCGCGGTGAAGGTGTTGCCGTTGTAAAAGCAGAAAGGGGCCAGCCGGTGGCATCTGCGGCATATATCAACCGCTTGCGGCAGGTCGATGGACTCATTATGCCATTTTTCCCATAGCGTGCGGGTCGTTTCGTAGCCATCCGATGTCGGTTTGTGCATCGCATTTTTGGCGGCGTAGAGAACCGCGTTCTGGGCAACCACGAATTCCCAGGAGTATGGGGCCAGCCATTGTCTTTCGGGGCCCATCTATCCGGCTTTTCTGGGAGAGGACTTCGACCGTTGCAATTCAGCAACCCCATCGCTCTCCAAGTGGCCTTTCCCGGTTCTGGCATAGACCGGTTCAGCCGCGAAGCGGCTCTGGATGGCGAGAGCATCTGCCATTACCCTCTGGAATACGGGATCACCCAGCAACTTGGGATCCACCATGGATAGGTCACGCTCGTCCATAGCTGGAAATCTATGCGATGTCACCAGAAAGTGCAATGCGGCTTTTGCCGGTTCTCAATGGGATGAACCCGCCAATGCCTCCAGTTCCTCCCACCGCGAGTATAGGGCCGCCGTCTTCGCTTTCGCGGCTTCGAGCTTCTTCACCAGGCCGGGGATGTCGTTGAAGTTCTCCGCCTGGAACTCCGGATCGTTGAGCTGGGATTCCAATTTGGAAACCTCTTCCTCGGCGCTGAGGATGGTGCCTTCGATCGATTCCAGTTCCTTGCGTTCGGCCAGTGTCAGCTTGCGCGGTTTTCCGGAGGATGACTTTTGCTTCGGGGAGTTGAGCTGGGCGTAGGCGGCCGCCTGGGCGCGCTGTGCGGCTTCGCGGGCCTGACGCTTTTCCAGGTAGTAGGAGTAGTTGCCCGCCTGCACCGTCACGCCGTTGTCCTCGAAGGCGATGATCTGGTCGCAGATGCGGTCGAGGAAGTAGCGGTCGTGGGAAACGACCAGCACGGAGCCGTCGAAGTCCGCCACGGCCTCCTCCAGCATGCGCAGGGATTGCAGGTCGAGGTCGTTGGTAGGCTCGTCCAGCACGATGAGGTTGCCGCCGTTTTTCAGCACCTTGGCCAGCATCAGGCGGGCACGTTCGCCGCCGGACAGGAGATCGACGCGCTCGTTGATGCGCTGGTCGTTGAAAAGGAACCGCCGGAGATAGGCGCGGGCGCCGAGCGTCTGGTTGCCGAACTGGACTTTCTCGTTGCCGTCGGAGATCTCGTCGAGCAGCGAGCCGGTTCCATCGAGCTGCATGCGTGTCTGGTCGATGTAGTTCACCTTCACCCGCTTGCCGGTTTCCGCGGTGCCTTCGGTGGGTTGGATCTGGCCCAGGCAGAGCTTGAGCAGGGTGGTCTTGCCCACGCCGTTGCGGCCGACGATCCCGGTGCACTGACCCGGACGCAGGGAGAAGTCGAGGTGCCGGAACAACCAGCGGGGATGTGCGGCGGTGCCCACGTTCACGCCAGCGCCTTCCAGCTCGACCACCACGTTGCCGAGGTCCGGGGCGGGCGGGATGAGCAGGTCCATTTCCCGCTCCTCCGGTGGGGCCTCGAGGCCCTCGACGGCGTAGAACTGGTCCATCCGGTGGCGGGACTTCGTGCCGCGTGCCTTCACGCCGGAGCGCACCCACTCAAGCTCCGTGCGCAGGAACCTCTGGCGGCGGCGTTCCGTCTGTCCCGCGATCTGCTGGCGGATGGCTTTCGATTCCAGATAGGCCGTGTAGTTCCCCGGATGGGAGTAGGCCTTGCCTTGGTCGATCTCGATGATGCGGGTGGCGATCACGTCGAGGAAGTAGCGGTCGTGGGTCACGAAGATGACCGCGCCAGGGAAGGATTTCAGGTAGTCCTCCAGCCAGCGGATGGACTCCGCGTCCAGATGGTTGGTCGGCTCATCCAGCAGCAGCAGGTCCGGCTGGCAGGCGAGGGCGCGGCAAAGGGCGACGCGGCGCTTCTCTCCTCCGGAAAGCGGTGCGACGGGGGCCTCCAGCGGCGGTGCTCCGAGGGCGGTGACGGTGGCCTTGATACGGGCATCCAGGTTCCAGCCATCCGTGTGGTCGATGAAATGGAGGAGGTCAGCCAATTCCGCCTCGGAGCCATCGCCGTTCTCATAGCGGCTGATCGCATCGACGATATCCGCCGCCCCTGCGGAGATGTTCTCATGGACGGAAAGCGTGGGATCCAGTTCGAACTCCTGCGGCAGATAACCCACGCGGATGCCACGGCGCAGCGAGAGATCCCCGGAGTCCGCCTTCTGCTGGCCGGTGAGGATCTTCAGCAGGGAGGTTTTCCCGCAGCCGTTGCGCCCCACCAGCCCGACCTTTTCTCCCGCGGAAACCGCGAGCGTCACTCCATCGAGGAGATTCTGGTATCCGTAGGACAGGCGGATTTCGTTGGCGGAGAGCAGGGACATGGGCCGCGGAGAGTGGAGGCGTCAGGCGCAAACGTCCATCGCGGAGATACATGACAATTCAAGCAATACGCCCGCCCGCCAGCCCGTGGCGGCTCAGACATGGGGAAGGCCTTGGGAAGGGAAAGAGAGTTCGTCGGGGCAGCGGGCGAGAAACCGTGGTTTCTTCGTCCCGAACGATCAAGGGAAGTAGTGACGGAGTGCTTCCATGGCTCCCTGGGCGTGGGCGGCGGTGCAGGGATAGCCTCCGGTGGCGGCGATTTTCCGGCGGATGGCCTCGACGGCGTTGGACGGACAGGCGGCCATCCCGACGTGGGCGGGATCGAGCATCTCAAAGTCGTTGTGGCTGTCGCCGATGGCAAAGCACTGCTCAGCGCCGAGTCCATTGAGGCGGGCGATTTCGGAAAGGCTGCTGCCTTTCTGGTAGTCCCGGTGGCCGAAGCGGAGGTAGATGGAGTTGCGCTGCCAGCCCAGACGTGGCTCCGCCGCAGCCAGCGGGGTGATGCGGTTGAGGATCCACTCCATCTCCTCATCGCTCTGGGAGATGATGCCCGCAGGGTCTCCTTGCAGCTCGATCCACTGCGCTCCGGTGTTCTCCTCGACCTCCTTGCGGATGGCCTTGAGGAGCTTTTTGGTGCTTTTGAAGAGCCGGTGGATTTCCTTTTCGCAGGTCTTGTTCCACTTTTCATGGGGTAGCCAGCGGCCGAAGGGATTCGGGAAATAGATTTCACGCTCCCGCGCGACGACATAGTCGGGAAGAAACGGGAAGCGGCTCTCGATGAATCCCTCCACCATCTGCGCCATGGAGCGCCCGGTATTGATGCCCCACACCGCGCCATGGGTCCCGCGCAGTGATTCGATGAGGGTGAAGAACTCCCCGGGCACCGGTGGCACCGCCGCGGGGTCGTGGAGGGTGCCGTCGAAGTCGAATGACAGGATGACGGACGGGGTGATGGTTGGCAGGGCTCTCATGGTCGGGCGCGCTCAAAGGTCGATGGCATCCACCACGCTGTCCACGATGGAATGGAGGATGTCCGTAGAGAGCTGGCCGGCCATACGGGAGAGCGTCCGGCTCAATCGACCGGCTTGCCTTTCCGCGCCAGCCAGATCGGCTGCAGGCGCGGCCTTTTGGCGTTGGGGGAGATGGGTACGGTGTGCTCCGCCACGTCGAATCCAGCCTGTTGCAGGCGCCTGTAGATGGTCGCGTTGGGGCGGGAGCCGGCGATGGCCAGCAGGCCTCCGGGCTGAAGCGCCTGATAGGCGGAGGAAAGCCAGGACCGGTCCTCCGGCCAAGGGCGGTTCTTCGAGTTGAGTGGGCCGGCATCCATGTGGATGAGGATGGCGTGGAGGGTGCCGTTCTGGCGGGCCAGCGCGGAGGGGCCGGCATCCGTCTCCAGGGAGACGCGGGCATCCTTTTTGAAGGAACCATCCGGGATGTGACGATGATGCCACGCGGGAATCTCAGGCAGAGGCTCGATCACGGTGAAGTCGCCGCGTTTCTGAGGCAGTTCCTTCGTGATGGCGTCGAGAGTCTGGCCGAGGCCCAGTCCTATCAACCAGATCTTCGGCTGCCGTGCTGGACGGAAGGGGGCTGCAGCCAGGAAGGCGAGTTCCTTCTCCGCTGCTGCTGTGGATGGTCCGCAGATCTGCTGGCCATGGACTAACAGATAGAGCCTGCCGTCATGCTCCTGGAGGACGAGGTTGGTCCCGTCCTGCAGCGTCGTTTCTTCGAGGTTGTTTCTTGGCTTCATCGAGCTTGCGGCTTGCTTTGTTGGAGCGGTTCTAGTAGATGGCAGACACTATGTCCACAGAACCTGCTACTCCCGTCCCGGGCGCCGACAAGAAAGTCGTCGCCGGAATCCTTGCCATTCTGCTTGGCGGCTTCGGCGTCCACAAGTTTTACCTCGGCTACACGAAAGAGGGCGTGATTCAGCTCCTGTTGAGCCTGGTCTGCATCGGCGGCATCATTGGCATCATCGAGGGCATCATCTATCTGACGAAAAGTGATGCGGAATTCGCCGCCACTTATGTCACGGGCCGGAAAGGCTGGTTCTGACAAACTTGGAGGGCTGTTCCAGTTTGGTATATCTTCAGAAATGAAAACCCCGGCCGGATGGCCGGGGTTTTTCGGTATGAGTTTTTTACCAACAGATGGTTCCCGGGATCAAAGGCTGGCCTTGAAAACGGAGGATGGCTTGAAGCCGACGGACTTGGAGGCGGCGATCTTCATGGATTCTCCGGTCTTCGGGTTGCGGCCTTGGCGTGCTGCGCGCTTTTTCACTTCGAAGGTGCCGAAACCGATGATCTGGACCTTCTTGTCTTTCTTGACGCCCTTGGCGATGGAGTCGAGGACGGCCTCGACGGCTTCGTCGGCGGCGCGCTTGGTGACGTCTTTTCCGAGGGCTTTCTGGACGGCTTCTACGAGTTCGGCTTTGTTCATGGCAGACGTGTTTGTGAGAAGGGTCCGGAAAATTGGCAAGAGAAAACCTGATAGGCCGCGGGAGAATTTTTCCTAGAGCCTGCTTGACTTTTAGGGGTGGACGACGGTATGCGCGGCCCTCCGTGTGGGGCGGGGAGGGCATCCGGAGCGCGGGCGTATTTCTGTTAGATTCTGTTAGATTGGATTCGGGCCGCGGGGCATGCAGCGGACTTGACCGCCATGACAGCATGCGTGGATGCAGGCAACGCCGTATGGGCCCGATGTCCTGGAGCGCGGGGTTTCCGCGGTCCTCGCCGCGGCACGTGCCGTCCCTGGGCCGGAGGATCTGGATGCGGAGCTGTCCGCCGCGGAGAGTGCGGCGGCGCGGGGATACTTCCTGCCGGATGAAGATGATGCGGTAAGGCTACGATATTTCCAGTATTTGTCCGTCCGTGGCGCGCTGCTGGTGACGCTGGAGGATCTGGCGGAGGCGGCGGGAACGGGAGGGGGGGATTGGCGGGGGCGTCTGCCCGTGTTCGTGACGGCATTCGCCGCAGCCTGCATGCTCATGCGCGCGTCCGGATACGTGGTGAGGCTGGCGAAGGACCGGCCGGTGGTGTGGAAGAAGCTGGATGAAGGGAATGCGGCGGCGGGCATCCCCCGGAAGACATTCACAGCACTGTACAAGTCGGTGTCGTCCGGGAGGAACTGGAAGCGTTTCATCGCGGCGGCGGATTTCTATTTCAGGAACAGGGAGGAGATCAGTTCGCTGATGGGGGACCCGGTGGTGGGACCGATGGTCGCGCTGTTGGGGAAGGAGGAGTCCACGATCGAGCGGCGGCGGAAGGAAGCGTTGAAGCGCTTCTTCTCCTACCGTTGGTTTTCCTTCCTGCGGAGGCACCGTTCCGCGTGGCGGCAGGTGATGTATGGTCTTTTCAAGGTATCAGGCAGCGCCATCGCGGAACTGCGGCAGCCGGGGGTGAAGCCGTCCGGAGCGCCAAAAAGGATCTCAGACGGCCTGCGGGGGGAAATCCTGGCAAAGGCGAGGCCCGGGGACGTCTTTGTCACCCGTCATGATGATGCGGTGAGCAACCTGTTCCTGCCCGGCTTCTGGCCACATGCCGCCCTTTATCTGGGTACTTCCTTGGAACTGCGGGAGCTGGGCATCCTCCCCTGCCTGCCGGAAGATGGCTCCCGGTGGTTCCTGGAGGCGAAAAAAGACGGAGTGCGTCTCCGGAACTGCGTGGAGACCCTGGGGGTGGACGCCTGCGTGCTGCTCAGGTCCCCGTTGGGTCCGGAAGAACTCGCGGTCGCGGTGGAGCGGGCATTGCTGCATGAGGGGAAGCCGTTCGATTTCCTGTTCGACTACCGCTTCCAGGACGTGGTGGCCTGCACGGAGGTGATCTACCGTGGATTCCACGGGGTGGGGGTGGTTGCCTTTCACCTGGAGGAGGTGGGAGGAAGGCTCTGTCTGCCAGCGGAGGAGATGCTGAACCAAGCTCTGGACAATGGTTTCAAAGTCATCGCCACGGCGGGATTGGGCGGTGGAAAAGTCTTAACGGGGATCAAGGCGGAAGTCGCCTTCCATGGCAGCCGCCAGCCATTATAAAGTTATCTTAAATAACTGGAATTCAAACGTTTGTCCGAGCTTGTGAAATTTTTCACAAATAGGCCTTGCGAAATATCTGGGCGTTGGCGTATGACCCACGCGCCCGACGCAATCGGGCTCACCTCATGCGATTTTTCCTCACCTCATCGGCTGTCTGGCTCACAGGCCTCATTTCCGCTTCCGCGGCTGCAGGTGGTCATCATGCTCTGCCGCTGGACGCACAGCGGCTTCATGGGACCCTCCCGATCAGCAACTCCATCCTGATGGTGTGGCTGGCGGTCGGATTGATCGTCCTCTTCTGCAGGGCAGCCACCCACAAGCTCGCCTTCGTCCCCGTCGGCATCCAGAACGTGGCGGAGTGGGCCATGGAGTCCCTTTATAACTTCCTGGAAGGCCTGATGGGTTCCCATCTCACCAAGCGCACCTTCTGGTTCTTCGGCACGATCTTCTTCTTCATCCTCACCTCGAACTACCTCGGTCTCATTCCTGGCGTGGGAACCGTCGGCCAGCACCTGGTGGATGCGGATGGTCACCACGTCGGCTTCCTGCCATGGCTGCGCGGGGCGAACGCGGACCTCAACATGACCGCTGCGATGTCCTTCTCCTTCGCCGCCCTCTGGTTCTACTGGGCGATCAGTGAGAACGGCGTGAAAGGCTTCTTCGCCCACATCTTCGCCCCGAAGGGTGTCAGCGGCATCCTTTTCTGGCTGATGGTGCCTCTCTTCTTCTTCGTCGGCATCCTCGAGTTTGTCTCCATCGGCATCCGTCCGGTCGCCCTCAGCTTCCGCCTCTTCGGCAACATCTACGGTGGTGAGCAGACACTGGAGGCGCTGATGGCGCTGGTCCCGGTGAAGTGGCTCCACTTCCTGCCGGCCCTGCCATTCTACTTCATGGAGCTTCTGGTCGGGTTCGTCCAGGCGCTCGTCTTCACCCTTCTCTGCGCCATCTTCCTCAAGCTGATTTGCGACCACGGCGATCACGACGAGGCGCATCACTGAAAAATTTCAGCGGTCTGACCATGGCAACGACCGTGGGGGCCGCCGGAAGCCAACATCAAAACAACAACATAACATGTTCACTAAAGCATTCGCAGTCGCCGCCGCAGCCATCGCCGGTGGTATCGGTATCGGTCTCCTCGGCGCCAAGGCCGCTGAAGCCACCGGCCGCAACCCAGGTGCAGCCACCCCGATCCTCGTGATCTCGATCATTCTGGCCGCTCTTATCGAGGGTATCTTCATCCTCTCGGCCTTCGCTGTCCCGTTCTAAGTATTGCAAGTCCGCACACGCCTGATGAGGGCGTGTGCGGCACCCCTCTCCGCCGAACCTTCACGATATGAATCTCCTGCTCGCCGCCGCCGCCGACAATCCAAACGTCCTGGAAGGAATCTCCAAGACCTTCGGTTTGAATTGGCCTTTCTTCGCCGCCCAGGTGGTGAATTTCATCCTCGTGATCTGGGTGCTGAAGAAGTTCGCGTTCGGCCCGATCCAGCAGATCCTCAACGAGCGCCGTGAGCGGATCATCGCCGGAGAAGAGAAAGTGAAGCTGATCGAGAAGCAGCTCGCCGAGTCCGAGATCACCACCGCCGCGGCCATCGCCAAGGCGAACGAAGAGGCGAACCGTCTCATCAACGAAGCGAAGGAAAGCTCCGCCACCTTCTCCGCGCAGAAGTCGCAGGAAGCCATCGCTTCCGCCCAGCAGATCCTGGTCAAGGCGGAAGCTGCCGCCCGGGCAGAGCGCGCCGCCATCAAGGCCGAGCTGAAGAGTGAATTCGGCCGCCTCGTCGCCGCCACCACCTCCCAGGTCACCGGCAAGGTTCTCACCGACGACGACCAGAAGCGCATCAACGAAGACGCGCTGGCCAAGGTCGAAGGCTGATCCTCCATTTTCCGCCGCGCCCTCATGAAAATCTCCAAAACCGCCGCCGCCGCCGCCCGTCGCCTTTTCGGCCTCTGCCAAGTTGACGGCCGGCTGGACAACAACAAGCTGCGCACGGTTTTCACCACGCTGGCCGAGCAGAAGCCCCGTGACTACCGGGCCATCCTCGCCGCGCTCCACCGCCTGCTCCGCCTCGACCTCGGCAAGCGCAAGGTGACCGTGGAAAGCGCGGTCGAGCTGGAGCCTGTCACCCGCCAGCGTGTTTTCAATGATCTTGCCCGGAAATACGGCAACGACCTCGACGTGCAATACTTCGTCAATCCGGTCCTCCTCGGAGGGCTCCGCATCCGCGTCGGTGATGACGTGTTCGACGGTTCCGTCCAGGGCCGCCTCGACCGCCTCGCCAAAGCATTCTGATTTTCCGATCCTTCCGCCACCGCCAACCAGACCCGTCTCCCAATGAGCAGCATCCTCCAAGAACTCGAACAACAGATCGCCGGAATCTCTTCCTCCGTCGAAAAAACCAACGTCGGCATCGTCCGTCAGGTCGGTGACGGCGTGGCGAAAGTCGAAGGTCTGTCCGACGTCGCTCTGAACGAAATGATCGAGTTCGACGGCGGTGTCACCGGCATCGCGCTCAACCTTGAGGAAAGCGAAGTGGGTGTCGTCCTTCTCGGCGACTACTCCGCCGTGACCGAAGGCGCGGAGTGCCGCAGCACCGGCAAGCTTCTCTCCGTCCCTGTCGGTGAAGCGCTGCTTGGCCGCGTGGTCAACGCGCTGGGCCAGCCGATCGACGGCAAGGGTGAGATCGCCGCCTCCGCCCACTACCCGATGGAGAAGATCGCCCCGGGCATCATCAAGCGGAAGTCCGTTTCCGTTCCGGTGCAGACCGGCATCATGTCCATCGACGCGATGATCCCGATCGGCCGTGGCCAGCGGGAGCTGATCATCGGTGACCGTGCCACGGGCAAGACCACCATCGCGGTGGACACCATCATTTCCCAGGCGATCCAGAACAAAGCCGCCGAGCAGGGCAAGCTGCAGAACCACAAGCCGCTGTATTGCATCTACGTCGCCATCGGCCAGAAGCTCTCCAACGTTGCCCGGACCCAGAAGATCCTCGAAGACGCCGGCGCGATGGAATACACCACCATCGTCTCCGCCTCCGCCTCGGACGCCGCCGCGATGCAGTTCCTCGCCCCTTACGGCGGTTGCGCCATCGCCGAGTATCTCATGGACAAGGGTCAGGACGTCCTGATCGTGTTCGATGACCTTTCCAAGCACGCCGTGGCCTACCGTCAGGTGTCCCTCATCCTCCGCCGCCCATCCGGCCGCGAAGCGTATCCGGGTGACGTGTTCTACCTCCACAGCCGGTTGCTCGAGCGTTCCGCCCGTCTGTCCGAGAACGCGGGTGGCGGCTCCCT
>Ga0233365_1001388_pt1 | contig 10339 bp, 7 predicted proteins | sample ElkDunMinimDraft_27_FD_191535 | JGI IMG/M metagenome (GOLD analysis project Ga0233365, IMG submission 191535) | Fecal eukaryotic communites from dung pellets of Tule Elk in California, USA - Elk Dung C36 | ecosystem: Host-associated > Mammals > Digestive system > Large intestine > Fecal | place... | reverse complement strand
CCGGTTCGGCAACGACCTCGTCGCGGCGGCGCAAGCCCTCGACGGCGAGTTCGTCACCGGGTTGCGAGAGGCCGCCCGACGCCACTCGACCGCCGTGATCGCGGGAACGTTCGAACCGGCCGAGTCCGGTCGCGTCCACAACACCGCGGTGGTCATCGACGCGACCGGCGACCTCATCGCCGCCTACCGCAAGATCCATCTGTTCGACGCGTTCGCGTTCACCGAATCGGCGACGGTGGCCCCGGGGTCCGAGCCGCTGGTGGTCGATGTCGGCCGCAAGGTCGGCCTGGTGACCTGCTACGACCTGCGGTTCCCCGAGCTGTTTCGAACGCTGGTCGATCAGGGCGCGGAGATGTTCGTGGTCATAGCGGCCTGGACTCCCGGGCCGTATAAGGAGGATCACTGGATCACCCTGGCGCGGGCCCGCGCGATCGAGAACACCATGTGGACGGTCGCGGTCGGGAAGGCTCCCGAGACCAAGCCCCCGCTGTCGGGTGGACCGACCGGTATCGGCCGCAGCCTGTTGATCGACCCGATGGGAGTCGTCCGGGCCGACCTCGGTGGATTTCCGGGAACGGCGGTCGAGGCCATCGACGACGCCACGACCGAGCGGGTCCGGGAGATCCTGCCGGCACTGGGGCATCGCCGCATCGGAATCGGCGAGGTCTCAGAGTCCTGACGGTCGCCGCGTTGTCGCCGCGGTCATCGCCGGTGAGCCGACCGTGCTCCGGCGTGACTCACCTGCGTCACGCCGATGAGCGCCGTCGGGCCGGCGTTGCTTCCCGAGCCCGGTGCCGTGACGGCGGTATCCGCTCCGTCACAACAGTTCCAGCATGTGGACGGGACGATGTCGGATATCCGTCATAGCCCCCTGACCGGCATGGAGCGGGGATACGTTCGGTGGCAAGGATTCTCGACATTGATCGAGGGTGATCGCCGTATGATCGGATTCCATCGAGTCGTCCATCTGCCCCATGGACTCATTCGTAAGACCTGCCTCACCTGCGCGACCCGGTGGCCGTGCGCGCATCACCTCCTGTCGCTGGCGGTCGCGGAGACCACGGCGCTGGAGGAAGACCCGCTGTGGATTGATCCACTATGGCCTGACCCGTTCGATCTGGAAGGCGATCTGGAAGGCGACGATCCCCGCTGGCTTGAGTGATTGCTCGGTGCTGGTGGAACCCGCCGGCCGGGTAGGCTAGCCGACCAGCAGGTCCACAGCCGCACGCGATGCGTGCCCGAGACGCCCCGGGGAGAGGCTCGATGACCGCAGCGGCGCCGCGAGAACACCTCGGCGACGGTTCGACGGCGTCCGGCAGAACAACCGTTGAGCGCTTCCGGTGACCGCGAGCGCCGACCTGCCGTCCCCGCTGGTCCCGGTGACCGACCCCGAACTGGACCGGTACGGCGTACGGCTGTGGCTCAAGCGGGATGACCTGATCCATCCGCTGATACCGGGCAACAAGTGGCGCAAGCTCAAACACAATCTGGCCGCGGCCACCGATCGCCCGATCCTGACGTTCGGCGGCGCCTACTCCCACCACATCGCGGCGACCGCGGCGGCCGGACACATGTACGGCCTGGACACGATCGGAGTCATCCGCGGCGAGGAACGACTGCCGCTCAACCCGATCCTGGCGCGGGCTCGCGCCCACGGCATGCGGTTGACCTATCTGGACCGTACGACGTACCGGCGCAAGACCGAACCGGAGATCATCGCGAGGCTGCGGTCGGAGTTCGGTGACGTGCAGCTGATCCCCGAGGGCGGCAGCAACGGCGCGGGAGTACGCGGTTGTCGAGAGCTGGGCGAGGAGCTGGCCGAGCAGATCAGCGCCGATCTGGTGTGCTGTCCGGTCGGCAGCGGAGGCACGCTGGCGGGCCTGGCCGCCGGGGTGGCCGAGGGGACTTCGGTCCTGGGGGTGTCGGTGCTGGGCGGGACCGGCTTCCTGGACCCGGTAGTGGCGGATCTGCAACGTGAGGCGTTCGGCGATCGCCTGGGGGACTGGCGTATCGCGTACGGCTTCCACCACGGTGGCTACGCCAAGCGCAGTCCTCAGTTGACGGAGTTCGTTCGACGGTTCGCCGTCACGCACGATGTGGAGCTGGAACCGATCTACGTCGCGAAGGCGCTGTACGCGCTCTATGCACTGGTCTCCAGCGGTGAGATCGCCGCCGGGTCCCGAGTTGTCGCGGTGGTGACCGGGCCGCCGATGAGCTGATTCGGGGCCGGTCGATCAGAGGCTTCTCGGCACTTCTCGACATTCTGAGGTCGCGGGACCCGATGTCCACAGAAGAGGACCGGAGCCCCGGGGCACGCCTGTTCTCGGCGTGCCTAACTCGTCGATCTCGTCCAGCATCCGTGACGCGCGACGGTACTTCGAGAGCAGTCGCGCCCTGGTCGTGGCGCGCAGTCGTGACATCCGGTCGGGAAGCGAGTTGTGTCTGATGTCGGCTCGTTTCACCAGTGCGGCACCGGGAACGGCCGCCACCCGAGCCAGGTAATCCTCATAGGACTCACCGGGGCGTTTCGTCAGCGCTTCGACCAGGGTCAGCACCGGACCGGGAACGCCTTGGTCGGCCAACCCGTCGATGGTCGCCTCGGTGTCCTCGACCACGTCGTGCAGCAGCGCGGCCATCCGCTGATGTGTCGACCCGCCGGCTTCGGCGACGAACTCGGCGACGGCACGCGGGTGATGGATGTAGGGGCGGCCGCTCTTGTCCCGTTGATCTCGGTGGTAGTGATCGGCCAGCCGGTCCACATCGGCGATGGTGATCGGATCAACCGCCGACGGTTCTGTGGGTGTGTGCATCGATGAATCCCGTCAGTATCCGGTTGAACGTGTTCGGCAATTCTAGGTTCCACAGTTGACCCGCCTCGGGGACCAGGTGGAGGCGGGCTTCGCTGAGCAGGTAGGCGGTGTCGGTGGCGACCTCGATTCCCGCCCGGTCCCGCTGCCCCGCCAGCACCAGGGTCGGAACGGTGACCTGATCCAGTCGCGGTCGCAGGTCGGTGTGAGCCAGCTTCGTCAGGGCCTCCCGGATAGTGGTCCGGCCGCAGGCGGCCAGATCCTCGGTGATGACCGTTCGGGCGGTGGGGTTGGGGGACTCCGGCAGCCACAGGATCGAACGCAGCATCGACGGCGGAGCGACCGCGGCCAAGGCGCGGTTGACGGCGCCGGTCGTGGTCTGATGGGTGATCGGTGCCGACAGGGTGAGACTCCCCAGCTTCGACGAGTGGGTCATCGCCGCCAACAACGCGATGGTTCCACCGGCGGCCATGCCGACCAGGTGAGCGCCCTGACGCAGTTCATCGGTGACCGCCTCGACCGCACCACGCAAGGTGAACGGTCCGGGTTGGTCGCCGTGCCCCGGCAGCGTGGGAGTGATGACGCGATACTGCCCCTGTAGCGCGATCCGCTGTGGGTGCCACGCCCGGGGACCTGACCCGAGGCCGTGGACGAACACGATGGTCTCCATGATGGAAGTTATAGTCGCACCGCGCCGCCTCGACCATCGGGTATTCACCCGAGAGGCTGCGTTGGCCCTGCTGTTCGGGTGTGCCAGATTCAGAAGGGCGCCCGCTGGGAGGTTTCACATGCGCGGCGTTTCGTGCGAAACGCCGGTCTGCGAAACCTCCACCGCGTTGCGAACGCCCTCAGCCCGGACGGTGACTCCCGATGAACTGGGACCGAGGGCAACCTCTCAGAGTCGTGTAACGACAACACTTCCACCGTCCCGGTGCTGCCGTCGACCCTGACGCGATCGCCGGAACGAAGGCGTTCGGTGGCGACCGCGGTGCCCACCACGGCGGGAATCCCGAGTTCACGCGCGACGATCGCCGCGTGAGACAGGGTCGCGCCGATGTCGGTGACGACGGCGGCGGCACGGGGGAAGATCGGCGTCCAACCGACGTTGGTGACCTTGGTGACCAGGATTTCGCCGACCTCCAGCGCACCGGCGTCGTCCGGATCGATGATGACGCGCGCGATCCCCTCCACGACCCCGGCCGAGCCGGGAGTGCCCGACACTGTGGTGTTGTCGGTGCCGGTGGGCCGGGCCGGAAGCCGCCCGGTCGCCTTCTCGAACCGGTCGGTGCGGCGGTGCGGATCGGCGGCCCATGCCTCCGGGTCGAAGCGGCCGCGAATCAGGGTCGGATAGACCGGCAGCGACTGGTAGTGGCGGTGTGCCGCCTTGCGCGCCGGGATCGCCGAGGTGGGAGACGAGTCGCCGTCGAGAACCCGCAGCATCTCCGGGGGCGGCAGGAAGAAGATGTCGTCGCCCAGCCCGGTGACCTGACCGGCTTTGAGCATCCACTCACGCATGATCCAGATGCAACGGACGGATTCGGAACGAGTGGCCTCGCGAGCGCGCACCGATTCGGCGTTCTTGCGCAGCCAGCGGCGCAGTTTCCCGACCTGACGCGGATGTGCCGCGGCGAACCGGTCGAGCGCCTCGGAACGTCGGCGTCGCTGCAGTTCCAGCAGCTCGTCGACATCGGGTGCACCGGCGAGGTTCGCCAGTTGGCGATCAATCCACTCGGGATCTTCGGCCGGACGGGGTGTCGACACCTCCAACTCGTCGGGACAACGGTGTCCCCACCTGTTGGCGTAGGTGTCGCGGTCGATCTGCCCGTCGGCCAGTTGCTGAAGTCCGCGCAGCGGCCCGAGACTGGCCATCTCCTGCCCACCGCTGCCGGTGCCACTGGTCAGCGCACTGACATCGGTCTCGTCGACCAGCTTGCGCAGCCATGGTCGAAGCCTGGTCAGGATCGTGCCGTTGACGCGGCTTCCCGCCGCGAGCATACGAGGAGCGTCGTGGAACAGCGGAGCGCAGTGCTCGGTCCAGATCTGTCGCAGCCGTTCGGGAGTCTCCGCGTCGTTGACGGCCTGCCGAGCCCGTTCGCACCGATGTGGATACTCCGCGACGAGCTCGTCGAGATTCTTCTGGTAGTCACGCAGTTCCCGCATCGCTCGCAGTCCCGGTGAGAGGACCTGTTTGATGATGCGGCCACGGGACATCGGAAGCGGTGGCACCGTCAGATCGGCGGGCAACCGCCCGAACACGATCTCGGAGGCACTGCCCATGATCCGCCCCAACCCCAGGGCGCCGGCCGTACCGATCAGCGCCGAGAAGTTCAGATACAGCCTGCCCCCGATGTTTCCGGCCAGGGGCACCGGTTTCGGTTCGGGCATCACCATCGCCACGGTGAGGTTCTCACGGATCAGGGCCCACGCCGCCGGAGTCATGACGTTGGGCATCGCCTCGCCCAGGTTCACCGAGGTCCACAGGAAGTCACCGGCCAGGCTGTCGTTCCAGACCTCCCGATCCTCGGCCAGGCCGGTGATCGGCCGCGCCTGCAGGATGTGCGGCTCGTCGGTCCAGGCCCACTCGATGTCCATGGGACGGCCGTAGATCTCCTCGATCCGGTGGCCCAACTCGGTCAACCTCGCCAGTTCGGCATCGGTGAGGGTGGGCTGATTCCGGCGGTCCCCGGTGATCTCGCGTTCTTCGGTGCCCGATCCGGTCGGTACCGTCTCGACGGTCTTGTCGCCCAGGTCGCGGGTGATGACCGTTCGGGACGATTTGTCGACGATGTACTGATCACCGGTGACGGTTCCGCTGACCAGCGACTCACCCAATCCCCAGGTCGAGTTGACCATGGCGTGGTCGGTGCGTCGGCTGACCGGGTCGGCGGTGAACAGCACACCGGACACCCGCGCCGGCACCAGTTCCTGCACCACCACGGCGATGGCCAGCCCGGTGGGCTCGATGTCGTTGCGGCGGCGGTATTCGACGGCTCGACTGGTCCACAGTGATGCCCAGCAGGACCGGACCGCCGCGATCACCTCGGTGGGACCGGTCACGTTGAGAAACGAGTCCATCTGACCGGCGAACGAAAGATCGGGGAGATCTTCGGCGGTGGCCGAGGAACGCACCGCGAACGGCGGCGTGAGCTTGGCGCAGTGCTCGGTCAGTTCCTCTGCCAGGCCAGGTGGCAGTGCGGCGGTGGCGAACAAGGCGGCCACCTCGTCGGCGTCGGTGTTCGCGGTCAGTCGGCCGGCCACCTCGTCGGAGGCGACGAAGGCGCGGTACGCGTCGGTGATCACGTGGAATCCACCCGGCACGGGCAGATCGGATCGGGCAAGTCGCGCCAGTGAGGCGCCTTTACCCCCCACTGTGGTCAGGTCGGTGGAGTCGGCTAGCGGAAGGGTCCAGGTTGTCCCCGCCATGTCACCTCAATCGGATTCGCTCGGCCGGTATTCGGCCACGGAAAAGTCATCGGATTCGCGAATGGCGGCACGAATTTTACGCATGATCACATCGAAGTCTCGCAAGGTGTCGATGTCCAATCGGTTGAGCAGCGCCCGAAACCGGGCCGCGCCGACGTCGGTGAACTCACTGATCAGCTGCTCGCCCTTCGCGGTCAGCGCGACGCGACGCACCCGGCGATCGGTGGGGTCTTCGAAACGGTGAACCAGGCCCTGGGAGACCAGCCGGTCGACGATACCGGTGACCGTTCCCAAACCGATGCGCAGCCGCTGCGACAGTTCCTGTCCGGATACCGATCCCTCCTGAGACAGGATGATCACGACCTTGAGCTGCTGCATCGTCAGAGTGGAGGCGAGCAACGGCTCGGACCGATCCTGTGCGACCAGGCGCGTCAGGTCGTCCTGCACGGAGCGGATGCTCTCGATGAGCTCGTCGCGGTCGGTCATATCTGTCACGGCGGCACTCCTTTGTGCGGTCGGGTAGCTGAGATCAACCTGAGACACGAATAGTTCGCATGGTGCGAAATGTTATCGTCGGGCGAATTCCTTCGTCAACATTCCCCCTCGAGAGGTCTGCTCATGACCGCACTGGCCAGGCTAAGCCTCGCCAACCGCAGTCTTGTCATCATGATTGCGCTGGTATTGGGCGGGATCGGTGTCTTCGCCATCCCACAGCTCAACCAACAGTTGCTGCCATCGCTCAATCTTCCAATGGTCTCGGTCATCGCGGTGTACCCGGGGGCCTCACCCGAGATCGTCGAATCTCAGGTCACCGAACCCATCGAAGCCGCCATCCAGAGCGTCACCGGCGTCGAGGAGGTCACCTCGACGTCCAGCGAGGGAATGGCCAACATTCGGGTCGCGTTCGACTACGACGCCGACAGCGCCGAAATCTCCCGGGAAATCGAGTCGGCGGTCAACCGCGTCCAGACGCAACTGCCGCAGGACGTCACACCCAACGTCGTCGCCGGAAGCACCGACGACATCCCGGTCATGGCCCTGGCCGTCAGCGCCGGAACCGATGAGGCCGAACTGCTGCGTCTCATGGAATCACAGGTCATCCCCGAACTCGAGAACATCGAGGACGTCAAGGAAGCCACCGTCACCGGTGCCCGCGACGACCAGGTCGTCATCACCCCCGATCAGGCCGACCTCGCCGCAGCCGGGCTCACGCCCGCCAGCATCATCGAGACGCTGCAGGCCAACGGGATCGCGATGCCGGTCGGCAGCCTCACCGAAGAGGATCGCCAGCTCACCGTTCAGGTCGGTGACCAGATCACCGAATTGGAGCAGCTCGAACAGCTCTATTTGACGCCGCAGGCACCGCCGGCGGGAGACCCGGCGTCGCCCGGGGGCGACCAGGCACCGCCCGCCGCACCCAAGCCGGTGGCACTGGGCGATGTCGCCACCGTCGAACTGATCCCCGAGACCGCCACCAGCATCACCCGCACCAACGGTGAACCCAGCCTGGGCGTCAGCATCACGATGCTGTCCGACGGCAACGCCGTCGCCATCTCCCACGATGTCCGGGAACTGCTGCCGAAACTCGCCGACGCCCTGGGTGAGGGCGCCCAGCTGTCGGTGATCTTCGACCAGGCGCCTTACGTGGAACGATCCATCGAGGACCTGACCACCGAGGGGGCGCTCGGCCTGATCTTCGCGGTACTGGTGATCATGGTCTTCCTGCTGTCACTGCGATCCACGATCGTGACGGCGGTGTCGATCCCCATGTCGGTGGTGATCGCCCTGATCGCGCTGTGGGCGGGGGACTACTCGCTCAACATGCTCACCCTGGGGGCGCTGACCATCTCCATCGGGCGGGTGGTCGACGACTCGATCGTGGTCTTGGAGAACATCAAACGCCATCTCAGCTACGGCGAGGCGAAGAACTCCGCGGTCATCAACGGGGTTCGGGAGGTCGCCGGGGCGGTGACGTCCTCTACGCTGACCACCGTCGCCGTCTTCGTGCCCATCGCACTGGTGGGCGGCATGGTCGGGGAGCTGTTCTCGTCCTTCGCCGTGACGGTCTCCGTCGCGTTGCTGGCATCGCTGCTGGTGTCGCTGACGATCATCCCGGTTCTGGCCTACTGGTTCCTGAAGCCGCCGAAGGGCGACGCTTCGGAGCAGGCGGCCATCCGGGAGGCCGCCGAGGCCAAGGAGCTGCGCAGTCCGCTGCAACGCATGTACGTTCCGGTGCTCCGTTTCGCGACCCGCTTCAAGGTCGTGACCATCCTCATCGGACTTGTCGTGCTGGGTGGAACCCTCGCCCTGGCGCCGAACCTGAAGACCAACTTCATCGACGCGGCGGGCCAGGACACCACTCAGCTCACCCAGACGATGCCGGTCGGCACCGACCTCGCCACCACCGACGCGGCCGCGCAGAAGATCGAAGCGGTCCTCGCCGACACCGACGGGGTCGCCGAATACCAGGTCAACATCGGTTCGGGCAACCCGATGTTCGGCGGCATGGGCGGTGGCAGCAACCGGGCCACCTTCAGCATCACGCTCGAAGAGGGCGTCGAGGCTCCAGACATCGAGAACCGGCTGCGCGACGAGCTGGACGGCACGACCGACATCGGTGACATCACCGTCGGCATGAGCGGCGGCGAGATGATGGGCGGCAACGCCGTCGAGGTCATCCTGCAGGGACCCGACTCCGATGCGCTGGCCACCGCCGCCAACCAGGTGGAGACCGCACTGTCGGAACTGGACGACCTTCGTGACGTCAGCTCCAACCTGGAAGGTGCGGCGCCGCGCGTCAGCATCACCGTCGACCGGGAGGCCGCCGCAGCCGTCGGAACCTCCGAAGCGGTGATCGGTCAGTTCGTCGCGCAGGCGTTCAACGGTGCTCCGGTGGGCGAACTGCCGCTGGACGGGCGGACCAGCCGGGTCGTGCTCTCCAACGGAGACGCTCCCGCCGGCCTCGACGAGATCGGGGAGCTGATGATCATGACCGCCGCCGGTCCGGTCGAGCTGTCCGAGCTCGCCGAGGTCACCGTCGTCGACGGACCCACTCAGGTCACCCGCATCGACGGTGAACGAAGCGCCACCGTGAGCGCCGCCGTCGACCCGGCCGACCTGGGAGCCGTCACCGCCAACGTGCGCGACACCCTGGACGGTCTCGACCTGCCGGCCGGAGTGACCTTCACGATCGGTGGATCCAGCTCCGATCAGGAAGAGGCGTTCGCCGACCTGGGGCTGGCCATGGCCGTGGCGATCGCACTGGTCTTCATGATCATGGTCGCGACGTTCCGCAGCTTCATCCAGCCGTTGATCCTGCTGGTGTCGATCCCGTTCGCGGCCACCGGCGCGCTGGCGTTGCTGCTGGTCACCGACACTCCGCTGGGCGTCCCGGCCATGATCGGCCTGTTGATGTTGATCGGCATCGTCGTGACCAACGCGATCGTGCTGATCGACCTCATCAACCAGTACCGGGCGCAGGGGATGAACATTCACGACGCGGTGATCGCCGGCGGACGGCGACGACTTCGTCCCATCCTCATGACGGCGATCGCCACCATCGGGGCGCTGACCCCGATGGCGATCGGGTTGACCGGAAACGGTGGCTTCATCGCGCAAGACCTCGCGATGGTCGTCATCGGTGGTCTGGTCACCTCGACCGTGATGACGTTGCTGCTGGTACCCACGCTCTACACGATCGTGGAACGTACCAAGGAACGTTTCCGGCGCAAGCCGTCCCGTGAGGAACCGGCTGAGAGCCAGCAGCCGGAACCGGTCCTGGTCGGGGCCGAATAACCGACAACGAAAAAGGGGCGCCGGACCGCAACGGTCCGGCGCCCCTTTCCCTTGCGATCGATCAGAGGGCCGGGTTCTCCGACACGGCCTGTCCGAACCGAGTGACCGGATTGGCCAAGCCGTACTTGGTCGTCAACTCCGTCAGGCCGGGCTCATCGGCGAAGCCGGTGGGCAACGCGGTGTCGTACTCGGGGACCGGTACGTCGGTGACGGTCCGGACCACCTTCGGAGCCACCGCGAGGTAGTCGGCGGCCTCGGCGAGCGAATTGCGCACCCGAGGAGTCAGCGAACTGGTCGGGTCGGCGGCGGCCGCC
>Ga0233365_1001387_pt1 | contig 10348 bp, 6 predicted proteins | sample ElkDunMinimDraft_27_FD_191535 | JGI IMG/M metagenome (GOLD analysis project Ga0233365, IMG submission 191535) | Fecal eukaryotic communites from dung pellets of Tule Elk in California, USA - Elk Dung C36 | ecosystem: Host-associated > Mammals > Digestive system > Large intestine > Fecal | place... | reverse complement strand
AGTGTAAAAATTATTTTTACGCAAGCCAGAGTTATTAATTTCGTTAAAAGATGTTGACATAGAATAGTTTCCTTCCAGCTTAACATTACTTTTCAGTTTTCTGAAATAAAAATTCGATGTGACACCTGCTCTAAAAGTATCACCTCCTTTTATAAAAACAGTTTCACTCAACGAACTGTTTTGGTCGATTAAACTTCTACTGGATAAGACATTACTTTGTTTGCTGTAGTTTAGGTTGAACGAAAAGCGGTAGCGGTTAAGATAATGACGAATACTGTAACCAAGATTTGCCATTTGCGAATCGGTTAATCTGAATTCTCCCAATCCTTTTGAAAAACTGCGCGACGATTTAAGCAGATACGTATCATTTACATTCATAAACGGCGTGTTTCTGAAATTAACCATGTAGGAGCCTGAAAAAATATGTGTGGGTGTTACGTCCCAGTTAAAATTCAAAGACGGATTTACATAAAACGGATTCTGTTTCTTGCTTGACTCCAAAGTCGTAAAACTGTTGAAAAGCTGATGCGCTTCTGCACGACCTGAAACTTTAAAGGTATTCCATTTCCACGTATAGCCACTTTTTGCATACAAATCTCCCAAGGTAAACGAACTATCAGTCTGAAAACCTTCCGGACGAAATCCAATGTTATCATCAAACAGCTGGAAAACCGTATTCATAGTCTCTTCATTAAGCTCATAACCAACTTGAAATTCAATTAAATCGTTGTTTTTTTGTCGAAGCTTAAAATCTGCTTCCAATCCCACATACGTTTTTTTGTTTGTAATATCATTGTTCATGGCATCTGCATCAAACGAAAACAGATCACCCATTAAATAGTCATTTATATTATAAAGCTGCGGAATTTTATTTGAGAAAAACCTTCCTTTAAGTACTACTGCATTTTTTTCTTTCCACTTATGGGTATACGCTACTTTTTGATCAAAAAAAGTGTTTTGGGTTTGTAAACGCTCTAAAGTACTGATTCCGTTAAAGGTTAAATCATTAAAGTTGTTTGTGCTACCCTGATTCCAAACGGAACTTAACTGCAACATCTGTGTTTTAGAAACATCATAGGTAGCCAGCAGATTTATATATCCTTTTTTAAGATGACTTTTGAAGTTATTTTGCTGGGTATTTTCAAAATAGGTTGTGCCAACACTGGTAACGCTGTAACTGTTGTTGAAGGCATAATTTTCATCAAACCCCAAGAAACCTACTGTTTTTATTTTAAGCTTTTCGGTAACAGGAACAATAGTACTCAGTGAGATATGCTCTGCATTATTTATGCGTGTTCGATGATCTTTAAGCTGGCCAGCTCTCGCACCGCTTAGTCCCATAACCTCGTTAAGCTGATTTCCCTGACCGACTGATTCTACTTCGTAATTATTGTAAAACATGCTTTCTAATGAACCAACCTTATCCATCCCCACATTGTTTAATCCGAAGGTTAGAAAATTCTTATACTTCTTGCTAAAATTCATCAGGTTGCCCGAAACATCATATCGATTCTCGGTAATCAAACCATAACCGAGACTGATATCGCCAAACCACAAATCTTTGTATTCTTCGTCAACGGTAAGGTTTAATGCTACTTTATTACTTTCTTCTACACCTTTTAAAAGTTTATTGTTGGAATAGTTGCGCAAAACCTGCACCTTATCCAACGGTTTGTTAGGCATATTCTTTGTTAGAAGGCTGTAGCCACGATTGAAGAAATCGTCGCCATCTACCATTACTTTTTCTATTTCGGTATCCTCAAATTTAATTTTTCCGTCTTTTTCAACGGTAATACCCGGTATGTTTTTCAGTAAATCTTCAACCACCACTTCACGTCCGGTGCTGAAGGCTTTGGCATCGTAAACCAATGTATCCCCTCGCAACTGTATGGGGTTATCAATCTCTATTACTAGATCTTCCAGTACCTCATTACTTTCTTCTAAGGTAAATGTAAGATTATATTCTTTTGAACTTTTGGTAATGTTTAAAGGTTGTTGTTGTTTTTCAAAGCCTATTTTGTTTATTTCTACCATAAAACTGCCTTCATTCTCGGTATTGATGGAAAAAGCACCTTTGGCATTAGTAAAACCAAACTGTAAAATATTATCGGATGCATCTTTTATTAAAACAGAAACGTTCGGTATAGGTTCTTTTGCAGACGAAACTACTATACCCTTACAAACAGTTTGTGCTTGTAACGAAACGGTTGTAAGCAATATGAATAATAGTGTATGTAGTGTTTTTGGCATTATGTTCTGTTAAGAGTAATTATTTTTCAGTCGTATTTTCCTCCCATTCGTACACGCGCTCCAAACCAAAACGCCCAAGAGTTTTTGAAGTTACTGTAGTACCCCTTTCTTGATTTAAACTTGCCATTAATGCATTAAAAGCTTCCTTTTCTTCGGCAAAATATTCTTTTAAATTTATCTTCTTAATACCTTTTGAAGGAAAAGGTGATTCTTCTGTTAACTTTTCTATTTTTTCTAATTTAAATACCACGCTTTGGTCTTTATCTGTAGCTTCAAGAATAAGTCCAGGTAAACCATACCATTTCCACGGGCCTGCGTTTATAGGTATTTCTGGAGTAAACCAGACTTCAAAGTTATTGCCTCGGAAAGTAGTTGTAGCTTTATAACAGTTATAATTTTGTATTTGTTTTGTTTCATTTGTAATTTTCCACTTATAAGTAACCTCATCGGTAACCACAACAGGCTTTTTCATTATATACCTGATCATTTCAATTTTATTGGCTACATGGTCTACTTTTAAATACTCATCGGGAAACTTACTATAATCTGTAGAACCACTTCCTCCTTTCCGTACGGTAGCTCCATCCTCATTTATATAAGTGGTGTCTTTAACTACTTTTATAGGAACAGTAGACGCCATTATGGTTTGCATTACTGTTGGTTGATTTTCTTTTACATACAATACGGCATCACTTTTTCGATTTCCTTCAAATCGTTTGTAAGTTATTTTGTAATTGTTTGTTTGCGCTAGCAGCATTTGGCAGCACATCAACAACGTAAGAAGATATAATTTTTTCATTTTTTGTGTTTTTTGTTAATTTTGATCTTACAATTTTAAATATATAAAAAAATTTCTGCTTTCTTCTATTTCTCTTCCCATTCGAATATTTTCTCCAGTCCACCCCTTTTATAATTGGTGGTTGTTTGAACATTTCTGTCTGTAGTAAGTACCGGTGCTGTAAAGAAATCGTCTTGCTGAATTATGTATTCTTTAAGAGATAGTTCTTTAAAGTCTTTTATGGGAAAAGGAATTTCCTGTGTTAACTTTTCTATTTTTTCTAATAAAAAAACATTTTTCTTTTCTACATCGTAAGCTTCAAGAATAAGCCCAGGTAATCCGTACCATTTCCAGGGTCCTATATTAAGTGGAATATCGGGTGTGAACCATGCTTCGAAATTATTCCCTCGAAAAGAAGTGGTTGCTTTATAGCAGGCATAATTTTGAATTTTCTTAGTTTCGGAAGTTATTTTCCAATTGTATTTTAAGTTATCATCAATAACAATAAAACCGCGCTTTAGTCCTATATAGTCAATAGCTGTATTTTTATTACTCTGCTGATCTACCTTAATATAAGTGTCAGGAAATGCACTGTAACTGAATTTCTCATTAGATGTAATACGCATAATGACTGCGCCCGGCGCATAATCTTTTTCGTTTATTTTTGGCACCTCTACTTTTTCCAACTCTACTGTTGATGCCATTGGAGAATGCATAACTGTTGGTTCGTTTTCTTTGACATACAGAACGGCGTCTCTTTGTAACTTTTGACCGTATGAAAGAAATTGTTTGTACGTAATTTTATAATTGTTTGTCTGCGCCGTTATAATTTGTGTGCAGACCATAAATAATAATAGAATGATTTTTTTCATAATTGTTTTTGGTTGTAATAATATCTAATAATGATAGTTACAAAGATTTTATTATTATTTTTTTTCTTCTTCCCATTCATAAACAAGTTCCGCACCGTGACGTTTTTTCACTTCCCGTCTAACGGTTGTTTCGCGATCTGTAAATAAGGGCTGATCTACAATCTCATCGCGCATGGCAACGAACTGTTGCATGGTAACCTTATCAGTTATTGTATTTGTTACCAGACTTGAAAGATCTTTATTCAGCTTATCACTTTTCTGAAATTCTATTTTTACGGCTGTATAATTATTGCGTTTATTTCCATCATGCGCCTCTATGATCAAACCAGGTAATCCATGAAGCTTCCACGGACCGTACGGGTACGGAACAGACGGTGCATACCATGCTTCCCAATCAACTCCTCTAAAACGGGTAGTAGCCTTAAAACATTCTACTCCGCTGATTATTTTTTTCTCTTGAGACAGTTTCCAATTTTGTTGAACATTGTCAGTAATAAGTGCATAACGGTCTTTCATTACCGGCTGTATAAACTGGACTGTGTTGCCGTCACGGTTAAATTTGTAAAACGTATTGTTTTTTACTTCGCCAATGTAACGGAAACTTTTAGTATTACTGCCTGCATTTATCTTCTCTTGTTCTTTCTGCCATTTCTCATTTTCAATAACAGACTTCCTATATTGGGTAAGCATATCATCTTCATAGAGTGATCCATTATCATTTGCATATAAAAATGCGTTACGTTCAATAGTTTTTGAAAAGTCGAAAATCTGATTGTAAACTACGTACAAATCGTTTTCTTGGGCGTTTACATTAAAACAGACCAGTATAAAAAAAAGTACTCTATACATTTATATTAAAATTATTTTTATTTAGTAACTTGTTTTTCCCATTCGAACATAAGCTCTATACCGTTTCTTTGAAAAGCATCACCTTCAATAACATAATCCCGCGAACCGGACAAACTTCTAAAGTTCATGGCATCATTAAATAATTCATCGAATGTTTTTAGATCGACCTTCTTAAATTTCTTCAAATTCAAATCTTTCACACTTGTAACAGCTTCTTCTATTATTTCAGTTAAAACAAATGCGAACCGATTGGTGTCCTCAGTTAATTCCATCATTAAACCAGGTAAGCCATAAAATTTCCATGGTCCATACACTACTGGGATTTGTGGGCAGTACCACACAGTCCAATTTCTACCTCTAAATGTTGTAGTTGCCTTGCTACATATCAAGCCTTGAATTTCTTTTTTATCAGAAGTCAATTCCCAATCAATCACAAGAGTATTATCGTTTATTAGATAAGGAATTTTTAACAGTTCATAAGTATAATTTAGCTCATTTAAATTTTGTTTATAATAGACAAAATCATCATCACCACTTACGTTAACTGTGAAAGTTGGTTTTTCCTCGGTTTTTTTTTTAAAATTATTCATTTGATCGATGTAGACCGCATTGTTCTCTTTTTCGTTAAATAAAAGAGCACCTGTCCGTACGGTATCATCTACATACAACAAATAATTAAATTGCTTTTGACTATATATTGTATTACAAACTAATGATAAAAAAAAGATTAATATCAGCTTCTTCATATATAAACGGTTAGTATATCAAGATTAGTATAACGTTTTAAGTTTTATAGTAAATATCACCATAAACAAAAATGAGCTTAATTCACTAAATTACAAATAATTTGAAAATTTTAAGGAAATTAACAAAATATTCTCATCTTTTAGACACAGACGAAATAACAAACACCACATATTAGTTGATTTATTGGAGTTCAGTGATGTTTAGCAATTGAACAGTCTATTAGGTTTGTATTTAGTTAATTCAGTTTATCTGATTACTTTAGAACTTAAAAATCGCTAGGTATTCAAAGAGGTAAAAGCGATATAAAAGACGTTTATCATATTTTAGAATATACTATTACAAATAAGCATACGTTGTGACTATTAAACATTCCATCAGAAAACCAAAGTCGTTTAAAAGCCTTTATAACAGTAGACAGAACGGTATATAAAAATGTCTGCTTAAATATAAAATAGTTTAAAAAAACCTTTAAAATACTGAGTAAATCTATTGATGTTAAGATGCTAAAAAAAGATGAAATGAAACAACTTAAGTAATCGATGTAGTATCTATAATCATAATGAAATCAACATGATCCACAAATTAAAGCTTATTACTAGAGAAAAACATTGGAAGGTGAACACCGTATGAGTATATAAATGCTGAAACCATCAAATTAGTATTAAGAATTTTTGCTGTTACAAAAAGAGAAAATCCATTTATAAAATTAATTGCTTAATTACTTGTTTTTATCTTAGAATGCTGTTAAGACACAGTAGCAGTAAAAAAACTAATGAGAATATTTTTTTGTATTTAAAGGCAGGCAGCAGTTATTTTATTGTGTTTATTTTAACATTCGGGTGTCTTTCAAATTTAACACCAAAAAATTGTAACCCTGAAAATTAAATAATAAAGTTTTTTTACTTAATAAAACACTACACGAGAATAATACTTTTGTTAGCTATAATTGTAGTTTTGCTTGTGTATATTTGTTAATGAGGTTAATAGAAGATATAATATAATGGACAAGCATTTATTAAAATACAAAATTTGCCAAAGTACAATGCGGCTTTTTTCATCGAAAGGATTTGAAAATGTAATCAAGGGAAAGATTGCAAAATAGGCCGAGCTGAACGAAGCTTATATTTACACATATTTTGGATGCAAAGAAGACATTATTTTATATCTGTACCAAAGTATAAACAGTGACTGGCTTTTTTTTCTAAGCAACCTTTTGGTGGATAAATTATCCGAAAGATTTGAAAGTGCACTGATAAAAAAAGTAGAGTTTATGGAAGCGTATTCTACAGTATTAAATGATTGTAAGCTATTCTTTTATAATTTTATAATTAGCTTCTTCTCCATCATTTGTAAAAAAACTAATAAAATAAATACCCTCTTTTAATTTTTGAATATTAATAGTTTTAGTTTTGGAATTTTCTTCAGCTAATACTACTTTACCTAAAATATCATAAACTATAAAACCTTTTATGTCTTTATCAGTTTCGAAATGGATATAATCTTTGGCAGGATTTGGAAACAGCTTTATTTTCGCACCTGTAAAGGTTGGTTTCGACGCACTATCATTCGAAAAAAAGTATTTACGCAATATACTGCTATACACAGTTTGAGGATTTCCCACAATTGAATACATGCCTAAAAACACAATAGATTTACCATATAACTCAAAACTATTGTTATAAGCTGGATATCCTACAGGAGAAAGCTCCGGAGTAATTATTTTTCCATTTGTTCCAAAACTATTATCTAAAATTCCAAACTTATCAATTTTCACTGCGTACATAGTTCGGATACCAGTTCCTGAAACAATGTAAGAATCGTCACTTAATCGCTGTATTTTTGAAGGATTTGAAGAAGATTGGACAGGTATTACTCCTATTCCTCCATTAAAAAATGATGTATCTAAAGTTCCATTATGGGTTAGTTTGTACAAAATCAAACCAAAGCAATTCGCTCCATTACAAAGACTACCAGAAGAAAAACCAACAACACTACCATTAGACAACACATCAATATGGGTATAGTCACCAACATACTGTCCTCCTTGATAAGTGAAATGTCCCCCACTACCAAAATTTGTATCCAAAACACCACTTGAATTCAATTTAGACACAACAATTCTACGATTGGTTGTTGATATCTGTTGTCTTCCACCTAGGAATATTTCATTTAAGTCATTAATTATAATTTTACTATATCTGTAAGTTGTACCTAAATTAATTTCGCCGTTAGTCCCGTAAGTGGTGTCTAAAATTCCATTAGGCAGTAATCTTATAATACCATAACTAAAATTTACAGCTTTTAACAGGTAGATATTTCCTGCTAAATCCACATCTATATCCACATATGAAAGGGTTTGATTAAAAGTGTTAAAACTACTTACATAGTTACCATCTTCATCAATCTTTTCAATTTTACCTCCAGAAGCACCATCAATTATAAGGTAGTTACCATCATTAGCGGATTTAATTTGATTATAGTTTCCAAGAGGTGTGATTTTTTTATAACCTGTACCATGAAATGTAGTGTCTAAAAAACCATTCGGAGTAAACCGAGCTATAAGACCTATGCCAACGGCCAAAATATTTCCATTAGGTAATTTTGTAGAATCAAAAAGCGTTACACTAGAAACTTTACCTCCACTGTTAAGGCTGAACTCTGTATATCCATTATTAGTTCCAAATGAAGTGTCAAGCAAATTTTCTTGAGCAAGAAAACGAAAAGGTAATAAAAACACTAAAAATAGTAATAATTTATTCATATTTTTTTTAAATTATTTATAAATATATTGATTAATTTCTTATTATCAAAGACTTATAAAATATTTACACTCAATAACGTTATAATTATTGCAGTTGTTCTGTTGTCATTAATTCATAATTATTAGAACACCTTTAATATTTTTTTTTAAGTATATCTGCATAAAATTTTTTGTTTTCTATATATCTACGCTATTTGTACATTAATTGCTGTGTACTTAAATTTATTCAGTATATTATACTATGAATTTGACAGAAAAACATATCGAACCACCAAAACGAACGTTATTGCGCACCGTATCTTTCTATTAAACAACGAATTGCTAAAAAATATAGACAAGAAAAACGATCTGTTAAATCATTTTTCCTGTCTAGTAGCCGACGATGAGTACATATCGAAACATTTTGTTGAGCATTTGGAACGAATAGCCAACATGTATAAAGATGATTATCCATTTTAGGATAAACAATAAAGATGAACATTTAGTTCGTCTTTATTGTTGTGTATAGATCATTTATAACATAAAAACTTAGAAGTGCTTTAAAATTATCTACAGTTTTTATTATGTAGTCTATAGACCAATTTACTAATTTTACTTCTTAATAACTTTTACTGTAGCTGTATTTCCTTGTGTGGTAGTTACTTTTATAAAGTACGTACCTGTGGTTGCATTTTGCAGGTTTAACTGGTTACTACTGCCAAACATGCCGTTTTGTATTTCACGCCCGTTCATATCGTAAACTACATAATTTAACAAAGTTTCATCGGTTTCTATATTTATAATATCATTGGTAGGGTTTGGGTAAACATTTACCTTAATGTTGTTAAATTTTGCGGTGCTGTTGGTGCCGCAGGCATAAGCTCCTAACTTGGCAACAAAAAAGTCGGATTCTCCTGCACTGGTAATCGGTGTGATACCAGAAGTATTAGAAAACAGTGCACCCTTAAAATGTCCTCCTGTAACATAGTTCCCATCCCTATCTACAGCCAAAGCAGTCATACGGAGAAATTCGCCTTTTTCTGGAATCCAATGCATACCTATTGTTGTTCCGGTTTGTTTATTGAACCTTAATACTGTGGGACTTGGTCCTTGAAATTGACCATTATTTTGAGTAAAACTATCCCAAACGAAATATCCTTCGGTACTGCCCATAGCAACTTCATTGTTTTTTATAGCAATGCCTTTAAATCTTAACCCCCCCATACTAGAGGTATAATTAGGAGCATAAGATGTAGGTGTTTTTGCCCATTGTACAGTTCCACCACTGTTAAATTTAATAAGTATTGGAATATTGTAATTCACTGTAGGGGTATGATTAAAGGTTGTATTTAACGGATCACTAGGATCATAGATTTTTAATGGTTGGGTATTATCTAATTGGAAGACGCGCCCACTCATATATATATCAGAATTTGTATCTATTTTTAAAGAGGTAATTTGATTAAAGGAAAGTTGGTTATTGACGGGTTGCGTATAAATTTCTCTATGCCATAGCAAGCCGCCATCAGTACCGTCAATAGTGAATATAAACGAACGGTTTACCACACTACTGCCATCATAAGTAAGTGGTATTATTGGTGCTCCCAATCGGTGACCCGCTAAATAATATCTGTTTAGGTTTTCATCGTAAGCAAAATAGGTAGATCCTTTAGCAAAACCGGTTCCGTCCGGAATCGGCAAAAGCATACTGCTTACATAATCTAAATCGCTGTCATATTTTACCAAATAATATTGAAATGCGGCAGTGGTATTGGGAACATTAACATTATTGTCTAAATAACCATTCCCTTTACGTAAGCCAATTATAAAATGTAAGTTATCTTTACTGTCTATTGCAAGGTCTAATAATTGGGGAGGTAAAAACTCCATAAAATTAACAGTTCCTTCTAAAGCTTCTTTTTTGATATAATTTCCATTGCTGTCGTATTTTACTAAATATGCTGTTTTAAAACCCTCTTGTGCTATTTGTGGGTTGGTAAGATCAGGATAAGGTATGGAGTCTGTTGGGCTGAAGTGAACAGGATGTCCGTCCGGAGTAATATAACTATTACTCACATAAGTGCCTATATACACATTGTTTTGGCTGTCTAA
>Ga0233365_1001385_pt1 | contig 10351 bp, 7 predicted proteins | sample ElkDunMinimDraft_27_FD_191535 | JGI IMG/M metagenome (GOLD analysis project Ga0233365, IMG submission 191535) | Fecal eukaryotic communites from dung pellets of Tule Elk in California, USA - Elk Dung C36 | ecosystem: Host-associated > Mammals > Digestive system > Large intestine > Fecal | place... | reverse complement strand
CGACTCCTGCGCGTCGTGGCGATCGTCGGAGTCGGATCGTCGGTGCTCGGCGGGATACCGGTGGGCCTCCAAGTGGCGCACGTGATTCCGTCGACGTCGTTCGTCACCGACTACGCCTTCTCCGCGCTGCACGTGGCCACCGGGGTCCTCGGCGGCCTGGGCTACGCCGCCCTGTTCGGACTGTTCGCCGGTCGGGTGGCCGCTCGCGGCGGCGCCTTCGCGCGAGCCGTCACCGCGTGCGGCAGACGGTCACTGAGTTGCTACCTGTTCCAATCGGTCGTCTTCGCCGCGTTGTTCGCTCCCTACACCCTGGGACTCGGCGCCTCACTGGGGTCGGCTGCCACCGCGGGTATCGCCCTGGTGACGTGGGCGGTCGGTGTCGGGCTTGCCGAACTCATGCGGCGCGCGAACCATCCCGGTCCCGCCGAGGCGATGCTGCGTCGGCTCAGCAATCGACGAATTTGACAGACTGAGCCGATGACCTCGCTCCTCAGGCGACCGGTGGCCGACCCCGATCATTGGAACCGGATCTGGGTGCTGCTGGTGTATCCACTGCTGGCCGCGCTGTCGGTGATCGCCGTGGTGCGCGCGACCGATGGGACACACCGCGGCATCCTCATCGCGTTGTCGCTGCTGTTGGCGGCCTGGCACGCCTGGTTCATCCTGGCTCACCAGCGCTGGTGGGAGCGGGCACTGCTGCCGATGGCGGTGTACTTCCTCGGAGTGGTCGCCCTGCTGGCGCTGCTGGTGTCCTACGACGGTGTACTCCGGTTCGCGGTCGTCGGTTTCGTCCCGATGGCGTTCGTGGCGTTGCCCGGTCGGTGGGCATATCCCGGTGTGCTGGTGTTGAGCCTGCTGATGGTTGAGAACGGCCTGGCCGGCCTGTGGCGCGGCGAGTTCACCGCCTCCGGACTCGTGTTCGTCGTCGTGGTGACCATCGTGATCGGGGTGATCGGCGGGATGATGCGAGTGATCGAGCGGGAGGCGATTCGCGGCAATCGGATCAACGCCGAGCTGAGGGCCATGGCCGAGGAGAACCTCGCGTTGCACGAGCGACTGGTGGAACGGGCGCGTCACGCCGGTGTCGCGGCCGAACGCGCCCGACTGGCGCGCGACATGCACGACACGGTCGCCCAGGGGCTCACCGGGATCGTCACCCAGCTGGAGACCGCCGAAGTGGAATCCACACTGGATGAATCGACCCGGCGGCGGTTGGAGATCGTCCGCCAGTTGGCGCGCGACAACCTGGTCGAGGTGCGTCGCACCGTCGAGGCACTGCGGCCCGCCGCGCTTGAAGACGCCGACCTGGCCGACGCACTGGCCGCCGAGGTGGCCGCCTGGCGTCGTCGCAACGACATCGCCGCCGACTTCACCGTCACCGGAACGCCGGGATTCGCCGATGCCGACGTCGCCGAGGCCGTGTTGCGAGCGGCGCAGGAGGCACTGTCCAACGTCGCCAGACACGCCGAGGCGACGCGGGTCGGTGTGACGCTGTCGTACCTGGGGGACGCCGCCGATGAGGATGACCTGGTCGTGCTCGACGTGCGCGACGACGGAGTCGGGTTCGTCGTCGGAGAACGACCAGGATTCGGGTTGATCGGTATGCGCCAGCGCGTGGAGCCGCTGGGCGGCCGCGTCGACGTCGAATCCACCCCGGGAACCGGGACGGCGATCAGCGTCAGCCTGCCGTTGCGAGGTGACCGGAGATGACGGTGCGAATCCTGATCGTCGACGACCATCCGGTGGTACGCGACGGGCTGCGTGGAATGCTGGCGTCGCAACCGGACTTCACCGTGGTTGGTGAGGCTGGCGGCGGCGCCGAGGCCCTGGCCTGGCTGGCCAACGCCGCCTCGCCGACCGCCGAGGCCGCCTCCGACGAGACGGTTGGTCCCGTGCACACCGCGACGTCGGCCGGTGCTCGGCGGATCGGTCGGGAACCGACCGAGAGCACGCCCCCATCGGTCGACCTGGTGCTGACAGACCTTCGCATGCCCGCCCCGGCCGGGGCCTCCCTCATCCGGCTGATCCGCCGTGACCATCCCACGATTCGAGTCCTCGTACTGACCACATACGACACCGACTCCGACATCATCCCGTCGATGGAGGCCGGAGCGGTCGGATACCTGCTGAAGGACACTCCGCGAGAGGAACTGTTCCGAGCCGTGCGGATGGCCGCCGACGGTCAGACCGTGCTGTCGCCGCCGGTGGCCGACCGGTTGGTCAACCGGTTGCGCCGTCGCCAGGAGCAGCCGACGTTGAGTGGGCGGGAACGAGAGGTCATCGCCCTGGTCGCCGCCGGGAACTCCAACCGGGACATCGCCGCGGCGCTGTTCATCAGTGAGGCGACCGTCAAGACGCACCTGATCCACATCTACGCCAAACTCGGCGTCAACGACCGCGCCGCCGCAGTGGCGGCGGGCTACGACACGGGAATCCTGGGCGGTTGAGGAGAGATCAGGACTTCGGCAGCGTCGAGGATTCATCCCGTGGGTGGCGGATGCCCGGGTGATCGGCGGGCAGGTTTCGGCGTAGCACCCACCAGCTGACCGCCAGGCAGGCCGCGATCAACGGCCAGGTCATCGCCACTCGCGCGGCGGTCAGCGCGCCAACCGCACCAGCCAGCCACAATGGAATGAACACGATCAGTCGCAGAACGTATTGGGCGACCCAGATCCAGCTGGCGCGGCCGTACGCCTTCACCAGCGCCCGGTCATTGCGCCACCGGGTCTTCTGCCCCAGCACGGTTCCCACCACGACACCCAGCAGCGGCCACCGGATCACGATGCTGATGATCCAGGCCAGCGCGCTGGCGCCGTTGCTGAGCAGCTGAAGAAGAAAAAAGTCCTCGCCGCGACCGGTGTACAACGCGATGAGCCCGGCCACGCACACCCCGGCCAGGCCGATGAGGACCGAGCGGGGCTTGTCGCCTCGACGCAGTCGCCAGAGCGCCAGGGCGGCGCCGACCACCACGGCGACGAGGACGCCGATACCGACCGATCCGTCGGACAGCCACCAACCGAGGCCGAAGGCGACCGGGGGAAGCGTCGCGTCAATCGCGCCGCGCTTGCCGCCCAACAGGTTGGCAAGGGATTCTGGCTGATCGCCACTGGGTGCGGTCACCGGCTCATCCTCGATCGACTCCTAGGCGGGTTTGGGCTGGTTAGGCAAGCCTAACGCCTATCTGATCGAGTGATCTCCTCCGCTGGGAGGGTCGGATCTTGCTCACTTGTTTGGTCACAGAACCGTGGGCGCGTGCGCGCGGTTTGACGGAACTGCTAGGTTGCCGGAGCGGACAACAAGCGGCCCGCTTTTCGCCCGCCGGGCCGGGATGGCAGTATGCGCTAGATGCTGGGTACTAAACGGTTGACGGAGCAGCAACTGACTGACCTGCTGCGTCGACTCCAGCGTGTCGAGTTCGGCAAATGGGGCGAAACCGACATTACCACTGTGGTCGGCGCGTTGGGTTGGGACCTGCAGCACGGCGAGGTCGACGTCGGAATGTGGCGCGCCGAAACCGGTTACGAGACCGGCGCCGTCATCATCGACCGCATTCCACCCCAGCAGAATCTCGCCAGTCGCGCCCAGTTCTACGCCATCGAACTCATGGTGCTGCGATCGGCGGTACGCGGTGAAGCCGGAGAGAACCACCGCACCATCGTCTTCCGCGAAGTCCTGCGCATCATGCTTCGCGAGTTCGGTCGACCGGACGTGCGCGGCGGCGACGGTGGCCCGTGGGCTCGCTGGCGCGACCCGGTTCTGACCGTCGAACTACACCTGCGCCGATTCCACGGCGGAGTCAGCCTGCGCCTGTTGGCCACCGAGCCGCTGGAACAGATGGAGGCCAACGCGATCCGGCGTGGCGACGTGTCGGGCTGGACGGCCTATTCGCAGCGGCCGGAACTGCCGCTGGAGCCGGCCGTCAGCGACATGGGGGAGTTCACCGCCCGCCTGTCGGGTGTTCTGATCGACCTGGCCGGCGACGTCCCGGTCGTCGACACCGCGGGCACGGTCGTGTTGCGCACCAGCGACTGGTCGGCGCGTTACGTGCTCGCCTCCGTCGACGGCGGCCTGCGGGTCGAGGCGTCGGCGGCGGTCAAGGGCTCACACCGTGAAGGACTGGGTTACCTGTCCGGACTGGGATTCCAGCAACCGTCGGGCAAGATTCCCAACTGGTCGCGCCGATTCGGTGACGGGAGTCGAGAATCGGCCTCGGCGGCGGCCCACATGATGGTCGACGCGTTGCGCGCCTTCGGCATCGATGACCTGTACGACATCGTCTACGACGCGTTCACCGCCGACGGAGAACGGATGTACCTGCCGGTGCTGGGTATCGCCAGCGCCGACTCGATGACCTGATCCCCGCGCGGTGCGGCCTCGATTCACCGTGCCGACGGTTGTTCCGTTGACGGTTGCTCTGCCGTGCCGACGACGCTTCGCTGTGTCGATGCCGCTTCGCCTCGGCCCGGAATCACGGTGGCCCAGCGGCTTCGAATGCCGGCCGGACCACCGGTCCAGGACCGCAGCGTGCGCGATCGAGTTCCGTTCAATAACTGGTACCCATGGCATCGCGGACCTCGGCCAGCCGCCGATCGGCGATGTCCTCGGCACGGGCGTTGCCCTCGGCCAGGATTCGCCCCACGATCGTCGGGTCGGTCGCGAATTCCCGGCGCCGCTGGCGGATCGGCGCGAAGTACTCGTTGACGGTTTCGGTCACCAGCTGCTTCAGTGCCGCCGCTCCGCCGTCGCCGATCTGTTCGGCGACGGTTTCGGGCGTCATGCCGCCGCACAACGCGGCCAGCATGACCAGATTGGACACCGCCGGGCGGTTCTGCGGATCGTATTCGATACGCCGATTCGAGTCGGTGGTGGCGGTGCGGATCAACGCGGCCGTCTGATCACTGGTGGCGGCCAACGGAATCGCATTGCCGCGACTCTTGCTCATCTTCGCCGCCCCGTCGGTGCCCAGCAGTCGCGGAGTGGCCGACAGCAACGGCTCCGGTGGAGTGAACAGCGGTGCGTAACGTTCGTTGAAGCGCCTGGCGATCGTGCGCGTCAACTCCAGGTGCGGCAGCTGATCGTCCCCGACCGGAACCAGATTCGCGTCGCAGAACAGGATGTCGGCGGCCTGATGTACCGGATAGGTCAGCATGAGTCCACTGACTCCCGAGCGCCCGCTGCTCTCGATCTCCTCCTTGACGGTGGGGTTGCGCGACAGCTCGGACATCGACACCAGACTCAGGAACGGCAACATCAGCTGGTTCAGAGCCGGAACCGCGCTGTGAGCGAAGATCGTGGCATCCTCGGGGCGCAGGCCCACCGCCAGATAGTCCAAGACGACTTCGCGCACCATGTCGCCGATCTCGCCGGTGGTGTCGCGATCGGTGATCACCTGGTAGTCGGCGATCAGAACGAACATGTCGATGCCTTGGTTCTGAAGCCGAACCCGGTTCTGGAGGCTGCCGAAGTAGTGGCCGACGTGCAGCGAACCGGTGGGGCGGTCGCCGGTCAGCACCCGATGATCGGTGGGGGCCGACAGCACCGTAGACGGCAGCCGCAGTGTTGTTGTGGTGGTCATGATGTTCTCCATGGGTAACGGTCGCCTCGCGACGGCCACTCATGGCGAACAAAAAGGCCGTCCGCGAAGACGGCCTGGTGTGTTGACACGCGTCGATGGTGGCCGTCGCTAGGACGGCCACCAGAACATGCTGACGCATTGACGCATGGGCTGAATGTATCACCGCGTCAGTGGGACGACCACCGCGATCGGCTGAGTCTCACCGGCGTTGTGGGACATACCGCACCGCCAGCAGCGTGATCATCACCGCCAGCGCGAGCACGCCGCCCAGAAGCCACCAGGCCAGCGGCTGCGACGAGCTGGACAGGCTCTGGGTGGCCTGACCGGCCGCGTTCGCCGGCTCGTGGGTGTGGCCGCTGCCGCCCGGTGAGATCGCCGAGAAGTCGGCGCCGTCGCGCACGCCGGTGACCTCGCCGTTGCCGCCGTCGAAGACGACGTCGGCACAGCTGTAGAAGTTCTCCGGCGAATCCGATCGCACCCAGAGTGTGAAGATCAGGTGCTGTCCGGTCTTGCCCGCCGGGAGTGTGACGTCCCAGTAGTAGTAACCGTTTCCGCCGGGTCCGCTCGACTGTGGCGGGTCGGTTTCACTGTGGAATGGTTCGAGGTCGCTCCAGGCCAGGGGCTGTGTCGGGTCCCAGCCGTCCCGGGTCACGTACTGGATGAACTCACCGGGATGGTGTGCCCAGTTGGAATGCTGTATCTGTATCTGGGCGCCCGAGGTCAGGTGAGTGGTCGGCCAATCGGTGCGAGCCGCGTCGTAGGCCCCGAATTCGAACGGCCCGACGTTGCCGCCACTGCACAGTCGACCGTCCGGAATGTAGCCCTCGGTGCGACCTGCGGCGTTGGAGTTGAGCACCGCGAACCAGTTGTACAGCGGCGTCGTACCGCTGTCGGCGACCGCGTCGGCGCAGGCGGGATTGGTGGGGATGATCTGCCCGGTATCGGTCAGGCCGTCCACCCAGCACAGGTAGGTGCGGCTGCCGGGCATCATCGTGACGCCGTGCGCATTGGCGGTGCCGGGTGCGGCGAAGACGGACAGTCCGAGCGCCAGTGCCAGTGCGGCGATCACCGTGATCGCCTTGCGAACCGGACCGAGAAGGCCGCGCGGCGACGATCGCGGGTGCGGTGTGGGAGAGGTCGGGGGAGTTGAAGGAGTTGGGGGTTTCACTGATCCTCCAGGAGATCCAGGGGTCCGTGGACACCGACCCCTGTTGTGGGAGCGCTCCCGGAATCATCGTAACCATTCATGAACTTCGATGTCAATTCATGGGGTGTCGGCGATGTCGGCCATGGGCGCTCCGGTTGCCGCTCGGTCGGTCGCGGGTTATCCGGCGGAATCCGGTCGGTTGTCAGTTGTCGGCCGATGCCCAGGTCACCCCGGCCCCTCCACGCTCATGCCGGGGGTGTCGACCACGGTGATGAACCGCCCGGCGGACACTTCGAAAGGCGTTGAGGGAAACACATCGCGCGTGGCGGCACGAATGGCATGACCTGAGGGACACGACCCGAGAAGCGCAGCGAGAGGGGCGCTGCGACGGAACCCGGCCCGAAAAGTCATGCGCTAAAAGCACAACGAGAGAGGCGCTGTGAGGCGGTCGCCTTCGGTCGCGAGGGCTCAGCCTCGGCGGAGGTTTCGCAACAGCAGACGGGGGTCGCCGAGTTTGGCGCGCAGCATCCGTTCCAGACCCGCGATCGGGGTGAGGTTCTGCGGTGCCCGAGGGTCCTTGTGCGCCACCGACGCCAGCCGAGGCAACATCAGCGCCGAAGCGTCGGCCAGCGCGGTCACGTCCTTGATGGGCAGGTCTGGATTGGCTTCCAGGCGGGCGATCCCGGCCCACGAACCACCACCGCCTCCCGGCAGTCGCAGATACCAGCTGCGGCGCCGCCAGTTGGTGCGGATTTCGAAGATCGGAGTGCGTTCACCCGGCTGCAACCTGTTCACCAGCTCGGAGTGGGAGTCGGTGAGGTAGCGACGCTGATGGGACTTGATGAAGCCGACCGCCCGCGGAAGGTGCTCTCGACGGCGCAGCGCACCGTCCAGGACCAATAGGTCGGCCTCCCCCGGTTGCGCCGCGTTGGCGACCTCCACCTCCAGGAAGGTGAGTCGCTCCTGTACGGCGTTGATCAGGTCGCCGGGGTCGTTCGCGCTGACCCGGCGGGCTCGGTAGGACGCCACCGGACCGGCCGACAGGTCGGCGTCGGCGACCGAGCTGAACAGGCCGCGTTCGATGCGGCTGGCCGCGAGCTGGGCGTTGGGGGAGTGGGCGGCCAGGTCGCACACCACGACTCCGGCGGCGTAGGAGGCGCACAGTCCCGGTGCGGGAGCCTGGCCCGGCACGTCGATGTCGACGCGGGCGTCCAGTCGGCGTACTCCGTCGACCAGCAGCACCCGGGGAACCGTGGTGTCCGCGTCGGGTCTGCGGGGATGCCAGTCAGCCCCTGGAACCTCGATATCGAGGTCCACTTTGGCCCTGTTGGCGTCGCCGACCCGCTCGGAGGTCTCGGCGTAACCGGGGTCCCATGCGCTGACGCTGATCCGCATCTTCAACCTGTCTGGTAATCGTGTCGTTGTGGTGGTCCGGCGCGGGCCGCCGAACGCGGGCGGCCGGCGGCGAAGGTGGGCGCAGCAACGCAAAGCGGCGACGCAATACTGCGACGACACTGCCGATCCTCGCACTGACTCCTCCTTCGTTCGGTCATCCGGCGCCTGACCTCGTCCCAAGAACCGTCTCGCATCCGAGCCCCACTCGCCCATCGCCACGAGGTCCACGTGACCGGGCCTCGGAGCTAGGTATCCACCCTGGTCACATGTGAACCGGAAGCGTTCTTCTCGACCTCGTAGCGCACCGGAATGCGTTCGGCCAGACCGGCCACGTGGGTCACCACCCCCACCATGCGGGTGCCGGAGGTTGCCAGATTCTCCAGGTTGGCGGCCACCTGATCGAGGGTCGCCGCGTCCAGGGTGCCGAATCCCTCGTCGAGGAGGATGGCCTCCAGGCAGGCGCCCTGTGAGGACATACCGGCCAGCTGATCGGACATGGCCAACGCCAGAGACAGTGCCGCGGCGAAGGTCTCGCCACCGGACAGCGTCTTGACCGGCCGGGTCAGGTCGGCGTCATGGTGATCGATCACGTAGAATTCGCCGTCCACATAAGCCAGGTCGTACTGACCACTGGTCAATGTGTACAGAATCCGGGAAGCACCGTCCACCAGATCCTCCAGCGCCTCGGTCAACAGCCAGCTCACGAACTGGCGGGTTCCCAGGTGCTGATGCAGGTGCTTGGCGACCTCGGCGTTACCGGCCTGTTCCGACCGCTGCCGCGCCAGTTCGATGTGGCGATCCCGTGCGGTGCTCAACTGCTCCAGCCGGGACGTGGCGGCGTGGCGTTCGGCGGTCACGATCTCGGTGAAGTCCTCGGTGCCGCTGCTCGGGGAGAAGGGCACCTCGGCCTCGATGAGACGCGCGGACAGTTCGTTGCGGATGATCCGGGTCTGTTCGTCCAGTTCGTCCCGCGCCGCCAGGTGCGCCGTGCGCCGCTTCTTGCGCACCGCCAACTGTTCGGTGGCCCAGTCGGACAACTCCCGCCACGCGGCTCGAAGATCGGCGCGATCGGTGGGTGGCGGCGCCAGCCGGGCCACCCGGTCTCGGTGGTGGTCGAAGCGTTGCCACTCCGAGGTGAGGCGATCCTGGACCGCCGCGTGCGTCTTCTCGGCGCGGCGCAGCTCATCGCGTGCAACCCGCACCGCCGTAGACGCCTGCTTCAGTTCGGAGCGGGACCGCTCGGCGGCCTCCCGGTCGGCCTTGAGTTCGGCCTCGGTGGGCGCCTCGCGCAACTTGTCGGTGAGTCGAGTGCGTCGTTCCACCAGCTCATCCAGGCGACTCCGGTACCGAATGGCGGCGGTCTGCACTTTGGACAGTTCCTCGGTGCGGGTGTCCACGGTCTTCCGCGCGCCGATCTCACGCTGTCGCGCCTGATCGAGGTCGGTGCGTTGATGGTCGGCCAGGTCGGACCGGATCGGCTGCTCGCAGACCGGGCAGTCGTCACCGGCCGACAGGTTCACGCGAAGCGTGGCGGCCAGGTCGGCGTCGCGAGCGGCCTGATGAGCCGCCTGCGCCTCGGTCAGTTCTGTGCGAGCCACCTCCAGCACCTGTTGTGCCTGGGTGACCCGTTCCTCGGCCTCACCGGTCAGCGGGGTTCCCTTGGCGATGCCCTCGGCCAGTTCGGTGTCGGCGGCGTAGTCGGCCAGCAGCTGTTCGATCCGGGCGATGTCGACGCCGGTGGCAGCGGTGCGAAGCCGCTCCTCGACCTCCTCGTGGTCGAGAACCGCCTGCCGCGCCTGTGCGACCACGTCGGCGGTCTCAGCCAGTTCACCGGCGATGGAGTCCACATCGGTGGGTTGGCGGATGTAGGTCAGGAGCGAATGCTCCTCGTCGACGATCTTCAACTCGGTGTCGGAGTCGGCGGCCCGACGGGCCAACTCGGTCAGCCTCGGAACGGTTTCCCGGACCACACCGTCCAGCTGGTGCAACTGTTCGATGCGTTCCCCGGCCGCCGTGAGGTCGGTGTCGGTGATCTGCGGGGCCTGGGCCAGTTGCGAGTCGATGTGGCCCAGCACCGCTTCGGCCTGCCGCTGCTCCTCACCGGCGGCGGTCTGAATCTCCCGGTAGACCGAGTAGCCCAGCAGGCTTTCCAGGATCTTGCGTCGCTCGGTCGCGCTGGAGTGCAGGAAGTCGGCGAAGGCACCCTGCGGCAGCAGAACACACTTGGTGAACTG
>Ga0233365_1001383_pt1 | contig 10381 bp, 9 predicted proteins | sample ElkDunMinimDraft_27_FD_191535 | JGI IMG/M metagenome (GOLD analysis project Ga0233365, IMG submission 191535) | Fecal eukaryotic communites from dung pellets of Tule Elk in California, USA - Elk Dung C36 | ecosystem: Host-associated > Mammals > Digestive system > Large intestine > Fecal | place... | reverse complement strand
TCCTCGACCCGGCCCAGCGAGCGGCCATTGCGAAAGCGCACGTCCAGCATTTCAGCGTCGACGATGATCCCGGCATTCAGCCGGTGCCGATAAGCGTGTTCGGGATGGGTAAGGCGCCACTTGCCGTCGCGATCGCGCACGATGCGGCGGAAGCGGTCATAGGCGCGCAGGGCATAGCCACCCGTGGCCACGAAATCGAGCACGCGCGCAAAAGCCGCGGCATCGACGCCAGCATAGGGCATGGCAGAGCGCACTTCGTCCAGCAGTGCCGCTTCGTCGAACGGACCCGCGCAGGCGCAGGCCATGACATGCTGGGCCAGCACGTCCAGCCCGCCGGGACGAAAATCCTCGCCATCGCGCTGCCCGTCGTCAACCGCTTCCAGCGCGGCCATGGCTTCGAGAAATTCAAAGCGGTTGCCCGGCACCAGCAGGGCCCGGCTAGGCGTGTCGAGCCGATGGTTCGCGCGGCCGATCCGCTGCAGCAGCCGCGAAGATCCCTTTGGCGCGCCCATCTGGACCACAAGATCGATGTCGCCCCAATCGACGCCAAGATCCAGGCTGGCGGTGCAGACAAGCGCCCGCAGTTCCCCACGCGCCATGGCCCCTTCCACCTTGCGGCGCGCTTCCTTCGACAGCGAGCCATGGTGGATACCAATGGGCAGTTTATCGTCGTTCGCGTCCCAAAGAAGCTGGAATATCAGCTCGGCCAGAAAGCGCGTGTTGGTGAAGATCAGCGTCGTCCGGTTCTGCCGGATCTGCTCGTAAAGCTGCGGGATGGCCCAGGTTGCAGCGTGGCCGCTCCAGGGCACGCGCTGCTCTTCGGGCAGCAGGATAGAGACATCGGGCGGCGCCCCTTCCTCGCCCTGCACCACGCGCACCGTGTCGAGATCGCCCCACGGAGCCAGCCAACCCTGAAACCCGTCCTCATCGGCCACGGTTGCCGAAAGCGCCGCACGCCGAACCTGCGGCGCCAGCGCCTGCAAACGCGCCAGCGACAGTGCCAGTAGATCGCCCCGCTTGCCGGTGGCGAATGCGTGCACCTCGTCAACAACCACCCGCTGCAGCGTGGAAAACAGTTCCGGGCTTTCGGGGTAGGAGAGCAGGAGCGACAGGGATTCCGGTGTCGTCAGCAGCACATGCGGCGGCCGGGCCCGCTGCCGCGCCTTGCGATCGGATGGCGTATCACCGCTGCGCGTCTCAACCCGGATCGGCAGGCCGATCTCCTCGATCGGGGCCATCAGGTTGCGCTGCACGTCGTGCGCCAGGGCTTTCAACGGCGATACGTAAAGCGTGTGCAGCCCATCCGGCGCCGGTTTGCCGCCAAGCCGGGACGGCGTGAAATCCGCCAGAGTCGGCAGGAACCCCGCCAGCGTCTTGCCGGCACCGGTATCGGCCACCAGCAAGGCATGCTGCCCGGCATCGGCGGCTTCCAGCATCTCGGCCTGGTGGCGGCGCACGCGCCAACCACGACCGGCAAACCATTCGGCGATCTCTGGGGGAATTCCGGCTACGCTCATCCCCCTCAAGTTAAGTGCTCGTCGCCGGGTTTAAAGCGCTCTAGTGGCTAGCCTGCGCTCCACGCTTCAGGCCGGAGGCGGCCAGCTGCGCGTCGATCTGGCCCAGAAGGCGCTCCTTGCCCTCTTCGCTACTGCTTTCCGCCCGGGCGACCAGCACGTCCTGCGTGTTCGATGCGCGCAGCAGCCACCAGCCATCCGGGGTGGAAACGCGCACGCCGTCCGTAGCGTTGACATCGGCACCCTCGGCCGAAAGGCGGTCCTTCACTTCGTCGATCACGGCAAATTTGCGTGTCTCGTCCACCTGAAAGCGCAGTTCGGGCGTGTTGACCAGTTGCGGCATGTCCGACCGCAGCTCTGTCACCGACTTGCCCAGCCGCGCAGAGGCCGCGATCAGGCGAACTGCAGCATAGAGCGCATCGTCGAACCCGTAATATTCATGCGCAAAAAACACGTGCCCGCTCATCTCACCGGCCAGCGGAGCGCCCGTTTCCTTCATTTTGGATTTAATCAGGCTGTGCCCGGTCTTCCACATCAGTGGCTTTCCGCCTTGTGCCGAAACGCGATCGAACAGGGCGCCCGATGCCTTCACGTCCGCGATAATCGTGGCTCCCGGCAGCAGCTTCAGCAGGTCTTCGGCATAGATCATCAGCAGCTGATCGCCCCAGATGACCCGGCCCTGCCCGTCCACCGCACCGATCCGGTCGCCATCGCCATCAAAGGCAACGCCGAAATCGAGGTTCTTCGCCGCGACCAGCGCCTTCAGGTCTGCGAGGTTCTTTTCCTCGGTAGGATCTGGGTGATGGTTCGGAAAATTCCCGTCGACTTCAGTGTAGAGCAGGTGATGCTCCCCAGGCAGCTGCTGGACGAGCAGTTCAAGCGCCGGCCCGGCCGCGCCGTTGCCGGCGTCCCAGCCGATCCGCAGTCCGGAAAGGCGATCATGCCCGACGCCGGCCAACCCACCGACGAGCCGGTCAATATAGGCGGCCATGACGTCACGTGTCTCGCTGGTGCCCTTGCCGTCGACCCAATCGCCCACTCGGGCCATTTCGCCAAGCTTGAGGATGTCCGCCCCGAAAAACGGCAATCCCTGCATTACCATCTTGAAGCCATTGTAATTGGCGGGATTATGGCTGCCAGTTATCTGAATACCGCCATCAACGTCTTCGGCTGAGGCTTCGGCATAATAGAGCATCGGCGTGGGGCCCATGCCCACGCGCACAACGTCAACGCCGCTTGCCGTCAGTCCTTCGACCAATGCATGTTCAAGCAGCGGCGAACTGACCCGGCCATCATAGCCGACGGCGACCTTTTTCCCGCCTGCCCGGCGCAGCAGCGTGGCAAAGCCGCGCCCGATCGCGCGGGCATCGTCAGGGCCGAGTGTTTCGCCAATGATTCCGCGGATATCGTATTCGCGAAGAACGGTCGGGTGAAATTGGTGCGTCATGCACCTGATGTATCGCCTGGCAGCCCTGCCAGCAACACATCGCGAGCGGAATTAGCCTCATGCACCTGATCGACTGTCCCGCCGCGATCCGGATGGACGCGCGCGATCAGGCGCCGATGGGCATCGAGGATCTCTGTGCGCGGCGCGTTTTTCGATACGCCCAGCAAGGCCCGTGCCTGTGATTCGCTATGCTGCTTGCTGGAAATCTTCCCCGATTCCCACGGCCAGCGCCCAACAATCAGGCGCCAGGCGACTATCGCCAGCGCAGCCAGCCACAGCAGCTTGATCATGCTGAGGCAGCGGCAGGAACGGCGGCCTTGCGCGCGCCGGGCATGGGCAGATTGAGTGCCAGCAGCAGCGAACGCAGTTCCTGCCGGGCGACGAGATGGCTCGTCCCCAGTTCGCCGAGGTGCCCCTTGTCGAGCAAAGTCAGCCCCGAAGGAAACAGTTCACGGAAAATGACGCGTTCCGAAAGGCCCTGCGCCACGCGGAAACCTACCCGCTTTGAAAGCTCTGTCAGCGCCCCATCCAGACGGCGCATGTTTCGCGCCTCGACATGCTGGGTACGGTTGCGCACCACCACCCAGTCCATTTCGCGGCGCTGATCGCGGATCGTTGCCAGGGCCCGCTTCTTGCGCGCTTCCCAGATCAGCTCTGCATAGAACGACAGGCGCCGCACCTTGAAGTTTTCCGCATCGACCTGGCCGATAAGGTCAAAGTCCACGAAACTGTCGTTCAGCGGAGTGACCAGGGTATCCGCGCCTGTAGCCGCGTGGCGCGCGAACTCGTCATCCCGGCCGGGCGTATCGTAGAGCAGGAAGTCCATGCCTTCCGACATCTCGGCACACAGCGCCTCCAGTTCGGCAATGCTGTTTCCGTTGAACACCGCGAAACGCGCATTCGGCAGGGCGACTTCGCGCCGACGCTCTGTTTCCGTGCGGTTTTCCAGATAGCGGTGCAGAGTGCGCTGGCGCGGATCGAGATCGATCGCTGCTACCTTTGCGCCCTGATAAGCCAGTGCGATGGCCACGTGAACGGCCGTCGTTGACTTGCCAGTGCCACCTTTTTCATTCGCGAAGACAATTCGATGTGCTGGCGCTTGCAAGGCTTTGCTTTCTGGTAAAGTTGCTGGCAGGGGCAGGCCGCCCGCCGGGGCAGAGTTTAGACCAAGGGGTTCCGCCCATGCAAACCGTACACCGGATTGATCCACTGCGCAGTGCCATAGACGCGCTGCGCCGTGAAGGACCGCTCGCTCTCGTCACGACCATGGGCGCCCTTCATGACGGGCATCTGACACTGGTGCGCGAAGCGCGCGCCCGCGCGGCGCATGTCGCCGTGTCCATCTTCGTCAATCCGCGGCAGTTCGGCGCCAATGAAGATCTCGACGCCTATCCCCGCCAGCTGGAGCGCGATTCGCAGCTGCTGCGGGATGAAGGCGTCTCGCTGTTATGGGCGCCGACCGTCGATCAGATGTACCCCGATGGCTATGCCACTTCGATCTCGGTCAGTGGTGTCAGCGAAGGGCTGTGCGGTGCATCCCGCCCCGGCCATTTTGACGGCGTTGCCACTGTAGTATGCAAGCTGTTCAATCAGGTGCGGCCCGATCTCGCCTTTTTCGGCGAGAAGGACTGGCAGCAGCTTGCAGTGATCCGCCGCATGGCGCGCGATCTGGACATGGCCCTTCCCCATGCCGACGCCATCATCGGCGTGCCCACCGTGCGCGAGGCGGATGATCTCGCCATGAGTTCGCGCAACGCCTATCTGACGGCTGAGGAGCGCGGTCAGGCTGCCGCCCTGCCCGCCGCTCTGCGCGAAGCCATTGCGCGGATCGAGAACGGCAGTGACGTGAACTCCGCGCTGGCCGATCTCACCAGCGCCCTCACCAACGCAGGCTTCGCCTCAGTGGACTATGCCCAGCTTTGCGATGCCGAATCGCTGGTACCGCTTAATGGGCTTGCCGGCCGCCCAGCCCGATTGCTCGTGGCTGCGCGGATCGGCAAGACGCGGCTGATTGACAATATGCCGGTCGGCTAGAGGCCTCAGGCTCTAGCCCCGCAGCCTCATTTCACTGCGTTCAGCCGGGCGAGGCACCCGCGGCTGGGCAACGTGATTGCGGACCAGCTGATCCAGAAGATCGTGCCCGACCCGCCAATCCGCGCCATCGGCCGCAAAGCTGGCATCAAGATAGCGGCATCCCCACTCTACCGAGAGCCGGCGATAGGTGTTCTTCAGCTCGGACGATTCATTGCCGCCTGCCACCACATAGGCCGGAAATGGCAGCGGCTGCGATGGACAGGCCCCGAAGCGCGCAAGGCGCGGGTCAGAACCCGGGCGATCGACATCAGGCGGTGACACAAGCAACGCGCCTACAATCGGGCTGCCATATGCGGGCCGCTCATACTCGGCCCACCAGATGGCGGCGAGACAGGCGAAGCCATCCGCGACGAGAACCACCGGCCTGTCGGCACGATGGATCGAGAGATTCAGCTTGTTCACCCAGGTGTTGCGGTGGGGATTATCCCACATGCCTAGTTCGACAAGGCTGTGTCCGCCGCGCTGGGCAATGGCCCGGGCGGGACTGAAATAGCGGTCACCCGGAACGGCTAGAACAGTAGGGCTCTGCTCGGCGTGGCTGCGGCTCGCATGGGAATAGGTGGCCATGATTGCACCGCAAACATTGTTTTAGGGGGTCGCTGGCCGGTCGACTCGGATTACGTCCCGACAATTCGGACATAATCTCTATCGAAAGAATAGACAAACCCTCTTCGACCGGTTGTCGCCATCATGGGACGAGCCGTTGGGCCGCTTAATTCAGTTGCTGCAGCCAATCCGCGATCATCGCCTGCCCCGCGGAGACAGCGGCCGGCCCCAGTGAATCGTGCGCGCTGCGCAGCGTTTCCACGTCTGTGCCTGCGTCTGCCACTGTGTCGGGCCATTCCGCCAGCCAGCTATCGAATCGGGGATCCAGGCCCATCTCGGCATGAAACTGCAGGGCCAGCAGGTTGTTGCCGCGCCGGAATGCCTGATGATCATACAAGTGGCTGGAAGCCAGCAGTTCGGCATTGTCCGGCAGGGTAAAAGTGTCGCCATGCCAGTGCAGCATCGGCACGTCGACGAGGTGCCGCAGCGGCCCATCCAGCGCATCGTCATGCACGGTCACCGAATGGAAGCCGACCTCTTTCACCGGGCCGGCATGAACCGTGGCGCCCAGCGCAGCGGCCATCATCTGCGCACCAAGGCAGACGCCCAGTGTCGGCCGGTCCGCCTCAAGCCGAAGGGCAAGGCGCCGCAGCTGGCAGGGGATCCAGGGGTGCTCGTCATGCTCATAGACGCCCATCGGCCCGCCCATCATGATGAGAAGGTCCGGTTCGCGCAGATCGACCGACGAAAAGGCCGCGTCGGAAACGTCGATCCGGTCGACATGATAGCCCGCCGCCTCGATCGGCTGGCGGAAACCGGCCACGCCCTCAACGGGAACGTGGCGAATGATCAGGGCCTTTTTCTGTGACATGGCAGAGCGGACTGTCTCCTTGAACTTCCGCCCGGCTATAAACTCAATTTATCTGATAGACATTAAATTTGTTCTGGTGGCCGGGCAAGCGTGGCTTTGCAGAGATGGGCTGAACGGGGGTTACGGTGTGCAGGTTGGAGCGGGTAGCGGGAATCGAACCCGCATAGCCAGCTTGGAAGGCTGGAGCTTTACCACTAAGCTATACCCGCGCCTCAACCATCGGCGGAAACCGCACTGGCTGTTTGACCTGGCCAAGTGGCAGCCCGGTCAGCAACGCCCCTGCCGCTTGCCACGACCATGGCCGTTTCGTCAACGGCTCTCTCGCAGTGCTACCGGATTGCGCGGCCCCGCAAGCGGCGACCGTATCGGATGCTGAACACCAGCACACAGAGCGCGCCACACTGTTAACAGTTAAACGCGGCGACTTTACAAGCTATTAACTGTGCGTCAGCTTCCCAATCCCGACATCTGGGCTTTGGCGGAGATGAAGATGAGAAATATAAACAGTCTTCTAGCAGAAGTATTCGGAACGTTCTGGTTGGTTTTCGGCGGTTGCGGAAGCGCTGTACTGGCAGCGGCCTTTCCCGAAGTGGGGATTGGCCTTCTCGGTGTCAGCCTGGCCTTTGGCCTTACCGTTCTCACCATGGCTTTTGCGGTCGGGCATATTTCCGGCGCGCATTTCAACCCGGCGGTTACGGTCGGCCTGTGGGCCGGCGGGCGATTCCCCGCGCGTGACGTGGTGCCGTACATCATCGCCCAGGTTGTCGGGGCAATCATCGCCGCGCTGGTTCTCTATGTAATCGCCAGCGGCAAGGCGGGGTGGGACATCAGTTCCGGCCTGGCCAGCAATGGCTTTGGCGCACATTCGCCGGGCGGATATGACCTGACATCCGCGATCATCATCGAACTGCTGCTTACCGGCTTTTTCCTGATCATCATCATGGGCGCAACCGACGGGCGCGCACCGGCCGGCTTTGCGCCGATCGCCATCGGACTGGCGCTCACGCTGATCCACCTGATCTCGATCCCGGTGACCAATACCTCAGTCAATCCGGCGCGCAGCACCGGGCCGGCGCTGGTCGAAGGCGGCATCGCCCTGCAACAGCTTTGGGTATTCTGGCTCGCGCCACTGATCGGCGGCGGGGCCGGCGGCCTGATCTATCGCTCGCTGATCGCGCCGAAAATCCGTTAGCGGCGCAGAATCTGCCGGGGCGCCATCGGCCAGTCGCCGGTGCGCCCCGGTAAGTCGCTGATCGCTGCAGCGAATTCCCCGGGACTTGTCACAACAACGTCCGTATCGTCATTCTATCGTCTCGAATCGCAGCCAAGGGAGGTTGCACCGGATGGAAGAAGGACAGGACAACATGGACATGCTCAGGGCAGGTGCAAAGCTGGTTGCTGCGCCGCAGGGTCGGCGACGGAGCCCGCTTGATCTGGTCATGAACTCGCGTCTTGGCAGGCTGCTGGGCAAGATCGGGATCGCGCCGCGGCGCGCGTCGAGCGAAGGCCTGCTGGATCTTGCCGGGGCGCTGCTGTCGCTGCGTGGCAAGGCGTCCGGCCCGGCGCTGGCCTCTGCCTTCTTCGATCTTTACGAAGCCAGCGACCTGCCCGCCCGTCAGGCCTTTCTGGGCCAGATTCACGACCTCTATCCCCGTGATGCCGCCGCTATCGATGCGGCTATCGCCCGGTGGAACGGCAAGCGGGACGACAACGCCGCACAGGCTCTGAACGACGCCACCGAATCGCCCTGCCAGAAGCTGATCCGGATGCTGAACCTTGCCCCCAGCGGCACGCGCCGGTTGCTGCGCATGCGGGTGGACCTGCTCACGGCTCCGGAACAGACGCCGGGCCACAAGGCGCTCGACAATGAATTCGAGGATGCCTTCACGGCATGGTTCAACGCCGGGTTCCTGGAACTGCGGCGCATTGGCTGGGATTCGCCGGCCGTGCTGCTGGAACGCATCATCAAGTATGAGGCCGTTCACTCGATTGACGGCTGGGAAGACCTCCGCCGCCGCGTGGAGCCTGTGGACCGGCGCTGCTATGGCTTCTTCCACCCGCAGATGGCGGATGATCCGCTGATCTTCGTGGAAGTGGCGCTGACCAAGGAACTGCCCAGCGCCATCCACCAGATCATCGCCGACGAGCGCTCGACCGTTGATCCCCATGATGCAAGCTGTGCGATCTTCTATTCGATCTCCAATTGCCAGGACGGCCTGCGGGGCATTCCCTTCGGCAACTTCCTGATCAAGCGGGTTGTCGGGCTGCTGTGCGACGAACTGCCGCAGCTGAACACCTTTGCCACGCTGTCGCCAGTGCCCGGCTTTGCTCGGTGGCTGGCACAGGAACAGGGCAAGGATGCCGAAGTCCCGGCCGATCAGGAGCTTCGCGAACTGGCGGCCCGCTATCTGGTCAACGGTCGCAACCCGAAGGGCCTGGTGCTGGATTCCGTGGCACGCTTCCACCTGGGCAACGGTGCCCGGCTTGAGGCCGTCCATGCCGATGGCGACCTTTCCGCCAATGGCATGCGGCAGTCGCACGGCGTGATGGTCAATTATGTGTACGACCTGTCGGAGATCGAGGCGAACCACTTCGCGCTGGCCGAACTGGGCACAGTCGCCGCATCCAAGGGCGTGCAGGCGCTCGTGGATGGCACTCCGGCAAAGGGCGCCAAGGGCAACCGCGCGGCCTGAACTGCCAAACTATTGGGCGTAGAAGCGCCGGGTCTGAGTCATCGGACCCGGCGCTTGGCGTATGGGCAGTGACGTTATGCGATTCCCGGCACGTCCGGCGCGGGGCGTCAGTGCCCCGGAAACTCCATCAGTGCGTGAACCTGCAGGCCCGCCTGCCGCAGCTTAGCGGCTCCGCCCAAGTCGGGCAGATCGATGACGAACTGCGCGTGCTCTACTGCCGCGCCCGCCCGCCGCAGCAGCTGCGTGGCCGCAAGTGCCGTGCCTCCGGATGCGATCAGGTCATCGAGAACAACGATCCGCTGGCCTTCGCGAACCGCATCGGGATCGATCTCCAGCCTGTCAGTCCCGTATTCCAGCGCATAGTCGATTGCCATTACAGGAACCGGCAACTTGCCCGGCTTGCGCACCGGAACGAAGCCGATGCCCAGCTTCGCGGCGACAGCAGCCCCAAAGATGAAGCCGCGCGCCTCGATCCCGGCGATGGCTTCGGCGCCAGCTTCCTCCGCGCGATCAGCCAGCAAGCTCACCGTGGCAGCCAGCCCCTCGCCGTGTGCGATCAACGTCGTGATATCGCGAAACAGGATGCCGGGCTTGGGAAAGTCCGGAATCGTGCGGACCAAGTGCCTGAGTTCGCTCGGCTGCATCACTAGGCTCTCCAAACGACAAACGCCCCTCGTACCGGATGGTACAAGGGGCGCTCGTGGACCAGTTACGGCCGTTGTCTTCAGTGCTTCTGGTCAGCCCAGACGTTACGGTAGGCGAGGTAGCCAAGGATCGTAGCGAAGAGCAGGAAGCCAAGCACCGGCCAGCCGGTCTGGTTACGCTTTTCGAGCGTGGGCTCTGCTGTCCAGACGAGGAATGCTGCCACGTCCTTCGACATCTGCTCCACAGTCGACTTGGTGCCATCGCTGAAGGTCACCTGACCTTCGTTCAGCGGCGGCGCCATCGCCAGGTTCAGGTTCGGGAAATAGGGGTTGTAGTGCAGACCCGCACCCGTCTTTGCATCGGGGAAGCGCTTCAGCAGTTCAGCCGGCTGATCCTGATAACCCGTCAGCAGCGAGTAGACATAGGCGGCGCCATCATGACGAGCCTTGGCCATCAGCGAGAGATCCGGCGGGATCGCATTGTTGTTCGCGGCACGAGCAGCAATGTCGTTGGCGAAGGGGCTTGGGAAGTAGTCGGTCGGCACGCCCGGACGGGTGTTCACCTCGCCGGT
>Ga0233365_1001382_pt1 | contig 10383 bp, 24 predicted proteins | sample ElkDunMinimDraft_27_FD_191535 | JGI IMG/M metagenome (GOLD analysis project Ga0233365, IMG submission 191535) | Fecal eukaryotic communites from dung pellets of Tule Elk in California, USA - Elk Dung C36 | ecosystem: Host-associated > Mammals > Digestive system > Large intestine > Fecal | place... | reverse complement strand
CGAGGCTGCGATAGTCCCGGGCAGCGTTCTCGGCCGCGCGCACCTCGGCGACGAGTTCGTCGCGGCGTTTGAGCACGCCGTGCAGCCACTCGGCGGCATTCAAGAGCCCGTCGAGCTCGTTACGCATGACGGTGATCAGCTCGGCATTCACGGGGTGGATGCTCCCGGCCATCGGGTCGCCGCCGAACTGGTCGACCTGCCAGATCAGTTCACCGTCGCTTGTCCACGGCCCGGGGGGTGCGGCGGCGAGCAGCCCACGCAATCGTTTGATGGTGTCGAGGGTCGGCGTGTCATCCATTGGTATCTCCTATGTGGCTAGACGAGGCTGAAAACGACGTAGGCGGCCAAGCCGAGCACGGCCAGGACGACGACCGCCGAGAACGCGACGAGCGCGATGGCCCATCGGCTGGCGCGTTTGGCGTGTGCATCGAAGTCGTCAAAGAAGTCGTCGACGCCGTCGAATGGGTTCGGTTTCATTGCTGTTTCTCCAATGTGGTTGATGTGCCCGCCCGGTCGTTGCGGTTGGAGTGCTCGACCGGGCGGGGGTCTATGGAGTGGTGGTCACCAGTCGCCGACGGGGTGGCAGTCGCCGGGGTGGCCCATGAGGCGGTGACACCAGCCGTCGGCGAGGACGACACCGCAGCGGTTGGCCGGCGCCTCTGGTGACCGTCCTGGTGTCTGTTGTGTCCCGTCGATCTCGGTGAACGCGGCGTGGAACTTGCGACCGCCGAGGGGGTAGAACCGGCCGTTGGGGTAGACGACGAGGTACCCGCCCGGGTGGCCGAGCTTCGGGCCTTTGCTGGTCGACACCGACAGTCGGCGGCGGTGGCGGTGGGTGATCACCGTGGCGTCCCCACCGGCCAGCCGGATGTACTCGGCGACGTCGTCGAGATTGGTCGGTGTGAGCTGTACCGCCTCGACCTCGACCGGTCGACTGATGTACCGCTTCATGGCCGTCCTTTCAGGTGTGTCGGGGTGGGGATGTAGCGGGTGCATCCGGCGCCGGTGCGGATTGTGATGGACACGCCCACGGACGGTGCCCGGGATGCAGGATGTTCGGATTCGGTTCGGCCACACCAGAAACAGCGGCGATCATCGGTCATGAGAATCGTCCTCTCGCATCTGCTGCTCGTAGGCGGTCATGTCGGCGCGGGCCCGCTTGGCACGCCGCAGCGCTCGGCGGCGTCGCTTCCCTGTCGACTCGGCTGCTTCGGCTTCGGCCTGCATGACTTCGAATCCCGCGCCGAGATAGCTAGCGTGGTTGACGAGGGGTTGAATGTCGGCTTGCATCTGGTCGACGAGCTCGTCGACCATGCGGAAGATTCGGTCGGCTTCGGGGCCTAGGGGAATCACCAATTCGTGTGGTTCGTTGCGGCCGGTCATTCGGCACCGCCGGGGGCCAGGGCGAGGATGTCGGCGCAGCGGTCTGCGAGACGGTCGATCTCCAAGCGGGCTTCCATGAGGGACAACTCAGGCGTGGCGAGGGCCTTCAAGGCTTGCTCTCGTAGCGCTGTCACGGCGACGCGCAGACGGGCGGCTTCCATCGCGTGGAGGTCACCGGCGGCGTAGTCGAGCGTGGAGGTTGCCAATTCGATGTCACCGGTTTCGGTCAAGGTGCCGGCGGCGGTGCGGTGGACGAACAGTGCGTTCAACGAGGCCCGCAGCACATCGTCTTGTTCGGGTTGCCCGAGTTCCAGGTGAGTGATTGCCAGCTTGACCGCCGGGGCTCGGTCGGAGTCCGGGGCGGGTTCGGTGCGTTCGATGGCGTGCAGTTCGATCATGCCGACGCGGCGGGCGCCGGGTTCGGCGTACAGGCGCTCGATCCACGGCGCCAGACCGGCCGCCGCAGCCGGGCGGAGTGCCCCTTGGAGTTTCGCTGTCGTGGTCATTGGTGGTCCCTATCGGTGTCGTAGCGGTCGATGTCGGGTGCCGGGAGTAGGTCGGGGTCATGGCGCCGATTGATCTCAGGGAAGCCGCAATGACCACAGAATGGCTGTCCTTTGTAGTCGGTGTTAGCCGGATCGGGTAGGAACACGCACGCTGACGGCAACTTCGTTGAGTGCTTCGTCTTCGTCATGTCCGTTCCCTTCATTCGTCCTTAAAGGTCTATCGGTGGTTACTCTCTAGAGCCCTCCCTCGTTCGTTCCTCACTCGGGAGTGCTCCCAGTGCGTCGTCGTCTCCCGCCCAGCACTTCCCGGCCGCCCACCGATGTGGACCGCCTGTGCCGAAATTTGGGGTCGCGATCGCGCTCGCGTGACGGCTCCCCGCAGTGCCGTCGATGTGCGGGGCCCGGCTGTTCACCCACCGCCACCGGATGCGGTGGTGGGTCGGATACCGGGTGAGGAAATCCGTGGTGGAACTGTCTTGTCGGGTCGGTGGTTAGCGGGTGTGGCGCGGTGAGGTCACCTCCGGCGCTGGCAGCGGCTCAGTGAAAACCTGTCGGCACAGGTGGCATAGGGGTATGTCGTCGGGCGATGGGTCGGTACACAATCGACACCAGTGCAGCGGGAGCGCGTCAACGGTCATGGGGCGACCTCTGGTGTCGGGTCGGTGCCGGCGGCTTGGCTGTCGGTGTCGAGGGCGCGAAGGATCGCGGCGCGTTCGGCGACGCCGGCGCGAAGCAGTGCGCGGGCCTCGCTGATACGGGCCTCGGCGTGGTCGGCGCGGGCCATGGCGGTGTCACGTTCGCGGGTGAGGCGGTCGGTGTCGTCGTCGGTGAGGGCGAGCAGGTTGGGGCCGCCGTGGTCGGCGAGCAGCTTTAGGGCGGCGTGGCCGCCGGTGTGGCGGCGAACCTGTCGGGTGATCCGCTCCGCCAGGGCGAGTTGTTCGACGACGGGGGTTCCGCGTTGCAGTAGGCCGACGAGGCGGCTCACGTCGTGCGTGCCGGTGACGACCAGGACGACGACGGGGTCGCCGTGGTGGTTGTCGTAGGCGCGGGATTCGTACACGTTGGATACTCCTGTGGGGAGGGTGGCGCGCCCGGCTTGCCCGGACCGGGCGCGCCCCGGTGGGTGGTCTAGGTGTTGGGGGTGTCGTGCGTGTCGTTGCGCCAACCGGCCGAGGACTTCCAGAACGCCTCGGCCTGTACCCATGTGGCCAGGTCGATCGGGTCGAGGCGGTAGGTGTCCGTCGACTCTTCGAGGTGCCGTGTCGGCGGTGGCGGGGTGGTGGAGACGTGCCGCAGTAGCAGCGCCACCGCGATCACGACCAGGCCGGCGGCGGCGATGATCATGGCCACGCCGATCCATGCGCCCGGGGTCATGACGACACCCCCAACGGCACGGGTGCGGTGGCGAGGCGGTGTATCAGGCGCTCGGCGCACCACCCGGCGGCGTTCACGCGGTTTATGGCCGTGGCGGCGGCGGGGTATCCGTCGAGTCCTGCGTCGCCGCGCTGTATCTCGGCCATCGCATCGGCGATCCACCACAGCAGGTCGAGCGCGTGGTATTCGGCGTGGTCAGCCTCGGCGTAATCGATATGGTGGCTGCGTTTCAGTTCGTCCCACTGACCCGCTGGCGCGCCGTCGGTGAACAGTTGCGCGGTGCGGGTGATCGCGATCTCGACACGGTCGGGGAGGTCGACGGCCAGGCGGCCGGGCCGCAACGTCACGATGTCGTGCAGCAGGTTCGGGGCGACGGTCGACAGGTCGACGCCGACCGGGATCGCTTCGCAGAACGCCAACGCGAAGTCGGGGCATTCGCTGGCGGGCAGGTACTCGAAGGTCGCGTCGGCGAGGTAGGCGATGACGACGGGAATGCCGTAGCGGTCTTCGACTTCGCGATGCCACCCCACCATGACCGCGTTATGGGGGAGGGTGCAACCGATCAGACATCCCTGGTACCCGAGCGGCGTATCGAAACCACGCTGTTGGTAGGTGCCTTGAATGATGCTGTCAGCCGCGTGGTGCGCCTTCATCCGCTCGACGACGCTGGTCTTGAGGTCGGGGTTGCTGTGCCAGGCAACGGGCTTTGAGTCATGCATGGTGGTGGTCTCCGGTCTGGGTGTGCCAGGTGGCGGGAGCGAATAGGACGATCAGGCCGACCGCGAGGGTCGCGATGGGGAAGCCGGCGGCCAGCCACGGCCACGCCACCGGGTCAACGGTCAGGAACGCGCCGACGAACGCGGATACGAGGGCGAGGAACGCGCCAACGGCGGCGATGGCGATACCGCGCATCATCGGGTCACCGCCTCGGCCGGCACCGGAACCCGCGCGACGATCAACTGGTCGACGACCAGCGCGGGCGACGGGTTTGGGATGGTCAACACGGTGCGGCCGTGGTGCCGGGCGACGAGGGCTTGACCGGCCTGGCCGTCGCGCACCGCGTCGTAGGTGTAGACGGTGACCGACCACGGGCCCGTGCGCGCCACGGTCGTCCACGCCCGGTACGTCTCGGCGTAGACGTGGTGCGGCCACTTGTCGAGGGCCCGGGTGAGGACGTCGACGGTGTCGCCCAACACGGGCGGCCGACTGTAGCGATTCCACATTGTTCACCGGTCCCCGTCCAAGTCGGGCCGGTCAACGGCGGCGGCCAGGTCGGCAAGCAGCTCATCAGCACGGCCACCACCTGCCGGGTACTCGGCGGTGGGGTGAAGGCCGGCAAGGTCGGCATCAATGGCCGCCAAGTGCGCGCGGATCGATCGAATCTCGGCCCGTGCGGCCCGGTCCGCCTCGGACGGGTCGCGACCGGCTTTGACGTCGGCTTCACCGACGAACAGGTAACGGCGAAGGCGCGACATGGCTTGCCAGTCCTCAAGCAGCGCCCGGACACCGGGCCGGTGCATGGTCGTCATGACGCACCACCAGCAGCCTCGGCGGCACGGCGCGCGGCATGCTCGGCGCGGTACGCCTCGGTGATGTACAAGACCGAGAACTCCACCGGACCGAACGAGATCTCGGCCGTGTAATGGGTGGTGTCCTCAGTGATCGGTCGGCCGAGCCCACTGGTAACCGGTACGCCCATCGCCTTGGCGATCCGGTACACCTCGGCGATACCGACCTCGTCGGGCCCGTCGGGGTAGATAAGGATGCGCGTCAGCGCCGAGGCAGGCAGCGGGACGTCAGGCCGCGCCCACAGGAAACCGATCAGCGCGCGCAGGCCGGCGAGGATCGCGTCGCGCCGGGAGTCGGTAGTATCGATGTCGTTCACAGGATTCCTCCTTGGTTGGTGTCCTGTGCGGGCCTCGACTGCGGTAACAGCCGGGGCCCACTTCGTGTTTAGAGCTCAGGCGGCCACACGACGACCAAGCCGGGTATGGCGCGTATAAGTCGTGGTGGCGGGGCGTTCTTCGCCAGCGGCGACGATCTCCGCCAGGTGGTCGCCGGTGAACCGGATGTGCCGCCCGATCCGAGTGAAGGGCACCTCCCGGGCGGTTACTTTGTCTCGCAGCCAGGACCGACGCACTCCCAGCCAATCGGCGGCGGCGGTGATGTCCAGTAGCCCGTCGGGATAGGTCATGCGTCACCGTCCTGAAAGAGGCGGTCGTACTCGGTGGAACCGAAGAGTCGGCGGCACGCATGGGCCAATCGCAACCCCGGCTGTCGTTCGCCTTTCTTGACCCGACAGATCGTCGACTGGGCGACTCCGAGGGCGCGGGCTCGCTTGGCATCGGTGTCTAGGCCACGTTGCACGCATAGCTCGTTGAACACCGTTGCGTCGAACCTTCCACACTCGTTTGCTTGCATGTCGACGACAGTAGCCCTTAATTTGCTCGCTGGCAAATCAACTGAATAGACAACGGTGCTGGTCGATCGGACTAGGTATGCTTGCCCCCATGCAAACATCAGATACCCAGCCCTTAATCACTTTTTGGCTCCAAGGGCGATCGCTTTCGGTGAGTGCTTCGCTTGCTGGCGAGCGGATGACTGGCCGAGATCTAGGGCATAAGCTTTTGCCTATGAGCAAAGATGTCGATTGGCCGCATGAGGCGTTCAGCGCGTACCTGAACGACCTGATGTTGGCGGCCGGCATCCCCACTACGCGGCACGGCACGCCCAACACCGTTGTTCTTCAAGACCTGACGGGGATCGACCCCACCCAGGTGTCCCGGTGGCGTAAAGGTCGCTCTCAGCCGACGCGCAAAAGTCTGCGCCAGCTTGCCGATGGTCTGTCTGACCTCGTTGATGAAGACCCCGTGGCCTTGGCCGTCACCCTGGAAGTCCATGCGGGACTGACTGGTGAGGACGAAGCGCGCCACCGAGGCGTACCCGAGCCGATAACCGTAGAGCCCAAGCCCGTGGTCGAATTGCGCCGGAAACTACGTGAAGCGTCTGATGACGCAGAGACACAATGGATACTCCATAAGGTCACTGACCTCAACGAACAGATCGATTTGCGCCGCGCTGCTCTCGGCCGTGGGTGACCCGATGCGTCAATAGTCCAAACCGGACAGATTGCAACCGTCGCCCCCAAGGTCACTATCCGTGTCGGATTATTGACACTGCAAGGATTTCGAACGTATGTTCATGATCAATTTCTACGGCGGATGCGCCGCCGCCACGGAGGAACCCCATCACAACAGCCTTACGGGAGGCTTCGTCGTGTCCAAAACTGCCGTCTCTACTGTCTCAATTGTGGCCACCGCCGCACTCGGCGCCGTCGGCATCGCCTACTTCACAGCCACCTGGGAACCGGCTGACCTTGACCAGCTGCTCATTACGGGACTGACCGCCGCCGTCATCATCACCTTCATCGCCCTGTACCTCCCCCGCGTGATCACCGAATGCGTTCGGCGAGAGATCACCCGACAGGCCATCCTTCAACGGCGCGACCGTGCCGAGAGCAACGGAGACCGCCATGTGGACTGAAAAGAACGGCCCAACATGGCGTATCCGTGACCTGGTCAACGGTAAGAAAGTCGTTGTCGACAGTGGGTTTCCCACCAGAGCCGCAGCCAACAAGATGAAGACCATCCTTGAAGCAGACAAGCTCCAAGGACGGTTCATAGACCCGCAAGCGGGCAAAGTGCTGCTGTCGACCTGGGCCGATACCTGGTGGCGAACCCACCGCACCGGCCTCAAACCGTCGGCGGTGAAGTCCGAAGGCAGCCGACTGCGCACCCACATCGTCCCGATGCTGGGACATCTGGCGCTGGCTGACATCACACCGTTGACCGTGGCCGAGTTCGTCGCCGAACTGACCGACCCGACCGACGGTCGGAAGCCACTGGCGCCAAAGACGGCGCGCAACGTGCACGGGCTCCTATACAGCCTGATGCGAGGCGCGGTGGTGGCCAGGGCAATCGGTCTCAACCCCTGTGAGGACACGAAGCTACCCGAGATCACACCGAAGGAAATGCGTTTCCTTACCGAGCCGGAACTCGGCCGGCTACTCACTCGAATACCGCATCACTGGCAACCATTGACCCTTGTCCTGGCCGCGACGGGGATGCGATGGGGTGAAGCTGCGGCGCTGCACGTGCGCCACGTCGACGTACTCGCGCGAACTCTGCGGATTGAACGGACACTGCATTGGCTGCCGGGGACCGGGTTCACGGAGACGACACCGAAGTCGAAGATGTCTCGCCGCACGGTCACGGTGCCGGCCGACGTCGCCGACGTTCTGATACCGCTGGTGGCCAACCGTGACCGCGACGAGTACGTGTTCACCACGACGCACGGCAACGCGATCCGGTACAAGGTGTGGTGGGACATCTGGACTACCGCACTGGCCGAGTCGGAGTTCGCCGGATTCGGTGCGCACGGGTTGCGGCATACACACGCGGCCGCGCTGATCTCTGAGGGGGTGCCGTTGACTGCTGTGCAGCGGCGCCTTGGGCATACCTCGATTCAGGTGACCAGCGACCTGTACGGGCATCTGTTGCCGCAAGTCGATCAGGGCATCATTGAGGCCACCGAGAAATCTCTACAAAGGATTGATTTTAGGGGAATCCTAGGGGAAACTGTCCCGAACCAGCCTGTACCAACCCGGACAAGGTCGGGGAAAAAAGCAGGTCAAGCCACATGATGGAGTGTTGACTAGCGGCGTGAGCCGGGTTCAAATCCCACCGCCACCGCAGTGGCCCTCGATCGGTGAAATGCCAGGTCGGGGGCCATTTTCATACCCGTTGCCTTGTCCGAAATGTCGCCGCGTAGGGGACTGGTAGGGGAAAACCGTTTGGCCACCCCCTGGAATCCTTCTGTACATATAGGACCACCGCCAGGCGATGCGCCTCGCGCTGGCGGCGGTCTCTCATGAAGGGGTGCTCCCCCAATGGCTAAACGATCATGCTCGGAACGTGGTTGCAGAGGTCACCCATTCGAACGAATGTTCGCAAGCGGTCGGAATTGCTAGAGGTTGTCGAGAGCCTCGGGGTAAGCGAGGATGACCACGAGCGCCAGCACCGTCAGTGCAGTCAGGCCCGCTTTGGCCATCCACCGGAACCCAGCGAAACGCCACAGGATCGCAACGGCGAGACCGACAACGACAATGAGAACGTGATCCACGATGGGCGCCTTTCGGGTATCGGATGGTGGGGTGCCGCCCCGACTCAGGAGGTGGGGCGGCACCGTGGCCCCGACGTAGGTGGACGCCGGGGAGTCTGGGCTAGCCGACGCGGTACACCTCGTAGGGCTGTCCGGTGTCCTCGGTGAGTAGTTTCGCCACTCGCCGTGCGAGTTCTTCGGTCATGCACACTGCCTCGGGTGCGGCATCTTCGCTGGGGCTGACCATCCATCGGAGTATCGGGAACGGATCGGGGGCCGGCGCTTCGGTCGTGGGGCGTGGCGACAGTTCGCGTTCCAGCGCGACGAGTGGTTTGTAGACCTGTCCGACCGCCATCTGTGCCCCGAATAGCCTGTCTTTGGTGACGGCCAGGGCCTGGACGACGGCGCATTGCGAGCTAAGCAGCCCCATGTACCCGGTGGGTACGGTGTGGCCGAACAGGCTGGCATGATCGCGCAGCGCGTCGGCGACAAGGACTTGCGATTGCTCGATTGACGCGATGGCGATCCTGGTGTTGGTGCACGCGATCGGCAGCGTTACCGGTTCCTCTGACACTGGTTCTCCTTAGTCGGCGGTCATGGGCTGGGCGGTGTCCTGTCCCCACCGGCAGGACACCGCCCGTTCGGGTGTGTGGTCTAGACCGGTTTGACGGTGTCGAGTAGCCCGGCGAGGTCGGTCCGACTCATGGTCAGGTGTCCGCCGCTGGCGTGTTTGCTGTCGCGGACCCCAACCGCTGCGCCAGTGGTGTCTAGCGCTGCCAGTTCGACGCAGTTGCCCGACGGGTTGCTGCGGCTCGACTTCTTCCATGCGATACGCAATGTCGCTCCTATATGTACCGTGCACCCACCGTGCACGGAATTGGTCTAGCGGACGGTGTCGAGCAGCGCCGCGAGGTCGCGGCGGCTCACGGTCAGCGTCGGCGTGTCGTCGCCGAGTTTGCTGTCACCCACCTGGGGCGTGCCGTTGGCCACCCGGGCGACGACACACGCCCCGTTCGCGCCCGACCTGCTCGACTTGCGCCATGGTCCGATCATGTTCTGTCCTCTCGTTCTCCGCGCACGGTTGTGCGCGGGGCATTGGTGAGGGGTTGGGGCCTCCGCGTCCCACCTGCGGAGGCCCCGGGGACCGGCGCATGGCCGGAAGTTGAGGGGGCGGCCAGTGACGGCCGCCCCGATTGGTCGCTTCAGTCGCCGCGATGATTGGGCGCGAGACTTGCGACCGCACCGCGCCTCCCCACCCGGGCGCGCGGTACCTACGCAGCGGTCCTGTCGGCTGTCTGGCCGCCCGCCGCGCCCCCGCCAGTCAGGCCGGCGGGAGATTGGATGGGTGGCCACCATGGGGAGGTGTGGCCACCCGACCGTCCCGGGGGAGACGGTCCTATGCGGCGGTACGGGAGGACGCCGCAGGCTGAGGACTGGGACGGTTTGCAGTGCCTCGATATCGCCGGAACGGTAGATAGCCGAGCCCGTCGCAGCGCGCGCAGTTGCGCGGTTGCAATTGGTAGAGCGGTTGCCCGTAACGGGTTCCGACCAACACGTCGACGAGTTCGCGGCCGTCACCGGAGCAGCGGCGGCACAGCACCACGGTTGCGCGAGCGGGTATCACGGTCATCCGGTGCACTCCATCCCGTGATGCGCCCGGATTGCTCGGGTCACGCGACGCTCGATCGAGTGCCGCAGGTCCGCGCCGGCCTCGCCGGGCCACCACTCCGAATTCCACTCCGCAGTGGGCTGGTCGGTGAGGGCACTGCGCACGACGAGTACTCGCCACTCGCCCAGGGCGTTGACCACCCGCACTTCAACGGCATTCGGCCTGGTGCCGGAGGCGCGGAGTTTATACCCGCCGACAGTCCATTCTAGATATTCGACGTCGAGGCTCATGATGACCGCCTCCGGTGTGGGCAGTCCGCCCACAGTGTCGGCGGGTGCATCGGGCAGCCGG
>Ga0233365_1001381_pt1 | contig 10390 bp, 9 predicted proteins | sample ElkDunMinimDraft_27_FD_191535 | JGI IMG/M metagenome (GOLD analysis project Ga0233365, IMG submission 191535) | Fecal eukaryotic communites from dung pellets of Tule Elk in California, USA - Elk Dung C36 | ecosystem: Host-associated > Mammals > Digestive system > Large intestine > Fecal | place... | reverse complement strand
GTGCGGTTGCGCTGTGCGTCCCGGCGAAGCGGGCTGCGGACTCCGTACGGCACGGCCACACTCCTTGAACCGACAGATGTTACTCGCGCGTAACGATAATGTCATGATCTTTCGATTCTCGGAACGGGTCCATACGCTGCGGCCACCCCCACGTCAATCCCCTATGAGGAGCACGCATGGCGCGACGCCGCCAGTTTGAGACCACCCGACTGTTGTCCATAGTGGCAGCGGTGACCCTCCTCGGCGGGGCCGCAGCAGTCCCCGCCGCCTCCGCCGCTCCCGCCCCGGTCCAGGCGGCCGCGACCACCCTGTCGACGACCCCGCTGCGCTTCGTCGACATCGCCGGCGAAGGCGTGACGCTCAAGGCCAATTACATCGCCCCGTCGGCGCCGGGCAGCTACCCGGCGATCATCTTCCCCTCCAGCTGGGGCCTCAACGACCTCGAGTACGTGGTCCAGGCGAAGAAGCTGGCCGCGCGCGGCTACGTGGTCGTCTCCTACACCCCGCGCGGCTGGTGGGCCTCCGGCGGCGAGATCGACACCGCCGGTCCCCGGGACATGGCAGACCTGTCGAAGGTCGTCGACTGGACGATCGCGAACACCGCCACCGACCCGGCGCGCATCGGCGCGGGCGGGATCTCGTACGGGGCCGGCATCAGCCTGCTCGGTGTCGCGTTCGACCCGCGGATCCGCGCGGTCGCCGCGATGAGCGGCTGGACCGACCTCGTCTACTCCCTCTACGGCGACCAGACCCGTCACAAGCAGTCGACCGGACTGCTGTCGCTCACCGCGCAACTGCTCGGCAACCCCGGCACGGACCTGACCGGCAAGCTCGGCGATTTCTCCGCCAACCGCAACATCGACCAGGTGATGCAGTGGGCGCAGGTGCGTTCCGCCGAGACCTACCTCGACGCGATCAACGCCAACCAGCCCGCCGTGCTGCTCGCCAACGCCTGGGGTGACACGTTCTTCGGGGCCAACCAGCTGGTCGACTTCTACGGCGGTCTCACCACCGCCAAGCGGCTGGAGCTGCGCCCCGGTGACCACGCGATCGCCGAGCTGACCGGCGTCGCCGGCCTGGAGAACGACGTCTGGACGAGCGCGACCCGCTGGTTCGACGAGCACCTCGCCGGTCTCGACACCGGTATCGCCGGTGAGGCGCCGGTGGTTCTCAAGCTGGACAACGGCGCGTACGAGAGCTACCCCGCCTGGTCGGCGCTGAACAACACCACCCGCCGGTACGGCCTGGGCGAGATCCGCCGGCTGGACGGGACCGGGCTGCTCGGCGGCAACCCGAGCAGTGGCTGGAGCAAGAGCCTCCCGGCCGACGCCGACACGATCGCCAACGGCGGTGCCGTGCTGATCACCAACGGGCTCGCCGCCATCACCGGCGAGCGGCCCCAGATCTGGCTGCCGCACGTCAACCGGGCCCGGGCCGGCGTCTGGGCCGCCGAGCGGCCGAACAGCCCGCTCAAGATCCGCGGCATCCCGAAGCTGCACCTGAAGCTGACCGGTACCGCCGCGCAGGGGACCGTGGTCGCCTACCTCTACGACCTCGACCGGCTCGGCAGGGCCAAGCTCATCACCCACCAGCCGGTCAGCTGGTCCGGCGGCACGGGCAACCGCAGCCTCGACGTCGACCTGACGGCGACCGCCTACGACCTGCCCGCCGGGCACTCGCTGACCCTCGTGGTGGACACCGTCGACCCGCTCTACTACGAGGAGAACAGCGCCGGCGTGATCACCGTCGCGGGCGGCTCCTACCTGGACATCCCCGTCAAGTGACCGCGGGCCGCTGAGTCCGGCGCCGTGGTCGACCGATCACGGCGCCGGACACCTGCGCAGGCGGGGCTGCCGCACCGGCCGCACTGCGGCACGGGCCGTACTGCGGGCACCGGCCGGGGGACGGGCCGCAGCTGCCGCATCCGGGTCGGCCCCGGCTGAGACGCCCACCGCCCGGCCGTCGGCGCTCAGCGGCGGGGCGGCGAGAACCGCGCCGTTGCGGCGGCGAGTTCTTCTTCGGTAAGCGACGGTCTGGGCAGGGCGGTCGCGCATCGGCGCGTCACGGGAAGGCCGTCGAGCAGCAGGACCAGATAGCGGCGCCAGGCCTGCGGATCGGCCTGCTGGCCGAAGTCGGCCGCTGCGCCGACCATCAGCAGCACGACCGGGACGTCCTCCGCGGTGAAGTCCGCGCGCAGCGCGCCCGCGGACTGGGCCCGGGCCACGAGGGTCCTGATCGCCGGCACGAGCCGCTCCTTGACGACCGCGATGCGTGCCGGGGCGTACCGGTTGCTCAGGCTGATTTCGCGCAGGCCGTGGTCGAGGGCGTGCCGGGTGCACGCCTCGGTCAGGAAATCGATCAGGGCGGCGCCGGGATCAGGGGCGGCGGCGGCCCGTTCGGCGAGCCCCGCCAGCGCCGCGACCTTCTCCTCGAAGAGGGCCTCGATCAGCTCTTCCTTGTTGGCGAAGCGGCGGTAGACCGTCCCCACTCCGAGCCCGGCGTGCCGGGCGACGTCGTCCAGGGTGACGTCCAGCCCGTGCCGGGCGAAGAGCTCCTCGGCGGCGTGCAGCGTCCGGCGCCGGTTGCGTTCGGCGTCGCGCCGCAGCGGACGGCCGCTCGTCGCTGCGTCCATGTGACGACCCTAGCATTAAGTGGAGAGGCTTCCTCCGTTTGCCGTACGATCCGGACGACCGTCGGAGCCCGCGCTCCGCCATTGGAAGGACGTACCAGCGATGACCGCTTCCGCCCCGCCCGCAGACAAGGCGGCGAAGGCCGCCGACAAGCGCCAACGAGACTGGGCCGAGGCCGAAGCCGAGGGGATCGACGCCGCGACCTACGGGCGGCGCTGGTGGATCCTCATCGCGATGTGCACCAGCCTACTGGTCGTCATGCTGGCCAACTCGAGCCTCAATCTCGCCCTGCCCGGCATGACAGCGGACCTGGGCATCACGACCCTGCAGCAGACCTGGGTGGTGGACCTCTACGCCCTGATCTTCGCCTCGCTGCTCTTCACCGCGGGCGCGGTGGGTGACCGGTACGGCCGTAGGAAGCTGCTCCAGATCGGCCTGGTGGTCTTCACCGCGGCCTCCGCGTACGCCGGGTTCGTCGCCGGCGACGGCGGCGAGCTGATCTTCGCCCGGGGCCTGATGGGGCTCGGCGCGGCGCTGGTGATGCCCTCCACGCTGTCGATCATCAACACTGTCTTCCCCCGCGGACAGCGCGCCTTCGCCATCGCCATCTGGACCGGCATCGCCGGCATCGGCACCGCCCTCGGCTCGGTGCTGAGCGGCTTCATGCTGGAGATCTGGGACTGGCGGTCGACCTTCGTCTTCAGCGTGGCGATCGGCGTCGTCGCCTATCTGGCCAACCACCTGCTCTCCCCGGAGTCGCGTGACGAGAAGCACTCCCCGGTCGACTGGCTCGGCGGCGTGCTCTCCACCGTCGGAATCCTCGGTCTGGTCTACGTGATCATTGAGGCGCCGAGCCACGGCCTGGGCGAGATCGACATCCTCGTCGGCATCGCCGCCGCGCTGCTCGGGCTCGGGTTGTTCATCTGGTGGCAGACCCGCACCGACCACCCGATGCTCGACCTGAAGCTCTTCCGCAACCCGCTCTTCACCATCTCCTCGATCGCCTGCACCGTGGCGTTCTTCGCGTTGATGGGCGCGTTCTTCCTGATGGCGCAGCTCTTCCAGCTGGTGCTCGGCTACGGCACGCTCAAGTCCTCACTGCTCACCCTGCCGATCATGCTGCCGATGATGGTGCTCGCCCCGGCCGCGCCGAAGATCTGGGCGCGGCTGGGCGCCAAGGTGACCATCGGGATCGGGCTCGCCGTCATCGCCGTCGGTTTCGTCCTCTGCTCCACCTGGCGCACCGACAGCAGCTACTGGCACATCCTCGGCTCGCTGATCGTCGTCGTCTGCGGCATGGCGCTGGCGATGACCCCGGCCACCAACCTCATCCTGGCCGCCGTGCCGAAGAACCGCTCCGGCATGGGGTCGGCGATGAACGACACCGTCCGCGAACTGGGCGGCGCGCTCGGGATCGCGGTCCTCGGCGCGGTCATCAGCGCCGGGTACTCCAACGGCATCACCGACGCCACCGCGCAGTTGCCGCCGGAGCTTGCCGAGGCGGCCGAAGGGAGCCTCGCGACCGCCGTCATGGGGGTCGCCCCCGCGCTGGAGCAGGCCGCCGGGCCGGCGGTCGCCGCGCAGTTCCTCGACACCGCACTCGCCTCGTGGATGAGCGGGCTGACCTCCGCGATGCTCGTCGCCGCGGTCCTCGCCGCGCTCGCCGCGGTCGGCACCTTCATCGCGATGCCGGGCAAGGAGAAGGAAGCGGAGCTGCTGCACCTGCACACCCTCGACGAGGTCATCCACGCCTGACCGGGCAGCGGCCCGGGCCGGCGGCGATCAGGGCTGTGGCCCCGGTCGTGCCGTGCCGTCTCCGGCGACCTGCTCCTGCCCGGGGCCGGGCTGGTTCCCGGCCGCCCCGCGGGCGCGCCGGGAGACCGGATAGGTGGCGGCCCGCAGGCGCTGGACCGGTCCCGCCGGGAGCAGCCCGGGCGGATGATTGCCGATCGGGTCGAAGCCCAGGGCCGCGTCGGTGGCCGCGGTGAGCGGATCGCCGAGCGTGATCCGGGCGAACGGCCGCCAGAGGCCGGTGGCGCTCGCCGTGGCCAGCCGCAGCCGCGCCGCGCCCTGCGCGGCCAGGGAACCGACGGAGTCGAGAGTGCTGCCGAGCGGGCGGTCGGCCAGTGCGGCGAGGTAGATCCGCTGGCGGCCCCGCCGGTAGGAGGCGATGCTGCTGTACGGGCCGGCGAAGTCGCGCCGGGGCAGCGGCAGATGCCGCAGCAGCGGCGAGCTGCCGCTGGTGGAGACGAGCAGGTCGACCGGGCCGGCCGGCCGGTGCAGCCGCACGGCGAGACCGAGCACGTCGGGCCAGCCCTGCGGGGTCGGTACCCCGCGGGAGAGCCGTACCGTCGCCCGGTAGCGGCCGGGGCCGTCGGCCACCGCGTCGGCGGGCGGTCCCCACAGCTCGGCGGTCGCGGTGAACGAACGGCCGCGGGGATGCAGCAGCCGGCCGCCGCGCAGCCGGGCGAGGTTGCGGGCCGCGCTCCCGGTTCCGGTGGGTCTCATGGTCGGGGCGTTACCCCGCAGCGGTGGGAAATATCGGCACCCGCGCCGGAGAACCCTTCCGAATTACCCCCTGGGGTATGCTGGCCTGCGGGAGGTGGCGTAATGAATCTTCGACCGGAGATGACGGCCGAGGCGCTGACCCGGCTCAAGCGGGCGCGCGGACAGCTCAACGCGGTGATCGAGATGATGGAGGACGGCCGGGACTGCCGGGAGGTGCTCACCCAGCTCGCCGCGGTCTCCAAGGCCGTCGACCGCGCCGGCTACAAGATCATCGCTTCCGGCATGCGGCACTGCAACGCCGCCCGGGAGCGGGGCGAAGAGCCGGAAATGACCGAGGCGGAGCTGGAGAAGCTCTTCCTGACCCTGGCCTGAACCATTCCGCGGCACGTCTGCCCACCCTGGTAGCGCGAAAGAGGAACAAATGAGCACTTCCGAAGCCGTACGTCCCGCCGCCGTCGACCCGGCCGAACTCGGCGAACTGCTGGCCGCCGGCACGGTGCGCGTACTGGACGTGCGGACCCCGGCGGAGTTCGAGACGGCGCACATCCCCGGCTCTTACAACGTGCCGCTGGACCTGCTCAAGGAGCACCGTGCCGAGCTGCGCGCGCACCTGGACGAGGACGTGGTGCTGATCTGCCGCTCCGGCGCCCGGGCCGGGCAGGCCGAGCAGGTGCTCAGCGGCGCCGGCCTGCCGCGGCTGCGGGTGCTCACCGGCGGCCTGCTCGCCTGGCAGAACGCCGGTGCGCCGGTGACGCAGGGCAAGCCGCGGTGGGATCTGGAACGGCAGGTCCGCCTGGTCGCCGGTTCGATCGTGCTGCTGAGCATCCTCGCGTCGATCTTCGTGCCGGGGCTGAAGTGGATCGCCGCCTTCATCGGCGCCGGGCTGACCTTCGCCGCCGTCACCAACACCTGCGCGATGGGCATGATGCTGGCCAAGCTCCCCTACAACCGGGGCGCGAGCTGCGACCTGCCGACCATCGTCGGACAGTTGCGCGAAGACCGGGCCTGAGCCGGCCCGGCTGTCGTCGGACACCCGCACACGGCAACGGCGGTCACCGTCACGGTGACCGCCGTTGCCGTCTCGCAGAATGGGTCAGCAGGCGTTGGTACGGAAGTCGGAGACCGCCGTGCCGCCGAACCCGCAGGTGAACGGGGTGAAGCGCTGGTCGTTGTTCAGGTAGCGCTTGAACCAGGACACCATCGCCCGCGACGTGGTCGCGTCAGTGGTCTGCGGGAAGAAGTGGCTGGCGTTGTCCAGCTCCACGTACGACTTCGGCCCGGCGAGGCTGTTGTAGAACGGGATCGAGTGGCTGGAGACCGAGGCGACGGAGTCCGATTCGCCGCCGACGATCAGCACCGGCTCGTTGACGTTGTTCCAGGTCTTGTCGGCGTTCCAGGGCGCCAGCGGCACCCCGGCCTTGACGTTGCCGGTGGTGTCGGCGGCGAGCGCCTCCAGGGTGCCGCCACCGCCCATCGAGTGGCCGGCGACCCCGCGGTTGGAGCCGTCGACGCGGCTGCGCACGGCGGTCGGGGCCGAGTTCACCGCCCAGTTCAGCGCGGCGATCAGCTGCTGTCCCCGGCTGGCGGGCTGGTCCAGCCGGGAGTTGGTCTCGATGCCGACCACCACGAAGCCCCAGGAGGCCAGGCGCGGGCCGAGCCAGGAGATGCTCGACCAGGACGCGGTGAAACCGGGGGAGATCGCCACGACCGGGTAGCGGCCGGTCGTGGTGGGGTAGTAGACGGTCCCGCCGCCGAAGCCGCTCACCAGCGAGGAGATGCGGTCCGAGCTGACGGAGAAGCTGCCGTTGCCGGTGATGTTGGAGCTTGTCGGGGCCTGCCCGATCTCGTCGGCGTGGGCCGGGGCGATGGCCACGCCGGTGCTGGTGAGCGCCACCGCGAGTGCGGCGACGGAGAAGAACCGGGCGAACCGGCGGCGACGGCGGGGGACGTCCGCCGACGCGGGGGCGGGTGCGAGAGTCTCTGGTAGCACGGGCTGCACTCCTTTGGGGGATAGCGGAGCACCGGATCGCGCCGCGACGGCTGCGCTCTGGCGAGTGGTGGTGGCGCGGATCCGATCGATGCATGTGATTTTTCGCCGGAGTTGTCCGCGGCGGCATCGGCTAAATCACCGGTCTGTTGCCATCCTGTTTCGCACGCTTTGCCGGAGAACTTTTTTGCCCGGCCGGGTGCCGTCGGTCGATGTCGCCCCGGGCCTTGCGGCACCTCAGCCTGCTTGCGGTCCGGCAATGCCCACCCGGTACGGTGATCTCCACCCCGGCTGTCCCCGGTGAGCCGGGGGCGGCAGAGAAGGGCACGACCATCAACCACGGGCAACCAGCGCGTGCGCCGTCGGGCGCGCGCCCGACGACGGAGCTGTGACGATGCCGTTGCGCGTGGCCCTGCTGTCGTACCGGAGCAAGCCGCACAGCGGCGGACAGGGCATCTACGTCCGGCACCTCTCCCGCGAGCTGGTCCGGCTCGGTCATCAGGTCGAGGTCTTCTCCGGTCAGCCACTGCCCGAACTCGACCCCGGCGTCGGCCTGACGCCCCTGCCCAGCCTCGACCTTTACCGTGAGCCGGACCCCTTCCGCACCCCGCACTGGTCGGAGTTCCGCTCCCCGGTGGACGTGCTCGAGTGGTCGATCATGATCACCGCCGGGTTCCCGGAACCGCTGACCTTCTCCCTGCGGGCCTGGCAGCACCTGCGCGAGCGGCTGGCCGAGTTCGACGTCGTGCACGACAACCAGTGCCTCGGCTACGGGCTGCTCGGCCTGCGCCGCACCGGCGTCCCGGTGGTCGCCACCATCCACCACCCGATCACCGTCGACCGGCGCCTGGAGCTGGCCGCCGCCGCCGACTGGAAACGCCGCTACTCGGTGCGCCGCTGGTACGGCTTCACCACCATGCAGGCCCGGGTCGCCCGCCGGCTGCCATGGCTCACCACCGTCTCCGGTGCCGCCCGCGACGAGATCGTCACCGACTTCGGAGTGAACCCGGAACAGCTGCGGGTGATCGGGGTCGGCGTCGACGTCGACACCTTCCAGCCGGCCACCACCGACGAGGTCGTGCCGGGGCGCATCGTCACCGTCGCCAGCGCCGACGTGCCGCTCAAGGGACTCGACGACCTGATCGAGGCGATCGCCAAGCTGCGCACCGAACGCGATGTCGAGCTCGTCGTCGTCGGCAAGCTGCGCCCCGGTGGCGCCGCCGAGCAGAGCATCAACCGGCTCGGCCTCACCGATGCCGTCCGTTTCGTATCCGGCATCTCCGACGCCGACCTCGCCGCACTCTTCCGCTCCGCCGAGGTCGCCGTTGTCCCGTCCCGGTACGAGGGCTTCTCGCTGCCCGCGATCGAGGCGATGGCCTGCGGCGCGGCCCTGGTCGCCACCAGCGCCGGCGCCCTGCCGGAGGTGACCGGGCCCGACGGGCACGCCGTGCTGCAGGTGCCGCCGAGCGACGTCGAGGCGATGACCGGGGCGATCCGCCGCATCCTCGACGACCCGGCCCTGCGGCGCCGGCTCGGTGCGGCCGGGCGGGCGCGGGTCGTGGAGAACTTCACCTGGACGCGGACCGCGCAGCGGACCGCCGACTGGTACGCCGAAGCAATCGAAGCGCAGAAACGGGCGAGAACATGTTGACGGTCGACTACGAGCGCCTGGACGTCCGGGCCGGTATGCGGGTGCTGGACCTCGGCTGCGGCGAAGGGCGGCACACGTTCGAGGCGTACCGCCGGGGTGCGCACGTCGTGGCGGTCGACATCAGCGCCAAGGACCTGGCGACCACGCGACAGTGGTGCAGCGCGATCGAGCTCGCCGGGGAGGCGCCGGCCACCGCCACCGCCAACGCCGTCCGCGGCGACCTGCGGCACCTGCCCTTCCCGGACGCCAGCTTCGACCGCATCATCGCCTCCGAGGTGCTGGAGCACATCCCCGACGACACCGCCGCCATCGCCGAGATCGAGCGGGTCCTCAAGCCCGGCGGGCTGGCCGCGGTCACCGTGCCGCGCTGGTGGCCCGAGCGGGTCTGCTGGGCGCTGTCGGACCAGTACCACGCCAACGAGGGCGGGCACATCCGCATCTACAAGGCCGACGAGCTGGCCGGCAAGCTCGCCGCGGTCGGGCTCACCCACACCGGCACCGACCACGCGCACGCCCTGCACAGCCCGTACTGGTGGCTCAAGTGCGCGGTCGGGGTGGAGCGCGACGCGGCGGTGGTGCGGGCGTACCACAAGCTGCTGGTCTGGGACCTGACCGACCGGCCGCTGGTGACCCGGCTGGCCGAGCAGGTGCTCAACCCGGTGCTGGGCAAGAGCGTGGTGCTCTATCTGCGCAAGGACAAGGTGGCGGCCCATGTCGGTTCCTGAGCTGCCGGGGGTGCTGACCGCCGACGACATCGTCGCCACGGCGCGCAGCATCGCCGCTGTCCAGGAGCCCTCCGGCGCCATCCCCTGGGTGCCCGGCGGCGAGGTCGACCCGTGGGACCACGTCGAGTCGGCGATGGCGCTGGACGTGGCCGGGCTGCACGCCGAGGCGGTCGCCGCGTACGAGTGGCTGCGGCGCGTGCAGCGACCGGACGGCACCTGGGCGTCGCGGTACCGGCACGGCGAGATCATCCAGCCGATCAGCGAGACCAACCACGCCGCCTACCTGGCAGTGGGTGCCTGGCACCACTGGCTCAGCACCTCCGACACCGATTTCCTCGCCCGGTTCTGGCCTGCCGTCAGCGCCGGGCTCGACTTCGCCGTCGGCTGCCAGGCGCCCTCCGGGGTGATCTGGTGGGCGGTCGACGCCGCCGGCAACACCGACCCGCAGGCGCTGCTGACCGGCTCTTCGAGCATCCACCAGGCACTGCGCTGCGGGGTGGCGATCGGGGCCCTGCTCGGCGAGGAACGTCCGGAGTGGGAACTCGCCGCCGACCGGCTGGCCCACGCGATCCGGCACCACCCCGGCGAGTTCGCCGACAAGAGCCGCTTCTCGATGGACTGGTACTACCCGGTGCTCGGCGGCGCGCTCACCGGCGACCAGGCCCGCGAGCGGTTGCGCGGACGCTGGGACGAGTTCGTCACCCCGGGCATGGGGGCGCGCTGCGTGGCCGACCGGCCCTGGATCACCGGGGCCGAGACCTGCGAGCTGGCGCTGGCGCTGGACGTCGCCGGCCGGCCCGACGCCGCCGCCGAAATGGTCGCGGCGATGCAGCACCTGCGCGAGGCGGACGGGTCGTACTGGACCGGGGTGGTCCTGCCGGAGCAGGTC
>Ga0233365_1001378_pt1 | contig 10404 bp, 7 predicted proteins | sample ElkDunMinimDraft_27_FD_191535 | JGI IMG/M metagenome (GOLD analysis project Ga0233365, IMG submission 191535) | Fecal eukaryotic communites from dung pellets of Tule Elk in California, USA - Elk Dung C36 | ecosystem: Host-associated > Mammals > Digestive system > Large intestine > Fecal | place... | reverse complement strand
GAGGCAAGCTTGTTCTAGCGGCTTGTGTAGTCCTTACATTGGTTTTGGTAGCGATTTTCATACCGATGTTTCCTGCATAAGCAGAAAAAATTGCTCCGAAAATAAACGCGATAATAATCATCCAATGTGTAGTAGGAACTATATAAGAAATTCCAGCTAATGCTATACTAGCTCCAATAACAAAAAAAGTAAGTAATCGATATTCTGCTTTCAAAAAGGCAAGAGCACCTTCGTAAATGTATTCGGAGATTTCTTTCATTTTTCCGTCTCCTGCATCTTGTTTGAGAATCCAAGTTTTTTTGATATACATAAATGCCAGACCGATAACAGCCATAACAATAGGTAAATAAATAATGAATTGTTCCATATTAAATAATTAAGGTTTTTGTTAAAAGGTGAACGTCTGCGAATTTAGAACATTTTTAACAAGTAGCCAAAAAATATTTTTTAATGTAATTACATTGATAAAACCTCTTAAGTATTATCGATTTTTTTTGCATATTTAATGAATTAAATCACTATTATAGCTGGTTAAATCACTATGTTTTTAAATTAATACTTATGCTGTTTTTTTATATATAGTTTATGAAAAACATAAAGTATTATGAAATGAAAAAAGCTGTCCAAACGACAGCTTTTTTATAAAGAAATCTTAACAAATTATGGGGCTAACATTTTTTATTTTTTAATCCCTTCTAGGTCTAAAAGAAAAGCGTATTCTTTTGCTACTTCTTTTAGGGCTTCGAAACGACCTGACGCTCCTCCGTGTCCTGCATCCATATTGGTATCAAGGAAGAGAAGGTTTTTGTCTGTTTTTGTTGCTCTTAATTTTGCCACCCATTTTGCAGGTTCCCAATATTGTACTTGAGAATCGTGCAATCCAGTAGAAACATACATGTTAGGGTAGTCTTGAGCTACTACATTATCATACGGAGAATACGAAAGCATATATTCATAATATTCTTTTTCGTTTGGATTTCCCCATTCATCATATTCCCCTGTTGTAAGCGGAATTGAATCATCAAGCATCGTAGTTACCACATCCACAAACGGAACAGCCGCTATCACTCCATTATAAAGTTCTGGGTTCATATTGATAATTGCACCCATTAGTAATCCTCCAGCAGAACCTCCTGAAGCATATAAATGTTCATTGGAAGTATATTTTTCAGCAATTACGAATTTCGAGCAATCAATAAAATCAGTAAAGGTGTTTTTCTTTTTTAGAAGCTTTCCATCTTCATACCATGGTCTTCCTAAATCTTCTCCACCTCTGATGTGAGCAATAGCATAGATAAATCCTCTGTCAACAAGGCTTAAACGAGCTGTTGAAAAATACGGATCCATTGAAGCTCCATAAGAACCGTAAGCATACAACAATAACGGACTTTTTCCGTCTTTTTTGATCCCTTTTTTATAAACCATCGAAATAGGAATTTTAGTTCCATCTGTTGCAGTAGCCCAAACACGTTCTTCCACATAATTGTCTTTGTCGAATTTTCCTCCTAGCACCTCTTGTTCTTTAAGTACTATTTTCTCTTTAGTACTCATATCAAATTCAATCACAGAAGAAGGTGTCTTCATTGACTGATAGCCATAACGAAGTTTGTTGGTATTAAAATCTAAATTCGTTGTGGTATAAGCAGTATAAGTTTCACTTCCGAATGGTAAATAGTATTCTTCTCCACTCCAAGGCTTAATACGGATGTTGTTTAATCCTTTTTTATTGTCTCTTTCGCTAATCACTAAATAATCTTTAAAAATATCTATTCCTTCAAGAAGAACATCTTCCCGGTGAGGAATCAAATCAGTCCAGTTTTCTTGAGAAGTAGCATTTTCAGGAGTTATCATCAATTTGAAATTGGTAGCTTTATCTTTGTTGGTTACGACATAGAACTTACCGTTATAATAATCAATTCCATACTCTAAACCTCTAACTCTTGGTTGAAAAACTTTGAATTTTCCATCAGGATTATTAGCATCTAAAATTTGATATTCAGAGGTCAGAGTACTTCCTGACCCAATAATCAAATATTTTTGAGAAATTTCTTTGTAAACAAAAGTATTAAAAGTGTCGTCTTTTTCGTGGAAAACAAGTACGTCATCTTGTTGTGATGTTCCTAATTTATGTCTAAAGATTTTGTCTGAACGAAGCGTTTGACTGTCTTTTGAGGTATAAAATAAAGTTGTATTATCATTTGCCCATGAAGAACCGCCTGTAACTCCCTCGATTTTATCCGAAAGAATTTCTCCAGTTTCAAGGTTTTTTATCTGAATAGTATAAATTCTACGACTTATGTTATCTACGGCAAAGGCTGCTAATTTATTATCGGGACTTACACTAACTCCTGCCAAATGGAAGTAATTTTCTCCTTCTGCCATTTGATTGCAATCGAACATAATTTCTTCTGGAGCATCCATACTTCCTTTTTTACGCGTATATATAGGATAATCTTTTCCGGTTTCGAAACGAGTAATATACCAATATCCGTTATAGAAATACGGAACAGAAGAATCATCTTCTTTGATACGTTCTTTCATTTCTTTGAAAAGGTCTTCTTGAAGTCCTTTGGTATGAGCTGTCATTTGCTGATAATATTCATTTTCAGCATTCAGATAATCGATTACGTCTTGGTTCTCTCTTTGGTTAAGCCAAAAGTAATTGTCGGTGCGTTTGTGTCCGTGTTTTTCTAAAACGGTTGGCTCAATTTTAGCCACAGGTGGTTGAATTTCGTTGGTCATTGTATTTTGTGTTTCTTTTTTACAAGATGTTGCAAAAATAAGACAAACTGTGCTTAATAAGGCTGCTTTTTTCATTATAATTCTTGATATAAGTTATAAGGTATTAGTTTGCAAAAGTATATTAATGTTACAGATAAAAGTATAAAAAAAAGCACGAACCATTGGTTCGTGCTTTTAAAATATATTTTTGAAGTTTAGAATTACTTCACTACTAATTTTCTTGTAGCTGTTTTTCCTTCTTCTGTTACTTTTACGATGTAAACACCTGCATTAAGGTTAGCAACGTTTACAGCTCCGTTTACAGTTGTAGTATTTACTACTTGTTTTCCAAGTACGTCAAAAATAGCAACTACTTTTTCAATAGAATTGTTAGAAGTTACATATAATGTATTTCCTGATACCGGGTTTGGATAAATTTTTATATTAAATGTTTTGTCTTCCTCTAAATTAACAAATAAATCTATTTGTTTTGTTTATGATAGATTTTGCCTTGTATTCGGGGCTACTGCAACCTTCGATGGTAGCTCTGAAAATTGAACCATTTTCTAAATGTGTATTTGGGAACATATAAATAGCGTTACCCGCATTAAGAGTTATATCCTGACTATTGGTTACAGTATAGTTTGATATTGTTGTAATAATATTCGAAGCTTTATAAATATTAAAATTTAAATCTTCTTCACTACTTAATGTCAAAAAATCAGAACATATATTATACCCATTAAGTATAGGAATTAATGGAGGTAATCCATATCTACATAATTCACCTTCTAAATCTATAGATTCAAATTCTATGAACGAAAAATCAAAAGAATTTGAATTCTCAATTTTAGCTAAATATTGAGTGTCATTTATTGAATAATAAATATTATCATCAATTGCTCTTTGTAAACTTCCTCCACGTTCATGAAGAACTCCGTTATATACTACTCGGGTCATATTTGTAGGAGTTGAAGTAAATAAATCCAATACAATAACTTTATGATCTTTTTGTCTTGCTGCATATAGTAATGTACCGTCAGAATTAAATTCTGTTGAATAATTTTCATCTCCAACAGCATTTAAGGAATATAAATTGGATAATACACCAGTCGAATTATTGAAGCCTCTTACATATAAATCAAACTCCAAAAGATAAGTATTCCATCTGGTAAAAGACACAAAATGGGTGTAATCTAAATTTAGTTCAGCAGGTAATTTGGGAGATATTCTGATATGTCCATAATTTTCAAAAATATCACTAAAATTTAAATTACTTGTTACTGGGTTATCATTATGAAAACCTTCATTATCTAATTTAAATGAATACAGTTGTTCACCGTTAGGAATAAGTATCCAATAACTTTCGTTATCTGAATGCTCAACTGCGGTTACCGCTTCAGAAACATGGCCAAAAGGGAGGCCATATTCGTTAAAGATTTCTTCATTTTTTATATTACTTACAGCTCCTAAAGGTTGACCATTTACACCTATTAATCCTAAATTCATATCAACTACTGAATATGCAATAGGATTAGTTGTGCCATTAGCGAATCCCATCGTAAAAACATAATACAATGTAGAGCTACCTGGTTTAGGTAAAATTATTGTTTGGTGAGTAGTAGGATATCCGTACAAGCCACTACCATTAGTCATTGTTAGATGTTGTCTGTTTCGTATAGTTTGGCCGTTGGTATAAAAGAGTAAGTTTCCATTAGAATCACTAATAGTGGAAACAGCCTCTAAAGTGTTCATCTCACTATCTGTGAGAGCAGTAGGAGGAGTAGTGTTAAAAGTTACTCCTGCCTTATTACCAAAATACCAATTGTTGTTTTCTCCTTGTGAAAAGGCAAAGTAGGATAAGGTTGCCCCAAATAATATGATTATTTTTTTCATAATTCAATTTATTTAGGGTTTTTTATTTTCTAAAAGGAGCTCAACCTGCTTTTTAAGTCTTTCCATATCTTGTTGTTGTTGTTTGATTAACTTGTTTTGTTCAATAAGATACAAGGTTAATTCTTCAATTTTCTCTTGTTGAATGGTTGCTATTTCTCCAAGTTCAATACCGTTTTCTGAAACTTCCTGTGCAGACGGTACATTTGGCAGGCGCTTGTTTTCTTTGATAAATTCTTCAATCTCCTCAAGTTTTAAGAGATTATAATTTTCTTCAAAAACATAATCTGCCCAATCGCTCTTTAACATTACACGAACTTCTTCTGTGAGAATACCTCCGTTGACAAACAGGTTATAACCGCTTACATTTACCGTACCTGCTGTATTTGGAACACTCCCAAAACCATATCCGACACCAACTTTGCCGTTAAATTTTAAAAGATCTTCCGCAAAATCACCCCAAATAAGAGGAGCAGTAACACTACTCCCTGAATTTTCTATTTTTAAAATATCATCTTCTTCAACACTATCTCCAACATACTTACCTATATATATATTTCTAGAACCTCTGTTATCGTTTCCAGTAATATAACCAATAAATATATTATCATCTCCTTCTGTATGGTTTCCTGCTCTTGCACCAATAATTACATTTCTTGTACCCTCGGCAATATATCCTGAATTATGACCAATAAAAACATTATAATTACCACTTCCTCCACTTCCAGAGTTATAACCAACGTATGTGTTTCCCTGATGACTACCCACTAAATTAATCCCATTGCCAACAAAAGTATTATAACTTCCAGTTGTATTCATTCCTGCCTGATAACCAAAAAATGCATTTCCTGTTCCTCCTGTTCCTGCTTGTAATCCGAATCTTGTTAAGGTAGATGTTTGTGTAGATTGGGCTTGAACAAACAAACCTCCCAATACAAATAATCCTGTAAAAAATAATTGTGTTGTTTTCATAATAGTGTATTTTAAGAGTTAAAGGGATAAATATACTAAAATTATGTTAAAATAAAAAAAGCACGAACCATTGGTTCGTGCTTTTAAAATATATTTTTGAAGTTTAGAATTACTTAACTACTAATTTTCTTGTAGCTGTTTTTCCTTCTTCTGTTACTTTTACGATGTAAACACCTGCATTAAGGTTAGCAACGTTTACAGCTCCGTTTACAGTTGTAGTATTTACTACTTGTTTTCCAAGTACGTCAAAAATAGCAACTGCTTTTTCAACAGAATTGTTAGAAGTTACATACAATGTATTTCCTGATACTGGGTTTGGATAAACTGATAAACCTGCGATATCATTGTTTTTTACTGAAGCACCTCCCTCATATGAAGTCCAAGTAATATTATCAATGATAGCTTGTCTATTAAAATCTCCATCTCCCACATTTTTAATTCTTACAGTAAAACTACCTTCAATGTTTAATCCTTCTGCAGAAAGTGTATGAACTGTTGCGTCTTCTCCTGACTCACTTCCAAAGATGTCAGAAACAGCCACTTGGTCACTATTAATAATTATTTCTAATTGACGATCACTTGTTCCTGTGAATGCTTTTCTGTATTGAAAAGAAAAATCAGAAACACCACCAGGAATAGTAGCCTCAATATAGCTATCTAAAGCTCTTCTTAACATAATTCCTTTCCCGTCAATTGGAAAATCAGCTTCATCTCGAGAGTGTCCATAAGTCCAAGTTACTCCATTCTCACCTACGAAAGATCCATCAAGATATGATGCAGTAAGTGCGGCATTGTCAAAAGTTTCTACCGTTGTTGTCTGTGCAATTGCAAAAGCTCCAATTAATGCGATCGCTAAAGTGTAAATTTTTTTCATGATATTTATTGTTTTATTTTTATGGTACAAAGGTATAAAAAAATGAATTAAAAAACCGATTAGTAAGTAAAATAACATTTTGTTAATATTGATTTCTATAGAAAGGTGGTTAGACTAGAGCATATAAACATTTTTTAAAAGATAAGAATTAGGGTAAGTCTGATTATTTTGTTTTAAAATACTAATCCTTAACGGTTTATGATTGTTATTTATTCAAACCGAATTGCTTTTACAGGCGAAATTTTAGTAATAATATAGGATGGAATCAAAAGGACAGTTAAACAAACTATAATAGTTCCGATGTTTAGGGCCACAATATACTCCCAATTCAGGTAAACTGGTGCTTGGTTTACGTAATAACTCTCTGGATTGAGCTTTACAACTCCAAAGTGTTTTTGGATAAGCAAAATTCCTAAACCAATCAGATTTCCCCACAGAAGACCTCTTGTAATCAAGTAAAAAGCATTGTGCAAAAATATTTTGCGAAGCATCCAGTTATTAGCTCCCATAGCTTTAAGAATTCCGATCATTTGAGTACGTTCTAAAATCATAACCAAAAGAGCTACTGCAATATTGATAATTCCTACCAATAGCATAAGTCCAATAATCAGATATATGTTAGAATCCGTTATTTTGAGCCATTCGAAAATATGGTTGTATTTTTCGACTATGGTTTGAGTGTCTAAAGTAGGAGATGTTTGTGAGTGGATTTCTTTTCCTTTTTGTTGTATTTTTTCAAAATCCTGAACAAAAACTTCAAAATTCCCGATTTGATTAGCGCTCCAACGATTCATTCTTTGTAGGTGTCTAATGTCTCCAAAGATAAAATTGGCATCAAACTCTTGAAAACCTGAATTATAGATTCCAACAATTTCAAACTGACGTAAGTTCGGTCTTTCGTTTGGGTCGTCTTTTAAAAAATGCGTTGTGAATTTATCTCCGAGTTTGAATTCCATTCGTTTGGCCAAATATTCGGAAATTAAAACCTCTGCATTTTCACGTTCTTCCGTAACGATTGGAATTCTTCCCTGAACGAGATATTCTTCTAAATTTTTAAACCTATAATCTGTTCCTACTCCTTTAAATAGTATTCCTTCGAAGGTAGTTTCGGTTCGGATAACTCCTGCTTTTGTAATTACAGCCTGAATATGGTTTATGTCATTTACAGAAGAAAAATGTGGATAAAAATCTTGGTTTTTGTCAATAGGAGTGAGGCTTACTTCTGATTGGTTATTGTCGAAATTCGAAATGATAATGTGTCCGTTAAAAGCCGAAATCTTTTCACGTATTTTTTCACGGAGTCCTATTCCTGTAGCAACTGAAACCAACATCATAATAATTCCTAATGCAATAGCAATAACCGCAATAGTTAAGATAGGGCTCGAAATACTTGTTTTTTCTTTTTTTTCGGAAGTCAGCCGCTTTGCTATAAAGTAGGATAGGTTCATTAACTACGAATTACACGAATTATTGCGAATTTACACGAATTTTGAATATACTACAAATAAAAAACAGACTTCACAGGTTTTGAAAATTTATGAAGTCTGTTTTGTGAAATTAGTAAGTAAGTTCTCTAGATTACTATTTATGAAAGTTGCTTAACGATCTCTCTCCATTCTTCAAGTTCTGGAATTCCTGGTTTGCGTTTTCCGAAGTACTGAACGATTAAATCTCCCATTTCGTTGAAAACTTCAACCGAAGTTACAATATCTCCTTCAGCAGGTTTTCTGACGATATAAGTCGATGCGATTTTTGACATATCCAAATGCAGGTTAAAATCAGGATCCATTACATTAAACCATTCTCTGTGCCACATGGTTTTACGGATTCTTCCGGTATGAATTTGAATATTTCCTCTATTTCCTACAAAAACCATAATCGGAGTTTTGGTTTCGGCTGCTAATTCTAATAATTTTACCGAAGCTTCGTTATCAATTTTTTGTGCATAATACTCTGATGGAGCCAATCGTAGGGCTTGGGTGCGAGTAACTCCAAACTTTTTCAACATTCCGAAAAAGTCGTGTGTATCTTTTAGTTCTTTCCAAGCGTTGTGAAATCCTTCTACATCAACTTCAGCATCTGGTTTTTCGTAAATATCTAGAGGAATAGCAACCGAAGTTTCATCTGTAGATTGATTTTCTGATTTATATTTTTCGACTAATGCTTTATAAGCTTCTTCATTACTTTCTTTGGTCAGATAAATTTTATGAATAGCTTCTCCGTCTTTCCCGAAAAATTGCAAGCTTGTACGAGTTCCATGTTCCGATTCTTCTGAAACCGCATACGCTTTTTGCCAAGCAGACAAAAAGATTCGCATATCGATGTCTTCATTTACAAAAAGACCTGCATGCGAACTGCTGAAATCTCCGTTAGCATAAATTCCTTTGCGTTCGTGCACACACTCTTCGTTTCGGGTAAGCCCCATCAGTTTTCCGAGTGGTTCTAAATCCAATAGGATATTTTCAAACTCTGGACGTAAGCGAGTTACATTTTGTCCTGTTTTAGTAGCCAAAAGTTCTGCTTCGCTTACTCCTAATTGTTGTGCTGCATTTCGTATTCTGATGTGTGGGTTTTCTGCCTTGAGGGCTTCCCATTGTTGCGCTAAATTCATTTTTAATATATAATGTATTGTTTTAATCTACTCTATGTCCCGAAGAAAATCATCGGTTTTTTATCCACTGGATTTTCAAAAATCGTACACGGAAAGTTATATACGTCCGTTATAATTTCTTTGGTGAAAATATTTAACGGAACATCATTGGCTACAACTCTTCCGTCTTTCATTAAAAACACTTCGTCCGAAAAACGGGCTGTCAGATTCAAATCGTGTAAAACCAATATTGCTGTATTTCCTTTTTGGGTGAATTTTTTAATATTTTCCAATATTTTGTATTGATGATAAATATCCAGATTGTTCAGTGGTTCATCTAAAAATATCAGTTTGTTTTGAATCTCGTTATCTAGTTGAGCCAGCACTCGAGCCAAATGAACTCTTTGTTTTTCCCCTCCAGAAAGTGTGTTGTAATCTCTGTCTTTCAGATGAAAGACATCGGTTTGTTTCATTGCATTCTCAACCGCTTTCAAATCCTCTTCAGTTGGATTGCTGTCGAAATAAGGGTAACGCCCCATAAGGGTAACATCACCAACTAAAAGTGGAATATCCGAATTGTATTGTTGTGAGAATTTCGCTTTGTGTAGTGATAATTCTCCTGTATTCCATTCTTTGAAAGTTTTTTCTTTGAAAAGAACAGTATTAAATTTCTCGAATTCATTCGACAAAACACTCAAAAGTGTGGATTTGCCTGCTCCGTTCGGACCTACAATCACAATCATCTTTCCGTTTTGGGCAGAAAAATCAATTTCACTTAAGATTTTAAAATCCTTATGAGCGTATGAAATGTTTTGTCCTTTTAGCATTTTTAGTCTGTAATTTACAGTTTACAGTTGTGTTGTAAACTCTTATAATGATTTCTTCTGTTTTAATAGAATGGCTATAAAAATTGGTGCTCCCATAAATGCTGTTAGAATTCCGATTGGGATTTCTGACGGAGCAACAATTGTTCTGCTAATTGTATCTGCTCCCAGGAGTAAAATACTTCCTAAAACAGCCGATAAAGGCAGAATGATATAATAGTTTGATTTAAAAATAAGTCTTAAAATATACGGAATGATGAGTCCTATAAATCCGATAGTTCCAGAAAAAGCTACGGAGGTCCCTACTAATAAAGCCGTAAAAAGCACAATTTGCTTTTTAGTTTTTTCGACTGGGATTCCCAAATGCATAGCATCTCGTTCTCCAAGCATCATTGCGTTGAGGGTTTTTCCTTTTCCGATTAGAAAATAATAGGCAATTATAATTACAATTAATAAAATTCCGTTTTTGGTCCAACTGGCTCCTCCAAGGCTACCTAAATTCCAGAAAGTTAAATCTCTTAATTGCTCTT
>Ga0233365_1001377_pt1 | contig 10404 bp, 11 predicted proteins | sample ElkDunMinimDraft_27_FD_191535 | JGI IMG/M metagenome (GOLD analysis project Ga0233365, IMG submission 191535) | Fecal eukaryotic communites from dung pellets of Tule Elk in California, USA - Elk Dung C36 | ecosystem: Host-associated > Mammals > Digestive system > Large intestine > Fecal | place... | reverse complement strand
CGCCAGGTTCAGCTGGACGCGGCGACGGAAATCATGGTCGCCTCGAACGCGCTGCGAACTGCCCTGGCTGCCAACAAGGCCGCCGGCGTTCTCGTCCAGACATCGGAGACGGCCTTCGATGCCGCGCTTGCATCCTACAAGAACGGGCTGGGAACGGTTACCGTGGTGAACGAGACCAACAATGCCCTGCTGGATGCCAGGCTAGCTCAAACCGATGCGCGGGCAGCGGCCCGCATCGCGGCCGCCAACCTTGCATTTCTCACAGGGGCCTTGACCTCCAGCCGCAGCGTGCTCCCTCCGTGATGGTCGCGTCGTCAAGGGCGATGAGAGGTAGAGGCCGAGCAGCATCGTTTGTCCGTTAGAGCCAGAGGAGGTGCGCCAGATGCAGAGATCGGGTTCGATAAAGACCGAGGACTTGGGGCTGGAATCGGCACAGCTTCTCTGCCCGAGATGCGGAGGTCATCAGATCACCCATATAGGAGCGACCTTCTTCGAGCGCGACGAAGATGCGCCGCAAGAAGTGGTAACGGCGGTACAGGGACAAACAACGTCCGTATCCGTTCAGAGTGCCACCGGAACCCTTAATCCGAGTGCCCGTCGTCATGGGGTGCTGATGCATTTCCATTGTGAAGCCTGTTCGGGGAAAGGCGTGCGTATCGATCTGGCGTTCGCGCAGCATATGGGCAAGACGGAGATCAGCTGGCGGTTCGACCCGTTTGGCCCTTGAGCGCAGCCGGGGCAGGCAAGCCGGCCGTCATCGGAGGCGATTTCGGTGAGAGCGCCCCTCAATGCACGACGGGCGGGGGATAGCTTCGTCCGATCGAGTGCAGGTACGCGGTGATCTGTGACTTCAGATGATCGCGTTTGCCGTATTTCTCGGTTATCCGCTCCAGTTCCGGCTCGACCGTCTTGAAGACATCATCGGGAAGGTCGGCATCGGCGATGACGTAGATGTGGCCGACGGCGCGGATATCGCAGCCGGTCGCCAGGATCTCGTTCACAAAATCCGGTATCTCCTCTTCCGTCATGCTTTTCATGCCAATTCCTTTTCCGTGCCCGCCGACACATGGAGAAGACAGATCGACTGCAAAAATTGACAACAATAGGAAGGCAAACCCATTGTGAAATGGGGGATCGGCGTAATCGCTCTTCAAGATTTCTTGACAGGTGCGTCATGCCAATTCCTTGACTGCAATCAAGCAGCAAGGAATTTCCGCCCGCAGGCTTCAGGGGAAGGGCGGACGGCGCCGAAGCGGTTCTCCTTGCGGGCCCCGCCAAGCTCTTCGCATTCACATAACGTGACTCGACTCCGTAAGTGGTGAGCGTAGGCTTTTTCTATCGCCAACCATGTAGAAGGGCACTGGCGACAGGGAGCTGGCAGCTCTCGCCCCAAACGGGGAGCCAATCCTATGCAGGATCATCATTTCAATGGTGGGGTTCCGGGTATCTTTGCCCCAGAAGACCTGGATCGAATGGGGGTAGCGACGGCCGCCGCCATTGCCCGGCTGGCGGACGAGGATGCGCCGGTCGAGAAAGAGGCGATTGCTCGCGTTGTTCTCCGGTTCTACCGCCGTGGGCTCGTGGATCCCAACAAGCTCACAGATGCGGCCGTGATGGTCGCACATTCCAAGCTTTTTCAACGCGTCCCGTAGCGCTGCCGGGTCTCCGGCAGCGCGGTAACGCCCACTGACTGCGGCCGCCAGGTTGCGGAGGCCGGTTTGTTATGGCTTACCAGCCGAAGCCCGGTCCCCAGGGGCCGAAATCGTAGAACTGGCCCGGTCCCCACACATCCCAGTTCCACTGCGCGTCCGCATAGGTCTGGGCCGCCCACAGCTCTCTATTGGCAATGCGCTCCTGCTGCTTGGCCCGACGATAGGCGTCATAGGCCTGCTGGTTGCCGACGTAGAGGCAATTGCAGTTCACCGGGTCGGCGTAGACGTAGCTTACGTTGTTGCCCCGCGTGCGGATAAGGAACCTGTTCGGCGGTAGGCGCTTCAGCATGGCCTGCCGCGCCGGCGTATTGGCGGGACGCACGACGAAGCCTGCCGCAGCCAGATCGTCCTCCGTGCTCTGGATATTGGACACGCACGACGACAGCACCAGTGCAACGGCGATCGCCGTTGCCGTTGCCATGGGCGCCGTAGAAAGACCGGATCGAGTGGAAGGTGACTTCGCCATGATTACTGCCTCGCTTAAGATTTGTTGCGCCGAACAGTTTTCCGACAGATCGATATCTCCCTGATATTCTAGATCGTTTCCAGGAAAGACATGATTGCGCGGAATTTCTATGGGGTATTCCTGCGACGTTAGATGAGGGGATTGATCGCCGCATTGCGTGTAGGCAATTCGGGTTTCGAAGCCTCCGGGGGCGCTCACTGCCAACTTAGCATCGCGCGTGGTGCACGCGGTGACGCTCGCTTTGGGCGAGGGGCATGGGGAATTGATTGCAGTCAATGCCCCGCGTTGCGCGGCAGTCTACGTTCGTCCGGTGAGCCAGGGTTATCACCAGTTACTCTTGTCAGATGTGGAAGAGAAAATGACGGACCTAGTTGCCATTTCATTTGCCGACATGCACGAAGCCGATCGTGTTCTTGTTGAACTCAACAGGCTGCAGAAAGAATACTTGGTTGATCTTGCCGATGCTGTCGTGGTCATCAGGCAGCCCGATGGAAAAATCAACCTGAAGCAGAGCTTCAACGTGGTTGGTGCCGGCGCGGCTTCCGGAGGTCTTTCCGGTGCCGTCTGGGGAACCCTGGTGGGGCTGCTGTTTCTCAACCCGCTTGCGGGACTTGCGGCGGGCGCCGTCGTCGGTGCCGGCGCGGGTGCGTTGTCGGGCTCTCTTGTCGATTACGGTATCGATGACAAGTTCATCCGGTCCGTGGGCGAAACACTCGCGCCGGGCAGTTCGGCCCTTTTCATCCTCATCCGAAAAATTCGCCCGGAGAAGGTTCTCGACGAACTGGCCAAGTATCCCGGCGGCAAGGTGTTGAAGAGTTCGCTTCCCCCGGATCAGGAGCGGCGCCTGGAAGAGGCACTTTCAAAGGCGGCCAAGAGCGAGAACGCCAGCAGCGTCTGACCGACTTCATCTGGCGTCGAGAGGAGTCCGGAGTGAAATCTGTCCTGATCTTGGGAGGCGATGGGTTCTGCGGATGGCCCACTGCCCTTCATCTGTCTGCGAACGGGTTTCGGGTCGGAATCCTGGACAATCTCTCGCGCCGGATGATCGACGAGGAGCTGGGGGCCAGCAGTCTTACCCCGATCGCGTCGATCGAGGATCGCCTGGCAACCTGGGCGAAGGTTTCCTCCAACAAGATTCCCTTCTACCCGATCGACGTCGCCCGGGATTATCCAGGCCTCATTCGCGTGCTGTCGGACTTCAAGCCCGATGTCGTTGTCCATTTCGCGGAGCAGCGCTCGGCGCCCTACTCGATGAAGAGCGCGTATCACAAGCGTTACACCGTCGACAACAACGTGTCGGGCACACACAATCTCCTGGTGGCGGTCGTCGAACTGGGGAATGACATCCACATCGTCCATCTGGGTACGGTGGGTGTCTACGGCTACAGCGGCAGTGATCTGGCGATGCCGGAAGGATATCTGGACATCATCATCCGCGGGCCGAGCGGAAAGGAGCTCGAGCGCTCCATCCTTTATCCGACACAGCCCGGCTCGGTCTACCACATGACCAAGTCCATGGACCAAATACTGTTCCAGTACTATGCCGAGAACGATCGATTACGGATCACCGACCTCCATCAGGGTGTCGTGTGGGGAACCGAAACCCCGGAGACCTGCCGCGACGATGCCCTCATCAACCGGTTCGACTATGATGGCGACTACGGAACGGTCCTCAATCGCTTCCTGGTTCAGGCGGTCGTCGGCCACGCTCTTACCGTTCATGGAACAGGCGGACAGACCCGAGGCTTCATCAACATCCAGGATACGGTGCAATGCGTGAGGCTGGCGATAGAGCATCCCCCGGAACGCGGTGATCGCGTGAAGATATTCAATCAGGTGGCGGAGACCAAGCGGGTCCGCGACCTTGCTGAAATGATTGCCGCGATAACCGGCGTTCGTGTCGCTTACGTCGACAATCCTCGCAACGAAGCGGCCGAGAATGAGCTTGAGGTCACCAACGTCTCTTTCCCGGCGCTGGGGTTGAACTCGATTTTGCTCGACCAGCAATTGTTCAACGAGACGATGAACATCGTGGAGCGGTTCAAGGCGCGCTTCGATCCTGCCGTGGTCCCCGCGAGATCGCTTTGGACCACACGCCACAAGCCCGGAGTGGTTCCCGAAATGTGAGGTTCTCCGATGCGCGACTTCCTCAGACTGATCGCACTCGCACTGGTTGTGTTCGCCATCACATTTCTGGCTTTCATGTTCAGCAACCCGGAAGCTTCGCGGACCCTCGGTCAGCGGTTGGGATTGTCGGAGCGGCTTGACTTCACCGATCGACTGGGACTGTCGGAGGGATCGGCTGCCAACACGCCGGAGCGCCTGACCGAGAGCGAGAGGATCCTGCGTCTGGGGAACGCGAACGGCACACGCTGGGACGCGCTCCTTGGATTCCCCTCCACGTCCCAAATCCGGTTCGACATTCCGAAAGAGTTGCAGCCGGTTCGGGCGCAACTGCAGCTCGATCTGCAAAGCGAACTCATCGCACACGGCGACGGGCTCGTCCGGGTGCAGGTGAACGGCAATCTCGTGGATGCGATCCTGCTTGAGCCGGGACGCGCCGAGCATCGTCTTACCTACAACCTGTCGCCGCTCGATATCGCTACAGGGGAGATACTGGTCACGCTCGAAGGCAACGGCACGACGAACTACGGTCAGGTCTGCCCGACGAACGTGACAAATCTCGGCTCGATCGTCCAGGTGCTGCCAAGCACGGCGGTAATGCTGGAAGTGGTCGAGCCCCTTTCGGACCCCGAGGTCTATGCGGAGCTCCTCCCGTCTCCCCTACAGATCGAGGCTGAAGGCGATGTCGTCCCGGCCGCCTGGGCGAGCCAATGGCTGACCAGGCAAGGCGTTGCGGCGGAGATCACCGGAGCCGAGGCGCCGAAGGCGATCAACGTCCTCCCGACGGACGGCGAGCCGCCAATCACGCTGGCCGAGGACAAGCTTTCCGTCGCCGGACCGACGGGCCTGTCGGAACTCCTGCGGCTGAGGGGCGGTTCGCTTCCCTCCTCCTACGGACAGTCGTGGCCGTTGCCGGTATCGGCGCTTACGACCGACATCCTCACCCATACCTTCCGGGCATCCACCCGGTGGCAGCTTAACTACAAGCTTGCCGATCTTCCGGAGGGCAGGGCGCCAGATGCCTTGGAGCTTCACCTCAAGACAAGCCAGTTGAGAGGCGAGAACTACTGGTCGCTTCGAGTGGTCTTGAACGGAATGCTGGTGAATTCCACCAATCATCCCGGCACCGGCAATGATCTTCTGCTTAGCGTGCCCCTTCCGGCCGACTACCAGCGGCTCACGAACCAACTCGTCGTGACGCTTGTCGATAACACGCCCAATCAAGGCATATGCCGCGCCGGACCGGAGCAGGCAGCGCAACTTCTGCCCTCGACCACGCTTACCTCCGGCAACAGTCCCCAAGGGGACGCGCAGATCCTGGTTCATCAGCTGGCGGTTGCCGACAGGGTCGGCCTGCAGGCGGCCGACGGATCCGGCCTCGAAACCGCCGTCCAGCTTGCAGGCATGCTCGACCTGCTGCTGCCGCTCGACACTCCCGTCGACCTTGCGGGCGGGCAGGGACAGGTTGCCATCCGGGCAGGACATGGAGAACGCCTTGCCGGGCTTCTGCAGGAAGTCAGCCAAAGCGCCAATATTCTTGTCGTCTGGGGAGGCAGGCCGCCAGATGGAGTTTCGTCGGAACTCAATATGCAGCGCGTCGTCCCGAATGCGGCGCCGCCACAAGTTCCCGCCGGAAGCACTGGCCTGATCGTCACATGGTAGAAACGATCGACGGCCACGCGCTCAGACGCGAGCTTCAGAAAGATCAATATGCCTCGGAGGACTCCAGTCCCGGCGCCCTGTCCCACCCCGTGCCATATGATGTCGCGCCGCGGGTGCTGGCGATCTTCTCGGTGGTGACGTTCTGCCTGATGCTGCTCTTCAACCGGACACCGATCGTGCAGTTCTTCCCCGAGCGTGACCTGTTTTTCTCGCGCTACGATGGAGCGCTTGCCGTTCCGCTCCGGTTGTTCATCATCGGTTTCGTGGTCGCATTCTCTTCCGCGATCGACGCGGGATGGACCGTGCGGATCAGGTTCGGCGGCAGGCTTCTGCTCTTCTTTCTCGCGTTCTGCCTGATCTTCGACATGGCGAACCTGGCGGCTTTCGCGCTTTCCGGCGTCCGTCTCACGCTGACGACGGCGGAACTCGTCTCGGCCCTGATGGGATTTCTCATCTTTTCCCTACACCTTATCCGCACCGCGGACATGCCGGCCCGTTCGGACGCACCTCTCGGGAGGCGCCTGAGGCTGCAATCCTTCCTGACCGCGATGGCCATCCTCGCGATCTCTGCGGCAGTCTCCATCAGGGTCGCGGGCTATGAACTGGATTTCATCCAGAACCTGAGGGACGTGGCGCTCATGGGCGGGGTTAGCGTGGGCATATTCCTGTTCGTGCCGCTGGTATATTTCCTGCTCAATGTGCTCGCATCGTTGCAGAGCATATTCCGGAGGCACCGGACATATCAGCCTCCGATCACCCTGATCATCCCCGCCCATAACGAAAGCCATGTCATTGGCGCGTGCATAGCGGCGGCTGACGCTGCTGCCGGCAGGTATGGCGGACCGGTCACTCTGTTCGTTATCGACAACGCTTCCATCGATGATACATCCGAGCAGGTTCGAGCAGCCCTGGCGGACGCGCGTCACCTCGAGGGGGAACTCCTGCACGAACCGCGACGGGGAAAATCCTTTGCCCTGAACCGGGGGCTCGACGCGGTCGAAACCGGCTATTTCGCGCGGGTCGACGCGGACACGCTGCTTTCGCAAGATGCTCTCATGCGGGCATTCGATCATTTCGGGGATACGAAGGTCGGTGTCGTCGGCGGGCTGGCGCTGCCTCCCGGCAATGGTCCCTTCGACGGACCCCGATACATCGAGGTCCTGCTCAAGATGGGCTATGATCAGGTGGGTCTCGGCGCAGCGGACTGTATCGTCGGCATTGCCGGCATGTTCGCCTGCTACGACACCAGGGCGGCGCGCTTGGTCGGGGGATTCGCCGTCGGAATGAACGGCGAGGACACCGACATCGCCTTCCGGATCGGAGAGGCCGGCTACCGCCTGCTGGTGGATCCGGCCGTAACCTTCATCTCCGAGGTGCCACGGACCTTCAGCCACCTGCGCGAGCAACGGACACGATGGTTCCGTTCCATCTTCCATGTCACGGCGAGAAACATCCAGGATTTCCTGCCGCCCAGGATATCGACGCGGGGATGGCTGGTCCTTCCCTACATGCTGACGAATACGGCAAGGCGGGCGATGGCGCTTCCGCTGGTGATATTCTGCGTGAACTTCCTCATCCTCGACGCCGACCCCTACGCCACGCTCAGGGCAATCTCCATACTTGCGCTGTTCATAGGGACCCCCATGGTCAACGCAATTCTTGCCATCGTCGTCAACCTCAGGCTGGCGGCGCTGATCAGTATACCATCCTACATCGTCTTTCGAATGCTCCGCTCGTATCTGACCCTCGAGGCTCTCCTGAGCATGAACTTCAACAACTACTCTTCCCGAGGTGTGTCGGGATCGGTGCGCGTTGCCACGGGAGGGTAGGGCTGGTCCGTTTCGCAAGGTCTATCCGGAAAGATGCCGGAGTCAGCTTGCCGCGGTAGACGATCCTTGCAGATCCAGCACCATGCGGCCATCGACCCGACCTTCCTTCAGTTTCGCAAAGATATCGTTGATCTCCTCGAGAGGCGCCGTGCGGATCGTCGCGTTGACCTTGCCGTCGGCCGCGAAGGCGATCGCTTCGTCGAGATCCCGGCGTGTGCCGACGATGGATCCGCGTATGGTGATGCGCTTGAGGACGACGTCGAAGATCGGCGTCGGAAAATGGCCGGGAGGAAGTCCCACGAGACTGACCGTCCCCCTTCGCCTCGTCATTCCGATCGCCTGCGCGAAGGCCGGAGGCGAGACGGCAGTGACCAGGACCCCATGCGCGCCGCCGCCCGTGGCCTCGACGACCTCCTCGATCGCGGTACCGGAACCTGCATCCACGGCAAGATCGGCACCGAGTTCATTTGCGAGGCGGAGCTTGTCCGCGCTCACGTCCACCGCCACGACCTTCAGGCCCATGGCCTTGGCGTATTGAAGCCCGACATGTCCGAGCCCGCCGACACCGGAGACCACCACCCATTCACCGGGTCTTGCTTCCGTTTCCTTCAGCCCTTTGTACGTGGTCACGCCGGCGCAGAGGATCGGGGCGATCGCGGTGAAATCGACATCCCGGGGAAGCGGCGCCGCGAACGCGGCGGCAGCGATGACATATTCGGCAAAGCCGCCGTTGCAGCTGTAGCCGGTGTTGTGCTGTTGCTCGCAAAGCGTCTCCCATCCCGTCTCGCAATATTCGCAGTGAAGGCAGGCGTCATGGAGCCAGGCAACTCCGACCGCATCTCCTTCCCGGAGGTTCGTCACGCCGGGCCCGAGCTTCGCGACGATGCCGGCGGCTTCGTGGCCCGGGATGAACGGCAGGGTCGGCCTCACCGGCCAATCCCCCTCCGCCGCATGAAGGTCGGTATGGCACACACCGCAGGCCATCACCTTGACCAGGACTTCGCCCGGCCCGGGTTCGGGTATCGGGACCTCCTGAATGGTAAGCGGCTTGCCGAATTCCGTAACCACCGCGGCTCTCATCGTACTGGACATGGATAGAACTCCTGATCTGGTGCTACCGGGGTCTGGCTAGGATTTGCGTTCGATCGGTATCCGACGACGAACCGTGCGACTGTTCCGGATCGGTGCCGTCGCTTTCCGGGCCTGGCGGCTCGCCGAGGAGGCGGGCCTTTTCCGCGAAACGAACGAACGCCTCCTTTGCAGCCTCGGAAGGCACGCGGCGCCTCAGGGCCTGGGAGCAGGCCAGCCTGGCCGAATGATGAAGGCCGTCCTTTTCGCCTCCCCAGGCGATCGTGAGAAAGGCCAAGGCTTCCGCGGGATTGGCTATCTGGGTCGTCCGGTGCGACGTTCCGGTCTGGAGGACTACCGGGAACAGCCAGTTGCCCCATGTCGGGTCATCGGTCTGCGGAGGCTCGCTTCGACGTCGCGTCATGCCAACCCTCCGCATTGCAGGCTTTCGATCTCAGGCCTTTCTGCTTCGATGAACCGGCAGGGTCGAGAAGACTGTCCGCTCAAGGTGACGATCCCCGCATCCCCCGGATGGGAGCTTCGGATTCCGGATGGTCAAAGCATGTGCCGCCAGGTCTGCGGCACCCTCGTGGCCATGATGCTTGCATATGCTTTCCCGCATCAATCCCCAGGGGCGGCCGGACCGTGCTGCCCCAGAAAACACAGATATACTTCAAGCGTCCCGCCTTGGAATTGACTGCAAGCAATGATCGCAGGCCCGGCAACACACAGAATGATTGCAGGCACGGAGGAGATTCCCGTGACCGGCGTTTCAGTCGGCTGTAGCGGCGCCGCCTCAACAGGATGATCAGAATGTGGAAGATAATGTTATGTGCGTGTGGGCTGACGGTCATGCTGACCGGCTGCAACCAGAGCCGCTATGTCAACCTGCCGGGATACGCCCACGCAACCGATCCCGACTGCCGCAGGACCCAGCCGCCGTCGAAGTACGATCGAAAGTGTGACTGCCCGGCTACCGGGTTCTCGAACTTCACGCCCCCGGACTGCCCCGTCTCGGGAATATAGCGGCGCAGGTCATCTTCTTCCCCCAACGCGTCGATTGCCCGTGCTGCTGGAGCGTACTTATGGCCCCGCGGTCCACGGTTCGGCCGGCTTTGCCTTTCGACGGCACGTTCTTTGATCAGGGTTGAGAGGAGATGATGAGGGGTGACCCGGCAATTGAGGCCGAGCGGCGGACGACACAGGTCTGGTCAGCCCAGCAATCAATGAACGATTGCAGCACCCCCTCGTCAGCACACGTCCGACCTCAGGAGGGGAAGGCCAGTAGCGGACTCTTTGCGCTGACTTGCTCTAGTGTATTGCCGTGTTCCAGCATTGTCGTTGCTTGCGATCAATCCGAGGAAAAGCAGTATCGTCCTGAAAAGATCTGTCGTCAGACCGGTAATGGCCCCCTTATTCTCGGTTTTCGGGCTCGATATGTGCGCGAATATCGAGGCTTGGTCCCAGTCGCCACAGGCCCGGCAGCCGATGCCGAACATCGGCACGCCGGTGATCGAAGGGTGGTTACTTTGCGGTGTCCGAC
>Ga0233365_1001376_pt1 | contig 10406 bp, 7 predicted proteins | sample ElkDunMinimDraft_27_FD_191535 | JGI IMG/M metagenome (GOLD analysis project Ga0233365, IMG submission 191535) | Fecal eukaryotic communites from dung pellets of Tule Elk in California, USA - Elk Dung C36 | ecosystem: Host-associated > Mammals > Digestive system > Large intestine > Fecal | place... | reverse complement strand
ACGACCTTGCCGGTTTTGACCAGGCGGTCGATGTCGCGCGCCGGCACGGGGTTGGAATAGGCCAGGCCCAGCTCCCCCGTTTCCAACGCGGCGCCGCGCGACGCCGGGTCGGACCACCAGCGGATAATCAGCTTGTCCAGATTCGGTTCGCCCGGCTTCCAATACTGGTCGTTGCGCAGGTATTCCACGTGACTGCCGCGCACCCATTTGCCGTATTTCCATGGGCCCGTGCCAATGGGCGTGTTGTTCAGTGGGTTGGTGATCAGGTCCTTGCCGTCATACAAATGCTTGGGAACCAGCAACTGATACTGGCCGGACAACGTGGACTTCAAAAAGAACTCCGGCACCGGTGCGTTGAACGTCAGCACAACCGTGTGCGCGTCCGGGGCAGTGGCGTCCGCCAACGACTTCAGCGCGATGCCGGCGGAAATTGGCTTCCAGTGCTGCAACACGTTGTAGACCACGTCGGCGGATGTGAAGGGCGTGCCGTCATGCCAGGTGACCCCTTCGCGCAGCTTGATGGTGTAGCTGCGAAAGTCCGCCGCCGGGGTCACGCTTAGCGCCAACGCCGGTTGGAATTTCAAGTCGGCATCCAGCTTGAGCAGCCGTTCCAGAATCTTGGTGGACGTCTGAAAAGGGCTGGATCCGCCGCCGCCGGGCACGAACAACGCTTGCGGCTCCAGGCCGCCCCAGCTCGCGACCAGCGTGCCACCCTTGCGCGGCGGGCCGGCGTCCGTACCCGCTTGGGCGGTGGCGGCGAGCAGCGTGCGCGGCACCGCGCCCAGCGCGCTGGCGGCCAGGCCGCTTGCGGCGGTTCGGGTCAGGAAGGCGCGCCTTCCGAGGCGCGGGGCTTGAGTCATGATGGGCATCCTTATGGTGTTGCGCTGTCAGCCTTGGCTGAGCGTGGCGTAGGTAGCGCGGCCGATGGCGACAAGCGCGCCCTGATCGTTGTAGAGGTCCACATCCGCCACGCCGACGCTGCGGCCATTGCGGCGCACGCGCGCCACGGCGGTCAGCCCGGTGTTGATGGCGGGCCGCAGGTAGTCGACGCGAAAGTTGATGGTGGGCAGGCCACGGCCCAGCAGCATGCCGACGGCAAAATCGCCTACCGTGTCGATCACGGCGGCCAACGGGCCGCCATGCCATTGGCCGCTGGCGGCACCCCGTTCGAACTCCGGCCGCATCGGCGCCAGCACGGTCAGTTCGCCGCGCTCGTGATCCACGGCGCTGACAGACAGGCCCAGCCATGCGATGAAGGGCGAATCGTCGAATTTGGCCTGTATCTGGCTGGCGTTCAGCACCGCGCTCATGAAGTCACCAGCACTTTGCCGACGATCTTGCGATCTTCCAGCGATGCCAATGCCTGAGCGCCTTGCGCCAGCGGCCAGGTACGGTCCACCTGCACGTGCAGCCTGCCGCTGCGCACCAGCTCCAGCAGCTCATGCAGGTCGTCGCGGTCCCAGCCGTTCGAGCCGCGTATCTGAAGTTCGAACGTCCAGATGTATCGCAGGTCTTCCTTGGGGTCGAACCCCGCCGTGGCGCCGCAGGTCAGCAGGCGGCCGCCCAGGCGCAGGCAGCGCAACGATTTCACCCACGTGTCGCCACCGGTGAAATTCACCACGACATCCACGCCGCCCGACTTGGCGCCGCGACGGCGGGCAGGGCGGCCAAAGCGTTCCTGCACGGCCTTCAGGAAGTCTTCCTCGGTGTACAGGATGATGTGGTCGGCGCCCAGCGCGCGCAGTGCCTCGCCTTTTTCCGGCGTGCCCACGCAAGCGATGACTTCGGCGCCAGCCAGCTTGGCCAATTGCACCGCACATACGCCCACCCCGCCGCTGGCACCCAGGATCAGGACTTTTTCGCCAGCCTGGATCTGACCGATGCGGTTCATCATGCGCAGCGCGGTGCCATAGGCCACCGGCAACGCCGCGGCCTGTTCGAAGCTGACCTCGTCGGGCAGCCGAATCAGCTGGTGCGCGGGTACGCGGCAAAGCTCGGCCAGACCGCCATGGATGGTCTCGCCCACCAGCCCGCCGTCCACACGGTCGATCGGGTCCACCAGCACGCGGTCGCCGGCTTTCCAGTCGTGGACGTTTTGGCCGGTCTGCACGACCTCGCCGGCCACGTCCAGGCCGATGATCACGGGAAAGGGCAACTTGATGCCGGGCATGCCACGGCGCGTGAATACGTCGTGGTAGTTCAATGAGGACGCACGCACACGAATGACGACGTCATCCGGCCCGGCGACAGGGTCAGGGAATTCGGTTTCCAGGCGGAGCTTGTCGTTGCCGCCGTGTTCACGCAATACGATTGCTTTCATGAATGCTTGAGGGAAAAAGGAATAGGAAAAATAGGAAAAAATAGGAAGAAATAGGACGCCGGCTTACCAGGACGCCACGCCGGCAATCGCCTGGCGGGTGATGGCAAGACCATGGGCAAGGGCGCTGCGCCGCCACACGCTGGATACCGGCACGAAGGCGTCGATCAGGTCGGCGCGCAACTGCTTGTCGCGCGCGGCGTCGGGTGCCAGCGGGGCCTTGAAACGCAGCCACTGGTCCAGCCTGAGCGCGGCCCGCATCTGCAATCCGCGCGTGCCGAACTCCACGACGGCGCCTGCCAGGGGGCGGCTGCCCAACGCCTGCTGCACGCCGCGAAACACCAGGCCCTGGTAGTCGGGTCGCGCCAGGCCATGCGGGCGCTGGTCGCGCACGCGTTCGGCGCCCCACCATTGGGCGGCCCGCGCCTGTTCTGCGCTGCCTTCGTCGTTGAAGCACAGGAAGAACGGTTCCCCGTATTCACCGATGCCGGTGTGCCAGTCGATAAACGACACGCGCTGGCTGGCGGCCAGATGTTCGTCGACGATGCGGCGCAAGATGCGGTTGGACCATTCGGGGCCGCTGCCGCCGTAGACCAGGCCGTCCGGATGGGTGTACTGGCCGCTGGCCGTTGTGTTGAACAGCACGTCGGCGCCGTGGGTCGTGCCAAATTTTTCGACCTCGCGCGCGCCGGCCGCCAGGCTGGATTCCGTCCAGGCGGCCGGGATCAGGTGCGGATGCAGCGTGGCGTAGTGCGGGTTGGCCGGCGTGGGGCGCGTGTGGTCAATGAAGTTGCGATTCAGGTCGACGTTGTTTTCAGTCGTGCGCGAGTCATATGCGTAGCCGTACGGGTTCAACGCGTGCACCAGCACGACGTTGACGTCGTCCGGCAAGGGCGTGCCGCCATCGGCGCGCAGCCAGCCGATCTGCACGGCGGAGCCCGCCGCGCCTTCCAGCCCGTGCGTGCCGCTGATCGCCAGATGCGTGCGGGGCGCGTCGACGCGGCCCAGCACGGCCACATCCACGCTCAGCGCGCGGCCGTGTGGGTCTTTCAATGTGGGATGTTCATGGCGGGACAGCACCGCGCCACGCGCTTGGGCTATCGCCACAAAGGCGTCGCGCGCCGCCGCGTAGTCGGTGCTGAAGCAGTCCCAATAATCGGGCAGGGCGTCGCTCATGTCAGGCCGCCTCTTGCACAAAAACTTGCAGCGCACCCGCGCCCGCCTCGGGCGGCACCACCAGTTCGCCTTGGGCGTTGGCGCGATAGTTCACTTGATTGGCGTCGAACAGCGCGCGCGTTTTTGCCAGGTCGCGCACACCGATGACCGATCCGGCAAACCAGCCGCCGCCTGCCGACGCCGGCAAACCGGCCGGAACGCGAACGCGGGGGTAACGCTGCTCGAAGGCGGCAGGGCTGAGGAAGTCGATGCGCAGGCTGCCGCGACGCACTTGCAGGCCGTTGTCGGGCAGCGCGCTGATGGCGATGGAGCCGAACACGCGCTCATAACCCGCACGCAAAGAGGCGGGATCGGGGTGCACGGCGACCAGCGATTCGATGCGCCGAGCGCCATTGGCGTGGTCCTGCCATTGCGGGCGATACACCAGGTGGCGCGTCAAGTGGCCGCACGTGAAGAAGTCGGGCACGCCCAACAGGCCGGCCGGAAAATTCGTGTTGATCCACGCCGCGTCTTCACTGCCTTCGGGCAGATGCACGGGGCGTCCGCCGCTTTGCGGATCGTCAGCCGTAATGCCCAACCGCGCCAGTTCCTGGTGCACTGCCGCGCTGTCGGTGGTTTGCAGCGCGGTGGCGACGGGGCCTTCGTAGGCATCGTCGTAACCGCTGAAGCGCGACTCGGCTTTCAGTTCTTCTGGGAAATAAAGGAGTTCCAGATAGTTCGCATCAAGAATGATGGTCTGGTTGCGCGTGCCGCGATGGTGCCTGCCTTGCGGGGCCAGGCTGAATCCCAGCTTCACGTAGCGGTCCGTCGCCGCCTGCAGATCGTTGACCCGGATGATGTAGTGGTCTGGGCCGGTGACTGAGGGAAGAGACATCGGGATTCCTGGATTCGCGTTGGGAAGACCTGAAGTCTGTCGCACGTGGCGGCGCGCTTGAACGATTGAATTCGCATGTGGATATCTGGTTTTCATTTCATGTCGCGTACGACCGGCTGCGTGCCTGATCCAATATGAACAAATGAGAAATCAGCATTTCGCAGTGCGTGTGGCGCGGGCCTACTATCGGCGGCTTCCCCCCGGCAGAACCATCACGTCGCCTTGCAAGCCCGGCATGCCTGTGCGGGTCTACCTAGGCGGCGCAAGGCTTGAACCAACATGACCCAATTGCTTCACATCCAGAATTTGACGGTGGACCTTCCGCCGAGCGCCGACCGACCGCACGCATTGAAAGACCTGACGCTTAGCGTGAAGGCGGGCGAGATCGTGTGCGTGGTGGGCGAAAGCGGGTCCGGAAAATCGTTAACGGCGGGCGCCATCCTGGGCCTGTTGCCGCAGGGCGTGCGGGCCAGCGGCGGACAGATTCATTGGGAAGGCCAGGACCTGCTGCAAATGTCGCCCGAGGCCTTGCGCCGTTTGCGCGGCCGGCGTATTGGCATGATCTTCCAAGAGCCCATGACGGCTTTGAATCCGCTGCGCACCATCGGCGATCAGATAGGCGAGGTCTTTCGCACCCACACCCGTCTGCCGAACGCTGAAATCGCGCGGCGCACGCTGGACCTGCTCGAGTCGGTCCGCCTGCCGAATCCCAAGCAGGCCGTACATGCCTATCCGCATGAACTGTCTGGTGGCCAGCGCCAGCGCGCGATGATCGCCATGGCTCTTGCCCTGGAGCCGGCGCTGCTTATCGCGGATGAACCGACGACCGCGCTGGACGTCACCACGCAGTCGCAGATACTGCACTTGATACACGACCTGCAACGGCGCAAAGGCACGGCGGTATTGTTCATCACGCATGACTTCGGCGTGGTCGCCGAGATTGCGGATCGGGTGGCGGTGATGCAGCAGGGGGTGTTGGTCGAAAGCGGTTCCGCTGAGCAGGTCCTGGAGCGCCCGCAGCACCCGTACACGCGCGCGCTGATTGCAGCGGTGCCGCCGTTGGAACCGGCCGCCGTGCGCGCGACGCTGGACGCCGATGCGCCGGTCATCTTGCAGACCCGGGCGCTGTCCAAGACGTATCGCAAGCGCGGCGCGTTCTGGCGTCCGGACCGCGTGACGCATGCGCTGGACAACGTCGGCCTGACGCTGCGAGAGGGCCAGACGCTGGGCATCGTCGGCGAAAGCGGATCGGGCAAGTCCACGCTGGCGCGCACGCTGCTGGGCTTGCAGGCGCCCAATGCGGGCAGCATCGTGCTGGCGGGCGAGCCGCTGGCGTTCAAGGGAGCCACCGCGCGCCGCGCGCATGCCAGGCGCGTGCAGATGGTGTTCCAGGATCCGTATGGGTCGTTGAACCCGCGCCAGCGCGTGGGTGAAATCGTGGCGCAAGGCCCGATGGTGCACGGCATGCCCCGGCGCGAGGCGTGGGCGCTGGCGCAAGAGCTGTTTGAGCTGGTCGGCCTGTCGGCGGATGCGGTTAAGCGCTATCCGCACGAATTTTCGGGCGGACAGCGGCAGCGCGTGGGCTTGGCGCGCGCCCTGGCGATGCGGCCGCGCGTGCTGATCGCGGACGAACCCGTCTCGGCGCTGGACGTGTCGGTGCAGGCGCAAGTGCTGGCGTTGCTGGCGCGGCTGCGACTGCAACTGGGCTTGTCCATCGTGTTCATTACGCACGATCTTCGGGTGGCGGCGCAGGTCTGTGATCACGTGGCCGTCATGAAAGACGGAAAGATCGTGGAGGAGGGGGGCTGCGCGGACGTCTTCAGACACCCCGCGCATCCGTACACGCAAGCGCTGCTTGCCGCCGTGCCTGGCCGCCGCTGGGACCCGGGCAGCGTGGCGGTGCGACAAGCGGCCTGATGCGCCGCTATGCGCCCAGATACGCCCGAGCCAGCGCGCCGTCCTGTGCAATTTCCGCTGCCGTGCCATGCGCCGCCACGCGTCCCGATTCCAGCACATAGGCCCGGTCGGCCAATGACAGCGCCAGCGCCGCCATCTGGTCCACCAGCAGAATCGTCATGGATTCCGCGCGCAGGCGGTCCAGCGCTTCGAACAGTTCGTCGATGATCTTGGGCGCCAGGCCCAGCGATGGTTCGTCCAGCAGCAGGATCACGGGCTTGGACATCAAGCCGCGCGCAATCGCCAGCATCTGTTGTTCGCCGCCTGACAACAGGCCGGCGCGTTGGTGCAGGCGTTCGCGCAGGCGCGGAAAGCGCGTCAGCATTTCTTCGACGCGCGCCTCGCGGTCTTGCGGATGCAGGAAGGCGCCCAGCCGGATGTTGTCCAGCACGCTCAGGCCGGGAAACACCTGCCGCCCCTCTGGCACCAACACCAGCCCGCGCGCAACGATGCGGTCGGCGGCCAGGCCGTTCAGTTCGGTGCCTTGCAGGTGCATGCCGCCCTCGGCGGGCCGATGCAGCCCGGCCAGCGTGCGCATCAGCGTGGATTTGCCGGCGCCGTTTGCACCCAGCAAGGCCACCATCTCGCCTTGCCGCACTTGCAGGTCGATGCCGTGCAGCACGGGGTTGGCGCCGTAGCCGGTGACCAGATTTCCCACCCCCAGCACTTCGGGCCCGATGGCGGCGCCGGCCGGCCGCTGCCGGGCGGCGGGCGCGCGCCGGGCGTTTTCATCACCCAGATACGCCTGACGAACGGCTGGCGACTGCTGGATCTGCGCGGGGCTGCCCTTGGCCAGTTCACGGCCGGCGTCGATCGCCACGATGTGATCGGACACGCCCATCACCAGCGCCATGTCGTGTTCCACCAGCAGCACGCCGGCGCCCGCATCGGCGATGCGTCGCAGCAGACCCGCCAGGCGCGTCTTGTCTTCGCGCGACAGGCCGGCAGCGGGCTCGTCCATCAACAGGATGTCGGCGTCGGTGGCCAGCGCGCGCGCAATTTCGACCAGCCGCCGATCCACGTGCGGCAGGTCGGCGGCGGGCACGTCAAGCGCGCCTTCGTAGCCGCAGAAGGCCAGCAGCGCGCGGGCGCGTTCGCGCACGTCCGCTGCCAGGTAGCGGCGCGAGGCCAGCAAGCCGCCCAGTCGGCCACGCACCATGCCCAGCGCCACGTTGTCTTCCACCGTCAACGTGTCGAACAGCTGTGACGTCTGGTAGGTGCGCGCAATGCCGCTGCGCGCCACGCGATAGGCGGGCAGCGCGGCCAGCGGCGCATCGCCCAGCGACACGGCGCCGCTGGTCGGTTGGTAGTAGCCGCTAAGCATGTTGATGACGGTGGACTTGCCCGCGCCGTTGGGCCCGATCAACGCGGTGACGGCAGCGGGAGGTACGTCGAACGACACGGACTGCACCGCGCGCACGCCGCCAAAAGTCATGGTCAGCGCGTCGGCGCGCAACACGCGCCGGTCGCGCGCGGCGGCCGCCATGCCGCCACCTTGGCGCGGCGCCAGCGCGTGGTTCGCCGCGCGCCGCCGCCAGCGTGACAGCAAGCCCGCGACGCCATCCGGCGCGGCCCACAACACCACCAACAGGAATGCGCCGAAGAACAGCAGCCGGTATTCCTCCAGGCTGGACAGCAGTTCGGGCAGCAGGCCCACCACCACGGCGCCCAACAAGGGGCCGGCCAACGAGCCCGCGCCGCCCAGCGTTACCGCCAGCACGAACAGGATCGACTGCATGAAGTTGAAGTTGTGCGGGGTAATCATGCCGGCTTGCGGCGCAACCAGCCCGCCCGCCAGGCCGACCACGGCGGCCGACACCATGAACGCCACGGTCTTGACCATCAAGGGGTTGATGCCGATGGATTCGCTGGCCGTCTCGCTGTCCTTGACGGCCCGCATCGCCGCGCCCCAAGTCCCGCGCGATAGCAGCGCATAAGCCGCCAACGCCACGAAGACGGCAACGATGGCCAACATCGCCACGCCCCGGTCGCCACCGATACCGGCAAGCGAGGGCTGCACGATGCCCATCAATCCGTTCTGCCCACCCGTGATGTCGCCGCCTTCGATCAGCGCGTGTTCCACGATGAAGCCGAACGCGATGGTGATCATTGCCAGGTACGGCCCTTTGACGCGCAGCGCCGGCAGCGCCAGCAGCAGGCCAAAGGCGCCCGCCACCACCGCTGCGGCCGGCCAGGCCAACCAGAAGCTCCAGCCCGCCTGGCCCGTCAGGATGGCCACGGTGTAGGCGCCGATGGCATAAAAGCCCGCGTGTCCGAATGACATCTGGCCGGTCAGGCCCAGCAATACGTTCAGGCCGATGCCGGCCAGCGCCAGCAGCGCCACGTTGCCCAGCACGAAGACGTAGTAGCCGTTGACGGTGGCCGCCAGCGCCAGCGCCACCACGGCCAGCACGGCGTACAGCGCCAGCGGTAGCCAGCGCGATGCAAGTTGCTTATTCATCAGACCTTCCTGACATCGGCGCGGCCGAAGAGTCCGTTGGGACGCACGGCCAGCATGACGATCACCAGCGTGAAGCTGATGATCTGGGTGTATCCGGAGCCCAGCGCCACGGTGATCAGCGCTTCGACCACGCCGAACAACAGGCCCGCGATCATCACGCCCCAGGCGCTGGTGATGCCGCCCAGGATGGCGACCACATACGCCTTCAGCCCGAACAGCGTGCCCATGTCCGCCTGCACATTGAACAGCGGCGCGACCAGTGCGCCGGCCACGCCCGCGAACAGCGTGGACACGGCAAACGCGGCCATGATGGCGTGGCGCACCGGGATGCCCATCAGGCGCGCGGCGTTCGGGTTCTGCACCACGGCCAGCAACGCCACGCCCCAGCGCGTGCGACGCGACAGCGTGTGCAGCGCGGCCGCCAGCGCCAGCCCGACCAGCGGGATCAGCAATTGCAGCGGATAGATGCCCAGCCCCAGGCCACCGATTTCAAGCGGGGCCTGGGCCAGCGGAGACGGCAGGCTGCGCGGCTCTTTGCCGAAGGTGAACATCACCACGTTGTCCAGCACGATGCCCAGCGCCACCGTCGACATCAGCCACGCGTTGGAACCCCGGCTGGCGAATGGCCGCACCGCCAGGCGTTCGACCACCAGGCCATACACGCCGCACAAGGCCAGCGCCACCAACAGCGCGGGCGCAAGCGGCCAGCCCAGCGTCTGCGCAAAGGTATAGGTCAGCACGGCGCCCAACATCATGGAACTGCCCTGGGCGAAATTCACCGTCCCCGACACGGCGTAGGTCAGGTAGAAGCCCAGGGCCATCAGCCCATACATGCTTCCCAGACCCAGGCCGCTGACTATGGCGGACATCAACAACATGCGCGTCTCCCGCGTGATTCAAGTGCTGGTTTGCGTGGCGGCCGGCGATGCCGTGCCGCGCCGCTTTATTGCGTGCCCTTGACGGGCAGGATGCGGTTGTCGATGAACTGCGTCCACACGTAGTCGTCCTCGCGCAGCGCGTCGTGCGAGGTCGGCGTGAAGGGTTGTTCGTAGGTCTTGATCAGGCCGTCGTACTTGCCGATCTTGTAGAAGCCCTGGCGGACGGCATCGCCATCGGTGGAGCCGGCCTGCGCAATCGCCAGCGCCGCCAGCTGCATGCCGTCGTACGCGTTGGCCACGCCCACGGCGGGGGTGATGTCCTGCGGGCCCTTGATGTCGGAATACTTGGTCTTGAGCGCCTGCATCACCTTGTCGCCCACCGGCCCTTGCTTGCCAAAGAAGCTGTAGGTCTGCACGAAGTGCACGTTCTTGGCGTTGGGGCCGGCCAACTCCGTGAAGCGGCCACCGGCCGGGCCCCAGTGCGACACGATCGGCACCTTCCAGCCCATGCGGTCCAGCGACTTCACCACTTGCGCCGACGGGCCCACGTTGCCCACCAGGAACAGCGTGTCGGCGCCCGCGGCCTTCAGACGGCTCAGTTGCGGCACGACGTCCAGATCATTCGGCTGGAATTTTTCAGTGCCTGCGGGCGTGACCTTGGCGGCGGCCATGGCCGCATTCAGGCCTTTTTCATTCGATTCGCCCCACGGGTTGTTCACCAGGATCAGGCCGGGCTTGGCCGTC
>Ga0233365_1001375_pt1 | contig 10415 bp, 10 predicted proteins | sample ElkDunMinimDraft_27_FD_191535 | JGI IMG/M metagenome (GOLD analysis project Ga0233365, IMG submission 191535) | Fecal eukaryotic communites from dung pellets of Tule Elk in California, USA - Elk Dung C36 | ecosystem: Host-associated > Mammals > Digestive system > Large intestine > Fecal | place... | reverse complement strand
TGCGCGTGTTGATGGCGATCAGCAGGCTGTCATAGCTGCCCATGACATTATAGACCGTGCCGATCGAATAGCCGATCCGCTTGGCCACCTCGCGCGCTGAAAAGCGGGCAAAGCCCACTTCGGCCATGTGCTTGTGCCCTTCGACGACAAGCATATGCTCCAGTTCTTTCCGGCTATGATCGGATCGCCTTCCCATGCGCCCTGCCTTACACCCGAACGCTAAAATTTACACTGCTCAATATGTTATTGAACATCGATTAATTGTCGGTTAGGCAGCATTGTCAAATCAACAGGTTACAGGTCGCCATGCCGATTTCCCACCGTCTGAAAATGCCTGCCTTCCTTGCCTGCGCCGCCGTTCTGGGCATGGCCCCGCTTGCCGCCCATGCCCAGGACGCAGTGAGCGATGCCGAAGAGAATCAGGCCCTTGCCGATACCCGCAATGCCTGCGCGCAGCAGGATTTCCACACGTTCCTGCAATATTACATCGGCTCTGCCGCAGTACGCCAGCGGCACACCGCGCCGCAGGTGGAGCAGCGCAGCTTCGCCCAGCCGCAAAAGGCCGGGCGGGCAATCGCGGCCGCGGATATGCCCCTGTTCAGGGTGGGCCAGCTTGACTGGAATTATGCCGACGCCGCTTCGCTGAAGCAGTGGGAAGCCAATCCCGATCAGCGCTATCAGCTGCTGGACGTGACCTTTACAGAGCTTCCCGGCGGCGGCCGCAAGGTGGTCTATCAACCCGGCGTTTTCCACGATGACGGCGAAGGCGATTCGATGACGCTCGTGCGCCGCACCGGAAAGCCCGCCGCCTATGTGTTCGGCTGGCAGAATGGCTGCTGGCAACTGACGCAGGACCTGCGCTGACGCCCCCGCTTTTACCCACACTACCTACGCCAAGTCCCCCACAAGGAGGTCTCCATGAATAACCGTTTCCTGCCCCTTTTCAGCCTTGCCCTGATGGCCGGCGCCACCCCGGCACTGGCTGCACCCGCCGCTAGCCAGTGCCCCGGCGCCAACTTCGACGCCTTCCTCTCCGCCTTTGCCGAAAACCCTGCCGTGCAGCAGGCCAACACGGCCGTGCCGCTAGTGGTGCGCTCGATCGATTCCGAAGCAGACCCCGAACCGCAGCCGGTTACGAAGACGCTGGGCGCCGGTGAAGTGCGCTTTCCTGTGATGCCTGACACGGCAGACCGGCAGCGTGAAAGCCTGACCTTTGCCACGACCCGCAAGGGCGGCGGCGTCATGCAGGTCAAGCTCGCGCAGGCCGACACGAGCTATCAGGTGTTCTACACCTTCCGCCCAAAGGGTTCGTGCTGGTCGCTGGTGGAAATCGATAACCAGTCGCTCTGACCGCAAGCGTCTGCCCCCGGAACCTGTCCTGACGTCTGTTTAAGGAACTGCCATGAACGGCCTGCTTGATCCTGCCTCCTCATCTGGCGACGGTGAAACAGCCGGATGGCCCATGCGGGCCTGGGGCCTGACGGTTCTGGGGGCACTTGCCGGGCTGGCGATCTACTGGATCGTCCAGCCAGACAGGCTGGCGGACAGGTCCAGCGGCATGGAAGTGCGAACGGCCATCGCCACCTTTCTGGGTGCCGGTGCCCTGCTGTTCGCCTTCCTTGTCGAACGCAGCCGCCACGGGCTGAACCTGGCCTTTGCCGCGATCGGCGCGGCCGTGGTTGCACTGACGATCTATTGGAACGGCCCTTTCGGCAGCACGGCGAACGAAGAGCCCTGGCGCATCGTCTGCGCTCTGCTGAGCCTGGCCATCGGCGCCCCGCTGTTTCAGGCATGGCGTGATGCGCGGGCACAGGGCGACACGCCTCGCCATGCCATTCCCTATCGCGATGCGCACCAGAACGCCTGGACCAATGTCGTCCTGTGGTTCGCGGCATGGACATTCGTGGGCGTTACCTGGGCCATGGTGCTGCTGCTGGGCGCGCTGTTTCGCCTGATCGGCATAGACCTGATCCACGATCTGCTGAACGAGACATGGGCCGTCCTGACGCTTACCGGCGGCGCGCTGGGCGCCGGCATCGCCCTGCTGCGCGATCGCGACGCCATCCTGCGCCTGCTGCAGCGGGTGGTAACGACTGTCCTTGCCGTGCTTGCCCCCGTGCTGGCCTTGGGGCTGGTCATCTTTCTTGTCGCAACCGTGTTCACCGGGCTCGATCCGCTGTGGGACGCCACCCGCTCCACCAGTCCGATCCTGCTGGGCTGCGTGATCGGCGCACTGTGCCTGGCCAATGCCGTGATCGGCGATGCACCGCCGGAAGAGGCGCGGCACCCGGCCCTGCGCGCGGGCGTCGCGGGGCTCAGCCTATCCATGCTGCCGCTGGGCGTGATCGCCGCGATCTCTACCGGCCTGCGCATCCAGCAATATGGCCTGACGCCGGACCGGCTGTGGGCGGTGGTCTTCACCGTCATCGCCTGCGCCTATGGCATTGCCTATCTGTTCGTGCTGCTGCGCTGGCGGCAGGCAGCCGGCCCGCATTTCCGCGTCGCCAACCTGCGCCTTGCCATCGGCCTTGCCGTGCTGGCCCTGTTCCTGTCCACGCCCGTAGTGAACTTCGGCGCGCTATCGACCAACAACCAGCTGCTGCGTCTGAAGACCGGCAAGACTCCGCCAGAGCTGTTTGACTGGGCAGCCCTGCGCTTTGACTTTGGCCCGACCGGCGTCGCCGCCACGCGCAGTCTGGCAAAGAATGGCCCAACCCCCGCCATTCGCGCCGCAGCGGCCAAGACAATGGCCACCCAGAACCGCTGGCAGCTGGACACCCTGCCGATCGAACGCCGCAACAAGCCGATCGAGGCGGACCGGCTGACGGTCCTGCCGCGCGGAACTCAGCTGCCGGTGGAGCTGCACGCCCAGCTTATCGATTACAACGCCTGCTTCACCTCTGGCCCCTGCGTCGTCGTGCATGAGCCCGGCAGCGATGAAGCCATCATCGCCAACGGCTATCGCGCCAATGTCTGGAAGAAGGGCAAGGCAGGCTGGGAGTATGCGCCCGGAAACCGGCCCGCTTCGGTTGCGGGCCGGAATGACCAGATCGAAGCCGGGCTCAAGGCCGGAAAGGTAGAAGTGCGCAGCGTCACCCATCGCCAGATCTTCGTCGATGGACTGCCACTGGGAGAAAGCTTCGAATGATACGGCATCCTCACCTGCTGCTCGCAGCGATCATGGCTGCGGCTGCTGCCATGCCCGCCCAGGCGATAGAGCCTGCCGATGCCTGCCAGCCCGCTCCGCCAGAGCCCAACGGTTCGCCGGCCTTGCGCCCTAATCCCACGGCGGTTTGCAGCTATGACCTGAAGGAGATGTATCGCCGGCTGGGACAGATCATCAGCACCCCGGACGAGCAGATTTCTGTCGAAGCCGCGACCGTCGTCTTCGGTCTTCCGCCCATGGGCAGCAGCTACGACAGCGCCCGGCAGGCCAGCTACACCACGGTGATGACGGGCATCGGCGGCTGGAAGCTGCGGCTGTGGCTGCGCGAAAGCGCCTATCCACTGGACGGCACCCCGCCGGCCTTCACACGCGGCCCCCGGCAGCCCCACCGGCTGGTCGGCGTCGATCAGCTTGACGTGCGGTACGACATTACCATCACCTTGCCAGAAGGGCAGGACACGCCCGGCACCTGCATGACGGCGGCAGAGGCAGCGGCACTGGCCCTTTCCAGCGGGCGCACGGACGATACTGCCCGCTCTGCCATGATGGTGACGCACATGGGCCCCGGATCCCCCTCCTATGTCGGCAAGGACGGCCAGCGCTTTTCCGTGTCCCTGCGCCGTCAGGCCGGCAGGTTGCCCACCGAGGCCGAGATGAAGGCCAATTGCGTGGTCAGCGCAGTGTTCATGCAGCCGCCGAAGAAAGACCGCACAAGCGGATAGATCGGTGGCAGTGATTGCTCCACTGCGCGTCCTACCCCATTGATCGCCAAAGGGTATTCACGGCACCCCGCCCCGAAGCCCGGCCCCGCCCACGACAGAACAAGGCCTGACCTGCATGAAATTTCTCCGTCATTCGCTGTTGCTGCTGGCCTGCGCTCCGCTCAGCGCTCCGCTCACTGTCGTCGCCCAGCCCACGGTAAAGGACGAGGCTGCGGCAAAGGCCGGGCTGGCGGCGCTGGGCACGGCCATGCAGCAGGCATCGGCGCTGGAAACCGAAGGCCGGTTTCGCGAGGCTGAGCCCCTGTGGCGCGATGCTTTGAAGCAGCGGCAGCACCTGTTGGGCGCGGATTCGCCTGCCATGGCACCGGGGCAGGCGCGCCTCGCCCGCAATCTGGAATCGCAGGGCCGCTATCGGGACGCAGAGCCGCTGCGCCGCTCCGCACTGCAACTGCTGCAGAACGATCCACAATCCAGCGCCGAACTGCCCGCCGCCTACAGCGCGCTGGGCTATAACCTGACCTTGCAGGGCCAGCTTTCCGAAGGCGCCACCCATGGCTACCGGGCGCTTGAACTGCTGCGCGCTGCCGGCAAGGACGATGATCTGGAAGCCGCGCAGGCCATGTCGACCGTCGGCCTGATGCTCGACAAGCAGGGCCGCTTTGCCGAGGCTGAGCCTTTTTACCGCGAGGCGCTTACCATCCGCCAGCGCCTGCTGGGCGAAGACGATCTCGACACGGCCACCAGTTACAACAATCTCGGCGCCTCGCTGAGCGGACAGGGCAAGGCGGAAGAGGCCGATCCCTATTTCCGCCGCGCCTTTGCGGTCCGGCGGGCAAATGGCACGGTCCCCACCATGGTCGCGCAGAACGCCTTCAACATCGCCTTTAACCTGGGCAAGCTGAAGAAGTATGAAGAGGCGCAGGCCTTCTACCAGCAGTCCATCGATCTGTGGAGCAGCACCTTTGGGGCGAACAATGTGCAGACCGCAGCGGGCTACAACGGCCTTGGCATGAATTACTTTTTGCAGGGCCGCTACGAAGAAGCCCTCCCCCTGTTCCGCCAGTCGCGCTCAATCCGCGAAAAGGCGCTGGGCAAGTACCACCCCGAAGTTGCGGAAAGCTATGGCAACCTGGGCCTCACGCAGCGGGCGCTGGGCCGCGAGAAAGAGGCGCGCAAGCTGATCGCCACGGCACTGAACATCAGCGAGCGTACCGCCGGGGCCGACCATCCCGATACCGCCGCCCTGCGCACCGCGCTGGATGCGCCGGCGGCCGAATAGTCGCAATGAAACACTGCCGCGCGCAGGCGCATCCGCCTCTGCCCTGCGGTGTTTCAGGCCATCTTCGCCAGCGGCAGGTCAACGTGGAAGGCCGCGCCTTTATCCACGTTGTCATCCACCCAGATGGTGCCGCCATGCTGCTCGATAATGCTCTTGCAGATCGCCAGCCCCAGCCCCGTCCCCTGCTGCACGCGGCTTGAGGAGGAATCGTACTGGGTGAAGCGCTGGAAGATCCGGCTGCGAAACTCGGGCGCGATGCCGATGCCGCTGTCGATCACGCTGATGCGCGCTACGTCCTTATCGACCGCCAGCCGCACCACGGCCTCACCGCCGGCCGCCGAAAATTTCACCGCGTTGGATATGAGGTTGGCCAGCACCTGAAGAATCCGGTTACGGTCGACAGTGACCAGCACCGGCTCCTCCGGCATTTCGGCGCGAAGCTGAAGACCGCCGCGTTCCGCATAGGGCTGGTTCTGCTCAACCCCGATGGCGACAAGCTCGGCCAGGTTTTCGTTACGCAGCCGGAATTCGGTCTGGCCCGATTGCAGCTTGTCGATATCGAGCAGGTCGTTGACCAGCGTGACCAGCCGCTCGCTGTTGCGCTGGGCGATTCTGATCAGCCGGGCGGCCTTTTCCGAAAGCTCTCCGGCAGCGCCGGCGCTAACAATGCCCAGCGCGCCCGATATGGCAGTAAGCGGGGTGCGCAGCTCATGGCTGACGGTTGAGACCAGCTCATCCTTCAGCAGCGCCGCCGTCCGTGCCTCGGTAATGTCGTGCGAAATCAACAGATAACGCCCGCCGCTTAATGTGCGGCGCGAAAGGCTGAGAACGTGGCCGTTGGTCCGCTGGATCTCAAGCACGGCGCTTTCGGTCGTCATCATCGAATGCACCAGCGCCCCGACCAGCGCCTCGGGATCGCCCGGCCCCAGATCGCCGCGCCGCGCGGTTTCGAGCATCAGGTCCGTCGCCTTCATGCCGCCCGCCAGCCTGTCTTCGCTATAGCCGAAATGCGTGCGGAAGGGCTCGTTCCAGACCAGCAGGGCAAGATCGCTGTCGACCAGGGCAATGCCTTCGGTCACATTACCGACCGCAAGGGCCAGCACCTCCCGGCTTTCGCGCAGCTGCTCCACGGCAAGATGCCGGGCGGTAACATCGTTGCAGATGCAGAAGGCGCCCACGATCTCGTCCGATGCCTCGCCGTAATCATAGATCGGCGTATAGCTCTGCTCGAAAAAGCGCAGCGGCTGACCGGGCAATTCGCTGCGAACATCGGTCAGCGCGAAGGCCTCGCCGCCCAGCACCTTGTCGATGATCGGCTTCAGCGCCGCCCAGTTGTCCGAAGCGATTTCCGCAACCGGCCGGCCCAGCGCGGCCTGCTGGTCCATGCCCCAGATATCCTGATAGGCCGTGTTGAAGAGGAACACATATTGCGGGCCCCAGAGCATGAACATCGGCTGCTTCGAACAGAGCAACAGGTTGCACATCGACAGCAGCTGTCCGGGCCACGTTTCCAGCGGCCCAAGGGGAGTCTGGGACCAATCGAAGCGATCGTAGCTTTCATTTCTCAGCATGGGCACATCATGTCACTCAACGAGTATTTCTACGTAACGAATGTAGAGGCGGATCGTGCCCTTGGAACAAGGCCCTGAACAGCTTGAATTATCCGGATTTTGCAGGAATTTTTGCCAGCACCGCATCCAGCTTCGCCTGAAGCCGATCTTCGGGGACCGTCCGATCGAGCGCTTCTTCCAGCTCGCGGGCGGCCTCGCCCAGGTCAGAAAAGCCGAACATGCCCGCATTTCCGGCAAGACTGTGCGAAATGCGGCGGATGGCATCATCATCGCGCGCGGCCCAGGCCTGGTCCAGCGCGGCGCGGTCCGCAGCGGCACGTTCGATGAAGCGCGCTTTCAGCACTTCCATCCGCCGCTCAAAATCATCCATATACCGCTCACCTCCGGGATGCCCCCATGAACATGTTGTTCTATAGGGGCCTGCGGTGTTGAGTTGAAAGGAGATTCAGGTGGAGCCGAAATGACACGAGTCCTGGTTGCGGATGACGATCCTTTGACAGCAGCGGGCATTGAGATGCTGCTGGCCAACTCCAATTTCGAGATTGTCGGCCTTGCCCGATCAGGCACCGAAGTGCTCGATTCGCTGGGCGGTGCGCGCCCGGATATTATGGTGCTCGACATCCGGATGCCGGAACGCAGCGGGCTGGAAGTGCTGCGCACCTTGCGCGCGCGCGGCGATACCCGGCCGATAATCCTGCTTACCGGCAGCATCAACGATCAGGATGCCCGCGAGGCGATGGACCTGGGCGTCAATGGCCTCGTCATCAAGGCGACGGCCCCGCGCGATCTGCTGGTGTGCCTCGATGCCGTTTCACGCGGCCGCCGCTGGTTCGATCAGGAAGTCATGCAGCGGGCAATGGACCTTACCCAGTCCACCGCCGGGCGCGAACGCGATCCGCTGGAACTGCTTTCCCCCAGAGAGCGGGGAATCGTGGCGCTGGTGGCGCGCGGATTGCGGAACAAGGAGATCGCGGAAGAGCTTCGGCTGACCGAAGGCACCGTAAAGGTCCATCTTCACAAGATTTTTGAGAAACTGGCCATCCGCAGCCGCACCGAACTGATCCTGCTGGCGTCCAAGAAAGAAGAATGACGCTATACCCAACGATATAGGCTGCCTCGCCATCGGTTAATGCGCTTCTGGCCGGTCGATGAATGCCGCGACCTGCCACGAAGGGATATTTGGACCCTGTAACGGCGGACCGGTGTCCGCTGAAGACGGCGGTAACCGATGGCTCCCATCAAGGCATTTCTTCTGGCACTGATCGCTTTGGCGAGCACCCTGGCTGTGCCCGCCTATGGGCAGGTCACGGCCTATGCTGCTGGTCAGGGCGGCGTGAACCGTATCGAAGTGGGCATCGATGTGCGCGCCTCGGTCCGTGATCGCTGCGGCTTTGCGGCAGAGGGTCTGCCTTCCGGCACCGTCAGCCAGGCGGATTTTGACCGTACCGGCATCAACAAGGACTTCGCCATTCGCCTGAACTGCACGGGCGCCTCGCGGATCGCGGTATCGTCGCTGAACGGCGGAATGGCCACGGCCGAAACGGCAACCGGTTATGCCAAGACCGCACCCTACAATGTCGAGCTGCGGATGGTGGGCGATAATGGCACGGTTGCTACCGGCGCCTGCGCGGCATCGGCGATGAAAACGGCCGGGGCCTGCGCCTTTTCCGGATCGGCAAACAAGACAAACGGGCTGCTGCTGAACGCGGCGTCGACCAAGACCAACGGGTCTTACCTGCGCGTCAGCGCCCAGCCCTACACCGGTGAGCAGCCTCTTCTGGCGGGCAGCTATTCCGATACGCTGATTATTACTGTTAGTATCGCGTCTTAATGCTGGAATTTGTTAACTAATGAGAGCCATAATCCATGCCTGATGTTGCCCGGCTCCCCCTACCGGCTAAAACCGATCGCTTGCGCCCTTTTCTGCGCATCGATGGCGGCTGGCTGGATCACAGTGCTGGCACCACCGGCAAGGGCCGAATCCTACCAGAGAGTGACGGTTTCCGGCCATGTTACACCCCGATGCTGGACGGCGGCACGCCTCCCGCACGAGCCTGTGACGCCGATGATCTCGCCCTCGGAAGCGGTGCGGTGCAACACCCGCTCCTCAACGATTCGAATCGAGCCGCTGGAAATTCGGGACCGTGCCCTGCTGCACCGCTTCCGCGCCGGCACGATGGAGCCGTCATCGACCAGCAGAGTCACCGTTACGCCAAGACTTTGAAAACGGTGCGCCGGCTTGCCCTCGTCGCGGCGGGATGTGCCGCGGCAGTGCCCGGCATGGCCCTGGCCCAGACGCAGTTTTCACCCCTCTGCGGCGTGACCGGCTATGCCACGGCGCCAACGACGATCACCTACGATCCGTTTTCGCCGGGCGGACTGTCCGAAGCGATCATTCCGCTGATCCTCCAGCGCAACCGCGGCATCCTGACCGGGCGCACCGATGAAGTCAGCCTGGTGCTGGTGGCGCCCGCCGGTACGCCGCCCTTGCAGATCACCTATCAGGGCCAGCCTGTGCTCTATCCCGAAGGCGCCACTGCCGGACGGCCGCGCGGCCTTGATTCGCGGGACAACGGCGCCGGATCGGCAGGCGAGATTCGCTTCAAGTTCGGCGGCCTGTTTGCGTCAGACCTTTCGGCGCCGCTCAATCTGCGCGTTTCCGTGCCGCCGGGCACCGATCTTTCGCCGGGCGAATCGATCCAGTTCGATATTCTCTATGTCTGCTCGGGCGATGGCGGGATGCTCAGCGTGACGCGCCCGGTGCGGGAAAGCGGCGCCATCCGGCTTGACGTGAACACGGTCAGCGCGCTGCAGGCCTATTACGCCGGTTCGGTGCTGGATTTCGGCGAGATCGGCGATCTTACCACCCAGCAGCTGCAGGCCAGCCCCGATCGCTATACGACGCCGCCCACCAATTCGCTGCGGGTGCGCAGTTCCGGCCCCTATGAAGTGCGCGTGCGATCGCAGAACGATTTCCGGCTGACCTTTCCGGGCGGAAACACGGGCAATACGGCTGAAACCATCCGCTACAGCGTCCGCTTCCTGGGCCAGGACGTCACCTCCAACGGATCTTTCGGAACGCGCACCTGCGCCCGCGCCGGCGTGGCCGGGGGCAGCGGCGTGCTGCCCATCCGCGCGAAGCTGACCGAAGGCGGATCGGGCAAGGCCCCTTCGGCAAGCTATGGCGATACGGTGACGATTACCTTCACGCCGCTTGTCGCGGCCTCTGCCGCGCAGCAATGCGCCGGTTTATAGGCCCGTCTATATCCTCCGATATACCTTTCCAAACCGCAGGTTAGCGCAGTTTTGGCCGCCTGCTAGATATGGGGCGGCGGCAGTGCCGGCTACTTAGGGATCACACGATGAGACCCACAGGGGGTCATGGAGATCCGAAATGAAAAAGACTGCCGCCACTCTTCTCGCCGCCGTAGCCGCTCTGGTTGGTACTTCGGCTTTTGCCCAGGCTGCGGGCACTGTTGTCATCAACGGTACGGTTGCTGAAAAGTGCAGCGCGGTCGAGCCGATCAACGGCGCGATCAACCTGGGCGAACTGGCCAAGGACAACGGCAGCGTCGATCCTGCCTTCGCCAACAGCAAGGATGGCCTGAGCCGCAAGTTCACCGTGCGCTGCAACGGTTCCAACCCGCAGATCTCGGTCGATGCCAAGCCGCTCGTCA
>Ga0233365_1001374_pt1 | contig 10421 bp, 8 predicted proteins | sample ElkDunMinimDraft_27_FD_191535 | JGI IMG/M metagenome (GOLD analysis project Ga0233365, IMG submission 191535) | Fecal eukaryotic communites from dung pellets of Tule Elk in California, USA - Elk Dung C36 | ecosystem: Host-associated > Mammals > Digestive system > Large intestine > Fecal | place... | reverse complement strand
AGCACGTTACCGGCTATGTCGATCTCGCGCTGGAACGCGCCTACCGCTACCAGCCGGGCGCCCCTTCCGAAGTGATCGCGATACCGGGCTCCGTGGCAGACCGGGAAATGGCGGACCGCGCGCGCCTGCTGGAAACGCTTGCCGATTTTGACGACGCGCTGCTGGAAGCGCTGCTGATGGATGAAGCGCCGGATCAGGCGACAGTGATGGCCGATCTTGCCGAAGATACGGGTTCAAACAAGGTGGTGCCGGTGATTCTGGGTTCCGCCATCACGGGCGGCGGCGTGCGGCGGCTGCTGAAGCTGCTGCGCCACGAAGCCCCCGCCCCGGATGCCGTCGTCGAGCGGCTTGGCACCAACAGCGATGGGCTGCACGTGTTCAAGATCGCCAATGGCGGCGCCATGGGCCGGCTGGCCCTTGGCCGCGTGTTCGGATCGGCGCTGGACGAAGGCGACGAACTTGACGTCTCCGGCGTAGTGGCGCGCGCCGGATCGATCTTCTTCGTGCAGGGGGACAAGACCACCAAGCAGGGTTCTGCCGCGCCGGGAGATATTGTTGCCGTCGCCAAGGTCGATGGGGCGAAAAGCGGCAATTGCATTGGCCGCCGGGGCGCCTCGCCACTGGGCGACCTTCCGGTGGAGTACCCCGCCCGCAACGCCGCAGTCGCCATATCGACCAAGGACCGCAAGGACGACGTGAAGCTGTCCACGGCCCTGCACCGCCTGTGCGAGGAAGACCCCGCGCTGGAATGGACGCAGGACGATGCGACGCACGAAACGATCCTGCGCGGCATCAACGACGATCATCTCGCCGTGGTGATCGGCCGGCTGCAACGGCGCTATGGCGTTGCCGTCAACACCCAGCCGCCGCGCATTGCCTACCGCGAATCGATCCGCAAACCCGCAACGCAGCGCGGGCGCCACAAAAAGCAGTCGGGCGGCCACGGCCAATATGGCGACTGCATCATCGAAATCCGCCCCCTTGCCCGGGGCGAGGGATTCCGATTCGAGGAGAAGATCACCGGCGGCGCGATTCCGAAGCAGTATATTCCCGCCGTCGAAATGGGCGTCCGCGATGCCCTGGCGAAAGGGCCGCTGGGCTTTCCCGTGGTTGATGTGGCGGTGACGCTGACGGATGGCTCGTTCCATTCGGTGGATAGCTCCGAACTGGCCTTCCGCATCGCCGGGCGCATGGCCATGTCCGATGCTCTGGCGGCGGCATCGCCCTATCTGCTGGAGCCGATCTGCAAGATTGCAGTCGATACGCCAGCCGGCACCGGATCAAAGGCCGGATCGGTCCTGTCCAGCCGACGCGGCCAGATACTGGGGCTTTCGCCGCATCCCGACTGGGCACGCTGGGAACGGGTGGAGGCGCTGCTGCCCGAAAGCGGCGTGCATGGCCTGGACGCGGAACTGCGGTCGCTCAGCCAGGGTCTTGCCGGATTTACGGCAGAGTTCGATCATCTGGCCGAACTTGCCGGCAAGCAGGCAGAAGAAGTGGTGAAAGCGCAGGCCGCCGTTCCCGCCTAGAGATTGCAACGCGCTGCGATGATCGGCTTTATATCCGCAAATGGGTTGGCCGACATCGCAGGAGAGTTTTTGCATGAATGCAGTTGAGCGGTGGCGCAGCAGAGCGTTGAAACCGGACGCCCGGCTCCTGATAGCCTTCGTGATTGTCGTGGCAATCGTCTGCGCATTCGCCGCGCTGGCATCGGTGGCTACGGCTGGAGGTACGCTGGCGATTGATCGGTGGCTGATCGCCTGGCTTCGCGATCCTGTCGATTCGTCGCTCCCCCTGGGGCCGCGCTGGTTCCGATCGATGATGCTGGACCTGACCGGGTGGGGCAACACGGCCTCGCTGACTATGCTGACGGGTATCATCATCGGCTATCTGCTGGTGATGCGCAGGGCCGCGACCGCAGTCTATCTCGCCAGTGCCACGGCAGGCGGGGCGCTGTTCAACAGCATCCTGAAAGCCATCATCGATCGCCCCCGCCCCGACGTTGTTGCCCATCTGGTGGAGGTGAACTCGGCCAGTTTCCCCAGCGGCCATGCGATGAATTCCGCGGTCGTGTTCCTGACGCTGGGTGCCGTGCTGTCGCGCGTGCACAAGCAGCCGGGGGTGCGCGCCTACATCCTGACAGTCGCCATCCTGCTGACGCTGACCATCGGCTTTTCGCGCGTCTATCTGGGCGTACACTGGCCCAGCGACGTGATGGCCGGCTGGCTGGTGGGCGGCGTATGGGCCACGCTTTGCTGGATGCTCGCCCGGCGCCTGCAACGGCAGGAGACGCTGGAGCCATCGGGGGCTACCGGCTGACCTCGTTGGCCTTCCTTTAGAACCCCTCGTCATTGCGAGCGAAGCGAAGCAATCCAGAGCGGTTGGTGCCGGCTCTGGATTGCCGCGGGGCTTCGCCCCTCGCAATGACGATTCCTAGTGTGGTGATCGCGTGGCGAGGGCCTCGCAGCCCTCACCCCACCTCTCAGGCCGCAGCCTTCTTGCGCAGGCGCCATGCGTGCAGCAGCGGCTCGGTATAGCCGTTGGGCTGTTCCACGCCCTTGAACACCAGATCGCAGGCCGCCTGGAAGGCAAGGCTGGTTTCCCAGTTGCCGGCCATCGGTTCGTACAGCGGATCGCCCGCGTTCTGCGCGTCGACCTTTTCGGCCATGAGCTGCAGCGAGGCCATCACCTGATCCTTCGTGCAGACGCCGTGCAGCAGCCAGTTGCCCATGTGCTGTGACGAGATCCGCAGAGTCGCGCGATCTTCCATCAGGCCGACGTCGTTGATGTCCGGCACCTTGGAGCAGCCAACGCCGCTGTCGATCCAGCGCACGACATAGCCCAGCAGCCCTTGTGCGTTGTTGTCCAGCTCCTCACGCACTTCCTCTTCCGAGAAGTTCGTGCCCAGCGCCAGCGGGATCGTCAGCAGATCGTCAAGGCTGGGCACCGGCTGGCCGGCCAATTCCTTCTGCACATCGAAGACGGCAATGTCATGATAATGCATGGCGTGGAGCGTCGCCGCGGTGGGCGATGGCACCCAGGCCGTGTTGGCGCCGGCCTTCGGGTGAACGGTCTTTTCCGCCATCATCGCGCCCATGCGATCGGGAGCGGCCCACATGCCCTTGCCGATCTGCGCACGGCCGGAAAGCCCGTGCTTCAGGCCAATGGCGACATTGCGCTTTTCGTAGGATGCGATCCAGGCGCTGCCCTTCATGGCATTCTTGCGGATCATCGGGCCAGCGCGCATCGACGTGTGCATTTCGTCACCCGTGCGATCGAGGAAGCCGGTGTTGATGAAGACGATGCGGTCCTTCACTGCCTCTATGCAGGCGGCAAGGTTGGCCGAAGTGCGGCGCTCTTCGTCCATCACGCCCACCTTCACGGTGTGGCGGGCAAGGCCCAGCAGGTCTTCCACGGCATCGAACAGCGCATTGGTAAAGGCCGCTTCCTCGGGCCCGTGCATCTTGGGCTTGACGATATAGATGCTGCCCGCGCGTGAATTGCGGAACTTGCCCAGCGCGCCCACGTCCTGCGCACCGATGGCGCTGGTGATCACGGCGTCCATGATACCTTCGGGGATCTCGCTGCCATCGGCCAGCAGGATCGCCGGGTTGGTCATCAGATGGCCGACATTGCGCACGAACAGCATTGAACGGCCCGGCAGGATGAAGTCCGCGCCATCAGGCGAAGTCCAGTCACGATCCGCCTCAAGCGCGCGGGTCAGCGTCTTGCCGCCCTTCTCGAAGGTATCGGTCAGATCACCGCGGATCACGCCCAGCCAGTTGGAATAGCCCTTCAGCTTATCCTCGGCATCAACGGCGGCAACCGAATCCTCAAGATCGACGTCAGCGATGCCCGCAGGGTCGTCCTTGCCGATCGCGTGGCTGCGGTCGAACAGCACTTCGATATGCAGGCCGTTGTTGCGGAACAAACGGCGCTTGCCGCCTTCCTTTACGCCGACGAACTGCGCCGGATCGCGCAGGACAATGGCTTCGGCATCGGCAAGCTGCGCCCAGCTGCCGCTGGCCAGCGGCACGGCCTTGTCGAGGAACGCCTTGGCCGCCGCGATCACTGCTGCGCCCCGCTCCGCATCATAGCCGCCCGGACGGGCCGCCGGCGCGTCCAGCGCGTCAGTGCCGTAGTAGGCGTCGTACAGGCTGCCCCAGCGCGCGTTTGCCGCATTCAGCAGGAAACGTGCGTTCAGCACCGGCACGACCAACTGCGGGCCGGCCATGGTGGCGATCTCAGGGTCGACGTTCGTGGTGGTCACTGCGAAGTCAGCCGGTTCCGGAACCAGATAGCCGATCTCGTTCAGGAAGGCGCGGTATTCACCGGCATCGATGGGCTTGCCCGCACGCTCGCTATGCCACGCATCGATCTGCGCCTGCAGCGCATCGCGCTTTGCCAGAAGGGCGCGGTTCTGCGGCACGTAGGTATCGAGCAGCGCGGCAAAGCCCTGCCAGAATGCGCCCGCATCCTTGCCCAGCGGCGCCAGGACTTCGCTTTCCACAAAAGCGGCCAGCGCCGCATCAACCTTCAACCCGGAACGTTCAATCGTATCTGCCATTTCGCCTCGCCATGCGTTGCGCCGCCGACGCCTTGAGCGGGGCGGCTATTTAACCAGTACTGTCCCGGGGAGGAACGGCTGCGCCTATGGCCCATGGCACGCCGCTTGGCAACGCCGGGGAGGTAGGGCTAGACTGGCCTCGGATGCTACAGCTTACCGCCGCCGAAGCCGCTCTGCTCGAACGGATCGATCCCGCCGCCATGCTGGCGCAGGTGGAAAGCTGGGCCGCGATCAACACCGGCACAGGTAATCTTGCCGGGCTGGCGCATCAGGTGGCCCTGCTGGCCGATGCCTTCTCAGCCCTACCCGGCGACGTGCAATTGGTTGAGCCTGCCCCGGTTTCCGCGATGGGAGCGGACGGGAACGAGCGCCCGGTTGAGCATGGCAAGCACCTTGTCCTGCGGGTTCGCCCGGATGCGCCGCGCCGCGTGCTGCTGACGGGGCACATGGACACGGTCTACGCAGCGGACCACCCCTTCCAGACGCTGCAATGGCTCGACGCCGCAACATTGAACGGCCCCGGCACGGCCGACATGAAGGGCGGGATCGCCGTGATCCTTGCCGCACTGGCCGCCTTTGAACAGAGCCCTGCTGCAATGCGCGTCGGTTATGATGTCCTCATCAATTCCGACGAGGAAACCGGCAGCCTATCCTCCGCCCCCCTGATCGCGCAGCTTGCTGCAGGGAAGTTCGCCGCCCTCACCTATGAGCCCAGCGCCCTGCCCGATGGCACTCTGGCAAGTGCCCGGGGCGGCAGCGGAAATTACAGCCTGATCGTAAGGGGCCGCTCTGCCCATGCCGGCCGCAATCCGGGCGATGGCCGCAATGCGCTGGTCGCAGCAGCGGCGCTGGCCCTCGGGCTGAAAGCGCTGGAACGCGATGGGCTGACCGTAAACCCGGCGCGCATCGACGGGGGCAGCGCCAACAACGTGGTGCCTGATCTCGCCATATTGCGCTTCAACACCCGGGCAGCTGAGGCGCTCGCTTTCAAGGCATTCGCCCACGATCTGCAAATGCTGATCACTGCCACAGAGCGCGAACACGGCGTCTCGATCCACCTCCACGGCGGCATTTCGCGCCCACCCAAACCGCTCGACGCCGGAGCGCAGCGCCTGTTCCACCTCGTCCGCGATTGCGGGGCTACGCTGGGGCAAACCATTCGCTGGCAGAGCTCGGGCGGCGTCTGCGATGGAAACAACATCGCCGCCTGCGGCGTTCCTGTGGTCGACACCATGGGCGTTCGCGGGGGCGCCATCCATTCGCCGGACGAGTTCCTTATCGTCCCATCGCTCAAAGAACGTGCCGCCCTTTCCGCCCTCGTCCTGCACCGCCTAGCAACAGGAGACGCCGTGTGAATTTCCGCATCCGCGCTGCAACCGCGCGTGACGCGCAACCCCTTTACGAAATGGCGAAACTGGCAGGGGGAGGATTCACTAACCTGCCGCCCGATCGCAAGGCTATCGCCCGCAAGCTGGAACGTTCCGCCACGGCCCTCGCCCGCACCGAAAACGGGGTTGAGGATGAGCTTTTCCTTGTCGTGCTGGAAAATGTAGACACCGGCGAAGTGCGCGGCACGGCGCAGATGTTCACCTGCGTTGGCCAGACCTGGCCGTTCTATTCCTACCGCCTGACGGCCCTTACCCAGCATTCCAAGGAGCTTGACCGCACCTTCCGCGCAGAGATGCTCAGCCTCGTCACCGATCTTGAGGGGTCAAGCGAAGTCGGCGGGCTGTTCCTTCACCCGTCCGAGCGGGCCGGCGGTCTTGGGCTTTTGCTGGCGCGCAGCCGCTATCTGTTCATTGCCATGCACCGCGCCCGTTTCGCCGACCGCATTCTGGCGGAACTTCGCGGCATCATCGATGAGCGCGGCGGATCGACCTTTTGGGACGGCGTCGCCGGGCGCTTTTTTGGCATGAGCTTTCAGGAAGCGGACTATTTCAACGCGATCAATGGCAACCAGTTCATTGCTGATCTGATGCCCAAGCATCCGGTCTATGTCGCCATGCTTTCCGAAAGTGCGCGCAGCGTCATTGGCCTGCCGCACCCCTCTGGCCGAGCCGCGATGCGGATGCTGGAGGAGGAAGGCTTCAGCTATGACAGCTATATCGACATCTTTGATGGCGGCCCGACGATGACGGCACAGACAGACCGCGTCCGCAGCGTGGCCGAAGCAAAGCAGGGCGCCATTACAAGCCTTGGCGACGGTGGCGAAAATGCGCTGATAGCCGCCGGCCATCTGGCAGACTTCCGCTGCTGTTTCGGCACTGTCCTGCACGATGAGGGCGGCGTCACCATCGATCCCGCTGCGGCAAAGCTGCTGGGTGTCGAAACCGGCGACACAATCTGGAGCGTAGCGCGCTGACATGGCCCTGCAGGAAATCAACTTCGACGGCATCGTCGGCCCCAGCCACAATTACGCGGGGCTGAGCCTCGGCAATCTGGCGGCGACCGCCCATGCCGGAGAGGTTTCGCAGCCCCGCGCCGCCGCCCTGCAGGGCCTTGCCAAGATGCGGCACAACCTGGCGCTGGGATTGGCGCAGGGCATTCTCCTCCCGCTGCCCCGGCCCAATGGCGGCTTCCTGGAAAGATTGGGAGCAGATGCACAGACCGACCCGCGCCTGACGGGGGCGGCATGGTCGGCATCGGCTATGTGGGCGGCCAATGCGGCAACCGTGTCCCCCGCGCTGGACACGGCGGACGGGCGCTGCCACATTACTCCCGCCAATCTCGTCACCATGCCCCACCGCGCGCAGGAATGGCCGCATACGGCGCAGCAACTGGCCGTGGCCTTCGGCGACGAGACCCATTTCACCATTCACGCCCCGATCCCGCCAACTTTCGGCGACGAGGGAGCGGCCAACCACATGCGGATGTGCGCGGCGCACAATGCACCCGGGCTGGAAATCTTCGTCTACGGGCGCAGCGGCGGCGGCTTTCCCGCGCGCCAGCATGAACAGGCCAGCCGGGCTGTCGCGCGTCTGCACGGGCTGACACCCGATCGCGTGCTGTTCATCGAACAGAACCCCGATGCCATTGCTGCCGGGGCCTTCCATAACGACGTAGTGGCCGTGGCGAATGAGCATGTCCTGCTGGCCCACGAACGCGCCTTTGCCGAACCGGAAGCCGCCTACGCTGCCATCCGCGAAAAACTGCCCGAGGCCGAGATCATCATTGTGCCCGATAGCGCCGTGAGCCTTGCCGACGCCGTGGGCTCGTACCTGTTCAATGCCCAGCTTGTGACCCTGCCTGAAGGCGGCATGGCGCTGGTGGTGCCGAGCGAAGCCTCGGCAAATCCCAACGTTCAGGCATGGCTGGACGGGCTCCTCAAGCGGAATGGCCCCATTCGGCGCGTCATGCCCGTCGATGTGCGGCAATCCATGGCGAATGGCGGAGGCCCGGCCTGCCTGCGGCTGCGCGTAGTTGCCGATCCGCAGACAATCGATCCGCGCTTCCTGCTGGATGAGGGCAAGCTGGCGATCATGGCCGACGCCATTTCGGCATACTGGCCCGAAGCCATTGCGCCGTCTGATCTTGGCAATGAAACGCTGGCCGCAGAATGCCTGGAGGCCCGCACCCGCCTGCTTGCCGCGCTTGACCTGTCGATGCTGGAATAACCAATAGCGGAAGCGCCGATTTTGGCATGGTTACTGTCGGGTTATTTTACAGCGTTTACAGCGCTTAACTATTGGTTTGCACCAGCGACTGCGCATGGCATGAAGGTTGCTGCGAGTCATGGCTAACATGAGGTTAAGATGCTGACCAAACTAGGCCGCCTGTTCGTCATCAAGACCAAGGTCGAAGCCTATATGATCATCTATGCGCTATCGTTGGGCGCCGTAGAACGCGGCAGCGCGTATCTGGATCGCTTCCCCGGTTACGGCGGAATTCTTCTTTTCCTGGCCTGCACCGGTGCAGTCTTCATGGCCGGCGCAAAACTGCTCGACTGCCTGCGTTACGAGCGTGAACGCTAGGACGCCGCGAAAGAGGCCGGAACGGTCAGCTAGGCCGGAGCCGCGTACTGCGCGCGGACAAGGCGGATGTTTCCATTGCCCGACCCACGCGTTTTTATGAAGATTTTCGGGTGATCCGGGCGGATAGCTCGGCGCAGATAAGGTGGGGTGGTTCTGTTGCCCGGCCCACCCCGGGCCGCTGGAGTCCATTCTGTTGACCGGTTGGCCCAACCGCGTTCTAACTTTGTAACTTCAGGGCGTTAGCCCCTAGAATTACGCTGCGAGAGCAAGTGCTTCGTTATCGTTGGCACTTATAGGTTTTGAGCCTTGAACGGGTTACTCAGCCCGGACGAAAACAGCGCTTTTGAACACACGTCGATCCTAGTTCGGCCCCGTCATATCCCACGCCGAAACGCGGGAGGTGGTGGAGCCGCCGGGTACTGCCCCCGGGTCCGCTGCGTCTATTACACACCGCAGTTTATCGTCATAGCCGGTCGAAACCGGCAGAACCCTATATAGGGCACCGGGCGGAAATGAAAAGAGCGGGCGCACGAAAGGAAAAGGGCGAGGCCATGCCCGCCCTTTTGCCGTTTTCCGATTTCGATCAGGGTTTCTTCAGCGAATCCCGGATTTCCGCGAGAAGCTCTACTTCTGTAGGGCCCTTCGGTGCAGCGGGCGGCGCGGGCATCAGCTTGTTTGCCTGCCGCACGATCAGAAAGATCACGAAGGCCATGATCAAGAAGTTGATTACGGCCGTAACGAAGGATCCATAGCCCAGCAGCGGCACGCCAGCAGCCTTGAGCGCGGCATAGTCCGACATGGAGCCGGTGTAATCCGCCGGCGGCGTTCCCAGCATGAAGAACTGGTTGGTGAAATCGATCCCGCCCGTCACCCGGCCGATCACCGGCATGAGGATATCGTCGGTCAGCGACTTCACGATCGTACCGAATGACGCACCAATGATCACGCCCACCGCAAGGTCCAGCACATTGCCCCGGGAGATAAACGTCTTGAATTCCTGAAGCATTTTCGACCCTCTTTGTCACGTTCCTGCACGGTTCTGGCACGTATCGAATGGGGGCTCAATCCGCACAGGGGTGAAGCGGTGTTCTTGCGCCTGCGTCGCCGTGCGCTACATATCACGCGTGGCACGCGTTCAACGTGCCGAAGCTATAGGGAATAGACCGCATGTCCGCTTCGTTGAAATTGCAGCCTTTCCTGGCCCGTTTCGGCCGCATTACCCTTGTCGCCACCACTGCCGTCGCTCTTTCCGCCTGCGGGATCAATTCGGTCCCGACCGCCGAGGAAAATGCCAAGGCGAAGTGGGCAGACGTGGAAAGCGCCTATCAGCGCCGCGCCGATCTGGTGCCCAATCTTGTCGCCACCGCACAGGGCGCAGCATCGTCCGAGACCCAGATTCTCACCAACGTGACCAACGCCCGCGCTGCGGCAACCTCTATCAACGTGACGACCGAGGATCTGTCTGATCCCGCAGCATTCGAACGCTTCCAGGGCGCGCAGAACCAGCTGACCCAGGCGCTTGGCCAGCTGCGCACCGTGGTGGAGAACTACCCGCAGCTGCAGAGCCAGGCACGCTTTGCCGATCTGATGACCCAGCTGGAAGGCACGGAAAACCAGATCAACGTGGCCCGAGTGCGCTATAACGAGGCCGTGCAGGCCTATAACACCACCATCCGCACCTTCCCCGATATCATCGGCGCAAAGGTCATTCACGGCGCGCAGCCCATGTTGCCGTTCAAGGCTGACGCAGGTTCCGCTGCCGCGCCAAAGGTGAACTTTGACATGGGCCCGGCTCCGGCGGCTCGCACTGTCGGCGGTGCCAATGACAACACCAACGCTGCACCCGCAGGCGCGGCAGCCGGCAACTGAGCGGGGAGAGCAAC
>Ga0233365_1001373_pt1 | contig 10421 bp, 10 predicted proteins | sample ElkDunMinimDraft_27_FD_191535 | JGI IMG/M metagenome (GOLD analysis project Ga0233365, IMG submission 191535) | Fecal eukaryotic communites from dung pellets of Tule Elk in California, USA - Elk Dung C36 | ecosystem: Host-associated > Mammals > Digestive system > Large intestine > Fecal | place... | reverse complement strand
AAAGCCAATTGTCTCGGTCATGTTCGTTCAGCCCGCCGTTATGCCGGCATCGATGGAGATGCAGGCGCCGTGGTAGGAGCGGCCGGCCGGAGATGCCAGCATGGTGATCAGGTCTGCGACGTCGTCCACTTCGACGAGCCCGCGCAGTCCCGAATAGCGCTTGATCAGATCGAACTCCGCATCCTGCGGCATGGTCATCTCGTTGGCGATGTTGGTCATCATGCCGCCCGGCGCGACTGCGTTGATGCGGATGGGCTTGCGCGAATATTCCATCGCCATGGCCTTGGTCAGGTTCACGAGCCCGGCCTTGCTGGCGCAATAGGCCGCAGCGTAGGCCTCTCCGATGAAGGCTGCGGATGAGGCGCAGTTTACGATGGCGCCTTCGCTTTCCAGCAGATGCGGGATCGCTGCCTGCGAGAGGAAGAACGGCGCCGACAGGTTGATCGCGATGGTGCGGTTCCAGTCTTCGCGCAGCATGGAGTCGCTGTTGGCCATCTTGATGATGCCCGCAACATTGCACAGCGCATCAAGCCGGCCAAAGCGTGCGACGGCAGCGGCTACGGCTTCTCCGCTGGCATCGGGGTTGGACAGGTTAGCCGGGAAGGCCAGGCATTGGGCGCCTTTTTCGGTTACCAGCCGTTCGGTTTCCGCCAGGCCATCAGCGTTGACGTCGACGATGCAGAGGTTGGCCCCGGCCTCTGCCAGTTTGAGGGCCGTTGCCCGGCCAAGGCCTGATGCGGCGCCGGTTACGAGCGCGGTCTTGCCGTTCATTTCGATGGGGAGTGTCATGTCAGCCGTTCCAGGGCAGCCCTTCGGCCACCTTCTTTGCCATTTCGAACACGACGCCCTGCACGACCGATGCCTTGGGCCAGCCGGCGTGGACGCCATACTGCAGGACGAATTCCTGCATCTCGTCCGCAGAGCAGTTGCCGCTCGCCATGGCGGCATGGATGTGAGACTTGAGCGGAATCTCGGTGGAAGACTCGCAGACGCCCACCAGTGTGATCCAGCGCCGCGACCGCTGGTCCAGACCGCGACGGTTCCACATTTCGCCAAAGACGAAATTGTTGATCGCCTCCATGAAAGGGCTGGCAGGTGGACCGCCGGAGAATGTCATGGTGGCGGCGAACTCTGCCATGCCATCCTCATTGCGAGCCTTCGGATCCCAGGCCTCGCCCCGGATCGGGGCATGGTCGGCAGCGGGCAGGCCCAGTGCCTGTGCTGCCCGGCTTACGGCCCTGTCCAGCTTCTCACCGCGTGACCAGCCACCATAGACGCAAAGGTGCAGGGCCGCTTCGCGCAGTTCAGGTAGAGAGATTACGCCGCCGCGCAGCGCGCCGCGCACATAGCCGTCCAGCGCTGCATCATCGGCATCGGCAATGGCAGCGCCGGCCAGTGAGATCAGGTAGCGCGCGCGGCGATCGAGGCCAGGGCGGCTCCACACTTCGGCGAAGACGAAATCGCGCCAACTGTCTTCCACCGGCGTGCTTGCGGTGTTTGCCGGCAGTCCAGTGACTTCGGCCTGAATGGCCAATCCGCGTTCAGAGCGGTCCTTGGGATCGAGCAATGCCATGTGTTCAGGCCTCCGGCGGCGTAAGGTTCATCCAGATATTCTTCGGCTGCAGGAAATCGTGCAGGCCTTCGACACCGCCGAGACGGCCATGGCCGCTCTGCTTCCAACCGCCGAACGGGACATTGGGCTGCATCGCTTCACCCGATCCGTTGACGTGGATCTGTCCTGCCTGAAGCTGGGCCGTAACGCTGTGGGCGCGGCGCAGGTTCTGGGTGTGGACATAGGCGCCAAGGCCATAGTCGGTGCCGTTGGCCAGTGCGACGGCCTCTTCCTCGGTATCGAAGGGCGTGACGACCAGGACCGGGCCGAAGACCTCGTTCTGGGCGATCTCTGTGCCGTTCGCCACGTCGGCAAGGATAGTGACGGGCAGGAAGTAGCCGCTGGCATGATCGCCGCCCAGCCGCTCGCCGCCAGAGACAACACGGGCACCATCGGCCACGCCGCGCTGCACCATGCCGAGAATGCGGTTCATTGCCGGCTCGGAGATGACAGGCCCCATGGTGGTCTGCACATCAAACGGATCGCCCACCTTGATATGCCCGGCCATGGCGCCCAGCATCTGGAGATAGGGCTCGTAAACGCCGCGCTGCACCAGCAGGCGCGTGCCGTTGACACAGCCTTGCCCATTGGCGGAAACTGCGCCGGTAAGGCCGCGCTTGGCGGCGCCCATCAGGTCGGCATCGTCGAACACGATCACGGCGGACTTGCCGCCCAGCTCAAGGCCGCAGGGCTTCAGGGTTTCGGCAGCATTGGCCAGAACCTTTTTCGCCGTGGCGCCCGAACCGATGAACTGAATCTTGTCTATGCCGGGGTGCGAAACCATCGCGGCGCCCACATCGGCGGCACCCGTGACAAGGTTGACGACGCCGGGTGGCACTCCGGCTTCCAGCATGATCTCGACCAGCTTCATCGCGCTGTAGGGCGCAAGATCGGGCGATTTCAGCACCACGCAGTTACCAGCGGCGAGGGCGGGGGCGATGATCATGGTCGAGGCAAAAAGTGGCCCGTTCCACGGCACGATGGCGCCGATGACGCCAAAGGGTTCGTAGGAGACATAGTCATGCGCCGGGGCGCCCCACATGGGGATCGTGCGGCCATGGATCTTGTCGCACCAGCCGCCGAAATAGCGGAACTTCTGCGCGGCATCGTAGCCCATGTAGGGGGCGGCCATGGCGATGGAGCCGTTTTCGGCGACAAGGCTTGGCACGAATTCGGCGGCCTTTGCCTCAAGCAGGGCGGCGAGGCGGAAGAACAGGTCGCGGCGCTTGTCACCGGGCATGGCGCGCCATGCGGGGAAGGCGGCGCGGGCGGCTGCCACGGCGCGGTCCACGTCATTGGCGTTTGCCATGGTGATTTCGCGCGTGACCTTGCCCGTGCCGGGATAGATGTGCGGGATCGCCAGCCCGCTGCCTTTTTCCTCACGCGTGTCACCGATGATGATCGGATAGCGCGGCAGAGTATCCGCCGCAGGATCACGGAAAGCCATTTCGTCCACTCCCTGGCAGGTTGAGTCGCCTGCCCAGCCATTATGCGCAGATTGTCGCGCCTCGCCGGGGCTGGCAAGCCCTTGCAGCGAGTCTCGAACCAAATAATATGCATATTATTATGTCTGGCAAGCGGGGCGTTGCATGATTGCGCTTGGAAACTTGAATTAACACGCGTATTTTTGCTGCATGGCAGGAAAAGATGAAATGTCGGATGGGGTGCAGGCGGGCGGACGGCGTCAGCTTGTCCCGGCCACGGCGGAGCGCATGCGGGAACGTATCTTCGCCCAAGGCGAGGGCGAGCAGATTGGCTCGCTTCCCGATCTGGCGCGCGATTTTGGCGTCGGCATTGTCACGGTGCAGCAGGCGGCCCGCATTCTGGAACACGAAGGCTTGCTGGAAGTGCGGCGCGGGCCGGGTGGCGGCTATTACGGCAGGCGGCCCGATGCGGCTTCGCTGGAACGTTCGTTGGCCGCCTATATGCGGACCGAGCCTGCCTCGTGGAAAGAGGCGCTCGACATGACGTCGCTGCTCTTCAACGAACTTTGCGCTGCGGCTGCGGATTGCGGTGAGAGGGCTTCGCAGGATGATCTGCGCGCCTTTGCGCAAAAGCTGACGCTTACCGAAGGCGATGGGGATGTGGCCGCGCTGGAACTGGAGTTTCAGGACATCCTGTTCCGCATGGTCAACCGGCCGCTGTTCGAGCTGCTGACCCGCGTGACGCTGCGCTTTGCGCAGAGCCGGCCCGATGGGGAGGCGGTGCGGGGGGCTTTTGAGCCGGGGGAATGGAAATCCGGCCGCGGCCGCATCATTGACGCGATCCTGCAGCAGGACCGGGAACTGGCGCGGTTCGAGGCTGACCGGTCTAACCGGCGCGTCCTGCTTGCCTGGACGGGGCAGGAGCGGTGAGGTCAGTTCCTCCCCGTTTTCCCCGAAGGGGCAAATGGGGAGGGGGACCGCCGCCGGTAGGCGGTGGTGGAGGGGTGTGCGGTGCAAGTTCCCCCTCCGTCAGCCGCTTCGCGTCTGCCACCTCCCCATTTGCGCTTCGCGAAAATGGGGAGGATTTGATGGGTTACATCTTGCGGATCTGATCCCAGGAGGCGTCGGTCATCCAGGTGTATTCGAGGTAGTGACCGAATTTCTCGCGACCATCGAGGTAGAGGAACTTCAGGTTGTCGCCGCCCATGTCGCGTTCGAACACGACCGGCAGGTCCTGCTCGTCCACGCGCTTGCGGAAGTCGTCCCAGTCCTTCACGCGGAAGCAGACCTGGTGGAAGCGCATCGGGCCGCCGTTCGACGGCGCATTGCCATAGACGCCCAGCGGATCCTCGATGGGCTGGATCAGCTCGTACTGCATGTCGCCGATCCAGATGAAGCAGAGCCGGATCTTGTTCACGACCTCGCCACTGGGAGAGTCGACCGTCTGGTCCACTTCCATGATGTGCGGTTCGTGGGTCATGCCCCGTCCGCGGAAGCTGGCTATGGCCTCTTCCAGATTGTCGCAGACGAAGCCGAGCTGGTAGAGTTGTCCTTCAAGCATTTTTCTCTCCTATCGTCATTGCGAGGCGCAGCGACGAAGCAATCCAGAGCATGGCGCGCAATCGCTCGGGATTGCTTCGCTTTGCTCGCAATGACGAAATGGGAGGGAGCTTACTTCCCTTCCGGCTCAACGTCGTAGCGCGACAGATACCGTTCGAAGTGCGGCGCAAGGCCTTCCTTCGACAGGCCGAACTGCGCCAGCTTGTATTCGTGGACGCCGAACTTGTCCTGCGGGTTGTCGTCGACCCAGCCCTGGATTCCGGCTTCGGCTTCGGAGGTGAACTCATCGCCCAGCGTGGCATAGAGCTTCTTCGTGGTGCCGACAGGATCGCGCATCAGGTCGGCGTAGTGGACGTCGATGATCTTGTCCTCGCCGAATTTGTCGCGGAAATCCATGATCCGGTTGACGTGCTGGAACTGCTGCCACGAGTAGTTCTCGCCAAGCCATTCATAATCGATCTTGCCCATATAGGCGCCGTGGCTGAGCTTGATCAGGCTCGCGAGCGAACCGGTGGCGGTGTAGGGATCGCGGTGCGTCCAGATCACGCGCGCGTCCGGATAGACCTTGAACAGGTATTCCAGGAACAGCGAGTGCGACGGCTTCTTTAGGTTCCACACGCCCGGCGCGTTGTGCTGCAGCACCTGCAGGAACTTCTTGTGGTACTCGTAGGACGAGGTCATGTCGCAGTTGAAGATGAAGTCGCGGTACTTGGGCAGGATGCCCTTGGACTCGATCATCAGCGTCTTGAAATCACCCGCCATCATGAAGACGCATTCGTTCGGGTAAACTGCCGAGCCGCGGTAGAACTTGCCCATTTCCGGATTGGCGGCAAGCATCGCCTTTTCCTGCTCCAGCCGGGCGACGGCGCGCGGATCGGTCTTGAGCGTTTCGGTGGTTGCCGGCGGCACCGGATCGTCGATTTCCCAGGTCAGCGGCGAACGGCGACCCGGATCGGCGGCCAGCAGGTTCGACATCAGCGTCGTGCCGGTGCGGGCCATGCCCATGACGAAAACCGGACGCTCGATCTTGCGCTCAAGCAGTTCGGGGTTCTTGCGCAGGTAGTCTGCGATCTTCAGGCGCGTGCGCAGGTAATGCACGCTGTCGTTCTTGATGCGCTCAATCCCCGCGTCGGGGTATAGCCCCTTGGCGATGCCGTCGTTCACGTCTTCGACGAAGACATTCAGGCCTTCGCGGTAGGTTTCAGCATCGAACGCGTCGATGCCGGTTTCTTTGTGCGCCCGTTCAATCAGCGCGTCGACAGAGATGGGTTCGGCCATCGTCAGGGTCCTTCTTCCCGATGTGTTGCTGTGCGGACTGCTTGGTCCATTGCGCGCGAACTAACGCCGAGGGGGTGGGGCTTGGCAATGCACATGGCCCGCGCAGTCAGGCCGAAAGATGGAGATCGGGCCAATACCGGCGGCGCGAGGGTCAGTTGTCGTCCAGCCCACGGGTCTGTCGCTGGCGAAACTGGCTGGGGCTGATCCCCACCGCGCGGCGAAAGGCAAAGGTAAAGCTTGAGGGCGATGAAAAGCCCATGTGGAATGCGATGGTCTTGACGCTTTCGCCGGCCACCAGAAGGCGCTTGGCCGCTTCCATCCGGCGCTGTTCCATATAGTCCCCGATCGAACAGCCCCGGCTGACCTTGAACCCACGGGTTAGCTGGCGGATCGAGATATTGCACAGCCTCGCAAGCTCTCCCAGGGTGGCTGGTGTCGGGTCGTCGCTCAGGCGCTCGTCAATAAGGCGCAGCCGCCAGCCGGCGAGGCCTCCGGTGGCGGGGCGCTCGTGCACTTCCAGGCAGAAACGGCCCAGTTCGATGGACAGTTCGCCGGCAAGGAATTCCAGCATCCGATCGGAAGCGAGTCCGGGGTGGCGCACTTCTTCCGTCAGCCGGAACAGCAGGGCGCGGATGCGCGCGCTGGGAATGTCGACAGTGGTGGCAAGCTTCTGTTCGGTCCAGGTGAGGTCTTCCCCGATCAGGGCCGTAACCGCGTCGGGTTTGAGCAGGCACAAGAGCGAGGCCTGCTTTACCTGGCCACCCCGGATGAACAGCTCTTCACCCGGGGGGATCACGAAGATGTCGCCCAGCCGCTCAAAACGGTGCGGCCCCCAGTGATGGCGATAGCTGGCCCTGGCATCCAGCGGGCGCGGGGTCAGGCACATGTTGATCTGATAGGCGCCGGGATCGCACAGGGTAGCCGCCGAAGGGCCGGGAATGTCGAACCGGACAATCTGCGCGACCATTGCCGGGCACGACAGTTCGGCGTCGACGAAAATCGTCGGCCGCAGTTCGGCCGGAGCCTCTTCAGTCGCTGTGGGAGTCATGGTACATTGTGTCCGTGATCGGATGCTCTGTCCTGAACTCTATGTTTAGCGGGGTTGCGGTTCAAGCCCCCGGCGCCAAACATCCGCGCCTATGAAGACGCCGCTGTTGAGGGCGCGTTTCCCGTTTTACGATCTAGGAGAGACTGAATGGCTAAGGGCCTGTTCGATTGCACTGGCAAGGTGACAATGGTTACCGGGGGCAACGGCGGTATCGGGCTTGGCTTTGCCATGGGCGTTGCCAAGATGGGCGGCGATGTCGCCATCTGGGCACGCAACGAGGAAAAGAACGCCGCCGCCAAGGCAGAGCTGCTTGAAGCCGGTGCCGGCCGCGTCGAAACCTATGTGGTCGATGTTTCCACCGAAGAAGCGATTGTCGCCGGCTATGCCCAGCTGCTGAAGGACTTTGGCCGTCTCGACTGCGTGTTCGCCAATTCCGGCGCCTCGCCAAAGTACAACTCTGTTTTCGACATGCCGACCTCACATTGGCACGAATTCCAGAACGTGGCGCTGCACGGCGCATTCTTCACTCTGCGTGAAGGCGCGCGCATCATGGTTGATCGTGCGAAGGCCGGTGAGCCGGGCGGCAGCCTTGTCGCCTGCGGTTCGGGCTCGCTGTATCAGGGCCTGCCGGGCAAGATGGAATATGCAGCCTCCAAATGCGGCACGGCGGCTGTGATCCGCGCGCTGGCGGTAGAGCTGGGCGAGTACAACATTCGCGCCAACATCGTGGCTCCGGGCCTGATCATCACGCCGATGATGGGCGACCGCGAAGGCCCTGCGGCGCAGTACCTCAGCGGTCAGTACGGCCCGCAGACGCCGCTGAAGCGCGTGGGCTATCCGGAAGATTTCGAGGGCATTGGCGCATACCTGTGCAGCGATGCGTCCTCGTTCATGACCGGCGAAACCGTCTATCTCGACGGTGGCTACAAGATCCGCCCGTAAAAACGAGCGACTGGGAGAAGTGCGATGAAGGTCCTCAACATTCACGAGGTCGGCGATGTTCGGCTCGATGACTATGAACTGCCTGAGGCTGGGCCCAAGGATGTCGTCGTCAAGATGAAGGCCGTGGGCATCTGCGGCAGCGACCTGTCCTACATCAAATGGGGCGGCATCATGCGCAAGCCCGGCGGCGTAACGCCGATCGGCCACGAAGGCGCCGGTGAGGTGCTGCGCGTTGGCAGCGAGGTTTCGGGCATCGCGCCGGGCGATCCGGTCATCATCAATCCGATGAACACGCCTAGCAACGTCGGCAGCGGCGGCCCCGAAGGCGCCTTTGTCAACGAGCTGCTGGTGCGCGAGGCACGGCTGGGCGATTCCATCCTGCCGATCCCGGAAGGCATCTCCTACGAAGTTGCCGCCATGTGCGAGCCGCTGGCCGTGGCGATGCATGGTGTGAACCGCATGGAAGTGAAGGCTGGCGACAAGGTCGTGGTCTTCGGCTGCGGTCCGATTGGCCTTGGCATGATCCTGTGGCTGATCGATCGCGGCGTCACGGACGTGATCGCGCTCGATCTGGCGCAGGAGCGGCTTGACCGCGCGCTGGCGCTTGGCGTGCGGGCCGCGCTGAACCCGCGCGAAGTCGATATCAAGGAAGAGATCGGCAAGCTGCACGGCACCGAAATGTGCATGCACAAGCTGGCGGTCGGCACCGATGCCTACATCGATGCCGCTGGCGGGCCGACCGTGGTGAGCGATGTGATCAACATGGCGAAGTTCCAGTCGCGGCTGGTCGTCACTGCGGCCTATATGAAGCCGGTCGAGGTTCCGTTCAGCACCATGCTGACCAGCGAAATGACCATCACCACGGCTGTGGGCTATCCCACCGAAATGCCTGATGTGATCGCCGCGATGCCTCGCCTGAAGGACAAGATCGCCTCGCTCATCAGCCACCGCGTGCCGTTTGACGATGTGATCGACGGACTGGCGATTGCTGCCCAGCCGAACTCGGCGAAAGTCATGGTGCATTTCGAGGAGGCAGGAGCATGAGCGCAGAGGCCGAAGTAAAGCCGAAGCTGGCGGAATTCGTCCGCGCTGGCGATGCCCAGACCGAAGCGGTGGAGATCACGCCCTTCATCTTCATGTCGCGCGACGTGTCCAACGCTCATCTCGTCACGACGTCCGACGGCGATGTGATCATCAATACGGGCATGCCCGACGGGGCGGAGCGCCATGCCGCGCTGTTTAAGCCGCATCGCACCGGCCCGCTGCGCTACATCATCCTGACGCAGAGCCATTCCGACCACTTCGGCAGCGTGCCTGAACTGAAGGAAGATGGCGCACAGGTCGTCGGCGGCCCGGGCTTTAACGAAGCGTTGGGCGACATGATGGGGCTGCAGCCGTTCTTCGGGCAGCGCACTTTCAAGCTATGGGGCAACACGCTGAAGCGTGATAAGCCGCTCAAGCCGGCCCCGAATGTCGTGCCAGACATCCTCGTTGACCGGACCCTTACGCTTGAAGTTGGCGACCGGACGTTCGAACTGATCAGCGCGCCAGAGGGCGAGACGGTCGACAACATCCTGGTGTGGATGCCGAAGGAAAAGGTTGTCTTCACCGGCAACACCTTCGGCCCGGTCTGGCTGTCCATGCCGTTCCTCAACACGCTGCGCGGCGACAAGCCCCGGCTGGTGCGCACCTATCTCAAGTCGCTGGAAAAGGTGCGTGACCTTGGCGCCGAGATCGTCATCACCGGCCACGGCGAGCCTATCGTGGGCAAGGACCGGATCAAGGCCGATCTCGACAAGATGCACGCCGCGGTCAGCTATGTTCGCGACTACACGCTGGAAGGCATGAAGGCCGGCAAGACCGTCCATCAGCTGATGCGCGAATTCGCCTTTCCGGACGACATCCGCATCGGCGATTTCCACGGCAAGGCAAGCTGGGCGGTAAAGTCGATCTGGCGGGAATATTCCGGCTGGTTCCACTATGAAGACGGCACCACCGAACTGTACGGCGTGCCGCGCTCAAGCGTCGATGCCGATCTCGCCGAACTGGCGGGCGGCGCGGAAAAGCTGGCCGAGCGCGCGCAGGCAAGGCTTGATGCTGGTGAGCCGCTTGAGGCGCTGCATCTTGTGGCGATCGCCTTGGGTGCTGAGCCGGGCAATCGCACGGCGCTGACGGTGAAGAAGGGCGCTTCGCAGCTCCTCCTTGAGCAGTCGGGCCAAAGCAACCTGAGCGAAACCATGTGGCTGCGTTCGGAAATCGCGGAAATCGAGAGGGCGCTGGACTCCTGAACCCCTGACAATCCGTCACCCTGAACTTGTTTCAGGGTTCATTTCCCGATCTGGACCATTGTTCAGTTGGCACGATGGGCCCTGAAACAAGTTCAGGGTGACGGTATTTGGGTGGGACGAGCTTTTGATCCCCCCGCGCTAGGCGAAGGGCGAAAGCCCGGTGAGCAGCAGGCGGACAAGATCTGCCTGTCCGCTTGCGCCGGTCTTGGCGTAAATCCGCTTTGAATAGTTGCGGGCCGTCTCTTGGGTAAGCTGCAGTTCCGCGCCCG
>Ga0233365_1001371_pt1 | contig 10433 bp, 8 predicted proteins | sample ElkDunMinimDraft_27_FD_191535 | JGI IMG/M metagenome (GOLD analysis project Ga0233365, IMG submission 191535) | Fecal eukaryotic communites from dung pellets of Tule Elk in California, USA - Elk Dung C36 | ecosystem: Host-associated > Mammals > Digestive system > Large intestine > Fecal | place... | reverse complement strand
TTCTTCTTAGTTTCAGCAACGCTCATAAAGAGCTTGATGTTTTTCCCAAGACAGTCGATGGTGCTTTCAATATTTTCTTCCATTATCAGTGAAAAACGATCGATATCTAATTCACAGTTAGCTTTAAGCTTTTCAGATTCTAAAACTTTCTCTTTCACTTCTTTTTGAAATAAATCAGAACATCCTGCTATAAACAAGAAGTTTAGAATTAACAAAGAATGAATCCAAATTTTTGAAAAGCTCATTCATCTCCTAGTAGACATACCTTAACGCAGCGTAAACAGCATCATTATTGGTAAATGGTGACCAATAAGATTTGCCATCGCCTGGTGTACCGATCATGTTTACTCCTAAAGACATTAAAAACTCTTTTGAGAGTGAATAACTGCCTTTAAGCATAACCAGACGATCAGTGGTTAACATGTCATATTTAACATCAGCTAAAATCGAATATTTTTTAAATAAGTTTAGAACTCCAAATACATTTACGGCCTGATTCCATCTTGGATCTTCAGCGAGTGAATCGAGTTCTCTATCATAAGCACTTAAGCGAGCAACATAATTCAATCCAAATCCATACTTGTCGTTGCTTTTTGCAATACCACCGCCACCATAAGCTTCACGCTTTTTGGCGGTTTTAATCTCAGTAAATCTTGTCGCTTGCTGGTCTCCATCAGGGTAACTTTCAGGGAACGCAGCAATGCCGCTAAGATACATTTCTACATCATGATTTCGATATTTTAAATTTGCACCAAATACGTCATGATAATAAAACTCTGGAGTAATGAAGGCTTTTACAGAATTTGAATCTTCTGGAAGAGCAATCTCAACTTGTGTAGAAAATTTATTTTCTGGTTTACGAATAATGAAGGCATCCATCACCCAGTGCTTACTCTCCCAACCTGCGTTAAAACCGATTGTGTAGCGATTTACCACATCACTTATTTCAGGATAATCAACGATGTACTTAATAGGGGTTTCATTTCCATCAATCTCCGTTGTTGGTGCTGGAGCATTGGCCCAAGGGTTTCTACTTGTGATCGTCTGGTCACCTTTATTAATATCCATACCAGGATTTAATTCAGGTACATAAAGTGCAGAAGCAAAAACGCCCCAGAAAAATCCGCTTGATGACTTATTCTTATAATAAGCCCCAACAAGGCCTTCGTGACCTGGATCAAAACCATTGAAGTATTTGCGATTGTTAAGCTTTCCAAATCCCCAAGTATGATCAATTGATGACCATGGGAGAATTTGACGACCTATTTTAAATTCATCACCAGTTTTCAAAGTATAGTTATAACTTCTAAAGATTCCCTTCTTAGCGACATAGGCTTCTTGTACTGAAAACATTGTGAGTGATTCATCATTAACTAATGCAGCAAAATCGAATTTTCTTTCTAACTTATCTTGCTCATTTGCATGATACCGAAATTCGATATCGGCATTGTATTTGTTTCCGGGCACATCTCCGATTTCTTTGTTTAATTGATTTGATAAAGCACCAACGTGACCATTAATGGTATCTTTTTGATCAGCAAACGAAGAGCTGACAATCATTGTCAGACCCAGCGTCAAAAATACATGTTTCTTACTACAAGCGTTCAAGGCTATAACCCTTTGTTTTTAGAAATAATTAATCCGTAATTATCTCACAAATTTTGATCGAAACTTGACCCATTGTATCAAGACCATGAGGCCAGCATTACGCACCGTGTAACATTTTCCTAAAGTGAACAAAAGTTAGAATATTTTTCTGGGATAGAGGCATATTACTTAGTAGAAAAGAGCACGAAATTAGTCCCCTAAGAAAAGGAAATAAAACCAATGAAGAAGCTAACTATTGGAATTTTAATGGGTTTAACTGTCATGTCTCAGGCCATGGCAAATGATGCTCGCTTTAGTCCTAAAAATTTGTTCGTAAAAGTGAAAAAAGGCCAATCTCTTACGAAATCTCAACATATTAAATCGGCGAAAAAACTAATTGGTCGTATTTACCTAGTAAAAACAGATAACTTAAAAGCTCTCGAAGCTGAACTTTCTCAAAGTGAAGCTGTTGATTACACACAAAAAGATTACTACGCTCCAAAAAAACTACTTCCAAAACATGAAGAACTTGAGCCTACAACAGCACTTCTCAAAAGAATGTTCGATATCAATTATACATTCAATGATCCAGATGCCGGTAGACTTTGGGCCTTCAACTCAAAAGCAGGTATGAATGTAACTACTGCGTACGATAAACTTCCAAATAAAGATGCTGAAGAAATTATCGTTGCAGTCGTAGATACTGGTGTTGATCATAACCACGAAGATTTAAAAGATATCATGTGGACTAATACAAAAGAAATTCCAGGCAACGGAATCGATGATGACGGTAACGGTTATATTGATGACGTTCACGGAATTAATACTCTAGTAAGAGATAGAAATGGAAATGCAACTACTGATACTATGGCATCTCACTGGCATGGAACTCACGTAGCTGGAACAATTGCAGCAACACAAAACAACGGTATTGGTATTACTGGTGTAGCTAACAATGTTAAAATTATGGCCATTAGAACAGTACCTGATGATGCAGATGAACTAGATTCTGATATCGTTGAAGGTTTCCTATATGCTGCTAGAAATGGTGCTAAAATCATTAACTGTTCATTTGGTAAGAAACATAATGAACAAGGAATGATTGTTCGCGATATCATGAATGAAATTGGTGAAAGATATAATACTTTGATCGTAGTTTCAGCTGGTAATGACTCTACAAACAATGATGTACGTTTAAAATACCCTGCTTCGTTTGACTCAGATAATATGATCGTTATTGCTTCTACGACTAGTAACGGTGGTCTTTCATATTTTTCTAACTATGGTGTTATTGGTGTAGATGTTGCGGCTCCAGGCTCAGACATCTATTCAACAATCAACAACAACAAGTACTCGAATGCATCTGGTACATCAATGGCAGCTCCGAATGCTTCTGGTGTAGCTGCAATGGTTCTTGGATATAATCCTCACCTTTCAGCTCTAGGCCTAAAAGAAGTTCTTATGAATTCAGTAACGAAAGTTCCTGCTTTCCAAGGAAAAGTTCTAACAGGTGGACGTGTGAATCTTGAAGCAGCTTTAAAAGAAGCTAAGAAAAAGCAGTATAGATAATAAAAGAATGGGGCCTTAACGGGCCCCTTTTTTTTGCGAAAAATTACTTAACAACTGATCTTCCCACCGACTCATTAACTTTTCCTCTTTCTCTGATATTTCGTGATCGTATCCAACTAAGTGAATAATCCCGTGAAAAAGTAGATGGATGAATTCATCCCAATAGCTGATTTTAAATTCTTTGGCTTGAGATATAATCTTCTGATGACAAATGACTAAATCCCCTAAAAATAATTCATGTTCCATGAGTTGAAAATGTTGTGCTTTTGTACGAAGGGTTTCAAAAGCAGGAAATGATAAGACATCCGTCGCATAATCTTTCTGTCTATGCTCCAAATTGATTTTTTTCATTCGCCTTTCTCCGCAGAGAAGCAGGGAAACTCGAATATTCTTTTGGGATTTTACCCAAGAGTGATGAATGAATTTAGCATCTGCTAAGGACTCCCCTATCACCTCAGAAGCAAGTGCTAGCCATTTATTGAGCTTTTTCTCTTCTGATGAGGTGAGTTTCACTTTGCTAACAAAATCAAATATAATCTGGGGATGTCTGTTCATATGCTAAATGTTATCCTTTTCATAGAAACACGGCAACGGAGTTATTTTGAACTATCCAGAATTAGAAAAATGCATCGATGTAATTAAAAAACTAAGAGATCCAAATGGGGGTTGCCCTTGGGATTTAGAGCAAACACATGAAACTCTTTTAAAATATTTGATTGAAGAATCTTATGAGTTTATTGAAGCAACAGAAAAGAAAGATCCCAGGTTGATGGAAGAAGAAATTGGCGATGTACTCCTTCAAGTTCTTCTTCATTCCACAATAGCAAAACAAAACAATCTTTTTGATATTGAATCAGTAGCAAAAACTCTTTCAGAAAAACTAATCAGAAGACATCCTCATGTTTTTGGTGAGATCGAGAATAATATATCCAGCTCACAAGTTTTGGAGAACTGGAAGAAAATAAAGCAGATAGAGAAGAAAGAGAAAAAATACTCTATTGATACTAAATGTCTTCAGGCCCCTGCACTAGAGTCAGCTTATAAGATTGGCAAGAAATCAACCGAAGTAAACTTTGACTGGGAAGATTATTATCAAGTTATGAGTAAAGTTGAAGAGGAGTGGCAAGAAGTAAAAGAAGAACTTCCTCCGGGGAATCAATTTGACAGAAAAAGAGTGCAAGAAGAAATTGGAGATTTACTTTTCTCTGTGGCCCAACTGGCACGTCACTTAGACTTAAATCCAGAGGAATGTCTTCGTGAGGCGAATAAAAAGTTCATAAATCGCTTCCAGAAAGTTGAAGATATTGTGCTTAGTAGAGGTAGAAAAGTTCAAGATATGTCACAAGAAGAACTAGAAAACATTTGGGTTCAGATAAAAAAACAATGAAATTAAAAAATAATTTTATAAAGCTCACAAAAGAAACAAGACTCTATAACTTAGAGATTCCTATCCTATCTATTACAGGGGGAATTTCGACAGGAAAATCTTCTGTTGCTAGAATGTTAAAAGATTTAGGTCATGCTGTTATCAGTGCAGATCAGCTCGTTAAAGATATTTATTCGCAAATCGAGACTATTGAATTTGTTAAGCTCACATGTCCCGAGGTGGTTAATAATTCCAACATAAACTTCCAAATCCTACGTGAAATCTTCTTTAAGAATGAGTCACTTAAACTGAAAATAGAACACTGGATATATCCGCGATTAAAAGATGCTTTCATTAGTAAGCTTAATGAACTTAAAAATCCGACTCATCTATTTTACGAAGTGCCTCTTCTATATGAGAGGCAGTTGCATGCGAACTTTGACTTAAATATCTTAGTTTATGCGAATCAAGAGACTCAGATTAAAAGAGTGATTCAAAGAGATAATGTTACGGAAGATTCGGCCAGAAGAGTTTTATCCTCACAAATGGATATTGAGGCAAAGCTAGGTTTTGCAGATGTTATAATAAAAAATGAAGATGATATAAAAAAATTAAAGGAGGAAGTAGAAACCTTCCTCCTGAAGTACTTTGAATAACTATTTTCTTTTACATTTACCAATTGCAGGAGACCACTCTAATCCTAATACATAGTAGGCAGGCTCTTGTTGGACGCATTTGTAGTTCCAATCACAAGGATACTCATTAATTCCAGATGTTATCAATTTCCCTTTCGAGTATAATGGGCAATTTTGATTTAAATCCCCTCTAATTTGGCAAAACTGATACTTTTCTTCTTTGTGTTGTACACAGCGAGCAACCGTATTTTTCTTCTTAATCGAAGGTTGCTTTCTAAACCATTCTTGGCAATCAGAGTTTTTAGAACACGTTGTTTTAGAATGTGCGAATACCAATCCAGAAGCTACGTTTCTCATCATCATATCTAGTGACTTGTGCACGGTCATTTGTGAGTTAAATTTAGCAGCTAGAAAATCTCTGTTACATAGATCAGATATAACTTTAACATTTGTCGTTTTGTTCCCAATGACTACTGGCAAATCAATTGTTCTCGAAGAGAGATCAACACTATTTTTATAAGTTGTAGATACCGAGACATCAGCTCCAATCCCCATATATTTAAAACCACCACCACCAGTATATTCGGTTTGGAAATTCATTTGAGCATTACAACCAAAAACTATATTTCTCCTCTGGATCTGATTACTTCTTCTGACAATATTGTTGTTCCCATCTCTTTTGGCCGTATCGAAATCTCCCGATTTCGTAATAACAGGATAAAGACCTTCGGCCCTTATAGTTGCATTCGTTGCTATTTCTCTTTTAAATGAGATTGTTGGACCAGCTTCAAGCTCTGCACCTAAAAATTCCATCTTAACCTGAAGAGAAATTTTAGATTCTGATTTTAGAATAATACTTGTATTCACCGTATTAGTGGCTCCATATGATCCGAAGTCCGAATCTTTTGAAGATACAAGTGCCTGAATGATTTCTTCTTTATTATTATAATTATTGTTTGTTAGGGAACTGAGTGTAGCCATTTTACTTAGTTTACTACCTAAGAAATGATCACTGCTTTCATCTAAGAATCTATTTCTTTCTTTTACTTGAGCAGAAATTTCTTTTTTAATTGAAACTAAATTGTGCCTTTTACCAACTACTCCACCTGAAACCTCTTCTAAAGTATCTAAAGCAAGTTGTCTGAGTTCAAATTGGTAATTTGCTGCTGCAGAATCTAGATCAGAATCGATTCCTTTCAAGACTTCAGCTTTTGCTTCTTTTACAGATCCTGTTGCCTCTAGGGCAGCTTCAAAAGCTGCTAGTACTTGAGACTTAACTTTCTCTGCAAAAATTTGGACTTCTGTATTTGTTCTTTCCTCTAAATTAAGACCCATTTCTTCATAGCCGATTTCTCTCTGGTAGGCTTCCAATGCAAAGATGGGAGCCGAGTGTTCAAGCCTCATTAATTCTTCAACCCTCTCTCTTTTGTCCGCTAAACTGGCCGCAGACAGTGCTGAGAATGAATAGAATAAAGATAAAACAATTAAGCACTTCGTTTTCATGAAACTCCTCAAAGATGATTATGTGGAGTTTAACTGAATTTCGAAGCGTATCTTAAGATTTGGTTAGAAAAGAGAAATTAATACAATAGTGTCAAAGTTTTAAACACTGATTAACAACTACATCAATCGGCTTTTTGGTCCAAGGATCATTGAAGTGGAGTGATTTTGCTAGTAACTGCAGTCCTGCCCGATTTTTATTATTTTTCCCATATTTAGGATCTCCCATCACGGGATACCCAATATATTCCAAATGTCTTCTAATCTGGTGGAGCCGGCCTGTTTCAATATCAACTTTAAGCAAGCTATGATTCCCCTGAGAGCCTACACATTCAAAGTGGGTAATTGCTCTCTTGCCATCTATAGACTGATCAATCGTTTGCTTTGTACCGACTGGTATCAATCCTAAAACAACTGCTTCATAAGTTTTTCTTATCTGATTTTTTTGGAAAAGATCACTCAGCTTTTGAGCACCTTCTTTTGAGTAACCAAAAATCATCGGCCCGGCAGTCTCTCTATCTATACGATGGATGAGATAAATGACCTTTTTTTTATTGTTTTCTATTAATCTTAGAAGCGACGTATGATCTCCAGCTTGAGTTCCTTGTGGCATCGTGCCGGCCTCTTTAAACCAAACTCCGTAGTGCTGAGTTTCATATAAACATTCTGCATTTTCAAGAGTTGGTAAACTCAGAATTTTGGAATCGTAGTTCAAAGTGAGGAGATCGTTCGGAAATACTAGGGCCTCGGGTGAATAGATTCTTTCGATTTTACCTTGTCCCTTAACCTGTAACCAAACAGCACCTTTAATAATTGCATCTTTAAGTTTGTCACTTTCAAGCTTAGTCGCGAGTGATAAGACGGTAATTAGTTTTTCTTTTTGAGTACTAAACTTATCTACTTTAAACTTAAAAGTTCTCATTGTGCTAAATTCTTCTCATCAGTTGATTCAGCAGATGAAACAATTCTCTGAACCGGAGCTAGATTTTGTTTCATTAAAGTATGAAGCTTCTTAAAATTCTCTAACACCAGCCCCTCTTCTGTATTAAGAATTTTTTGAATTTCCATTATACTTTCTCTAAGTTCATGATCTTTTTGTGGATTATTAAACTTAAATGAAATTTGATCTAATTGATTCTGATCATTAATCATCATAAGTTTTGAGAGTAATACATCTAGCTGACTAAGTTTTTTATCGAGAGTTACTACGTTAAAATCTAAACGTGCTAATTCATCTTTATATCTCGTAGCTAGTTTCTGCTGACTCTCATCGAGTGCTGGTATTTGGGCAAATAAAGAACTATTTAATGAAATCAACTTAGCCTTAATTTCAAGAAGCTCTAGTTTAAGTTTTTTATAGTCTACTTTCACTAGATCAAGCTGACCGAGTAAATCTTTAGATTCTTTATGCTTCTTAGCTTCTACAATAGAGTTTTGCTGCATTTTAACTGCTTCAGTTTTAAAATCATCACATTGCTGAAGCACAAGTTTATTAATCTGAAGTAAGTTATCAGACTTTTCAATTGTCTTGATAAACGAATCTTTTAATTCATTGGCCGCTCTCACTTCCCCCCTAATAATCTTACGTTTATTAAGCTCTGCTTCTTCAAAAAGGCGCAACTCATCACTTAAAAAAGTATTTTCTTTTTCAAGTTCATTTATTACATGTAAACATTCTGATTTTTCGCCTTCGATGCGAGTAAAAATGTATTTCAATTCTTTATATAAATCAGAAATGTCATTATTCTCAAAGTTTCTTTCTAGAAGCTTTAATTCATCTTCGTTTAACTTTTGATCATTCCACGAATGTATGAACTGACTGATGGCATTTTTCGTTAAATCAACTTGCTCATTAATTGCTTCTTTAACTGACACTAACGGGTAAAAGAAAACCATGACTCTTGTTTCTCTATTTACAGTAAGCGGAGTTACATACATTTCGTATGGTTGAGCAGGTGTAAATTCATCCTGCTTAACTTTTACTGGATATATGCCAGCAACTTGATTTACAAGGGCCTCATGAATCGGATCTTCATCCAAATTAAGATATTCTCTAACATAATCCCAATTAAAAGCATCACTTCTGACTTCTTCATCAGAAAGATAAAGTTGTTCCAAGAACAAATTATTATTCCATGTGATTCTAAAATTCGGATCGATCATACAACCAGCAAAAGGTAGTCCTTCATGAAGAAGCGATCCTAAATTGAGCTTCACTTTTAATTCATCCAACAGACGGACAATTTTTTCTCTTGTTTCGAGTGAATAGTGGTCGATCATAAATCTCTGATCTCCCATAATACCTTTTTCTATTACGTTCTTAACTTCATTTTCAACTTGATCCTCAATCCTCTTTCTTTGAGAACGAAAGAAATATGCTAAGCCTATCCATGAGATAGCCGTCAGAGATATAAGTCCACTGAGAGCAATCATAAGAAATGTATGCTTTTGAGAGATAATTTCTTTAAAGTTTTGAGATTTTTCTTCAACTCCTAAAAGCCAATCTGTAAATGCGATTTCTGCATCAGTAGTATCTTTTTTGAAGCTTTTAGACTGTTGATTTAAGTTATTTAACAAATCAAGTTCAGTTTTCATTGAATCAAATTTGTTATTGAGATCATTTTTTTCAATATCTGTTAGTTTCGATCTAGAGACTATTTGAACTAATCTTTTTTGGTCTTCAACAATTAAACCTAAAAGTGGAGAATTACCGACATTCTTCCCATTTAGATTAGAAAGTCTATCTAGCATTCGAAGAGAAATCGTTCCTACAGAGTTGTAGTCTTTAGATTTTGCGAAATCATTTAGTGACTTAACTTTGGAATTAAAAATTTTAAGTGCATCACTAGGATCACTCATTCCTGCGTTGTTATTTATCAAATCATTGAAAGATCTAAGGGATTTGCGAAGTTTTTCAGATGCTTTTAATTCAACTAACTCTTCAAGAGTTGCAATTCTTTGAGTGATAAGCCTGAATTCTTCGTTGGCCTTATCAGATTCCGCCCATGATAGATGATTTGCAATCGTATTAAAATTATCGGTGCTTCTAGATTTTTCAATGATTGATTGAATTTTAGATACTCTTTGGTCTTCATTCATCTGCAAATGATGAAGCCTATAGGCATAAAGAGTAATCCCTGAGCTTACAATTATAAAAACCGCGAGCAATCCGTGGATGATCCATTGTCCGTGATTAAAGGTTTTCTTCCAGTCCATGATGAACCCTTTATTGATGTGATTTTCAATACTTATTTTCTGATACTTGGAAAGGGATTGAAAAGACATTTCTGTCTAAACTTTTGACAACTTTTTGGTCCGATGTAGGACCAGTAGACAAATATCTCTCGAAATCTAAGAAAAAGCTGGCACTGAGTTTGCTCTAATGAAGGGATAGAGGAATAAACATGCATTTAAAACCACTTCTTTTAAGCTCGCTTATCATTACACCTTTAATGGTCTTTGCTGGTACTGACCACCAAGCTTTGGTTGGGACTCCATTAGAGATTCATGCTAAAGGTAATAAAAGATTCAAGGTTTCGCACTCTGTGGCGATGGATTACTTATCAAGCTTAAATCTTCCCTATCTAGTACGTTCTAACAATACTCCTATTTTCGATTTAAATTTAAACCTAATGAATGATCTTTCTTGGGAGAATGTTGTCTACACAGTCAGACCTAAAACGAAGACCATGTATACGCTCCAGAGGATTAATCCACACTCTATCTCCGGCCTTTTTCAAACAGATCCCCTCGCCTACACGCAGTTTTATGAAGGA
>Ga0233365_1001370_pt1 | contig 10437 bp, 8 predicted proteins | sample ElkDunMinimDraft_27_FD_191535 | JGI IMG/M metagenome (GOLD analysis project Ga0233365, IMG submission 191535) | Fecal eukaryotic communites from dung pellets of Tule Elk in California, USA - Elk Dung C36 | ecosystem: Host-associated > Mammals > Digestive system > Large intestine > Fecal | place... | reverse complement strand
TTCCGTGTTGTTTCATTTCTCGGACAACAGTTTTTCGGATTGATTTACTTCCGAAATCATCATAGATGAAGCGCACTTCAACACCTTCGCTCGCTTTTTGGATAAGCAAATCTTTGAGCTGGTTTCCGATAACATCATCTTCATAAATATAAAATTCAATATGGATATGTTTTTTTGCCTTTCGGATTTCATCAAATAATATTGGAAAAAAAATCTCTCCGTTATTTAAAAGTTTGACAGATGAATTAGGTAAAACATACGAACGTTCTACTTTTTGGTTTGAAAGTAATTGAATAAGTTTTCTGTTTTTTTTAATCGAAGGACGATTTGTTGTCAAAATTCTCTGATTGTTTTCGGTAAGTCGTTGTTCGAGGTCTTTTTGAGAATACTGGTCAATCTCTAGTTTTTTGTTATAAATTTTCCGTTTTCTGTAGTTGATTCCGAACGAAAAATAAAATATAACTCCAAGCCCTGGAATAAAAACCACAAGCAGCAGATAGGCTAATGTTTTACTTATAGAACGTGTATCCCAAATAATACGGACACATACTACAATAATAAGCAGTACGTATAGGAGTTCTATTGCAATGAGCCATTTTGCTTGTTCAAAAAACATTCTATTGATTTAGATTACTAAAGTACGAAAATACCTTTTTATATTTTGTATATTCTTACCTTTGCTCTCTAATTAAACTAAAAATGACAAATAACGATATATTTAAAAAGCTGCGAGTAGCTTTACAATTAAGAGATGACGAAATTGTTGATATTCTTCAATTAGTAGATTTCAGAATTTCTAAAGCAGAATTAGGAGCATTTTTCAGAGCAGAAGACCATCCGAACTACATAGAATGTGGTGATCAGATTCTGCGTAATTTTTTAAACGGATTAGTTATTCATTTAAGAGGAACCAAAGAAAATCCAAAAAATCCTAAAGAAGTTTTGGCCAAAAAGAAAACAGAGCCTAAAGAAAAAATCGTAGATAAAAAGGATTCTAAAACGGATAAAAAACCGTTTTCAGATAAAAAGCCTGGTAAGAAATTCGCTCCAAAGAAATCGGATAAGCCGAGTCTAGGTAAAATTAAGTTTAATAACGGTAAAAAGAAAAAAGATTAGTTTATATAAGTATTATCAAAGACTTTGTCAATAATGATTCTTGTCGAAAAAGTTACACTTAAAGACATTCCGATAATTCAGGACATTGCTCACGCCACTTGGTATCCGACTTTTGAAGGAATTCTTTCAGAAAAGCAAATCGAATATATGCTAGAAATGATGTATTCTACCACATCATTAATCGAACAAATCCAGATAAAAAAACACCACTTCTTTTTGGTCAAAGAAAATGAAGTTACTTTAGGTTTTATTTCTGTCGAATTAAATTATAAGAATCAAGCAACAGCTAAAATTCACAAAATCTATATTCTACCCGCAAATCAAGAAAAAGGCATTGGAAAAATACTGATGTATAAGGCAGAGGAATTAGCGCAAGAATATAATCAAAAATCAATTACTCTAAATGTAAATCGATTCAATAAAGCTTTAGGCTTTTACGAGAAGTTAGGTTATACGAATAGTAAAATTGAGAACATCGAAATTGGTAATGGATATTTGATGGAAGATTTTGTATTGGAGAAACACTTATAGGTTTAAGTTATACTGTTATAAAAACATATAATCGAAAATTATTTTAATCAACATTATAAACCCTAATTTTGTAACTCAAAAAAATAGAATTACTAACCCTTAAAATAAATTTAAAAATGGCATTAGTTGGAAAACAATTCCCAAACATTACAGTTGACGCAATCTCTGAAATGGGAGATAACTTAAGAATCAACGTTCTTGAAGAAGCTACAAAAAATAATAAAAAAGTATTGTTATTCTGGTATCCAAAAGACTTTACTTTTGTTTGCCCTACCGAATTACACGCTTTTCAAGACGCATTACCTGAATTTGAAAAAAGAAATACTATCGTAATCGGTGCATCGGTAGACACCAACGAAGTTCACTTTGCTTGGTTGAACACACCAAAAAATAGCGGAGGAATCGAAGGAGTTACTTACCCACTTTTGGCGGATACAACACGTAATCTTTCTAATGCGTTGGGAATTCTTGACGCAGAACAAGTATATAACGAAGAGTTAGATGATGTTATCATCGAAGGATCAAACGTAACTTATAGAGCGACCTATCTTGTGGACGAAACTGGAAAGATTTTCCATGAGTCAGTTAACGATATGCCGCTTGGCAGAAACGTAAAAGAATATTTAAGACTTATTGATGCTTATACTCACGTTCAAACCAAAGGAGAAGTTTGTCCTGCAAACTGGGAAGAAGGAAAAGATGCAATGAGCGCAAATAGAGAGAGTACAGCTGAATATTTGGCTTCTCACGTAAACTAAAAAAATAAACATGTTAGTAGAATTAGAAAATGATACTTTACAAGAAGTAGTAAATTCCAATAAGAAGGTAGCTGTTCAGTTTTCGGCTTCATGGTGCGGAAACTGTAGAATCATGAAACCAAAATTCAAAAAGCTTTCTACCGAAAAAGAAGATGTTACTTTTGTAATTGTAGATGCAGAGAAATTTCCTGAATCAAGAAAACTAGCAAACGTATCGAATTTACCAACTTTTGCTACTTTCGTAGATGGAAAATTAGTAGGAGAAACTCAAACCAATAAACAAGAAGTTCTAAACGATTTAATAAATGAAATTACCAGTAATTAAGCATTTAACTCAATTTATCGAAGATAATGATGAGGATTATATCGTAGAAACTCTTGAAGTTTTGGAAAATCTTACAGAACTTTCTTCACTAAAAGATGAAGAAATTGATGTGGTTGCGGAGTTAATCTCTAATATGTACGGAGCTTTAGAAGTCCATAAAATGACTAAAGAAGGAACCGACAAAAAAGAAGCCCTGAATATCTTTATGAAAAGAGTAATGGGATCAATTGATAAATAAATTATTAAAATAATATTGAGAAAAAAGACTATCTAAATAACTATTTAGATAGTCTTTTTTTTGAAAACTAACTTTAATCATATTTTTAAGTTTATCAATACGCTAATTTTGTTGTTTAACACAATTTAAATCGTTTAATATAAATAATATGTATTATTGGAAAAAACTTACAGTTCAGCAAAGGCGTGAACATATAACACAAGCTTTAAAAGAGGTAGTTAACTTTTCAGAGGATATTTCGTTGGGATATCCAGCTTCTAAACTCGATGCAAAAGTGTTTTATGATGATGCACCTTTTTTGAAAGAAGCACCAACCTTACAAGCTTTTGTAGCTAACCCAAACAATATTGGTTGTCATACTTTAGGCACTTCAGAAAAAGCATTCAAAGGAACTCAAACCATAGAAAGAGAGGTTCTTAACGTGATTGCAGTTGATATTTTTAAGGCAAAACCCGATTCATTTGATGGCTATATTTCTCCCGGAGGAACCGAAGCTAATATTCAAGCATTGTGGATGTATCGCAATTATTTTATAAATGAATACAAAGCTCATTCGAACGAAATAGCTATTCTTGCTACAGAAGACACCCATTATTCTATTCCAAAAGGTTCTAATTTGTTAATGCTAGATTGGCTTCGTATTCCGGTCGATTTTGATACTCGTAAAATTCAGAAAGAAGTCTTAAAAGATTCTATTGTAAAATCCAAAAGCAATGGAAAAAAATATTTTATTGTTGTGGTGAATATGGGAACCACTATGTTTGGTTCTGTAGATGATATTTCGGATTATACTGATATTTTAGAAAGTGAGAATCTGGAATATAAACTTCATATTGACGGAGCTTATGGAGGTTTTGTCTATCCGTTTAACAACAAAGAGAATGATTTGAATTTCAGCAATCCAAAGGTAAGCTCGATTACTATTGATGCTCACAAAATGCTTCAGGCTCCATACGGAACTGGTATTTTTGTTTGTAGAAAAGGACTCATCGAAAATGTATTAACCAAAGAAGCCGAATATGTAGAAGGAATGGATTTGACACTTTGTGGGAGTCGTTCAGGAGCAAATGCGGTAGCAGTATGGATGATTCTTTTTACGTATGGACCTTATGGTTGGTTCGAGAATATAAGTGTTTTGCAGATGCGAACAGCTTGGTTTTGTAAAGAGTTGGACAAACTAGGAATTGAGTATTTTAGAGAACCCTTTATGAATATTGTTACTATTAAATCTAAATATATACCAGAAGAAATTGCAGATAGGTTTCAGCTTGTTCCACAAAAGCATGATGAAACTAATCAATGGTACAAAGTGGTTCTGATGGGACATGTAGAAGTAGATGATTTGATGTCATTTATTGAAGAGTTGAAAAAATAAAAATAAGAAATCAAAAATATTATGTAAACAAAAAAGGGACAAATTTAATTTGTCCCTTTTCTGTTTTGTTTATCCTCCCATAAATTCTTCTTCTCCAAATCCTCCATCTTGTCCTCTTTGCGGGCGCTCTCTTTCTTTTTGTCTGTTAAAACGGTACGTAAACGAAAGAGTAATTTGTCTTTCTCTCCACTGCATTTCCGAATAGGTGTTTTGAACTGGTAATTCGGTTTCGTAAATACGTTTTCTTGAATTAAACAAGTCTTGTGCATTTAGAGTTATTGTAGCTTTATCTTTTAAAATGTCTTTGCTGAAAGCCATATTTGCATGAATAATTCCTTTGCTTCTTCCTTGAGCATTTTCTTCAGGAGCATTATATGTTACGTTGGTTTGCCAATCGATTTTGTAAGGAAGTGTTACCCTAGAGGTAAGTCTTGAAAACCATGAATAAGCTACATTATCGAAATTCTCATTTACTAAATTATTTGATAAATCGTAATATGTGTAATCTCCTTTAGTTTCATTTCGGTATAGATTTACGCTTCCGTTAAGTCTCCACCATCTGTATGGATTGTAGTTTAATGTGAAATCAAACCCGAATCGCTCTCTTACACCTAGGTTTACAGGAGAAGTAATTAGTACATCAATTCCGTTTATTTCTTCTACATAACGGATAAATTGAGTAGCATCTTTAGTATGATTAAAATACATTGAGCTATTTAAAGTTAATTTATTCCCCCATTTTTTCAAGAATCCAAGGTCAATAGCATCGGTTAATGATGGGTCTAAATCAGGATTTCCTCTAAAAAGAGATACATTACTAGAAAGATTAGAGAACGGGTTTATCATACGAGAACGAGGACGTGAAATACGTTTACTATAACTTAACGAAATATTCGTTTGGTCGTTAAACTCATATCCAAAAAATACACTTGGGAATAAATTATTGTATTTTTTGGTTCTAAAAATCTCTTGGGTATATTGATTTATTTCTACGTTGGTATCTTCCCAACGAAGTCCTCCCATATAAGAAAACTTGTCAATTTTACTCCCAAATTGAGTATAAAGAGCATGTACGTTTTCTTTGTATTGAAGAACATTAGAATAATTTATGTCATTTTCCCAAGTATCGGTAATGTCATTAAAGTTTTCTACTAAATAGTCTGTAGTTAAATCTACGAAATTTCCTCTATAACCTGCTTCAAATTGGCTGTTTTCCCCAATTGGAAGCGTATAGTCAGACATCAGCATAGTGCGAGTTTGTTTTTGGTCACTAGCAGTTTGCTCTAATCTGGTAATTTCATCTAAAGTAAGATTTCGGGTAGTAATATCTGCAAAATCTTTGTCTTTACTCAACGAAGTAGAAAAGTCAATAGTTAACTTATGTCCATCTTTTTTAAAGTTTTTGGTAAGGTTGGTAGAATAATCAACATCCTCATCATCACTCCAATCATAATTATCACGAGTTGTTTGATTCAGTAAATTCATATTCGGATCAAAATAGTTAATAGAAACATTCGTAGGATTTGTTCTACTATCTTTTCGGTAAGAAATACTATTTGTCCACGAAAGACTTTCTGTAAGATTCCATTCTATTCCGAATACTCCGTTATAACCTTTGCTTAATCTTTCGTTATTTCTTCTCTCTTCAATAAAGCTTGTCGTATCTCCTGTGTTCGAATCAAGGTTTTCGATGTCGTTCATGGAATTTCCTAAACTTCCTCGATGACTGTAACCTTGGGTAGTAAAAATATTGAAATTTTCGGTTTTGTAATTGATATTTGCGCTTAATCCGTGATTTGCTGGCTCTCCTGTTGTTGCGATAATAGTTCCGTTTATACCATCATTTTTGCCTTTTCGAAGTATAATATTTATAATACCTCCTCCTCCTTCTGCCTCATATCTTGCTGACGGATTAGTAATAACTTCTACTTTCTCGACTGAATCAGCAGGTAACATTTTTAGAGCATCCGCAATGTTAATGCCTGCCAGACCTGATGGTTTTCCGTCTATAAGAATTCTAACGTTATCATCACCTCTTAAAGAAACATTTCCTTCTACATCAACGGTTACTGATGGTACATTGTCTAGAACATCACTGATTGTTCCTCCTTTTACCATCATATCTCTTCCTACATTATACACTCTTTTGTCCAAGCGCATTTCGACTGTAGAAAGCTCTGCAATGATTTCCACCCCTTCAATAAGTTGTGCGTCTGTTTCTAATGTGATAGTTCCTAAATCTGTATTTCCTTGTACAATTAGAGTTGACTCATAAGGTTTGAACGACATAAAGTCAATTCTAATCTCGTAATTTCCTGGAGGAACATCAATTGAGAAAGTTCCATTTACGTCAGTTGTTCCACCAAAAACAGAACTCGGGTTTTGAGTGTTTTTGATATAGACAATAGAATATTCCAATGGTTGATTAGTAGATTTTTCTACTACTTTTCCCGAAAGTTTGACATTAGAGGGTTGTGCAAAAGCAATTAATGATAAAAGCGAAAAAATTAGAATTTGTAGAGATTTCATTCGAAATAAATTTAAAATAACAAAATTAGAATTCAAAAATTATATTTCTCACAAACATTTGTTAACGTTCCCTATTTATTATTCCTTTGTTATGCTAATTAAACTGATTTACATCCTCATAATGCGAACATTCCTGCCTCCTCTTCCTCTTCCGTTTTCTGAATCTTTGTCTGATTTTCCCCCAAAACCTTCTAATTTATATGAAAGAGAAAACATCACATAACGCTTTAAGATAATATCTTCTGTGTCAATGATTGCAATATCTGAAATCTGTCGAGAGTTACTCGTATTTTGATTTAATAGATCATACACTTTGATTTTTGCAGTCATTTTTTTATTCCAAAAATTATAAGCCAAACTTATATTCCACATAAAGAAATCTTTGCGAAATCCGTCTGCTATATTAGAATTGTAATTGTATGCAAGATCATTTCCGAAGACCCAATTTTCAGGGAAATACGAAGTAGCTTCTAATCCTACTTTATGAAAGAAATTAGACGATTTATCAATCCTATAATTCTCATAACTGGTCTGATTATAAGTAAAGCGATAACTAGGATAAATATTCAGGTAGTCTCCGTATTCGTAGCTCAATCTTACACTAGGCGACACATTTAACTGATGTGCTTTGAAGAGTTCAGCGTTTGTAAAACCTTTATTGAAATTATAGCTATTCCAAACTCCTAATGAAATTCCGTATTTGTGGCCGTTTTCAGTTTTATGGGATTTATCCCAATTGAAATTCCCAGAAAGACTGTAAGTATCATCAACGTTGGTATAGGTTGTGGTTCGTTTGCTATCTTGATCAAAAGTACTCACAGAAGTTACTCTACTATTGTAATAAGTAGAGCTAAACCAAGCATGATAACCGCTTCGAGTAGCATAGTCATAATTATTAATTCCAAAATTAAGCGAGTGGTTTTTGTTTAAATCCAAATCCGGATTTCCGATTATAGTATTAAGCGGATTAGCTAGGTTTTCGACAGGTAATAATTGAATAGCACTCGGAATACTTTCTCTGTAATTATATCGTAGCGAAATCGATTTGGATTTAGATATTTTATATCTGAAGTTTCCGCTATAAGTAGGTGTGATATAATTTCTTTCTAAATTAGTGTTATCTCCTAAATACAAAGACGAATTATCCATATTTATAATATTAGAACCAGCACTCAAGTTCAAATTATATTTTCTTTTGTGTATCTCAAACCTGAAGTTCGGATTCAAGGTCTTGGTTTCTGACCAAATTGAATTCGAAAGCAAATCATTAAAATCGGTATAAGCTTGCAACGCGGTATCAAAGTCATAGGTTTCATTAATATCCGACGATTTGTCTATTTCATAATTAGCTCCAAAATGTACATTTAACGAATCAGTTAAAGGCTCTTTATATTCTAATCTCAAACTATAACTGTCGTTTTTGCCAGAAAGATTTCTGCTTTGGTTTCGGATGTCATCGGTTTGTGAGGACTGATAAAAATAAGTTTCGGAATTTGTATAGCTGTCTGTTTGAGAATTTTGGTTACTATTCCGGAAGTTTATTCCAAACGTCCTTCCTTTTTTCGGAAGTCTTTTAAAATAATAAATTGAATTGCTGAATGAGAGATTTTCGTTTTCAGAAAAATCATCACTCAAGCTTTCGTTGAGCAAGTCGTCAAATTCATCAATCGAATTTTCGAAAGATTTTGTTCTAGATTTACTTGTGGTTTTAGATAAGCTCGGAGAAATCCAAAGCGTAGAAGTGGAATCTATTTTAACTTCGAATCCAAAATTAAAATTATGATTGGATTGGTCTCTTTTTGAACTGGTTTCGGATTGCGTAGTAAATAAATTATCTGGCAAAAGATTTACTCTTCTGGTTTTGTTCAAGTTTTCGTTAGAGGAATCAGAATAAAAATAGTTTCCGTTTACATCAGCTTTTGTAAACCATTTGTCGGCATAGTTAAATCCGATAATGTTCGACTGGGTGATTCCTTTGTCCATCCCTCCAAAATTGACTCCGTTTATAGACAGACCTCCCGTACTATTCATGTTCACATTTCGGATGCTACTCATGTTGTCAAAAACTTCATCCATCGAAAAGCCCGAAGCATTGATGTTGTTTGACGAAGCTAATACGCTTACTCTCAAATCTCCTTTAAAGTAATTGACCAGTCCGCTTGATTCATATCGATCGTCAGTTCCGTAACCGGCCATAATTCGTCCGAAATAACCTTTGTTTTTATCTTCGTCTATGGTTAAGTTGATACTCAAATCATCAGTAGTGGCTGCTTCTCCCGAAATTTCTTGTTCTTTGGTTTTTTTGTCTGTAACCTGTACTTTATTAATGATTTCGGCCGGAAGATTTTGCAAAGCAATTTTTCCGTCTGCATCAAAAAACGGTTTTCCGTTAACTAGAATTTGACTTACTGGTTTTCCGTTTACTGTGATACTCCCGTCCGAAGCGATTTCGACCCCAGGAAGTTGTTTTAATAAAGTTTCCACATTCGCATCAGGTCGAACCTTAAATGAGGAAGCATTAAATTCTAAAGTGTCATTTTTGATTCGGATAGGGGGGATTTCAGATCGAATTACTATAGAATCAATCATGTTTCCTTGTAGCTTCAATTTAATTTCCTCCAAATCTATATTGTCAGAAATGGTTTGAAGACTCCTAGTATAATTTTCATAAATGATATGCGATATTTTAAGTTGAGTCGTTTTATCTGTTTTTCGAACATTCAACAGAAAAGTCCCGCTTTGGTCAGAAATTGTGTAATCTACTAATGTGGAGTCTTGAGCACGATTCAAATATATGGTTGCTGCCTCAATACCTAATCCAGTTTCAGAATCAGTGATTTTTCCTTTTATAGTTACATTTTGAGCAATTAATAAATTACTTCCAAACATAAAAAAGAAGAATAGTAATAACTTTTTCATTATAATTTAAGTATAGTAATGGGTTGGCAAATTATATAAGTAACTCGCAATATAGAAGAATATTATAAAAAATGACAAATTAAAGTGATTTTCTCTCTTTTGTCAAAATAATGATATTGTCATAGATATTGATGTTGAATTTGTATATTTGTACTCCTCAAAAAATTATGGAAGAACAATTTATCGTATCGGCTCGTAAATATAGACCACAAACCTTTAAGGATGTTGTGGGACAACAGGCCATTACGGATACTTTGCTCAATGCTATTGAAACCAATCATTTAGCACAAGCGCTTTTGTTTACTGGTCCTCGAGGAGTCGGAAAGACAACTTGTGCAAGGATTCTAGCACGAAAAATCAATCAACCTGATTATGATGATCCGAATGAAGATTTTTCGTTTAATATTTTTGAATTAGATGCTGCTTCAAACAATTCGGTTGATGATATTCGAAGTCTGATTGACCAGGTTAGAATACCGCCTCAAACCGGGAAATACAAAGTATATATTATTGATGAGGTGCATATGCTTTCGCAGGCAGCCTTTAATGCCTTTTTGAAAACGCTTGAAGAGCCTCCTAAACATGCTATTTTTATTTTAGCTACTACCGAAAAACACAAAATAATTCCTACGATTTTATCCAGATG
>Ga0233365_1001369_pt1 | contig 10437 bp, 12 predicted proteins | sample ElkDunMinimDraft_27_FD_191535 | JGI IMG/M metagenome (GOLD analysis project Ga0233365, IMG submission 191535) | Fecal eukaryotic communites from dung pellets of Tule Elk in California, USA - Elk Dung C36 | ecosystem: Host-associated > Mammals > Digestive system > Large intestine > Fecal | place... | reverse complement strand
CCGAAATAATTTATCAGCGTAAACCACAAAGCCTGTTTGCTAGAAAACTTGGTATCCATTTTACATTTTTTACAAATATAATCGTTAATCTTTAAATTGATTTTAATTACTTTTACCAATCACAATTTTCTATTATGTACGAAAAAACCTATCCGAAACAACGCTTTAAAATTACCATGGATTTTTTGCTGGAACACATTTCTAAAGATGCAAAAATTTTAGATTTGGGTGTAGAAAATCCGTTGTCTGCATTGATGAAAGAGGAAGGATTTAACGTACAAAATACCACCGGAGAAGATTTAGACGAAAATCAGGAAGCGTTGAAACAAACCGATTATGATGTATTGACCGCTTTTGAAATTTTTGAACATTTGTTGAATCCGTACACCGTTTTAAAAAACTGCAAGGCACATAAAATTGTGATTTCGATTCCGTTGCGTTTGTGGTTTTCGCCGGCGTATCGCAGTAAAACAGATGTTTGGGACAGACATTATCACGAGTTTGAAGACTGGCAGTTAGACTGGCTGCTGGAAAAATGCGGATACCAAATTACGGCTCGAAAAAAATGGGCGCATGCTGTGAATAAAATCGGAATTCGACCATTGTTGAGAAAGTTCACTCCGCGCTATTACATGATTTTGGCAGAAAAAATTTAGCATGAAGGTTTATTGCGTAATCCCCACTTATAACGAAGAAGCTTTTATTGCCCAAACATTAAATTCGTTGGTGCAGCAAACCGTTGTGCCCGATAAAATTGTAGTGGTAAACGATAATTCTACCGATAGAACAGCTGATATTATTGCTGATTTCGAGAAAAAACACTCGAATATCTCTCAGGTTTTTAATCAATCTGAAAACAAACATTTACCAGGAAGCAAGGTAATTAGAGCGTTTAGCAAAGGTTTTGAAACATTAGACGATTCGTTTGATATTATTGTGAAATTAGACGCCGATTTGATTCTTCCTGCCAATTATTTTGAACGAATTATAGAAACTTTCAACAAAAACAACCGAATTGGAATGGTTGGTGGTTTTGCTTATATCGAAAAAAACAACCAATGGATTTTAGAGAGCTTAACCGATAAAGACCATATTCGCGGTGCTTTTAAAGCCTACCGAAAAGAGTGTTTTATTGAGATTGATGGGTTAAAACCTGCAATGGGTTGGGATACGGTTGACGAATTGTTATGCCGTTTTTACAACTGGCAAATTATTACTTTAGAAGATTTAAAGGTTAAGCACCTAAAACCAACCGGCGCTACTTACGATAAATCGGCTCGATACAAACAAGGAGAAGCTTTCTACACTTTAGGCTACGGTTTTTGGATTACCGCTATAGCCTCGTTAAAATTAGCCTTACGCAAAAAAAAACCGTTGTTATTTATTGACTATTTAAAAGGATTTTTTAAAGCTAAAAACAACAAAAATCCGTTACTGGTAACTACCGAACAAGCCAAATTTATACGAACATATCGCTGGAAGAAAATAAAAGAGAAGTTGTTTTAATTACATTGATTTTTAGCAAAATCAATAATCAATGTTTCATGATTAATTTTTCTAACGTGATAATACCGTGTTGTTTCAATTAATTCTCCTTTACAAACAAAATCATCAGAAGGAATAACCTCAACGTTTGCAAGCATTCCGTTTATATTCAAAGCATCTTTACTCCACGCGGAAAACTGACCAATCGGGCTTCCTAACAATTCTTTAAAAAGTCGAAATTTACTGTAAGCAAATTCATTTTTAGGAGCTATCTGTAGCGTACCAATAAAGCCTACTTTTTTTATAGTTTCGTCTTTGAAATTATTCGCTATATTATTGGCTATTGCATGTTGAAATTGGTTTTGATTTGTAAGGATTCTACCAAATTGAGCCATTAAAACAAATGAAAAAGCAACAACTAAAAAGGTTACAAACCTGCTTAAATAAACTATTCTACCTTTTAAATAACTTTGGAAAAACGAAATATTAATCAGTAAAAAACCTAATCCGCAAAAGGTTCGTAAATCCCAGTAAGATTCTTTTAATATAATATTCACGCTTGATACAAGCCACAGATTAACCAATAAAATTAAGAATACAGGAATAAGAACCGCTAGCCTTTTAAAATTTCTTCGATTGTTATAAATATAATAAAGCACCCCAAGAAAACTTAATGCGATAAAAAACAGAATTATGTACGTATAACTGCCCGACTTAAGTAGTACGTTGATACGCTGCATAAAAATTAAATTATTGGCGGTTAACAAATCAAGAAAATGATCTTTTCCAAAAATAGTTTCTGTTCTGTTAGAAACTGGCAATTCACCTAATTTCACTACTGCTAAATAACCAAAAAAAGCAATAATAAAACTTGCAATATAACTACAGAAACGTTGAAAAAAAAGTTTCCAATCGAATCGTAGCAGTTCCTTTATTAGAAACAGCGAGCCTACTATAAAATAACAGGTAGCACCACTTTGATATAATCCCAGCGATAAAAATATCCCTATTACAGATGCTATAAAAAACTTAAACCAAGAATTATAAAACAGGTAAGGCAATACAACTACCAAAAGGGAAAGCGACATTGGTAAGCAATCGAACTTAAAAACAAGATTCCCTAAAAAAGTAGGCATTGTTACAATTAATAACGACGACCATTTAATGGTTTTATCTTTTTCTATATTAAATAAATGTGTAAGCAGAAATCCAGTAAAACCAAGAATTAAAGCACTTAAAATAGTTGAAAAAGGAAAAATTGAAAAAGTATCGGTATTTAATGACCAAATTTTAGAAAGTAATGTTGCAATGAACCTGCCGTCATGCTGCCAGCCGTATCCGAATAAATTTCTGCCATAATCGTCTAAATAATCGTAGTCTGCTATTATAAGTGGAATTACATAAAACACCGACAAAATTAACGTTATATAAAGTGATTTTTTTTCTTGAAGTAAAGGAGCTAATTCTTTAATTTTCATTCCGATTTATGTTTTATAATATACCGCGGTCTGCGTTTGCTTTCTAAATATGTTCTTCCTAAATATTCGCCTAAAACGCCAATTCCAATAAGTTGGACACCTCCAAAAAAGAGTATGGCAACCATTAACGATGCGTAACCTGATGCACTTATTCCAAAGAACAGTTTTTCAATAATGATTTTTAATCCGTATAAAAAGGATATAAAGGCGATGATGCTTCCAAAATATGTCCATACTTTTAAGGGCAAGGTAGAAAAAGACGTGATTCCCTGTACTGCCAAATTCCACAATTTAATGTAGTTGAACTTTGTTTTACCTTCTGTACGGCTTGGTCTGCTGTAATTAACAACAACGGTTTCAAAACCAACCCAGCTCATTAAGCCTTTCATAAAAAGCTGGTTTTCCTGCAAACTTACAATTTCGTTTACAACCTGGCGGGTCATCAATCTGAAATCGCCTACGTTTTCTTCCAGTTTTAAGGTCGACATTTTATTGTTCAACTTGTAAAACCATTGTGCCGAAAATCTTTTTACAACGGTATCGGTCCCTCTGTTGGATCTTCTTGCTAAAACTACATCTGCTCCTTTTTCGTAAGCGGTAATCATTTCAAAAATCAATTCAAACGGATCCTGCAAATCAACATCCATAGGAATCATTAAATCTCCTTCGGCATGTTCCAAACCTGCAAACAAAGCGGCTTCTTTACCAAAATTCCTAGAAAAAATCAAAGCTTTACAGTCGGCATTTTCTTTAATCAATCTGTTTAAAATAGTCGGTGTTTGATCTTTACTTCCGTCATCAACAAACAAAACGCTTGCAGCATATCCTTTTTCAAACATATTTTTCTTAAATTTTAGAAACTCGTTAAAAAAGGTATCAATACTTAATTCTTCGTTGTAAACCGGAACAATTATACAGATTTGCTTCATAAATGGCTGTAATTAGAGGCAAGCCAAAAATACATTTTTAAAATTATATCTTTTGCTTTTACAGGATCAAATTATAATTTTATTTGGTAAATTAGCAGATTAAAATAGTGTTATGATTAAAATGTTAGCTAACATTGGGAAGTACTTCATTATGCTGGGCGAAATTTTTCGCAGACCAACAAAATGGCGTCTTATGAAAAATCTTATTTTTAAGGAAATCGACGAATTAATCATCGGTTCCTTGGGAATTGTAGCATTTTTATCGTTTTTCATTGGTGCGGTTGTAACCATACAAACCGCCTTAAATTTAAACAATCCTATCATCCCTAAATATTTAATTGGTTTCACGGCAAGGCAGTCTATAATTTTAGAATTCTCGCCAACGTTTGTATCAATTATCATGGCAGGTAGAATGGGTTCTTATATCACATCGAGTATAGGTACCATGCGGGTTACCGAACAAATAGACGCCTTGGAAGTTATGGGTATCAACCCGTTAAACTATCTGGTTTTTCCTAAACTAATAGCCTCTATCACCTACCCTTTCGTTATTGCTTTAAGTATGTTTATTGGTATTTTTGGTGGATACATTGCCGGATCTTTAGGCGGATATTTGGCTCCCGAAGAATTTGTAAAAGGTCTGCAAGACGATTTTCAGCCGTTCCATGTTATTTATGCCTTTATAAAAACAGCTGTTTTCGGCTTTATTTTAGCTACAGTGCCATCGTTTTACGGTTATTATATGGAAGGTGGCGCGTTGGAAGTTGGTAAAGCATCAACAAAAGCATTCGTTTGGACATCGATTTCCATTATTATCTGTAACTATATCCTAACCCAAATGTTGTTAACCTAATGATAGAAGTAAAAGAGTTAAAGAAATCTTTTGATGATAAAGAGGTTTTAAAAGGTATTACCACCAAGTACGAAGCCGGTAAAACCAATCTGATTATTGGTCAGTCGGGTTCGGGAAAAACCGTAATGCTTAAAACATTGTTAGGTGTGCATTTGCCAGACAGCGGACAAATTTTGTTCGACGGAAGGGATTTCGCAACGTTGGATCCGAACGAAAAACGTACATTGAGAACCGAAATGGGAATGGTTTTTCAGGGAAGTGCCTTGTTTGATTCTATGACCGTAGAAGAAAATATCGGCTTTCCGCTAAAAATGTTTACCAATAAAACCAATGCCGAAATACGCGACCGCGTTCAGGAAGTAATTGATCGTGTGGAACTGATTGATGCCAACAAAAAAATGCCTTCGGAAATTTCGGGTGGTATGCAGAAACGTGTTGCCATTGCACGCGCTATTGTTAACAATCCTAAATACTTGTTTTGCGATGAGCCCAATTCGGGTCTTGATCCTAAAACTGCTATCGTAATTGATGAACTTATTCAGGAAATTACCCACGAATACAACATTACAACGGTAATTAACACCCACGATATGAACTCGGTTTTACAGATTGGCGAACATATTTGTTTTTTGAAAGACGGAAAGCTGGTTTGGGAAGGCACAAGTAAGGAAATCATGGTTACTGATAACGAGGATATTGTAGATTTTGTTTACTCGTCTGAATTGTTAAGAGAAATACGCCGTTTTCATAGCGGAAAGAAATAATCGGGATTTTTTCTCGATTTTTTGTTCGATTTAAATTGATAAATATGTTTTCGTTTTTTAAAAGCAGTATCGAAAAAGATTTGATAAAACTGGGATTTGAAGAATTGGTTAAAGGCTATCGCCAAAAAGTAAAAAGTAACGAATGGACCAAGCAACAGTTCAACGATGCTTTAAAAAACTTACACGCCAAAAACAAAAACCAGATTAACAACATTGGCAATGTAAATGTGGCAACCCGACAGTCTTTTGATGTGGATGATTCAATTGTTCCTCTTAATCTGCAAAACATTCAACAGGAATTTATAGATTACGATTACATTTACAGCACCTTGCTTTTTGAATACAACAGCAACAACCGTATTCACACCAAAGCGTTGTATCAGCTTGATAAATTGTTGCACGAAAACTATCCCGATGCTGTTATTTTAGAAGAAGATCAACAGAAAATAAAACATCTTCATTTACGCGATTTAATTAACGAAGCTACTTTACAGTTCACAGCTGAAAACAAGAATTATTTAAAAACGGTTTTTAACGAATTATTAAACAGATATAAAAATAAAAGCGGAGAACAGTAAGTCTATTTTCCGATTTTACATTATAAGTTTTTCTAATTCTTAAAAGAATTATTTAACCGCTTCTGGAGAAACTTTTGTTTTTAGAAATTCAAAAACATCATTTGTTTGTCTGGTAAATAAACCAATTTGTTCTTCAGTTCCGTCTGGTAATAAAATCTTCATAGAAATAACTTTAAAAAAAAGAAAACCTCCCTTTTTCATAAAACTTACTTCATCATATCTGAAAGAACAATTTTGTCTTTGGCTTTTTGCAGCCAATCCTTTGGTTAAATTATCCATTTGATTTGGCACAAAGGCAAACTCCTCTTCATAATAAGTAATTTTTCCGGTACTTTGTCCGCCAGCATAGTTTAATGTGCTGTAAACAGTGTCTCCTACTTTTATCATATCTCTTTATTTTTTATCTAGCTTATTCCAATATCCTTCAAATTGATCTAAAACCGCTTTTGGCAGATCTTCCGGATTAAAATCATATGTATCAAACATAGGATCGTAATCTGTTTCAGCCGAACTTTCCATTCGATAAAATTTATTTTTATAGATTAAAAGCAGTACCACACTCAATTGCTCGTCCATATTATCTTTCGGATGTTTAGAATATACAAACAAAACATCTGCCTGCCCATCTTTATCGGCATCGAAAAAAGCTTTACGTGCATCCCAAACCGATGTAATAATTCCCGGCTCGGCAACCTTGTCTTCTGCAACAACTTTCCATTCGTTATTTACTTTTTTAAACTGCTGAATATACAACTCGTCTTGTAAACTGCCACGTTCGTTTTTAGAAAACACGTAATAGTTTTGTTCTTTTGGTGTAGAAATATCTTCGACCTGCAAAACACGCTTACCTTTAAACGGAAAGCCCGATTGTTGAAACTTTTCTTTGTTTACAGCCGTATGAGTAATTTGCGAAAACCCAAGGTTAACGAACAACAGACTTATAATTAAAACGATCTTTTTCATTTTGAATATAACTATTTTATATAAAAGTAAGATTTATATTTAAACGTAAAACGAGGAATTAAAAAATTCCTCGTTTATACTAACAACAATAATCATTCTTTTTTTTCAATTCCCTAACATTTTTAAAATACTACGTTTTTTAAGATTCACTTTTTGCCCAATACTAATCTTAACCGTTTGTATTTATAAGTCAAAATTAATACAGATTCACCTAACTGTTTGTAGTACTTTTTTTGTAGAATTTGTAGAATTTGTTCTATACAATATTGTTAAAAAACGTCTTCGGCTGATTTTATTAGGCTTTGCATCCTTTATCACGGTTTATGAGTATTTTACTAAAATAGATATAATCAGCGATTGATTGCCCTTGTTAAACACTCTAAATTTGGATAACAACATTTAATTATTTACATCATGAAAAAATTAGTACTAAGTGCAGCAGTAGCTTTCTTTGCAACAGCTTCGGCAATGGCACAAACAAACGTTGATAATTCTACTCAGAGTGGAAGCAATCAAACAGGAACAACTAACCAAACTGGTAGTGGAAATGACAACCTTTTAAATCAATCAGGAAGTAATCACACTTCTACGGTTGATCAACTAGGAGACAATAATGATGCTATTACTTCACAAACAAATTCAGGAAGTCAAAGCACAATTAATCAAGATGGTGACGATAACTGGGCATCAACTACACAAACTGGCACAAACCAAGCAAGTACCGTTATGCAAGATGGTGATAATAACATTGCATCAACTACACAAAGCGGAAATGGAAACATGAGTAGTGTGGATCAAATTGGTAACGGAAATAACGCTACAACCACCCAATCTGGAAACAATGATTCTACATTAGATCAACTTGGAGATTCTAACATGGCTACTATTTCTCAAACAGGGGAAAATACGTCTATGGCAATACAAGATGGAAACGGAAATGATGCAATTGTAACACAAGGTGGTGTAGGAAACTCTTCTGACTTATTGCAAGAAGGTGACGGCAACATGGCTACTATTACACAACAAGATGGCTTTAGACCTTTAGACAATAACTATTCTATTGCAGAGCAAGATGGTGACGACAATACATTGTCTGTACAACAACTTGGTACTGGCGGAAATACTTCTGATGTTTTACAAAGAGGTGACGATAACAAAACAAAAATTGTACAAAACTCTACAAACAATGCAGATGTAGTTCAAAGAGGTGATAGAAACGAAGTTGATTCTTATCAATTTGGTACAAATAATGTTGAAATTACTCAAAGAGGTAACGACAACTACGCTAAAGAATATGCGAGAGGTGCTAACAACAGCACTACAATTAACCAACTTTTTGGTAACAACAATAGTGCAAATGTACGCCACACGGGTCCAGGTGCTGCTACAACAGGAAACAATAACGATGTAACCGTTTTACAATCTTGGGGTAACAATAACGAAGCGGGTATTGTTCAATTTGGAAGTGATAATACTGTAGCGGTTACACAATCTTTAGGTAGCAGAAACTTTGCAGATGTAGATCAAATTGGCGATGGCAATACTACTACTATTAGCACCACTTTAGGTTCTGACAATGAAGCTATTGCTTTCCAAGAAGGTGATTCAAATACTGCTACTATTACACAAACTATGGGTGGCTTTAATATGGCAAATGTTTCACAAATGGGTGATTCAAATATAGCGTCTGCTACGCAAGCTATGGGGAATTCTAACGAAATAATGATTGATCAAACTGGTAACAGCAATACTGGTACAGCAATACAAATGTTAGGTTCTGACAACATGATTAGCTTAACGCAAGATGGTTTAATGAACACTGCTACAAATATGCAAATGGGATCAGACCACATGGCTACAATTTCACAAACTGGTGGTAGCCACATGCATACTGGTATGCAAACTGGTACAGGTAATACTTTAACTGTAACACAATCTAACTAATATCATTTTAAAAGATATTATTGTTTAATTGTTAAAAAAGCTGTTCTTAATAAATTTCTAAATATTTACGATTTTTATTAAGACAGTTTTTTTTAATTCAAAGTAGTATATAAAATCTATCTAATTAATATATCATGAAAAATATACTATCAACCATTTTAGCACTTTTAGGAACACTGACTGTAAGTGCACAACAGGCAAATAATTCTTTAGTTAATAACAAAGAATTGCAAAAAGTACACCCTGAAACTTTAATGCTTAACACATTAAATAATACACAAGGTACCTACATAGTACAAACCGGAAATTACAACGAGGTTACTATTGAAGCACCGCAAATGCAGGTAAGTCAAACTGGTGATCATCAGCTTTTGTATTATACGGAAACATCGAAACTAGAATCTTCTAACATGAATATTAATATGGAAGGCGCTAACAATTACATTGAAATTTACGGCAATAACAGCATTATGGAAAACATGTCTATTAATGTGCAGGGAAATGACCGTAGCGTAATAATAAGAAATTACTAATGAACAAGTTTACAGCCCTTTTATTGTTTTTCAGCTTTTTCTCTATTGTTTCTGTGGCTCAGGAAAACAGAGATAGTTTAATTGTGGCAAAAATTGAGGTGGTTCAATCAGAAAACACCTTAACCTTTCACCCAACGGTTCAAAACAATGGTGTTTATCATTATGAACTGGATTATTTGCTGCTTGTTAAAAAAACCGATGCCAACAAAAACTTATCGGTAAGTCAGCAAAAAGGCAAATTTACGTTAGAGCCAAACCAAATCGAAAGTTTATCATCCACAACCATTAACCAAACATCAAAACAAAAAGTAACAGCGATTTTATTTATTCGCGACGAAGTTGAAAACCGATTAATAACAAAAGATTCCATTCAAATAACAACTAAAGAATTAAGACCAATTAAGGAATCTTCTTTAAGCATTATGAAAGGAATTGTTGTAGATGATTCTAAAACCAAAATGGGCAGAGATTATTACGATCTTTTTTATTCAACCTACAATCAATATCCAACAAAATTCGATTTTATAATAAACATTACCGAATTACCCCACAGAGGCTTATCAAGCATTATGCAGGTTAAGGTAGATCAAGACCTCATCCTTGAATTTTTTACAAATCCCGACGAAGAGTTTATCAAAGAGCAGGTTGCTACTACCTTTCAAAGACTAATTAGTTACGCAAATCACAGGGGAAAATTGAAAAATGAGTTCACTTACTAAACAGCTACAAAAATGAAAACTATTATACCAACCATACTTATACTACTTTTTGCCGGCACAACTGGTTTTGCACAGCAATTGGTATATACACCCGTAAACCCAAACTTTGGCGGAAACCCGCTTAACTACAGTGGTTTATTAGCATCGGCAAATGCACAGAATAAATTCGATGACAATAAAAACTCGTCAAA
>Ga0233365_1001368_pt1 | contig 10446 bp, 5 predicted proteins | sample ElkDunMinimDraft_27_FD_191535 | JGI IMG/M metagenome (GOLD analysis project Ga0233365, IMG submission 191535) | Fecal eukaryotic communites from dung pellets of Tule Elk in California, USA - Elk Dung C36 | ecosystem: Host-associated > Mammals > Digestive system > Large intestine > Fecal | place... | reverse complement strand
GCCTGCTGGCGCCGGTCGCCGCGGCTGCGGACGGTGAGCCACTGCTGCACGCGATGTTCCAGGACCACGCGGTCCTGCAGCGCGACGAGCCGCTGCGCGTCTGGGGACAGGCCGATCCCGGCGCCCAGGTGCGGGTCTCGCTGGCCGGCAAGCGTGCCTCCGCGCGTGCGGACGCCGACGGCCGCTGGGAGGCGCGCCTGCCCGCCCTGAAGGCGGGTGGCCCGCACGTGCTGGACGTGGCGGCCGGTGCACGCAGCCAGCGCGTGTCGGACGTGCTGGTGGGCGATGTGTGGCTGTGCTCGGGCCAGTCGAACATGGAACTGCAGGTCTGGCGGGCGCTCGATGCGCGCGCGGAGATCGCCGGCGCCGGCAACGACCGCATCCGCCTGCTGACGGTGCCGCAGGTCTCGGACGTGGTGCCGCTGCAGACCTTTTCCGAGGACGTGCGCTGGGAGCCGGTGAATCCCGAATCGGTGCGCGAGTTCTCCGCTGCCTGCTACTTCTTCGCGCGCGAGCTGCAGAAGACCGTGGACGTGCCGATGGGCCTGATCGACGCGTCCTGGGGCGGCTCGCGCATCCAGGCCTGGACCAGCGGCGATGCCCTGCGCACGCTGGGGACCTACGATGGCGAACTCGACGTGCTCGCACGCTACGCTGTCGATCCGGTCGCGGCGGTGGGCGAGTGGGGCGCGTTGTGGCAGCGCTGGTGGTCGCAGCAGCCGGCCAATGGCGCGGGCGATCGTCCCTGGGAGGGCGGGGCCGGCGGCGACTGGCGGGCCGCACCCGCGCAACTGGGCGCCTGGGAACGCTGGGGCGTGCCGGAGCTGGCCGACTTCAACGGCATGGTCTGGTACCGCACGGACGTGCAGCTGACCGCGGCGCAGGCCGCGCAGGATGCGGTGCTGCTGCTGGGTCCGGCCGACGAGATCGACATGACCTGGGTCAACGGCCGCGGCGTCGGCAGCACCTACGGTGCCGGCGCGGGACGCGAGTACGCATTGCCGCCGGGCCTGCTGCGCGCGGGCGCGAACACGATCGTGGTGAACGTGCTCGACACCTATCGCGACGGTGGCCTGGCCGGCCCGGCCGATGTCCATTCGTTGCGCCTGGCCGACGGCAGCAGCGTGCCGCTGGACGGCGGCTGGCAGTACCGCATCGTGCCGCCGGAAGCGGGCACGCCGCCGCGCGCGCCCTGGCAGAGCGCGGCGGGCCTGTCGACGCTGTACAACGGCATGATCGCGCCGATCGGACGCTACGGCCTGCGCGGGGCGCTGTGGTACCAGGGCGAGTCCAACACCTTCGAGCACGATCGCTACGCGCAGCTGCTGCGCACCTTGCGCAGCGACTGGCGCGCGCGCTTTGGCGAGGGGCTGCCGCTGCTGGTGGCGCAGCTGGCCAACTACGGCGCGGCGCCGACCGGTCCGACCGAAAGCGACTGGGCCGCGCTGCGCGAGGCCCAGCGCGCGGTGGCGGCGGAAGACGCCCGCACCGGACTGGTGGTGGCGATCGACATCGGCGACCGCTACGACATCCACCCGACCAACAAGCAGGAACTCGGACGCCGTTTCGCGCGCGCCGCCCGCCACGTGGTGTACGGCGAAACGCTGCCCGCGTCCGGTCCGGTCGCGAAGGAGATCCGCCGCAACGGCGAGGCGGTGGTGGTCGAATTCGGCGACGTCAGCGATGGCCTGGTGGCCTATGGCGCGGACGGCCCGATCGGCTTCGAACTGTGCGGCGCCGAAGCCGGCTCCTGCCGCTACGCCGTCGCCCAGGCGCGCGGCAACCGCGTCAGCCTGACCGCGCCTGGCGCCCATGCGGCCACGCGCGTGCGCTACTGCTGGGCCGACAGCCCGGTCTGCACCCTGTTCGACGGCGCCGGCCTGCCGGCCGGCCCGTTCGAACTCCCCGTCTCCCCCTTGATCGACGACGACCACGCACGATGAACACCAACGCCACAGAAACCACCGCCCAAGGTTCGAAGAACGACCGCGAGATCGTCGATGCCAGGGTCATCGTCACCTGTCCGGGGCGCAACTTCGTCACCCTGAAGATCACCACCCGTTCGGGCGTGTACGGACTGGGCGATGCCACCCTCAACGGCCGCGAGCTGGCCGTGGCCTCGTACCTGTCCGACCACGTGGTGCCGAACCTGATCGGGCGCGACGCGGGCCGCATCGAGGACATCTGGCAGTTCCTGTACCGCGGCGCGTACTGGCGCCGCGGCCCGGTCACGATGAGCGCGATCGCCGCGGTCGATGTGGCGCTGTGGGACATCCTCGGCAAGATGGCCGGGATGCCGGTGTACCAGTTGCTGGGCGGCCGCTCGCGCGAGGGCGCGCTGGTGTACGGCCACGCCAACGGCCGCGACATCGCCGAAGCCTCCGATGCCGTGGGCAGGTTCATCGAACAGGGCTTCCTCGCGGTCCGCGCGCAGTGCGGCGTGCCGGGCATCAAGAAGGCCTACGGCATCTCCAACGCCAAGGGCTACGAGCCGGCCGAGAGCGAATTGCCGCTGGAAACCACCTGGAACACGCCGCGCTACCTGGACGTGGTGCCGAAGTTGTTCGAGCAACTGCGCGCCGACCACGGCCCGGACGTGGAACTGCTGCACGACGTGCACCACCGGTTGAGCCCGATCGAAGCCGCGCGCCTGGCCAGGTCGCTCGAGCCTTACCGCCTGTTCTGGCTGGAGGACGCCACGCCGGCCGAGAACCAGAAGTCCTTCGAGCTGATCCGCCAGCACTCGGTCACGGCGCTGGCCGTGGGCGAGGTGTTCAATTCGATCTGGGACTGCAAGCACCTGATCGAGAACCAGCTGATCGACTACATCCGCACCACCATCGTCCACGGCGGCGGCATCAGCCACGTGCGCCGCATCGCCGACTTCGCCGCGCTGCACCAGGTGCGCACCGGCTTCCACGGCGCCACCGACCTGTCGCCGGTGACCATGGGCGCGGCGCTGCATTTCGACACATGGGTGCCGAACTTCGGCATCCAGGAATACATGTTCCACACCGAGGAGACCGACGCGGTGTTCCCGCACGACTACGTGCTGCGCGATGGCCGCCTGCACGTGGGCGATACGCCGGGCATCGGCGTGGACATCGACGAGGCGCTGGCGGCGAAGTATCCGTACTCGCCCAGGCAACTGCCGATCGCGCGCCTGGAAGACGGCGCGATGTGGGACTGGTAAGCACGTTCCTGGGAGGGGATGACAGATGAGCCACCGCAACACGCGCCGTACCCGCTTCGGCGGCCCCATGCGTTTCCTTGCCGCCAGCGTCGCCACGCTGCTGCTGGCCGCCTGCGACGCCGACCCCGCGGCCAATGCTGCCGTGCCCGCGCCGGAGGGTACAGCTGCCGCCGCGCCGGTCCACTTCGACTGGTTCGAGTACAGCGGCCGCGACGCGGCCTTCGAGACGCCCGTGCCAGAGGGCAGCTTCCGCAACCCGGTGCTGGCCGGCTTCCACTCCGATCCCAGCGTCACCTTCGCCAACGGCAAGTTCTATCTCGTGGCCTCGACGTTCACCTTCTTCCCCGGCATCCCGGTGTTCGAAAGCGAGGACCTGGTGCACTGGACCCAGGTGGGCAACGCCATCCACCGGCCGGAGCAGCTAGACTTCGACGGCCTGGGCGTGTCGCGCGGCGTGTTCGCGCCGGCCATCGAGTACCACGACGGCACCTTCTACGTGGTCAATACCTCGGTCGATGCCGGCGGCAACTTCATCGTCACCGCCACCGACCCGGCCGGCCCGTGGTCGGATCCGATCTGGCTGCCGACCATCGGCGGCATCGATCCTTCGCTGTTCTTCGACGACGACGGCAAGGTCTACATCCTCAACAACGACGAGCCTGCGGTGCCGGTGCGCTACGACGGCCACCGCGCGATCTGGCTGCAGGAGATCGACCTCGCCAACGGCAAACCGTTCGGCCCGCGCAAGGTGCTGATCGACGGCGGCGTGAAGCCCGAGGACAACCCGATCTGGATCGAAGGCCCGCACATCTACAAGGTCGACGGCTGGTACTACCTCAACAACGCCGAGGGCGGCACCGGGCCGCAGCATTCGCAGGTGGTCCTGCGCAGCCGCGACGTCTGGGGCCCGTACGTGCCGTACGAGCAGAATCCGATCCTCACCCAGCGCGACCTCGACCCGAACCGCCCGCTGCCGGTGACCAATGCCGGCCACGCCGACATGGTGCAAGGCCCGGATGGCACGTGGTGGGCCACCTTCCTGGCCAGCCGCAACTACGGCGTGGACCACTACAACACCGGCCGCGAGACCTTCCTGCTGCCGGTAACCTGGAAGGACGGCTGGCCGGTGATCCTGCCGCGCAACGAGAAGATCCCGTACGTACTGCCGGGTCCGTCGTTCATGAAGAAGCCGGCCGACCAGGCCCCGATGACGGGCAACTTCACCTGGCGCGACGAGTTCGACACGGTCGAACTGGGCAAGGGCTGGATGACCCCGCGCGTGCCGAAGACGCAGTGGTACGACGGCAGCTCGCGCCCGGGCTGGCTGGCGATCACGCCGTTGCCAGAGCGCCTGGACACGCTGGTCAACCCGGCTTTCTACGCGCGGCGCCAGCAGCACCAGGTGTTCGAGGCGAGCACCGCGATGGAGCTGCCCGCGCCGGGCGTGGCCGCGGGCCTGGCGGCGTTCCAGGGCGACACCCACTGGTACTTCCTGGGCGCGCGCCGCGACGGCAACCAGGGCATGGAAGTCTTCCTGGAGAAAAAGGCAGGCGGTGAGGTCGAGGTCGTGGCCCGCCAGCCGGCGGCCGCGGCGCAGCTGCTGACGCTGCACGTGGAGGGCGAGCAGGGCCGCTATGGCTTCGGCTTCGATGCCGGAGACGGCAAGGGCGTGCAGTGGCTGGTGCGGGACGCCGACGGCACGGTGCTGAGTACCGACGTGGCCGGCGGTTTCGTCGGCGCGACCATCGGCCCGCACGCGCGGGACGAGCGCAACGCCCAATGACACGGCCTGGGAGGGCAGGGAACATGCGAGCACGACACGGTGATCAACCATCCCGCCAGCGCGCGCTGGCACGCGCCTGCGCGACGGGCCTGCTGGCCCTGCTGCCGGTGCTGGGCCTGCAGGCGCAGGACGCGGGCCGGCCATGGCTCGACACCAGCCGCAGCTTCGAGGATCGCGCCGCGGCGCTGGTTGCGCGGATGACGCTGGAGGAGAAGGCCGCGCAGATGCAGAACGACTCGCCGGCGATCGAGCGGCTCGGCCTGCCGGCCTACGACTGGTGGAACGAGGCCCTGCACGGCGTCGCGCGCGCGGGCGGAGCGACGGTGTTCCCGCAGGCGATCGGCATGGCGGCGACGTTCGATGTGCCGCTGATGGACGAGATCTCGCGCACCATCAGCGACGAGGCGCGCGCCAAGCATCACGAGTTCTTCCGCAACGGCCAGCATGGCCGCTACCAGGGGCTGACGTTCTGGTCGCCCAACATCAACATCTTCCGCGACCCGCGCTGGGGCCGCGGCCAGGAAACCTACGGCGAGGATCCGTATCTCACCGCGCGCATGGGCGTGTCCTTCGTGCGCGGCCTGCAGGGCGTTGCGCCCGATGGCAGCCTGCTGCCCGAATCGCAGGGCGGCAAGTACCGCAAGCTCGATGCGACCGCCAAGCACTTCGCCGTGCACAGCGGTCCCGAAGCCGACCGCCACACCTTCGACGTGCATCCGTCGCGCCGCGACCTGTGGGAGACCTACCTGCCGGCCTTCGAGGCGCTGGTGACCGAGGGCCAGGTCAAGGCGGTGATGGGTGCCTACAACCGCGTCTACGGCGAATCGGCCAGCGGCAGCAAGCTGCTGCTGCGCGACATCCTGCGCGACCAGTGGGGGTTCGATGGCTATGTGATGTCCGACTGCTGGGCGATCGTCGACATCTGGCAGAACCACAAGATCGTCGCCACGCCGGAAGAAGCCGCCGCGCTGGCGGTGAAGAACGGCACCGAACTGAACTGCGGCAGCACCTATGCCGAGCACCTGCCGGTGGCGGTGCGCAAGGGCCTGATCAGCGAGGCCGAACTCGACGACGCGCTGACGCGGCTGATGACCACGCGCATGGAGCTGGGCATGTTCGACCCCGCCGACCAGGTGCCGTGGGCGGGAACGCCGTACTCGGTCAACCAGGCCCCGGCCCACGACGCACTGGCCCGGCGCGCGGCGCAGGAATCGATCGTGCTGCTGAAGAACGACGGCGTGCTGCCGCTGTCGAAGAACCTGCGCCGGCTGGCCGTGATCGGCCCGACCGCGGACGACACCATGGCCCTGCTGGGCAACTACTACGGCACGCCGGCCGATCCTGTCACCGTGCTGCGCGGCATTCGCGAGGCGCTGCCGCAGACCGAGGTGGTGTATGCACGCGGCGCCGACCTGGTCGAAGGCCGCGAGGATCCGGCCGCCACGCCGCTGATCGAACCGCAGTACCTGCGGCCCCAGGCCGGCGCCAACGAACGTGGCCTGCGCGGCGAGTACTTCCGCAACAAGGAGCTGTCCGGCGAACCGGTCCTGGTGCGCGTGGACCCGCAGATCGGCTTCCGCTGGGACCGCGGCTCGCCGACCGACAACCTGATGGCGCGTGGCGAGGCCGGACCCGACAACGCCGTGCCCAACGAGAACTTCAGCATCCGCTGGAGTGGCCAGTTGCTGCCGCCGGTGAGCGGGCGCTATCGCCTCGAAGCCGGCGCCAATGACGGCTTCCGGCTCTACCTCGACGGCAAGTTGCTGCTGGACCACTGGGAAGACGCCGAACGCCTGCGCGCCGACAGCGTCGAGCTCGACCTCGAAGCCGGGCGCGCATACGACCTGCGCCTGGAGTACTACGAGAACGAGCGCGACGCGAGCGTGCGCCTGGCCTGGGACCTGCCGGGCGCCCAGCCGCCGTTCGAGGAAGCGCTGGCCGCGGCCCGCTCCGCCGACGCGGTGGTCTTCGTCGGCGGCCTGACCGGCGACGTGGAAGGCGAGGAAATGACGGTGAATTATCCCGGCTTCGCCGGTGGCGACCGCACCGACATCCGCCTGCCGGCGACCCAGCAGAAGCTGCTCGAGGCCCTGCACGCGACCGGCAAGCCGGTGGTGCTGGTGCTGACCACCGGCTCGGCGCTGGGCATCGACTGGGCCAGGCAGCACCTGCCGGGCATCCTGGTGGCGTGGTACCCGGGCCAGCGTGGCGGCAACGCCGTGGCCGACGTGCTGTTCGGCGATGTCAGCCCGGCCGGACGCCTGCCGCTCACGTTCTACAGCGCCGACGAGCAGCTGCCCGCGTTCGACGACTACGACATGGCCAACCGCACCTACCGCTACTTCAAGGGCGAGGCGCTGTATCCGTTCGGCCATGGGCTGTCGTACACCACGTTCGACTACAGCGGGCTGCGGCTCGACCGCGACCGCGCCGGCGCGGACGACACGGTCACGGCCAGGGTCACCGTGCGCAACACCGGCGCGCGCGCGAGCGACGAGGTGGTGCAGCTTTACCTGCGGCCGCTGGCACCCGCGCGCGAGCGCGCACTGCGCGAGTTGCGCGGCTTCCAGCGCGTGCACCTGGCGCCTGGCGAGGCGCGCGAACTCAGCTTCGCGATCACGCCCTCGCGCGACCTGCGCCACTACGACGAGGCCGCCGGCCGGTACGCCGTGGATCCGGGCCGCTATGCGGTGGAAGTGGGCGCGTCCAGTGCGGACCTGCGCGTGAGCGGCGAACTGGAGATCAGCGGGCAGTGAGCCAGACGCAGGACATCCCGACGCAGGCGCCGATGCCGGCCGGTGCCGGCCTTCCACGCCTCGATGCCGCCTCGCTGGCCTCGCTGCCGCCGCAGGTGCGGCGGCCAGCCTACGCGCGCGAGGCCACTCGCATCGGCGTGGTCCATTTCGGCCCTGGTGCCTTCCACCGCGCGCACCAGGCCGCCTACCTGGACGAGCTGCTGGCGCAGGACCCGGACTGGGCGATCTGCGCGGTCTCGCTGCACAGCCCCGGCGTACGCGACGCGCTGCAGCCGCAGGACGGCCTGTACACGCTGGCCCTGCTCGGCGAGCAGCCGCAGCTGCGCGTGATCGGGGCGATCCGCGAGGTGCTGTGCGCGCCGCAGCAGCGCAAGGCGGTGATGACGCGGCTGGTCGATCCGCAGGTGCGGCTGGTGACCCTCACCATCACCGAGAAGGGCTATTGCCTGTCGGCCGATGGCGTGGACGCAGCGCATCCGGACATCGCCCGCGATCTCGCCTCGCCCGAGCAACCCGTCAGCGCCATCGGCTGGCTGGTCGCGGGCCTGCGCGAGCGGCGCGCGCGCGGCCTGGCGCCCTACACCGTGCTCAGTTGCGACAACCTCGCCGACAACGGCGGACGGCTGCGCCGCGCGGTGCTGGACTACGCCCGCCGCATCGACCGCGACCTGGCGGACTGGATCCTGTCGCAGGTCGCATTCCCGCGCTCGATGGTCGACAGCATCACCCCGGCCAGCGACGACGCACTGCGTGCGCGCGTGTCGGCCGCGCTGGGCGTGGAGGACGCCTGGCCGGTGCAACGCGAGCCGTACACGCAGTGGGTGGTGGAGGACGACTTCTGCAACGGGCGGCCGCCGCTGGAGCGTGCCGGCGTGGTCCTGAGCGCTGACATCGCCGGCTACGACCGGGCCAAGCTGCGCCTGCTCAACGCGCCGCATTCGGCGCTGGCCTACCTCGGGTCGCTGATGCACCTGGAGACCGTGGCCGATGCCATGCGCGAACCGGCGCTGGCCGCGTTCGTCGAACGCCTGATGCGCGAGGACATCGTGCCGACGCTGGCGCTGCCCGCCGGGTTCGATGCCGATGCCTACGTGGACGCCATCCTGGCGCGCTTCCGCAACCCGGCCATCCGCCATCTGCTCTCGCAGATCGCCTGGGACGGCTCCCAGAAGATCCCGGTGCGGCTGCTGGGCACCATCGCCGATGCGCTGGCCGCCGGTGGGCGCATCGACCGGCTGTGCCTGGTGGTCGCCGGCTGGCTGCGCTTCGTCGTGCGCCAGGCCCGGGCCGGGACGGCGCTGGTCGATCCGATGGACGCGGAACTCTCGCGCATTGGCCGCGCCGCCGCCGGCGATACCGGCCAGGACGTGGCCGCGTTCCTGCGCATCGACCCGGTGTTCGCACCGCTGGGCGGCGACCCGCGCTTCGTCGACGCACTGCGCGCGGCTTATGCCGCGCTCGGCGATGCGACGCCCGGCGATGTGGCGGATGCGCTGGTTGCGCACGGACGCGGCGGCCATGCCTGAGCATCGCCCCCGCAGTCGCTGGTCGCGGGGGCCCATTGCGGCCAGCGTCGTGGTGGCCGCGGCGCTGCTGTCGATCGGTGCCGCGACGGCGGGGCAGCAGCGGGCCGAGGCGAGGGCAGCCAAGCAGGGGGCGGCGTCGGTAGCCGGGCGAGGGGTGGCGGCAACCGTGCGCGCCCCCTTGGTCGGGACCGTCGGGCGCGCATTCGAGGATCCCGGGCGGAGCAACTGGACCTTGGGCGGCAAGCGGCCATTGCGCACGACGCTCTGGTATCCGGCGCGCGAAGTCCCGGCGGCGCAGCACGCCGTCGATACGCCGCCCCCGTTTGCCGCCAATGCGCCGATCGCCGACGCGGCGGAGCGCTATCCCCTGGTGCTGGTGTCGCACGGGGCCGGCAGCCGTGCCGCGCACATGGCGTGGCTCGCCGGTACCCTGGCCGCGCACGGCTACATCGTCGCGGCGGTCGACCACAACGGCAGTGCCGAAGAGGAACTGCACAGCCGTCCCGCGCCGTCGGACCACTTCGGCTGGGAACGCGCGCTGGACCTGCGTGCCGTGCTGGATCTGCTGCTGGAAGATCCGGTGTTCGGTTCGCTGATAGATCGGGGTCGCATCGGGGCCGCGGGTTTCTCGCTCGGTGGCACGACCGTGCTGTGGTTGGCCGGCGCGCGCCTCGATCTCGATCACCTGCGGCGTAACGCGCCGCCGATGCCGCCCGAGATGGCCGCCGCGATCGGGCGCCTGTTGCAACTGCCGGAAACCAACGCGGCTGCGGCCGAAGCGCAGGCGCGCGCCGAACAATCGCACCGGGACCCGCGGATCCGTGGCGTCTTCGCCCTGGCGCCCGCGATGGGCTTCGGCTTCGACGCGGCAGGCCTGCGCGGGATCGAGGCGCCGGTGCGCATCGTGGTGGGACGCGACGACCCGGTGACGCCGCCGGCCACGAACGCGCGCGTGTTCGCCGATGCCATCGCGGGCGCCGAGTACATCGAGCTGGCCGGCGAGCGCGGGCACTTCACACCGCGCACGCCCGATGCCGCACGTGCGGCCGAACTGGCCGAGGTCGCCGCATCGGCGGTCGACTTCTTCCGCGACGCCTTGCCGCCGGGGAAGGCGCCATGACACGCCGGCCTGGGGGCGCCGCGGCCGGCGACGGTGGCGCGTGGGCTCACCGTCGCGGCGGGGGACCC
>Ga0233365_1001367_pt1 | contig 10448 bp, 8 predicted proteins | sample ElkDunMinimDraft_27_FD_191535 | JGI IMG/M metagenome (GOLD analysis project Ga0233365, IMG submission 191535) | Fecal eukaryotic communites from dung pellets of Tule Elk in California, USA - Elk Dung C36 | ecosystem: Host-associated > Mammals > Digestive system > Large intestine > Fecal | place... | reverse complement strand
GAAGGGGAGCACCCAGGAGCGGAAGATCTCGGTGCCGAGCGCCTCGGCCGTACCGGGCTCGGGGAGCTCGACCTTGGTCCAGCGGAACGCGTCGATGAGCAGGGCGGCCAGCCCGAGGCCCACGCCACCGCCGATGACGGCGGCGGGCCAGCCGGGACGGTCGAGGTCGTCGGAGGCGCCGATCGGGGCGCGGGTCAGCATCACCGCGAAGAGCAGCAGCACCACCACCGCACCGACGTAGATCAGCACCTGCACCCAGGCGACGAGTTCGGCGGTGAGCACCAGGAAGAGCCCGGCCACCGCACCCAGGCAGAGCACCAGGTAGAGCCCGGCCCGGACCAGGTGCCGGGTGGTCACCACCAGCGTCGCGGCGCCGACCGCCACCGCCCCCAGGGCCAGCAGCAGTACGTCCGCAGCGGTCACCGGGGCTCCCCGGCGGCCGGCGGCGTCTTCGGCGCCGGCGGCTGGGCGGCCTTGCGGGCGGCGGTGTTCTCCTCCTTGGAGGGCTCACCGTGCCGGTCGTGCGCGGGCGGCGGCGGGACGGTGGCCATCCACTCGCCGAGGTGTTCCTTGTCGTGCAGCAGGTCCTTGAGGTCGTACTCGGCGTACTCGAACTCCGGCGACCAGTAGAGGGCGTCGAAGGGGCAGACCTCGACGCAGATGCCGCAGTACATGCAGAGCGAGAAGTCGATGTCGAAACGATCGAGCACGTTGCGCTGCCGGGCCCGGGCCGCCCCCGGCACCTGCATCTCCTCCTTGTGGGAGTCGATGTAGATGCACCAGTCGGGACACTCGCGGGCGCAGAGCATGCAGACAGTGCAGTTCTCCTCCCGCAGCGCGATCACGCCGCGGGAGCGCGGCGGCAGCTCCGGCTCGACGTCCGGGTACTGCTGCGTGGTGGTCCGCTTGGTCAACGTCTTGAGGGTGACCGCCAACCCCTTCGCCAGACCCTCTCCGGGCATGCTCATGGCGTCCATCCTGCCCTGTGCGCCTGCCGCACGCGACCACCCCCTGTTTCGAGACCGGATCTAGCCGAGTGCGACCTTGACGCCGGCGGTGAGCACCAGCTGACCGAGGGCCACCGGCACCAGCACCAACCAGCAGAGCCGCTGGAGCTGATCCTCGCGCAGCCGCGGGAATGTCACCCGCATCCAGATGATCACGAAGGCGACGGCGAAGACCTTCAGCAGCGTCCAGAGCCAGCCCAGGTACTCGTCGCCGAAGGGCCCCTGCCAGCCACCGAGGAAGAGCACTGTCGTCAGCGCGGCGATCACCACGATCCCGACGTACTCGGCGAGCAGCAGGAAGGCGAAGCGCAGGCCGGTGTACTCGGTCATGTAGCCGGCGACCAGCTCCGAGTCGGCCACCGGCATGTCGAAGGGAGGCCGGCGGATCTCGGCCACCCCGGCGATGAAGAAGATCACCAGCGCGGGCGCCTGCCAGATCAGCCACCACGGCTGCCAGGCCTGCACGATCCCGGGCAGGCTCAGCGTCCCGGCGGCCATCGCCACGCTCGCCGCCGCCAGCACCAGCGGCAGTTCGTAGCCGAGCAGCTGGGCCGCGCCGCGCAGGCCGCCGAGGAGGCTGTACTTGTTGGCCGAGGCCCACGCCGACATCAGCACCGCGAGCACCCCGACGCCGACCACGGCCAGCACGAAGAAGAGCCCCACGTCCAGCGGCTGCCCGACCAGGTCACCGGGGCCGAGCGGAATCACCAGCAGCGCCAGCAGGTAGGGCACCAGGGCGACCACCGGGGCGAGCCGGAAGACCGTACGGTCGGCGTCGCGCGGGACGACGTCCTCCTTCTGCACGAACTTGATTCCGTCGGCGACGAGCTGCGCCCAGCCGTGGTACCCGCCGGCGTACATCGGGCCGAGCCGGCCCTGCATGTGCGCCATCACCTTGTGCTCGGTCTGGCCGACGAGCAGCGGCAGCACCAGGAAGGCGACGAGCACGCCGCCGACGCGGACGGCGAGCTCCAGCCAGAGCGGCATCAGGCGCCCCCGCCGTCGGGGGCCCCGGAGGGCCCGTCGGGGCCGGGAGGCGGCGCCTCACCCACGGCCCGCTCGGGGCGGGCGGGACGGGCTGTGCCGGGGGTCCGGGGAGGACGGGCCGGCCGGGCCGGGGCGCCGCCGCGCGGTCCTTCGCCGACGCCGCCGGCACCCGCCGGGGTCGGCGCGGTTCCCCACTCCCCCGGCGCGGGCACACCCGGCGGCCTGATCGGCCGGCGTCCGCCGCCCGCTTCGGACTCGCCCGGTTCCTTGGCGCCCGGCCACGGCTTGGCCACGCGGGAGGCGAGGACGAAGTCCTTGCGCAGCGGATGCCCCTCGAAACCGGGCGGCAGCAGCAGCGGCCGCAGATCGTCGTGGCCGGCGAAGGAGATGCCGAACATCTCGTACGTCTCCCGCTCGTGCCAGGCGGCGCCCGCATAGACGTCGACCACCGAGGCGACCCGCGGCTGGTCACGCGGCACCCGGGTCCGGATCAGCACGCCGTGGCGCTTTGTGGTCGACCAGAGGTGGGCGATCACGTCGAAGCCGTCGTCGAGCTCGTCCACGGCGGAGAGCCAGTCGAAGAAGTCGCAGGCCAGCTCGGCGTCGTCACGGGCCGCCAGCAGCGCATCCCGCCACCGCGCGGGCGGCACGTCGACAGTGGCCCGGGAGTGCTCCTGCCCACCCGAGACCCCGGCCACCGGCCCGGCCGGGGCCTCGGCCACCGGCCCGGCATCGGCGTCGGGATCGGCGAGCAGCGTGGCCAGCCGGTTGCCGACCTCTTCGGGAGTCATGCCGCGATCCTATGGCCAGCGGGTCGCGCCCGGACAGCATCGTGCGCCCGAGCCGCCCCGCCGCCGGATCGCGGCGGCGGCGCATCCCGGGCCGGAGCCGGCGGCACCACCCGGCCCGCTGCGGTGCGACACCCCGGCGGTGATGGCCCGTTTCCGCTGCGGGCGGCCAACGGCCGGACGACAATGGCCAGCGTGCGCGCTGTCACCGTGATCCCCGGTACCCCGAACTCGCTGCGCCTGGAAGACGACTGGCCCGAACCCGCGGAGCAGGAAGGGCCGGTCCTCGTCGAGGCCGTGTCGGTCGGCATCTGCGGCACCGACCAGGAGATCGTCGACGGCGACTACGGCACCGCCCCGCCGGACGCGCCGCGGCTGGTCCTGGGGCACGAGTCCCTGGGCCGGGTGGTGGCCGACAGCAGTGGGACCTTCAAGCCCGGCGACCTGGTCGCCGGGATCGTGCGCGAACCGGACCCGGAGCCCTGCCCGAGCTGCGCGGTCGACGAGTGGGACATGTGCCGCAACGGCCGCTACACCGAGCACGGCATCAAGGAGCTCCACGGGTTCGCCCGGGACCGCTGGCGGCTGCGCCCCGAGTACACCGTCCGGCTCGAACCGGCCCTCGGCGAGACCGGGGTGCTGCTGGAGCCGACCAGCGTGGTCGCGAAGGCCTGGGACCACGTCGAACGCATCGGCAGCCGCAGTGTCTGGCAACCGCGGATCGCGCTGATCACCGGCGCCGGCCCGGTCGGTCTGCTCGCCGCCATGCTGGCGGCCCAGCGCGGCCTGGACGTGCACGTGCTCGACCGCGTCGACCACGGACCGAAACCAGAGCTGGTACGCGCCCTCGGCGCCACCTACCACGCCGGCGACATCGGCGAACTGGACCTGGTGCCGGACGTGGTGATCGAGTGCACCGGCGCACCGGCGGTCGTGGTGGACGTGATGTTCAAGGCCGGGCCCAGCGGGATCGTCTGCCTCGCGGGGGTCTCCACCGGCCCGTACCGCCTGCGGCTCGACGCGGGCCTGCTCAGCCGCGACCTGGTGCTGGAGAACAACGTCGTCTTCGGTTCGGTCAACGCCAACCGGCGGCACTGGGAACAGGCCGCGACGGGGCTGGCGAAGGCCGACGGGGACTGGCTGAACCGGCTGATCACCCGCCGGCTGCCGGTGACCGACTACGCCCAGGCGTACCGGCCCGCGGCCGAGGAGATCAAGGTCGTCCTGGACTTCGCCCGCTGACGCGGGGGTTGCTCACTCCGCGGGCGGGCGGACCGGGGCGGCGGTGAGCGACTCCACCGAGCGCGCCACGCCCTCGCCGCCCCGCGAGACGAGCGGGTCGGGACGGGAGACCCCACCGACGCCGGACTGCTCGGCTGCGATCTTTTCCTGCAGACGCAGGATGCCGTGCAGCAGCGCCTCCGGCCGGGGCGGGCAGCCCGGCACGTAGACGTCGACCGGGATGAGCTGGTCGACGCCCTTGGTGACCGAGTACGAGTCCCAGTACGGCCCGCCGCAGTTCGCGCAGGAGCCGAAGGAGATGACGTACTTCGGCTCGGGCATCTGGTCGTAGAGGCGCTTGATCGCCGGGGCCATCTTGTCGGTGACGGTGCCGGAGACGACCATCAGGTCGGCCTGGCGCGGACCGTGCGCGAAGGGGATCACGCCCAGGCGGATGAAGTCGTGCCGGCCCATGCTGGCGGCGATGAACTCGATCGCGCAGCAGGCCAGTCCGAAGTTGAACACCCAGAGCGAGTAGCGCCGCCCCCAGTTGAGCACGAACCGGATCGGCTCGCCGATCACCTGCGGCAACTCCACGCCCCGCCCCCTTAACCGAGCACCGGCTCCAAGCTAACCACAGTCCCTCCCCCACCACAGGCGCCGTCTCCCCACCCCCTCCCGGCTCACCCATCCGTCGATCATGGCGTTATGACCACTTCGCTCGGCGTGTCGTGGTCATAACGCCATGATCGCGAGCGGGGGGGTGGGAGGTGGGTGGGGGGGTGGGGGGGTGGGGGGGTGGTTAGTAGGTGGGTTGTTGGAGGAGGCTGAGGAATTCCAGGAGGAGCTTTTCCCGCAGTGGGGGCGGGGCGGTGTTGAGGAGGGTGTTGACCTCGGCCATCCGGTCCGGGACCGGCGGGGCGTCGTCGGCGCCCGGTTTGCCGCCCATTCCCAGGTCGACGGCGAGGGCGGCGACCAGGTCGGCGGTGAGCTGCTCCGGGGTGAGGGTGGCGGCGGCGACCAGCAACTCCTCGGGCAGCCGTACCGGGCCGAGGGCACGGGCGGCGGCGACCGCGGCGGTGAGGTCCGGGCCGAACTCGGCAACCGACGCCGCCACCGACGGGGTGACTGTCAGGTGGATCGAGGCGGGCAGGTCGGCGTACGCCATCTGGGGTTGGGTGTGCCAGCCGCGGACGGTGAGCTCGTCGGCGAGGACGAAGAGGTCCAGGCCGGAGTCGTCGCTGGTGAAGCAGACGACCGTCGCCTGCGGTTCGCTCATCAGCCGCAGCCCGTCGACGGCGCGCACGGCGTCGGCGAGTTCCCGTACGGCCGTCAGCGTGGTGCGGGTCAGCTCCAGGTAGCCGGCCTGGCCGAGGTGACGCAGGGTGGCGTAGGCGGCGGCGATCGGGCCGCCGGAGCGGGTGGAGGAGATGACCGGGTTGATCATCGTGTAGCCGGGCCAGTCGGCGTAGGAGAAGTACTGCGGGGCGCGCAGGGCGGGGTCGCGGTGCAGCAGGACCGAGACGCCCTTGGGGGCGTAGGCGTACTTGTGCAGGTCCACCGAGATCGAGGTGACCCCGGCCAGGGTGAAGTCGAAGGGCGGCACCGGCTCGCCGAGGCGGCGCAGGAACGGCAGCACCCAGCCACCGAAGCAGGCGTCCACATGGCAGCGCACCCCGGCCGCCACCGCGACCTGCGCGATCTCGGCGACCGGGTCGATCACGCCGTGCGCGTACGAGGGGGCGGAGCAGGCGACCAGCACTGTGTCGGCGGTGATCGCGGCGGCGATGTCGACCGGGTCGGGGCGCAGGGTGACCGGCGAGACCGGCACCAGGTCCAGGACGAGCCCCAGGTAGTGGGCGGCCTTGGCGAAGGCGGCGTGGGCGCTGGCCGGGGCGACCAGGCGCGGCGCGGTGATCTCCGGACGGGCATCCCGGGCGGTCTTCACCGCCAGGATCAGCGACTCGGTCCCGCCGCTGGTGACGCTGCCGACGACGTCCGGCGCGGTCGTCCCCGGCCCGCCACCCAGCAGCGCCGACGCCGCTCCCACCAGCGCGTTCTCCATCGCCAGCAGGGACGGAAAGGCCGTCGGGTCAAGCCCGTTGACGTGTGCGGAGAGCGCGTGGGCGCTGCGCGCCAGCTCGTCCAGGCCGGGCACCGCCGGGTCGTAGACGTAGGCGAAGAGCCGCCCGCCGTGGGTGGGCCGGTCCGCGGCGCGCAGCCCACGGAGCTCGGCCAGGACCTGATCGGCGGGTACGCCCTGCGCGGGCAACGCCTCAACCATGGGTGCTCTCCGTTTCGGTCGACGACCTCGCGACGGCCTCGTCTTCGGCGGCGGCGAGGCGTTCGGCGGTCAGGTCATAGCCGCGCAGCAGCAGCACTGCCACCCCGACCAGCAGCGCCGGGATGACCGTGAAGCCGATCAGCACGCCGAGCCGCGCCGTGTCGGACTGTACGGCGGCCGACCCTGTTGAGGAGGAGACATAGCCGGTCAGCTGCAGCACCAGACCGAAGATCCCCGGCCCGAGCGCCAGTCCGAAGGTCTCCCCCGCCGTCCAGAGTCCGGTGAAGACCCCGGCCTGCCGCCGGCCGGTCCGCGCGGTGTCGTAGGAGATGCAGTCCGGCAGCATCGCCAGCGCGAAGACCTGCTGGCCGGCGTACCCGCAGCCCATCAGGGCGACCAGCAGGTAGACCCCGGCGGCCGGCAGGACCGGCGCGGCGGCCAGGGCCAGCGCGGGGGCTGCGAGCAGCAGCGAGGCCCGGATCAGCCCGTCGCGCTTGCCGAGCCGGGCGCCGATGCGGCTCCAGAGCGGCATCACCAGCAGTGCCGGGCCGATGAAGCAGGCGAAGAGGACGGTGGTGCCGTTGACCGGGTCCCGCAGGATCTGGCCGGCGAAGTAGTCGACCCCGGCCAGCACGACGGCCACCCCGACGGACTGGATGACGAAGCAGATCAGCAGCACCCGGAACGGCCGGTTGCGCCCGGCGACGGCGAGTTGCGCCCGCAGCGACGGCTCGCTCTCGGTGACCTGGCCGATCGGGGCGGCGCGGGTGCCGAGGAACGCCCCGACCGCGCCGAGGGCGATCAGGGCGGCGATGAAGAGCCCCATCCAGCGGTGACCGGGGATGCCCCCGCCGCCGGCGGTCACCACCATCGGCGCGATCGCCCCGGAGACCAGGATCGCCACCGCCAGGATGGCGATGCGCCACGTCATCAACCGGGTGCGCTCGGCGTAGTCACCGGTCAGTTCGGCCGGCATCGCCACGTACGGGACCTGGAAGAAGGCGAACGCGGTGGCCGTGGCGAGGAAGGCCAGCGCCACGTAGAGCCCGGCGGTGGGCCCGGCGCCGAAGGGCGCGGCGAAGATCGAGCCGAAGAGCAGCGCCAGCGCCAGCCCACCGCCGAGCAGGTACGGCCGGCGAGCGCCCCACCGCGACCGGGTCCGGTCGGAGATCCGCCCGGCGACCGGGTTGACCAGCACGTCCCAGGCTTTCGGCAACAGCACCAGCAGCGCCGCGACGCCGGCGGCGACGCCGAGGGTGTTTGTCAGATACGGCAACAGCAGCAGCCCCGGTACGGTCCCGAATGCGCCGGTGGCGAGCGACCCGAGCGCGTATCCGGCGTGCACCCGGCGCGGCAGGCGGTGCGGGAACACAGGTGACACCGCAGCGGTCATGGCGGGATGTTAGTGCCGCATCGACGCCGGCACATCCCCTCCATGGGGCAAATACGTGACGCTTCGCTCGGCCCGACTGTCGGAAGAGGACAGACACCCGTCGAACCAGATTGTAAGATCATCTATCGTTTCGATCTCGATGCTTCGTGGTCGCTCATCGCCACCAGCGATAGGACGCACATGCGCAAATCTCTCCTTACCTCGGCCACCGCAGCGGCACTCGCCGCCGGAGTCCTGGCCATCGCCCACCCCGCCGCCGCCGACGACGGCATTCGCCACGTCGACAACACGGCCGAAACCTGCACCGACACCGGCGCGGGCGCTGCGTCGGCGCCGTTCTGCACCGTTGGCGCCGCCGTGGCCGGGGCCACCGCCGGGCAAACCGTCGAAATCCGCGGCGACCACTACGACGAGCGCGTCGCCGTCACCGGCTCCGGCACCCCCGAGCAGCCGATCACGATCCGCTTCGTCGGGGCCACCGGGCTGGCAGGTGACAGCGCCGGATTCGTCATCGACGGCGTCCACGACATCCGGCTCGAGAACGTCCGCGTGCACCGGCATTCGGACACGGAACTCGCGCCCACGCAACCGCTCCTGGAACTGCGCGACGCCTCGGCCGTCACCGTGCACCGCGGGTTGCTCGCAAGGTACTGGGACGAGCCGGTGGCCATTCCGGTCGTACGCCTCACCGACGTGACGGACAGCCGGCTGAGCAACTTCACCATCGACGGCACGCACATCGTTGGCAGCCTGCTGATGGACTCCGGCACCGAACGGGTCACGGTCGACTCGATACACGTCCGGCGACTCGGCACCGGGATCGTGCCGGCCGCCGCCGCCGGAATCCGGGTCGAGGGCAGCAGAAACGCCGTCCTCAACACCTTCGTGCAGAATCAGTACGGCACCGGCATCCAGGTGGGGCCGAGCGCCACCGACACCGTCATCGCGAACAACCGCATCCAGAGCGGCGGCGGCAACGGCATCCAGATCTCCGGCGCCACCGGCACCGCGGTCACCAACAACACCGTCCTCTCGGTCTGCAAGGACGGCATCCGGGCCGACGAGAACGCCTCCGGCGTGTCGATTCAGAACAACGTCCTGGACAGCTCGGGTCTGACCTCTTCCCGCTGCGACAACAGCAGCGCGCCCGGTCCGCACATGGCGCTCAATCTCGCCGAGGGCGTGACCGACGCCGTCATCGACTACAACAACGTCTACAACGGCACTCGAGGGTCATCGCACCTGTACTCCTGGAACGGCACCGCGATGAGCCTCGCCACCTTCCGCGCAGAGACCGGGCAGGCCACGCACGACCGGCAAGCGGCCGAAGGCGACCCGGGGACGTGGGACTCGGCCAACTCGGCTGCGCCCGGCTTCCAGCAGACCGACCGGTACGGCAAGGCGCGGGTCGACGACCTGCAGCTCGCCGACACCGGCACCGGACCCATCACCTACGCGGACCGCGGTGCCACCGAACAGCACATCGCCCCCACCGTCAGGGGCAGCGTCGGTCTGGACCTCCCCAACAACTCTGTCACCGTGGACGCGTCAGCCTCCAGGCCGCGTACCGCCCCGATCGCCTCGTACGAGTTCGACTTCGGCGACGGGACCCTCGTGTCGGAGACCTCCCCGGTCGCCTCCCACCGTTACCAGGAGACCGGCGAGTACACCGTCCAGATCACCGCGATCGCCAACGACGGCCAGAGCAGCACGATGCGGCAGCAGGTCAGCGTTCTCCGCCGGACCTCATCCCTGGGGCTGCTAGCCAAGCACAACAACATCTACGTGGCTGCCGAGGGCGGCACCCTGCGAGCCAGCCAGGTCGGGCTGACCGAAGCCGGCAAGCTCGACCTTGTCGATGCGGGCTCCGGTCAGGTCGCGATCTACGTTCCGACCCACGGGGCGTACGTCTCCGTCGATCCCCTGGACGGCAGCCTCACCGTCGGGCAGACGATCAAGGTCGATGACCCGGCCCGGTTCACGATGACCCGCGACGCAGACGGCAGCATCAGCCTCAAGTCGGTGGCGAACGGCCTCTACGTCAGTGTCGACGAAGACTGGAGGCCCGTTCTGATCGCCCGCAGCACCGGCATCGGTATCCGGGAGAAGCTGCATCAGGTCATGGTCAGCAGTGCCGCACAGACGATGAAGGCCGGCGCGAACGGCCGGTTCGTCACGGCGGAGGACGGCGGCGAGAAGCCGCTGATCGCCAACCGCACAAGCACCGGCGGGTGGGAGCGATTCGACCTGATCGACCTTGGTAACGGGCAGGTGGCGCTCTTCTCACACGCCAACCGCCAGTTCGTCACCGCCGAGAACGCCGGCGAGAAGCCGCTGATCGCCAAACGCACCGGCATCGGTGGCTGGGAGAAGTTCACCCTGGTGCGCAACAGCGACGGCACCGTGAGCTTCAAGGCCGCCGCCAACAACCGCTACGTCAGCGCCGATGAGGCCGGGGCGAAGCCGCTGATCGCCAACCGCACCAGCATCGGCGGCTGGGAAAAGTTCACCCTCGGCTGATCCGTCACCTCCACCCCGATCGTGCCCGCCCGGCGACCGCACCGGGCGGGCACGATCGTTCCCACCGCCCGTACGGAAGCTCCCGGCACTTCCCCGGCCTGCGGCGGTCAGGAGTCGGACGGGTACCAGGCGGCGCGGCGCATGTCGACGCGGTCGCCGCGCAGCGGTGTCCCCTCGGCGGCCAGCAGCGCCCGGGCCCGGACCTCGCTGCCCGGCGGCAGCCGGCCCGCGGAGTTCACCACCCGGTA